>Ga0307989_1000034_pt1 | contig 123408 bp, 107 predicted proteins | sample EllFjometagen185_FD_203164 | JGI IMG/M metagenome (GOLD analysis project Ga0307989, IMG submission 203164) | Marine microbial communities from Ellis Fjord, Antarctic Ocean - #185 | ecosystem: Environmental > Aquatic > Marine > Unclassified | place: Southern Ocean | collected 2014-10-08 | reverse complement strand
ATCAATCCAGCACCCTTTTTGATTATTGAAAAACCTGCTCCCTGGGTTGGCCCTGACGGGGAGGGATAATGCGCCTGGAGAAGAAGAACATTATCCTGACAGGGGCCTCTTCCGGAATTGGGCTGGCTCTGCTGAAGGAGCTGATCGCATGTGATTGTCAAATTATTGCGGTTGCTCGAACCATTGAGCAGATCGATATTCAGCATGACCGTATCATAAAATTCAATTGTGATATCTCCAATTCGGAAAATGTGGACAGGCTCTTTGAGTTTGCATTGGAGAAGTTAGGTTCCATCGATTTGTTTATCGCCAACGCCGGATTTGCCTACTATGAGAAGATCACCACCCCGGACTGGCAGCATATTGAGCAGATATACCACACCAACGTTTTCTCCGCCATTTACTCTGCGGAAAAGATGCGGGAGATTAACGCTGACCGCTCCTACCGCATGGTGATCACTGCCAGCGCCATGAGCTTTCTGGCTGTCCCCGGCTACTCCTTGTACGCGTCTACCAAGGCAGCGCTGCATGGATTTGCTACCGGATACCGATCGGAATTGAACAAGGGACAGAAACTGCAGATGATCTATCCCATCTCCACCAGAACTGCTTTTTTTGATCAGGCAGCCGATGAGACGCCGGTATCATGGCCGGTTCAGTCATCTGAAACGGTCGCTCGGTCTATTATCAAGGGGATCAGGAGGGACAAACAGGCGGTGTTCCCATCAGCCCTGTTCTATTTTTTACATGTTCTCAATGGTTACCTGCCCTTTGTCCATCGTCTGATTGTGGCAATGGAGAACAGGAAATTTCAGAAATGGCTGGGACTCTCTTTGGAGTCTTAGTAACAGAAGACCTGTAGCACATCATTAGATAGCTTTATCAGCAATAGAGATAAAAAATGGGAATTAGAGTCGCCATCACCGGCATCAACAGCTACTTTGCCTCAACCATTCTGCCAAAACTGGAGGAGAATCCTGACATAGAGAGGATTGTCGGCATCGATGTCTCTCCCTGGAAAGGAGGTTACAGCAAGGTCCGATTTCACAGGGAAGACATCAGGAGTGACAGAATTTTTGATATTTTAAAGGGTGTTGATGTGGTGTATCACTTGGCATTTATTGTCGGTGAGATTCACGACAAATCAAAAACCCTGGATATCAATATCAATGGGTCGAAGAATGTTTTCACCGCCTGTGCTGCCAATAGGGTTAAAAAGGTGATCTACACCAGCAGTATGACTATCTATGGGTCACACGAAAGCAATCCACTGGGATTTACAGAGCTTTCTCCCATCTGCGCTAACGACGACAGTTACTACAACTCCAGCAAGGTACAGGTAGAAGCATTTGTGGCTGAATTTTTCAAGGATCATCCCGAGATAACCCTGACGATTATGCGGGTGGGTCTTCTCTGCGGTCCCGGAATCAACAACATGTTTTCCACCTTGTGGTCCAAAAAAATATCAGCCCTGCCCATGGGCCGTAATTCTTATAACCAGCTGATCCATGAGGAGGATCTGGGAGAGGCACTTGATCTCGCCATGAAGAAAGACCTGTCAGGGATTTATAACGTCTGTGCGGATGATGCCCTGCCCACCCGGGATATGTTTAAAAAAGCCGGGGTGAAGATACTTTTCGTTCCGGCCGGACTCTTGAAATTGATTATTAATGTTCTCTTTTTCCTGAGAATCGAAAAGGTGAGTCGGGGTTGGGTCAGTCTTTCTGAACACACCATCTACGGAATCTGTGACAAGTTTAAAAAAGCGGCGGGATGGGAGCCCCGGTACTCTTCAGCAGAAACCTTTGATCACTATCTGACGGCGCGGCAGCGGGATAGGAAAGACACGCTCAAGCAATCGTTCTTGACCTGGCTGTACACAACACCCCCGATCACCAGATTAAGCCTCATTGGGTTGAATAGCTCATTTTTTCTGATTGAGAAAACACCCTGGCTCAGAAATGTGATGCCGATGACCAACCCGATGAAAAACAATATGACCTATCTTCCCAACAGCAGCAATATTGTGGATAACCGGTCGAAAACCATTCAGGTTAACGAGTCGGCCGGAGAGGTGGTCAGTGAAATAATTCCCCTGAAAATACTGGATGAGTTGATTGAGGCAAACACCGTTCATATCATTATGGACACCTGCATCTGTCGGACAGGTTATGATTGCAAAAATTTCACCAATGAGATCGGTTGCCTGTTCATGGGGGAAACGGCTAAAAAACTGCCACCTGGATTGGGTCGTCAGGTCAGCAGGGAAGCAGCACATCAACATGCAAAAAGAGCTTCCAGCATAGGGTTGGTGCCCATGGTGGGAAAGGTGAATGTTGATAACCTGGGGTTTTTAACGCCCGACACCCGGGAACTGCTCAGTGTTTGTTTCTGCTGCCACTGCTGCTGCATGATGGGATATTACAAGCACGACAAGACACACCTCAAAAAGCTTTTTAAGCCCATTGAAGGGATAGAGGTGAAGACAACCGAAAACTGCATCGGTTGCGGCTCCTGCGTGGAGACCTGCATTTTCGATAATATTACCAACAAAGATGGTGTGACAGTTCATGGCGATCATTGTGTCGGTTGTGGCAGATGTGAGGCAACGTGCGAAAATGGTGGCGTGGAGATTATCCTGAGTAATCCGGACTATGTAGAGGACGTTAAAGACAGAATTCAATCGTTTATAAAAATGCCACAGGAGGATTCTCGTAATAACTGACCTGTGGGAAGTGTTTGGACTTCAAACGAGATTGATAAAAGGGAGAGCAGACGATGTGCCTGGAATGCGGAAAACATAACAGTGAAAACGCCTGGTACCTTGATGAGGAGAAACATCGTATCAAGTCATTGGGCCTGGTTCGTGATATTGTTGCGCGGAACCTCAACCCCTTGATTGCCGTCGGGCTGAAGTTTGTGCGACTCAAACAGCCTGACTATATCAATTCCAAGATGAACATTGTCAGTCGAACGCTGCTGAACTGGTTTGCCAAAACCTTGCATGGCATGCAGTTTCTCCCTAATATTGAATCAGCCTTCAGCATCATTGATATGTCCAATGACCTGGCGCTAATGCCCTGCCTTTGTAAGAAGGCCATGGACCCGAATGAACCGCCGGACTACAGGTGTATTGCCATGAATATTGCGGTTGACATCTATGAAAAACATGAGAAGGGCATGGGTGTCAAGCGAATCAGCAAGCAGGAAGCCAAGGATCTGGTAACCCGTTGGCGGAAAAAAGGAGCCTGGCAAAGTGCCGGCTGGTTGTGGGATGCCAATGTGATCTGGGTCTGTAATTGTGATGAGCACTGTGTCGCTTACAGAGCACCTGAAGTCGTATGGGGCGGAATTCCCAGCTTCATGATTACCACGGTTGGCAACCCCTCAGCATGCGTTGGTTGCCGGGACTGCTCCGATTGGTGTAAGCATCAGGCAATTAATTATGGGGAAGATGACAGGGTCAGGGTTGATGCCACCAAATGCAAAGGGTGTGGACTCTGTGTGGAAAACTGTGAACACCAGGTCCTGGTTTTTCAGCCGCGTCAGACGATTCATGACGTTCACACCAAAAAGGTGCTCCACTTGGGCAACGAAATGACGCATCTGGATTGACATCGGAGGCGTTATCGGGATTATCAGTCTTTGTTATACCTATATCTGTAATATTATTAGATAGTAATCACTGTTTTTTGAATCACCAGAAAAAGGAGTATTGAATGCGAGATGTCGCTATTGTTGGGATCGGAATGATCAAATTCGGCAGGTATCCTGAAAAGGGAATTAAGGATCTTGTCAGAGAATCCGTTGAAAAGGCATTGAAAGATGCCGATATCCCGTCTCATGAGCTGGAAGCGGCCTATGTCGGGTCAGCTGCCCCAGGGATTATGACTGGGCAGGAGCAGATAAAGGCCCAGGTGACGTTGAGCGCGATGGGGATCGATTCCATTCCGATGTATAACATTGAAAATGCCTGTGCCAGTTCCTCTTCAGCATTTAATATGGCATGGACCGCTGTTGGAGCAGGTGTGCATGATTGCGCCCTGGTTGTCGGGTTTGAGAAGCTCTATGACAAGGACAAAATGAAATCCTTCATGGCGCTGGGAACGGCAGTTGACATAGAGATGGCCATGACCCACCTGGAGAATTTTCAAAAGAAACAGGGCAAGGATGACAGCATCATCTCCACTGAAAGCGGCAAGAGTAAAAGTATTTTTATGGATATGTATGCCTACTATACGAAAATGTATATGGAGCGCTGTGGGTTAACCCAGGAACATTTTGCAAAGATTTGTGTAAAAAGTCATAAAAACGGGTCTTACAATCCCCATGCACAATATCAGAAAGAGGTGACGATTGAAGAGGTATTGAACTCAGGCGATGTGTCGTTTCCCCTGACCCGGATGATGTGTTCTCCCATTTGCGACGGGGCAGCTGCGGCTATTATCTGTTCAAAGGAAAAGGCCGCCCAGTTCACAACCAGGCCCATCTGGGTGGAAGGCTCTGTTGTAGGCAGCGGAAAAATTACCGATGATCTGAGTGATACCTTGACCAGTCGCCTGGGACCCAAGGTATTTGAGGCCGCCGGTGTGGGTCCTGAAGACATTGATGTAATCGAAGTGCATGATGCCACCACGCCGTCAGAGATTATTACCCTGATTGAACTTGGGATCTGTCCGGCAGATGAAGCTGCCAGATGGATCGATGATGGTGTCATGGAGATTACCGGCAAGAACCCCTCTAATACGTCAGGCGGACTGGCCTCAAAAGGACACCCCATCGGCGCTACCGGAATGGGGCAGATCTATGAAATTACGCAGCAACTGAGGGGAACAGCTGGAAAGAGACAGGTTGATAATCCCAAAATCGGCATGACCCACAACGGTGGCGGAATACTGGGAATTGATGCCGCGGCCATGGCACTGCACATTTTTAAGCGGTAAGCGTTTCGGAAAAATCCGTTTAGGTTGCAAACTCGGAATAACTGGTATGACCGCTGGTTCATGCCGAAACAGGAGATAATGATATGTCCGAAAAACCAATACATGATGATTCAAAACCCGGGTTTGAGCTGTTCCGGAATATGCGGTTTGCCCGGAAAAAGAAGCTGAACACGCGAATACTGGGCCAGTTTCTGGAAGTCAAAGCGCATTCGCGGCCCAACTTCCCGGTGCTGACCTTCGAGAACCCCAAAGGTGATGACGTTATACAGACCTACCAGGATCTGCACGAAAATTCGCATCGATTCGCCCGGGCCCTGGTGGAGGCCGGTGTGCAAAAGGGGGATACCTTCGCAGCCATCATGTACAACTATCCCGAAATGGTCCATCTGTTCGCTGCCGCCGGTATCGTGGGAGGTATCATCGTGCCGGTTGATCCCCGATCAAAGGGTCATAAGCTGGCCCATCAGCTCAATAATTCGAAATGTAAGGTCATTTTCACCACCTCCAATCTCCTGGAAAACATTGAGGAGATCAGGGATAACATTCCCGGTGTTAGCCATATATTTGTGGCGGATAAACCGGACTTTCCCGCCACAGGAGACCTGACGAAATATGCATCAACCGAGGAGATTCTGGAATCGCCGTTTAAGCCAGTGGATTACAGAATTGATGACCCTAAACATCCGATGCAGATTATCTATACGTCTGGGACAACCGGTGACCCGAAAGGGGTGATGCACGAGAATTACCGTCTGCGAATATACGGGCTTTTTGCCAGCAGATTGTATGGTGTCAAAAGCAATGATGTACTCTACACCGGTTTGTCCATGACCCATGGAAATGCCATTGGATTGACCCTTTCTCCCGGTTTGTACAGGGGCATCAAGACGGTTTTCAGTGCGAAGTTTACCAAAAGCAGGCTGTGGGATATTTCCCGCCAATATGGTGTCACCATGTTCAACATGCTGGGTGGTGTGGCAGCGGGAATTTTTAATGAGCCCCCGAAACCGAATGACGCGGATAATCCGGTCAGGCAGGTCATCAGCGCCGGTATGCCAAGGGCTATCTGGGGGGACTTTGAAAAGCGATACGATGTCCAGATTCTTGAATGGTATTCCACGCTCGAAGGGGGAGGGGTCACCCGCAAGCCCCCCGGGAAAGGTCCTGTAGGAAGCTGTGGCAAACCCGTAATTGTATTTAAGATGAAAGTGGTGGATGAAAATGATGTTGAGTGTCCGCCGGGAGTGACCGGAGAGATCATCGCCAAACCACGCAGAGGGAAAGCCAAGGTTGATTACTATGGCAATAAGGAGGCCAGTGAGAAGAAAACCCTCGGCGGGTGGAATCGAACCGGTGATATGGCCCATGTGGATAAAAACGGCTGGTATTTCTTTGACTACCGAAAGGGAGGTGGATTGAGAAGAGCCGGTGATTTCATTCAGCCTGATACGGTGGAGAGAGTGATCGGTGAGCACCCGGATGTCAGTGAGGTTTCAATTTTTGGGATACCGTCCGCTAGCGGGGCCCCCGGCGAATCTGACCTGGTTGCGGGCATTTCACTGTTTGCGGGCCGGGAGGTGGATCCAGCGAGCATTTTTCAATGTGCACGCAGCGGTCTGGAAGCAAACAGCGTTCCCAGCTATCTTCTGGTTCTAGACGAAATCCCGATGACCATCAGCCAGAAACCGCAGGAGCGTTTTTTGAGGCAGGCCTTTGAGGATAGCCCCGAAAATATTTATAAACAGGAGGACTACCGGGCCCGGAACTAGTGCCATGTCATGTATAGCATTTGCCTGGTTGAGGGATGGCTCTCCCTCAATGCTGTGGCTTAACTTCGCTCGAACCAGGCTTTCAGCCAGCGAGGCATGGCTCTCCCTCATTTTTCAGGCGGATCGTCCGACGGTTTGATCGTTGGCGTCCCACATTCCCAGTACCTTGTTCAGCCAATCCATAGTTCGGGTGGGTAAGAGTGCTTTCATCAAAGGGGTGATAATTTTGACCGAAAAGGAGGGGATGGCCACCATCGGCTTATTCCCTTTAATCCCCTTGATTATCTGCCTGCAGACATTTTCTGATGTCAAAAGTTTCGTTCCTGTGACCATCTTTGCCCCTGTAAACATCCCTGTGTTGACAGTGTTTGGGCAGACAACTGTCAGGCCTATATTCAGTTTTTTTCGTTTGATCTCCTGTCGGACAGCGTCTGAAAACCCGATAACGCCAAATTTGCTGGCACAGTATGCGGAAAGGTTCGGAATGGCCAATATGCCGCCTGCGGATGCAACATTAACAATATGACCGCTGTTCATCTCTATCATATTTGGTAAAAAAGCCCTGGTGAGCCAAAACTGGGCCGTGAGATTTACCTGGATCATTTTGTCGATCTCTCCTTCATTCAGATCCAGCAGCGGTTTGGCGATCACAATTCCGGCATTGTTGATCAGGATATCAACACCTCCCATCTGGTCCCGAATGCTGTCTGCCATTGAATAAACGGATGTGGAATCGGAAATATCACAAACAAATGCGCTGCACTCTCCTTTCTCGGATAGTAGCTTTTGAGTTGCATCAAGAGATGCCTCATTAATATCAACAAGGGCCACTCTGCACCCCTCATCCAGCAGCATCGAAGACAGCATCTTCCCCATTCCCATAGCTGCGCCTGTAACGACTGCAAGTTTTCCAGAAAATGATTTCATATCCCCTTCCTTTATTATGGGTCGGCTCAAAAATTACTTGGCATTATGCCGGCAAAATGTCCGATCTTTATAGGACTTTTGTGGACATCTTATGCCAAGTTATTTTTGTACGATCCCTAAGTGAATACCGATTTTCGTGTGAATAACAGATTGATCATGACCACTACATTTTCGTTATGACTATTTGCACTGATCGTCTGTTGTGATGGATGACATATCAAATAGGTCACCAATAGCCAACGCGGTTTCCAAAAATGAGTTGAAATTATTATCGTCAAACCCGGCCAGATTACTCTTTAATATTGAAAATGTGTGATTTTCAATATCGTTGACTATCTGGTCTCCAGCGGATTCGAGGGCCAGCCGAATTTTTCGCATGTCATCAGGATCACGTGTACGTGAAATAAACCCTTTTTTTTCAAGCCTGTCCGCTAATCGGGTCAGGGTGCTGATCGGGACCTTCATCTCCTCTGCGATGGACGTCATGCGCGCACTGGCATGACGCCTGAGGTACTGTAACAGGTATATCCCGTCGTAAGACAACCCAAACAGATCAACCTTTACGCGCTCAAAACGATATATGCCCCGCAATGCCTGAAACAGGGCCTCATCCAATTTTTCTCTTTGAATGTCTGTTACCAATAGATCCCCTTAATTATAAATGGTTTGCAGGTGTTTTGATTTTCTCTAAAGCCCGTGCTGGAAAACCTTTCACATTTATTTGCACATTGCAAGTAAAATAAGTAAATTTTTGAATTTATAGGTTTTTACTGGACTAAATGGATGTTCAGCGGCTCTATGCTGGTGTGTGGGATTGAAAAGTGGTGGGAATCAGGGGAGCCCTGTCTGTTTATATTAAATACAGTGGCTTCCCGGGGACAGGGAAGCCAGGGTTCTCCTAATTGAAAAGACTGAACGGCCTTATGCTTCGCGCAGCTTGATTTCTTGTAGAATTTCAGTATGCCGATTGGAGTCGAGCTGGTAGTGCCTGACCAGAAAAACGGAGATACCCGCACCGATAAGGGGGAGAAGGACCAGGATTAACCCGAGTTTGCTAAGCACCAGCGGGTCCACGGCAGAGGGGTCCATCAGCCCGGATAAGCCGGAAATGTCGGTTATGATTCCGGCAAAGAAGCCGCCAAGACCCGTACCCGTTTTGACCATCAGCGAAAACACGGCATAATACATCCCCTCCTGCCGAACATTATGCACGAGGTCGTGTTCATCGGTAATATCTGCCAGCATAGATGCTGTCATAATATAGAAGACGCCGATGCCCATGGAGCCGATGGCAATCATGATAGCGACAAAGGGCACGATCAGAGGATCACCGTTGGGAGGAAGTAACCCAACCAGCCTAAACACGATGATGCTGGAATAAAACAGAGGGAACCAGACAATACCGGTTATCAGGGTCTGTTTTTTCTCTCCGATAAAAGTTGACAACCTGCGGGCAATGGTCGAGCTGAAGGTGATGCCAAGCATCGCTGCGATGATGACAATCCCGGCTTGTTTGGAGGTCATCCCCCAGAAATAGGTGTAGAAATATATGGCCAATCCCTGCGTTGTTCCAATTATTGCGTATGTAAGCAGTGCTGTTCCAAAGAGTTTTCGAAAGGAGCCGATTTGGAACACACTTTTGACCTCGTTGAAAAATCGAAACAATGAAAACCGTTGACTGTTAACAGGCGCCTGGGGAAGATTGGGGATTTCACTATGCGTACCAATGGCGGAAAGCCAAATGGCTGCGACCATTGCGATGGCAAAAACCAGAGCGAAAAACGGATAAGCAGCCGGATTTAACTGACCATTGGTGAATTCAGGTGTTGAGCGGAAAAAGTAAAAGAAACCGCCAGCCGCCACGGAGAGAACCCCTATAACGGAGAAAAAACCGCGTATAGCAGACAGTGACGTCCGTTCGGTATAGTCACTTGTTAGCTCTGCGTTCATTGCCATATGAGGGACCGAGTATATCGTCAGGAATCCTCGGGTCAGTACAGCGAATACCACAAACCAGATGAAAAGCTGAACCTGGCTTAGATTGTCGGGCGGCAAAAACAGCATCAAAAACGACAGGGCAAAGGGAATGGCAGCTCCGTACATGAAAGGATGCCGTCTGCCCCATCGGGACCTGAAGGTGTCAGAGATGGAGCCCATCAGGGGATCGGACACGCCGTCGAAACAAAGGGCGATCAACAGTGCCGTTCCAGCCAGTGTGCCTGAAAGCCCCTGAACCGATATATAGTAAAACAGGAGGAATATACTGAATGCACAACCTTTTGCACCCTCGGCCCACTGACCCACGCCAAAAGCAAGTTTGACTCGCCAACTGAGTTTATTGCGTATCATACGGCTCTCCTGATTTATTTTCCGACAAAATTTGGCTTTCGCTTTTCAATAAAGGCCAGTATTCCCTCTTTAAAATCTTCGCTCTCCATGATGGGCTTGATAAGACGCTCAGTATCTCTCCGGTAATCATCCCTTCCGGTGTTTTGTGTCTTATAGTAGCAATACTTGAGCGCGTCAAGAACCATCGGTGCATTTCCGGCCAGAATGCGAGCATACCGGAATGCTTCCTCAAGGATCTCTTCATCCTTCACCACTTTATTGATGAGGCCCAACTCATAGGCGCGTGAAGAGGGCATTGGCTCTCCCGTCATGGTGAATTCCAATGCGACCTTAAAAGGCATCATTGCTGTATGATCCATGATGCCTCCGAGTGTCCCGATTTTGGATTCCGGATATGCCAGGGTGGCGCTCTCCCCCATAACCGTCAGGTCACAACATCTAATTGCCAAAGAAAAACCAACCCCGAATGCACCCCCTTGAACGGCGCATACAATAGGCTTACGGACAGCATAGCCATTGTCCGGTAAAATCTGATACAAGGCATCAACGGTCAAATCCAAACTCAGGTCGGCTCCGGCGCAGAATATTTTACCGGCGCCGCTGACCACAGCTACACGCGCATCAGGGTCATTCTGAAAACGCTTCCAGGCTTTGCCCAGCTCAAGGCAGAGTTCCGTGTTCAATGCATTTCGCCTTTCAGGACGATTGAGTACAATGTGTGCGATAGAGTCCTTTACGCTGTAAAGAAGAACAGGTTCTGACATTTTTTGGCTCCTTTTTTTATGGTGATCACATCGATGGCTTTGATGGGGAACAGTTTGAATAAAATGGTTCTAAACAACGCCATTATTTATAAATTCAGTGATTTCATCTTCTTGATATCCCAGTTCTGCCAGAACCTCTCTGGTATGCTCTCCCAGTTCCGGTGGCCTGCGATTTCCGGAGGGGCTTCCCTCGTTGGCCATAAAGCCTGTACCGACTGTTTTGAATGGTTTTTCCGATCCGGGCATTGGTGGAAGTTCCATAATCAGATCCCTGTGCTTGAGTTGGGGGTGGTTGGCGACCTCTTCCACGTCTCTGACCATGCCGGCGGGCAGCTTTGCCTCTATAAATAAATTCAGCCAGGTTTGTGTATCTCTTTCCGCAAAGGCAAGTTTGATTTCATCGGATAGCTCATTGGCATTCTTCTGTCGTACCGCCACAGAAAAGAAACGGGCGTCTTCCACCAGATCGGGACGGGAGATCAACTCGCACATTGTTTGGTAGTGGGCATCGGAATAGAATGATATTTGTATGTAACTATCCCTGGTCGGGTAGGTGTTCATGGTTGGCAACCCTGTGTGCGATCCGTTTCCCTCCAGAGCAGGTTTCATTCCGGTATGCAGGTAGGTAAAAACAGATGAGCTTTGCAGGGTAACCATTGAGTCCAGCATGGACACATCCAGATACTGTCCCTTCCCGCACCATTCCCGCCGGAACAATGCGCCTGCGATGGCATAAGCAGCCATCAGTCCTGCAGTCGTATCAGAAATCGGGAAACCGGTTCTGACAGGGCCGGTTTCAGAAAAACCGGTCATGCTCATCAATCCACATTCAGCCTGGATCACGGGATCAAAGGCGGCATTGGTACTATAGGGACCCTCTTGACCATATCCCGATAAGGAACAGTAGACGATCCGGGGGTTGATTTTGGATATTGACTGATAACCGAGGCCAAGCCGTTCCATTACTCCGGGTCGAAAATTCTCAATGACCACATCTGCCTTTTCCATCAAACGGAGAATGATTGTGTTGGCTTCCGGTTTTTTTAAGTTCAGCGTTATCGATCTTTTTCCGGAATTGGCACAAAGAAACAGGACAGGTTCCCCTTTGCTTTTCTCAGAAACGACAAGGCGAGATTGATCTCCGAAACCTGGCGGTTCTATCTTGACAACATCGGCGCCCAATAGCGCCAGTTGTTGTGATGCGAAAGGCCCGGCCAACACCTGTGTAAAATCGACTACCTTTATATTTGAAAACGCTTGATTCATTTCACCCCCCCCCCTTCAAAAGTAAGAATTGTTCCAAATGCTGTGTTAATATCAAAGACCACGTTGATACTATGACCTGATATCTCTGACATTAAATAGGAGAGTTCGATGCAAATTCCTGTTTTTTCGTTCCAGGTTCCGCACTAACTGATCAGGGTTAGATCATGGAGGTGGGCTATTCCAGGGTGGTTGACCCTATATTTCGGGGATTTAATTTGAATCCGGGAGGGGGGCCCGGTTATGAAGAGAAGTACTTACTCGGGCTCTTTCCAAACCATCTTTTGAATGCTTGTTGAAAGGCACTGGGTTCTGAATAACCCAATCGATCCGCAATATGACGATTACTTAAATCCTGTTTGATGTAGGCCAGGGCGAGTTTTTTTCGAACCTCTTCCAGCAGGGCTGTAAAGGATGTTCCTTCCTGGCTCAGTTTTCGATAGAGCGTGGTGCGATGGATACCCAGTTCTTCGGCAACCGAATCAATGCTCAGGTTGCGGGTAGATATATTTTTGCTGATTGAAACTTTCACCTGTTCCTGATAGGTTCTCACCTGTTTTTGCTCCTGTAATAAGGCATTTGCCTTCTCTTCCAGCACCCTTTTCAGGGCTGTATTGGCTTGTGGTATCGGTCGCAACAGGTCATCTTTTTTGATGACCAGCATATTTTTTTCCTGTTCAAACAATACCGGTGCTCTGAATACCCTTTGGTATTCAATGGCATAATGGGGTGCTGGATGCTGAAAATAGACAGCGACTGGATTGAAGTTGCAATCAGTTGTCATTCGATTGAAAAATACCGCATTGGCCAGGTAAAACTCAGGGATCCAATCTGCCTGATAGTCAGATGTATTGGAATAGCTGATGGTGTAATTCTCTCCTTCCTCCCTGATTTCAATCTCGTTTGCATCGGATAGTAGTTTTGAGTAACGAGCCCAGCTTTGGTAAGCCTCCAGCAGGGTGCCGCAATTCATATAGAGGACAGTGGTATAGTAGACATTTGAACTATCAAAGTAGTCTCTAAAATGAAGGCCCAATGCTGGATTTTCCGTAACGCTGAAGCAGATATCAGCAAGCGTCATTAACTGTTTCATCGGAACTCTGAATCCTGGATCGTCCAGATCTTTCCTGATAATCCCAGTTGATGCTTCGATTTCCCGTTGTGGTAAACCCTTTGCCAGCAGAACTTCGAAAAACGGTCGCACACTCATGCTGGAAACCGTTTTTTCCTTAACTTTCATTTGCTTACCTATAAGACACGCCCGGTTATGGTGGAATATAAGCCAATGATAGAAATATGGTATAGGCAAGTCAAGGAATGGCTCTATTTCTTTTTGCAGCCAACTATTTTTCCCAATGCATGAAGCGAAATTGGTTAACAAATGGTAAAATAAAAGATGCACATTTTAAAAGGCAGAAAATCACCATTACAGAGGTGGAGCTTTGTGAGACTGTTATCCTTCTTTGTCGCGGGAGACCGGTGGCTGAAATAGCGGGCAATGAAGTAATTCGTTGATTTATCCTCATTAGCCAAAAATTTTATTCAGAAAGTCGGCAGCGATATATTTGACGATCTATCAAGCTTTTGAAGGGAACCCTTTTACGTGCGATGGATGCTCTGCATGTAGCCAGTGCTCTTGAGTGGATAGCGGATCTCTTTGTCACTTCTGACAAAAGGCAAGTTGTTGCCGTCGTAAATTCATGGATTCTCTCTTTTTACGGCTCGACATAACCCAGGAAAAAAGAGAGTTGCCTGCAACTATCAACGACCTTTTCGACTAGCAAGCTGATGAATTCAGGCTCCGGATGCCGAGCCAGGGCAAAGGAAATGTTGAGCGAAGCGACGGCTTCTCCAGAATGACTCAGGATGGGTGCGGCAACAGCCCCAATACCCACCTCGAACTCCTCCCGGTTCACCGCATAGCCCTGGGCTCGGATCTTAGCGAGTTCTTTTCGCAAAACGGTTTTGCTGCGGATGGTTTTATGTGTCATCGGTGTCAGATCAATTTTCTGAAGTATCTCTTTCTGCTTTTCCTGGCTTAAAAAAGACAGTACGGCCTTCCCCTGGCTAGTGCAATATATGGGGAGCCGGCTTCCAACGCCGATACTCATGTTATAAAGATGAACCGAGCGGATGCGCTCAATGGTCAGGATTTCGTGTCCGTCCAGGATAGAGAGATTCACTGATTCCCCGGTTATATCTCGTAACCCATTCATCAGCGGCAGTGCTTCCCGGTGCAGATCGAACCGGTCCAGTGCAGACAGTCCCAGCGTAATTAGTTTCGGGCCTAACGTGTAAAGCTTGGTCCCAGCTTTTTTTACGATCAGGTTCTCAGACAGCAAAGTCTGTAACAGCCGGTGACAGGTCGCTTTCTTAAAACCCGTCATCTTGATCAGTTCTTCAAGCCGGACCGGTTCCTTCTGCTCATAGATGCAATCCAGGAGTTTGAATGCCTTGATCACGGATTTTACGTAGTCTTCCTGTTTCACACTAATCCTGTTTGGTTTTGTATCTAAATCCAATCAATCATGTATCAATAGGAATTACTGGCTGAATCAACAGGCCACAAAGATCTCAAAACCCTGATCTTCTTGTCAATAGTCGTAATAGCAATTTGTCATTGTGTTCGAATTGAAAGCGTAAGAGTGACCCTCAGGATCCGACGCAAACGATCGATCCTGCCTGATATGACGTCAGCCATCCGGAATCGGAGAAATAATCTGGATGACATCACCATCCCGCAAATAATAGTCCCGTTTTTCAATGACATCATTGATAAGGACTGTTGTGTTTGGTGTATCAATGAAAAGATAGTCTTTCAATAGCTCATAAATAGAGGTGGCTCCCTTCAAATCAAGCTCAACTGTCCCTGATCTGTAGTTTTCCGGGACGCTGTGTTTCAGAAATCCATGCACGGTGATACTGGCTTTCATTTTACCTGTTTTGAAAGGAGGAAACACCTATAATTAACTATTGCGGACCTCAACACCCGTCAACTGTTCCAGCACCTTGATCACAACAGGAAAGTAGTTCTTGTCGAATCCAGATGCCCGAGCCATTTCATACATCTGTGTGCCGACTGAACCCATCATCAGGGGTACTTTCAAATCCTTTGCCGTTGCCAGCACCTGCCCGAGGTCTTTGAGGATATACTCGGTTCCAAAAATATTCTCCCCAAAATTTCCTTTCATAACGAAATTCTTGAAGTGATTCTGCAAGGCAAAGCTATTGGCCGAGCCTTTTTCCATCTCTCCAAGGAGTACTTCCGGGTCAACTCCACCCTTCACACCAAGTACCAGACCTTCTGCCAAAGCCACAACATTAAGCGATAAAACCAATTGGTTTACGATCTTCACAACGGTACCGCAACCCAGTTTCCCGACGTAGCTGACGTCTGTGCCCATGGCTTCGAGAAGTTCCTGGTTCTCTTCAAACACCTCCTTTTTGCCCCCGACAAATATCGCCAAGGTTCCTGCGACAGCAGCCTTGACGCCCCGGGCAACTGGCCCGTCCAGCATTTTTATTCCTCGCTTGGCCAGGATTTCCCCAACCTTGCGAGTGGTTGTCGGTTCGATCGAGCTCATATCAATCAGGATCGAGCCTTCCCTGGCACCTTCCAAAACACCGTCCTTGCCTAAAACGGCTGTTTCTACGTGAGATGACGCCAGAAGCATAGTGATAACCGTATCGGAGCTTTCAGCAACCGCCTTACAAGAAGTAGCCACGGTTGCGCCAAGCGCTTTCAGTTCTTCCATCGGTTCCGACCTGAGGTCGAAAACGGTTACATTGTAACCTTTCTTAATCAGATTTGCTGCCATCGGTTTTCCCATTGCTCCCAAACCGATGAAGCCGATATTCTGTCCCATTTTGGATTTCCTTTGTTTGGTTTCGTGAAAATTACGTTTAAAATGACTCAAGGTCCTTGTTTATATGCAGATTATAATGAAGTCAGGAGGACCTTAGCTAAAATGTTGAACGATGCTCTGGGGATCCTTTTCTACCATAAGTCCAGTGCCTTCAGGGTGTCAGGCAGTGGTGCCCCGGTTTCTGTATCCCATCCCATGCTCATGTAATATACTTTTCTGATCGTATCCCAATGCTCCGAAATCCGCCGTCCTTTGGCCGGACCATCAACCGGACCTGAACCATATCGTTCGCTGGGAGCTTCCATAGCCGGGGTTAATCCATTCCGGATATTAAACAGACGCAGTGTATTTACAATTCGTTTTCCCGTTTTCAGTATGTCATCGATGGTGTCACTCCGACCGGTCATACAATTTAAGGCCTTGATCACCGTTAAAGGGTAATTCATATTAAATCGGCAGGCTCCGAGACAGTCTTCGATCATAGCCCACCCGTTCTGGTAAGCAACCACCAGTGGAACCTCCCACGGAGAGAACGGATCACTGACTGGTGGCATACCCATCAAGTGTGGCCTGACACCGACAAATGTCGCTTCCAGGGTACTGGTGTTAGTCATACAGGTATCAACCAGTTCGTGCCATCTGGCTCGATGGTCATGAGTTCTTGGTGTTGATCCCTTCATGGTATAGACAGCCATGTTAAGCGCCTCACCACCCACTTTCTCAGCTGCTCGTTTAACCCCTTCAGCGAGAAGATTTCCAAACCCCTTGCGTTGTGAAATACGAATCATCATCTCCTTCACGGTATCAACATTACCCCATGAGAAGTCGAGACCGTCCACATCAGCTGCTGTCAACAACCCTTTTTCAACGCACTCCATCACCCAGCCCATTGCCCAGCCGACTTCATTCAGATCTATGCCAAGGCGGTCTGCCAGGTCTGTTAGATAGAATACGGAGCCAGCATCACTCTGGCCGATCTGTGGGCCAAAAGATGCAAAGGCCTCATATTCGGGCTCTTCAGCGACAAATCCCTTAAAGGGTCCGATGCTCACTTCCCGGTCATAAATGTGATTAATCCCGCAGTTAAAACAAGGCTTTTTCTGGACCGCTTCAAAATTCGTCCGCACATATTGCCCATTCATCTTTTCATGGGGCGGGAAGATATTGGTGGTATAGTTCTTTACCGGCAGCGCTCCAACCTTGTGAAGACCGGAGAACGTCCCATTTGTGCCCCACTTGTGACGGGATCCATCCAGGAAGGTTTCAGTCGCTCCTATGTGAAGCTCTTTGGAAATCGCGACCAGCCCGGGGCGATCGTGTATCATTGGTTTCTGCTTTCCACGGCAGATGACAAACGCCTTGAGTTTTTTTGCTCCCATCACGGCCCCAACTCCGCCTTTTGAAGCGGTGTGCGTACCGTCCCCGATGATCATACTGTAACGTACCTGATTTTCCCCGGCAGGTCCGATGCAATAAACACTGACAGATTTGGCATCCTTCTCCACTCCCACTTCTTCTTTCAAAACATCCTGGGTATCCAGCGCATCGACCCCCAGGAGATGTTTTGCATTCCTGATTTCGACGGTCTCCTCACTGACATAGAGATAGGACCACTCATCAGCACAGCCCTTGATCACAATGGCGTCATACCCGCAGGACTTCAGCCAGGCGCCGGCATATCCATTGGCCTGACTCGAAACTGCCGTATGGGTCATGGGGGACTTGGTAACGATGCAGATGTTGGCGGAACTCCTGAATGGCGAACCTGTGAGTGGACCGTTGGCAATGATCATCCGGTTTTCAGGGTCAGACCAGTGAATGTTGTCCGGATTTTCATCGTTCAGGATCTTTGCACCAAATCCGGCTCCTCCCATATACTGTTCGATCATTTTCGGATCGGTCTCTTCACTGCCTGATGTTCGATCGCTCAAATTGATTCTCAGTACCTTTCCTGTATATCCATACCTTGTCATTTCAATACTCCCAATCTTTCAAGACACTATTGTTGAAATCTTAACGATAACAGTAGGGATAGGGCTTAATCGTATCCCATAGATTTGGCTCATGCGTTATAATCAGCCTTGCCCCTTCAAACCGGGAAAACTCAACCAGGCGCTGCATGCTCTGCACAGCCAGCGCTGCATTCCAGCAGTTTCCAGACGGTATCTGCTTGTCGATGTTCTCCTGGCAGAAAATAGCGTCCGCCGCGAGAATCACAGTCCCCGTCTCGGGCAGTCGCAGCACCAGTGATTGATGCCCCGGAGTATGACCAGGCGTGAACATCAGGTAAACATCCTTCTCCAGCAGGTGGTCCCCATCAAGCAGATGCATATCACACGTCATATCCAGGTGGTTGTCCAGATAAGGGCCAGCTGCAAATGGGTCAGGAGAAAGTGCATAGCGAAACTCCGCCCGTTGCAAAATAAACCGGCTCTTTTTGAACCAGGTATTGCAACCGGTGTGGTCATAGTGCAGATGTGAATTGATCACCGTCCGGATGTCCTTAGGGTCCAGTCCCATGTCCGACAATTGCTTTAACAGCACCTGCTGTGGTTCAAAGCGGTGGATCAGCGAGCCAATGTGATCTCCCCAGGTCCCCAGCGGGTCCTCCAACCCCTGCGGGTGCAGGCCGCTGTCGAACAGGATGAACCCGTTGGAGGTCTCCACCAGCGCTGCCAGCACCGGTACACGAACCTTTTCCCCCATCCCCGTACGAAAAGTGGTGATACTTTTATCCAACTCCAACTCACCACAATGGAATAAATATAATCCTTTCACAGACATAACGGTTTCCCAGCTATACAATTATTTCGTTGATAAAAAGCAACCCGCCTACTTCACCATGACCGAGGGCAGCCACAGGATCGTTTGCGGAAACAGGACGCAGATTATAAGTCCGATCTCCATCAGGAACCAGAAGGCATGGATTCCCTTGTATATGTGTGACATCGTTATCTCAGGCGGTGCCACGCCCTTGATATAAAAAAGGGCATAACCAAACGGTGGCGTCAGAAAAGAGTCCTGCAGCATCACCGCCATAATCACAACAAACCAGAGCTTGTCAAATCCAAGCTGATCCGCAATGGGTAGAAAAATCGGAAAGGTGATCATCACGATTCCCAGCCAGTCGATGAAAAAGCCAAGAACAAAGGTGATCAGCATCATCACGATGAAGGTCCCCCACTTGCCAAACCCAATACCCAGCAGCAGATCCGAGACCACATCACCCCCGCCAATCCCGAGAAAAACACCTGTAAAACAAGTGGCACCCACAATCACAATGATGACCATCGTGCTTGTTTTTGCAGTCTCAGTGATCGCCTCAATAAATCCCTGCTTCGTGAACTTGCCATACGCGATCACCATCAACAACGAGACAAACGCTCCGACACCGGAAGCCTCTGTGGGCGTGGCAACTCCCGAAAAGATCGAGCCCAGCACTGCTAAAATCAGTACCATCGGTGGCACCAGGGACTTGACAGCCATCTTCAAAACGGTCTTCAAGTCCACCGCTGCCCTCTCTTCTGGACTCAGCGCCGGGCCTGCCTCGGGGTCAAAATAACACTTGATCAGGATATAGCCGATATACAGTGTTGCGAGGATCAAGCCCGGGATAATCGCACCCGCAAACAGCTTACCGACTGACAAACTGGCCTGATTACCCATGATAATCAACATGACGCTGGGCGGAATAAGGATACCCAGGGTTCCCCCCGCGCAGATCGTTCCGACGCTCAACGATTTATCATAATCGTATTTCAACATGATCGGTAGTGCGATCAGCCCCATCGCGGTCACGGATGCCCCGATGATCCCGGTACAGGCACCAAACAAAACAGAAACAACAATGACGGCCAGTGCGATCCCACCGTTCAGGGGCCCCATGATCAGCCGCATCACGTCAAACAGCTCCTCCACGATTTTCGACTGATCCAGTAGCTGGGCCATAAAAATAAACAGTGGTATGGCAAGCAACACATAGTTGTCCATTACAGCATAGATCCGATTAACAAACAGGTAAAATACCTCAGGCCCCCAGCCGATTAATCCGAAGACTGTTGCCAGCCCACCCAGCACAAATGCTAGAGGATGACCTAAAGCGATACCGATCAACAATCCAGAAAACATCAGGATAGTCAATATTTCCGGACTGATATCAAACATCTTGTTCTCCTCTGAAAACGACCTGCCATCTCCTGATATAGATCGAAAGCCCCTGCAGGAGCATTAATCCTGCTGTCACTGGAATAACTGTCTTGATGGGATAAAGTGGTGATGCAAAAACACTACGGCTTGCTTCCAGCATATCCCACGATGTCTTCGCAAAAACAGTTCCCTGCCACAAAATGACAATCCAGAACGGAAAATAGAAGATCGTATAGGAGATCACATCCAGTATCGCCTGGTTTCGACTCGAAAACCGCTCATAAATAAAATCGATCGCGACATGCCTGTTGTGCAACAGCCCGTAACTGGCCAGGATCATGAAATACAATCCGAACAACTGCAGCAGAACCTCAAAATTCCAGATGGTCGGACTGTTCAAAATTCTGCGTTTGATGACTTCATATACAATCAGAAGCGTCATCAGCAGAATAACCCAGCTGAATATCCGGCCAACCCGCTCACTGAGTCCGTCAATGGTGTCTAAGATTTTTTCCACCCACTCACTCCACCAATAGGTATAATGTACAACAGGTTGAAATCGGTCATCCGGTCTCAACTGTTCATGTTTTTGAAAAACGGGAACACCGGAAGCGAATAACACTCCCGATGTTCAAAAATAGCTTACTTCACGTATTGCTTAACCTGATCGATCAACGGTACCGCAACATTCCGGCCGTATGAGTACGGTGAAGACACTTCCCGCCACTTTGCGCTGTCCTTCAGGAATTTCATTTGGGAATACGCAATCTTGGCATAAAGTGGATTCTCCTTTGAATACTTCAGAATCAAATCCTGTGAGATTTTCTGCAATTTCGCCAGCGATTCATCATCAAGCCGTGTCAGCTTAATACCCGCATCGATAAACTTGTTGGTCGCAGCATAGGACTCATACTCCAGAAAGCTGAACATCCAGGACATGGTTGCTTCAGCAGAGGTCCTGACCAGTCTTTGCAGTCGCGGAGAGAGCTTTTCAAAGGCTTTTTTATTGATCATCACACCATTAATGGAAGTTGGCTGATGCCACCCGGGGACTGCCCAGTACTCAGTTACTTCCTGGAATCCCATCATCCAGTCAATGCTGGGGGCACCAAATTCCCCCGCATCAATTACACCTTTTTCCAACGCCTGATACACCTCGCCACCGGCCAGGCTGACTTGGGAGGCTCCGATCTTTTTCATAATCTCACCATTCATCCGACCAGAAATCCGCACTTTCAGACCTTTGAAGTCTTCCAGGGTATTGATGGGCTTGTGTCCACGAATACCTGATTCCATCGGTGTCATCATCAACGGCAGGAATACCATGCCGAACTTTCCGAAAACCTCCTGGTAAAGCTCATAGCCACCACCCCGATAGTACCATATCATATAGTCCACATGGGTCATTCCCAGCGGACAGGAACCCAACAGGTCAAAAGCGGTGTTCTTTCCAGCCCAGTAACTTGGCCAGTTGCCACCTGCTTGCACAACACCTTTTGAAACGGATTCAAACATCTGAAAAGACGGTATCAACGTTCCACCATCCCAAAACTTGATCTTGATCTCACCATTCGACAGATCATTCACCATCTTGTAAAAATGTCGGTCTGCTTCTATCAGGATAATCCCGGCAGGCCACATCGTTGTCATCTTCCAGCGGTGTGTTTTTGCGTACACGCTGTTTGTCAGGAATCCAATCCCCAACAAAAGTGTCAGAGCAACCATCGCCGTTTTATTAAAGAAATACTTTTTCATACTAGCCTCCTGTTTAGCATTCTGCGCTCAGTTTCGTTCAAGAAAAATCCATTGCTTACTTCAGTAAAAAACCTCCACCACCTCAATTCCAGACAGCACGCCCAGTGTTCTTTGGAATTGGAGCTCCTTCCCCTGTTTCGCTCACAGGTAGCAGTGGTTTTACGAATAACGGCGGACGCGCTCTAAAAACAAACATTCTGTACTTTTCAAAGAGTCTAAAATCTATAAATCAATATTTACAACTCTTATCTGGTCCGGGGAATAAATCCCGCATTGTGGGATAAAATATTGTTTAATTCCGTATAGTAGAACTTTTACTCCAAATTCTGTCAACCCTTTTTTGTAAATCAAAAAAGCACATGATTTCTGACTGTTCGTTTCCCTGGAAAGTCCTGTCTATCGACGGCGGTCATTTTTTTCAACTGTCTCGGGACGCTTGTATGGGTTCTCAAAATTCTTGCAACCTCTGAGACTCTATATGCGTGCTTGGTTTTCTGTTTGAAGGTGTCAGTTTTGAACGGATTCGAGTATTTTAATTTTCTGCGTTATTGTTCACTCCATAAATCTATTGCTGGAGCAAACTTGGTGAGAGCTGAATAACAAGGGCGGGGGAAAATTTGTGGATCCGCAAATCCAAGACCGCGATCTGTCTTTCGTTATGTTGGAAGGCAGATCGGGAGAGTGGTGGGGTTGTGTCCCGGCCGCCGCCGGGACATTGTTGACTAGATGAAGGTTACTGGGTCTCTGCGGGCCTGATAGTTTTTACTCACCCAGCCGAATACCTTATTTGCCAGTGGATGGTCTAATACCCTTGCTCCATCCGAGCAGTTCTTTACGCAGGCGTTACATAAAATACATGCGATCGTGTCTGTTGTTACGCTTTCTCCGATTGTAATGGCCCCAACAGGACAAACCGTTGCACATTCGCCACACAGGGTGCAATTTTCCTCCAGTGTTGCTGCTGCTATCTCCTTCATCATTGGACTACTGCCATGATCGATATAGGGAGTATTCCCGGGAGGCGTGATCGAGGAGGCCTCATCAACGGATTTCAGACTGTTTATCTTGGCCCGTATCTCAGCTCCAAACGCTTTTGCGGCTTTCATATCATCTACATCAGGCCGTCCGTTCGCGAGTGGTACATCCTCGGTGGCCATAGAGTGCTCCCCGACAAAGGCGCCGCCGGCGATGGGCAGAAAGCCCATCTCCCGGGTCAGATCGTTCAGTTCGAGCAATGCATCCTCGAAGTCTCTGTTGCCATACATCACAACGATGACTGCGGGTGTTTTGTTGGCTTTGAGCTGCTGCAGCCTGGGAATGGCTGTCTCTGAAACCCGGCCTTCGTAGACAGGTACCCCGATAACCACCAGTTCATCCTGTATGGCAGCCGAACTCAGTGTATCCGCTGCTGGTAGTGTCAGGTCAATCTGTTCGATGCTGTTGGCGCCGAGGCCCTCGGCAATTTCGTTGAGGATTTTTCTGGTTGTACCTGTTGGAGAAAAATAGGCAAGTTTTACAGTATCAATATTCACGGTTATGCTCCCTGCTAAAGATTATAGGTTAACTTCCCGGTCTTCCGTTTATCTTTCCTTCTGATACGCTTATATGGTGACGCTGAGATAATAGAGTCTATGCGGCTGAAAAGTCAAGACCTGTGGTCTGCCAGTTTTGTTGCAAATCCAAACTATCGAAACGAACTTGACCCTCTGCACTGATAGACTCGGACATGCCTTGTGACGATTCTAGTTAAAATGGCGGCGAAGCACCGCGATATAGTCTTCAGGTTCATTCAGATAGGGAAAATGTCCAACCCCGCTCAAGGTTGCGACGCTGGCAGTGGGATAGGTCTGCTTCAGCATTTTTCTGAGTGCCGGTTCCACCAGGGGATCGTTATCCGATTCGATAATTAATACCGGTATTCCCAGCTTTTCCAGATCCGCAGGTTCAAACGGATCTATCACACAGTGAAACCTGGCGACAAACTGATCCTTTGTCATCATGCCGTAAGACTGTTCCATCATATACGCTTTAACCAGTTCAGAATTGCCGGAGGCGGGGTAAAGGGCTTTCTCTGTATTTTTTCTCAAGACATCCATCACGGCCCACGCCGGAATGATCGGCAACAGCGATCCAATTGTCCCGTTTTTCTCCGCAATCAGGTTGTTTGGCGGAAAGGTATTGGCAAATACGGCTTTTTTAATTTTTTGAGGGTAGTGCGCGACCAGATATTGGGAGAAATACCCGCCCAGGGAACTCCCCACAAGATTCACTTGATCTACCTGCTCCTTTTTCAAAATCTGGGTGATCCCGGTAGCCATCCCTTCCAAATTATCAATGGGGGGATAGGTGACCGTGATGATCCGATAGCTGTCTTTCAGCGACAAAACCTGCTGCCACCAGATGTCATAACCACCGGTCATACCGTGCAGGAACAGGATGGTCTCAGCGCCAGCTCCCGTCGACAGATACTTCCAGGCAGCACCCTCAATATCAATCGTTTTAGCGGGATACTCTGTTCGAAATGCCTCCAGAGAGGATGAAACATCCGGTTCAACAGCTTTGTATATTTCCTGAAAACCAGGGCTGGAAGACCGGTAGCTGTAAACGATCACTAAAAGCAGGCACAAAATCGCCAGACCAAGAAAGACTATTTTCGTCATGACAAACCTTTGTTAACTATTTATTAAATTTCAGAGACCTTGCTATATTAGACAGGAATTCAATGGGTTTTTCCTCCGCGTTTGAGACGATGACTCCTATCAGTTTATCGCCTTTTATTGCATAAGCAGAGACGGTTAAGAGATTCATTGATTGATATCTCCAGTACAATTCAGAGTAACCCGCCTTCGTTCCGTCTTCAAGAACAATGATCTCCTTTTTCCTGATGGTAAAATCGGAAGCACTCAGGAATTTCTTCAACAACCCGATGGTATAGTTTTCAGCTGTCTCCAGTGTCAGTCCCTGAGGGATGTTGTCTGTCAGGATAGAAAAAGTCGGCAGCCCTGTTATATGTTTTCGGCTGAATATTATTGGCGGAATGACAGCTGCTTCGGTGTTAAACTGCTTTGGGTCGTATTTAATTGAGAGCCCCAGGTCCTTGTTGATATACTCTCTGACAATCGGCTCTTCAGATGCGGTGTCACCTTGTTTATATGTGTAATATGTTTCTGTCTGCCATAGCTTTACAATGGATTGCAGTGCTTTTGTGTGATGGTCATTTTCCGGTATCGGCCCATCCGATTTGATGGCAGGTAAAATAAAATTATTCAACAGATTGAGTGGGGTGAAAGAACTAATTCCTGTCAGGTAGCTTGTGAAAACGATCACCAACTTTTTTTCAGGGTGTACCATGATGTACTGTCCCTGGTGTCCAAGGGCCGTATATACACCCGGACCTGCAACCCACCACTGGTAACCATACCCTGGCAGCGTTGTCGTGGAGACATGCTGACGGGTTGACTCCTTGACCCATTCAGATGAGACAATCTGCTTTCCATTCCATACGCCTTTGTTCAGGAACAGCTGTCCAATTCTGGCCATATCGCGTGGCCTCATCCTTATTTCACTGTATCCGATGGTGATGCCCTGGCGGTTTTCCGGCCAGGTAATATTGGTTATTCCCAGGGGACCGAACAGGTGTTTTTTGGCAAACTCAAGTGCGGTGATACCCGTTGATTGCTGAATGATGGCTGACAGCAAAAAACTGGCGCCATTGCAGTATTCAAACCTTGAGCCTGGAGTCTCACTCATCGGAAGGTCCAGCATAAACTGGATCCAGTCATCGCTTGGAACCATGTCGTATAGACCACGCCATTCATAAAGGTATGAGTCCCGGCATTTCAATCCGGTGGACATGGTCAGGAGGTGTTCCAGGGTCATGCTTTTTTTGTCTTCAGTCAGGTTCTTAAAGCGCATGTTCGGGAAAAAGCTTAGAACGGTTTGGTCCACCCCTTTAATGTACCCCTTGTCGATTGCGATGCCCACAAGGGCCGAGACGATGCTTTTCGTACATGAGTATATGATATGACTGGTATCGACGGTCTGTGTGTGGTTGTATGCGTCCAGTACCAGATATCCGTTCCGGACGATTGCAATGCTGTCAATAGACAGATCACTTTTCCAGACCAGATTCACCATTTCTGCCAGTTCTTCTGAACTCATGCCCTGGCTTTCCGGTGAGGCTGTTTTCCAGGTGCTGGTTGGCCAATCGCCGGTTGTTACGTTATTTTCAGCCGAGTTCGCAGTAGTAGTGACATTCGAAACGATCAGACCGATGAAGAAAAAAATGATAAATCCGATCGCTGATTTTGCTTTTAAACCCATATTATCCCCACCTGATTGGTTTCTTTAGCCGGAATTTCAGTTAAGGTGATTTATTATGCAATAATATCAATTATATCAGAGTGTCTGGCGTAAAGTGTAAATCGTTTGAGATAAATATTCAAGCAGACAAAAGTGGCGAGATTGTGGCGTTTCGGGGATAAGGTTCCTGTCCCCGAATCTGTGATTACCAGGGATAGTTGAACATGATGGTGCTCTGGTGTCCTTCATCTCCGAAGGCGATATCACTGCGGTAAACAAATCCGGAAGCTGACACCATCCTGAGCCCGACTCCGGTAGATGAGCGGGATTCCTTCCACAGGTCTGCCTTTACTTCAGCTACAGTGCCGATTTCGTGAAACATTGCCAGTTGAAAGCCGGTGGCGATATCCTTCCAGATCCAGAAATCAAAAGGTACCACATTGGTCGCGAAATTCCATCTGAATTCAGTACCGATATAGGCCATATGGGCTCCCTTGAATCGGCCCATCGGGTACGCCCTGAGTTCATCATCTCCGCCCAGGGAGGATGCGGTTCCATAGGTTCGTTCTGTTACATATGTATCAATCAGGCTCTGCTCACTTGTACTGCACGCATCATAGGAAACGCAGCCCAAGCCGAGTTCCTGGATAATATGATCAGGGTTGTTATCCCCCTTGTCTGTCACAACAGCCTCGGAAGTTTGGATATTGAAGGCCCAGGTGTGGGACTGGCCAATGGGGATATAGGCACTGGCTTCCAGGTTGATGACAGAGTATTCGGCGGATCTTTGATTGGACCGGGGGGAGTTACTCCGTTTCGCCGAAAACCGAAAGCCCTTCAAGGGGTCCTGCCTGTCGTCCGTGTAGTCCACAACCATTGACAGCGCCATCCGCTCTCCCTTTTCCGGATCCGGATCGTTGATTTCGAAAAGCAGATCGCCATTCTCATCTAGAACTTTATCCATCGTAATCTCCTGGAGGTTGTATTCATAGATAAACTCCAGTTGCCTGTCGAACAGGGACAGGGTTGTATCAAAAGATCGGGATTTGCGGTTTTTAGCATTTAGTATCTGAAACTCATCGTCCCCGTCTGCCATGCCCCTGTTTTTGTAACTGTTCATTTGTGCGGACATATCAGCCACAAAAATATCAAAAAACAGGGTTTCGTCAATCAGGTGGAGATCCGTCAACCCGCCGAACATGCCTTTAATATCTCCTGTAGCATACATAGCAAAGACATCAGTGTAGGTATCGAACAGGTTGGCGCCCAGGCCGGTGACCATTAAACCGGATCCGATACCCGGCAGCGAGTATGGCATGGGCAACAGGAGATAAGCAGAATCTGAGGCGAATTGGGGTTTTCTTCTTTCAACAGCAGTGACAGTTTGGGTGAAGAGAAAAAAACAGGCCGCAGCAAACAATATCTGTGTAAACATCTTTATCATAGCAGGTTGCTTAACGATCAGTTGTCAAATAGCGTTCCGAATGCTGATCCATTAACCAGAATCCGAAAGTGAAGGATGGATCATAGCACTGCCAACCGATGAAGAGCAAGTTCGGCAGCCAGTCATTGAATTGAGCATAAAGCTTGAACTTGAAATGAAAACCCCTGGGTGATATTTAGCAGGATATTGTTGATGAGTGGTTTATTTAGTGAAACCATGCTGCAGATATTTTATTTAGTGACAATTATCTTTCATGTAAGGCTTGATTTCTGATAGGATGGACAGGTAGCCCACAACAAATCAGGATGTTCGGCAATTCCAACAGGAACTGCGAATAATCCGGGCAAAAGACTCAATAACAACCTACCTCCCTCGGAGACGTTTAAATGAAATTTGAAGAAACAGGCTTGAATCCAGCCATTATCAAGGGGTTACACGACCTCGGCTTTGAGAACGCCATGCCTGTTCAGGAGAAGGTGATCGAGGCAATGCTGCAGAGTCAGTCTGACCTGATCGGTATTGCCCAGACAGGAACCGGGAAAACAGCCGCGTATGGGCTCCCGATCATTCATCTGGTGGACCCCAAACAGAAAAAGGTTCAGGCCCTGATTCTGACCCCTACCCGGGAGCTCTGTATCCAGGTGGCCGATGATCTGAAACACTATGCAAAGCATATGAAAGGGATCGGTATCGTACCTGTTTATGGTGGTGCCCGCATCGATGGTCAGATTAGTGAACTGAAAAAAGGGGCTCATATTGTTGTGGGAACCCCGGGCAGGCTGGGAGACTTGATCAGGCGCAGAAAACTGGATATCAGCTCGATTAACACGATTGTGCTGGATGAAGCTGATGAGATGCTCAGCATGGGGTTTAAGGATGAGCTGGACGCCATCCTGACGGTAACCCCTTCCACTCGCCAGACCCTGCTTTTTTCTGCCACCATGCCCAGAGAGATTGCGGAAATTGCTGAAAAACAGATGCATGACCCCATTGAGATCGTGATTGGCAAGCGAAATATGGGCTCTGACGATGTAAAACACTACCAGTACATGGTCAATGCCAGTGACCGTTACAAAGCGTTGAAGCGTATCGCCGATATCAATCCGGATATCTATGGTATCGTGTTCTGCCGAACCCGCAGGGAGACTAAGGAGGTGGCGGATAAACTCATTGCAGACGGCTACAACGCCGATTCCCTGCACGGCGACCTTTCGCAGGTTCAACGGGATCAAGTCATGAAACGGTTTCGCGGCAAAAATCTGCAAATGCTGGTTGCCACCGATGTTGCTGCCCGGGGAATCGATGTGAATGACCTGACCCATATCATTAATTATAACCTTCCGGATGAAGCTGAAACCTATATTCATCGCAGTGGTCGTACAGGAAGAGCCGGAAAAAAAGGGGCCTGCCTGTCCATTATTCATAGTCGGGAAAAGGGGAAGATCAAGATCATTGAAAGAAAAATCCAGAAACCCATTAAGCTCGAACTGATACCCTCCGGTGAAGAGATTTGCCAGAAGCAGCTGTTTAACATGATCGATAAAATGGAGAAGGTTGCTGTTGATGAAACCAAGATCGAACCCTTTATGCCGGTCATTTATAAAAAACTGGAGTGGCTGTCACGGGAAGAGTTGATCAAGCACTTTGTCTCCCTGGAGTTCAACAGGTTTTTGACCTACTACAAAGATGCCCCTGACCTGAATGTCAAACGGAAAGGGAAGAACGAAAGACCTGATTTTAAGGGGAGAGAAAGAAAATCAAGACCTGAATTCCAGGAGAGAGAAAGAAAACCTCGATCCAGCCGGGATGAATCGGGCGAATTTACCCGCTTTTTCATCAGTGTCGGCTCACTGAATGGGGTGGAACCATCCGGTCTGATTGGCCTGATTAATCAAACCACCCGCAAGCGGGATATCGAAATTGGTAAGATCGAAATCATGAAGAATTTCTCATTCTTCGAGGTGGACAGCAAGTTTACCGACCGACTCATCAGCCAGTTTGAGAATACCGACTATAAAGGCCAGAAGGTGGTAGTGGAAGTTGCCCAGGACAAGCCAGCCACAAGCGTCCGCAAAAATAAGAAAAAGGAAAAGAAGGAAAATAAGGGCTACTCACTGAAAACCAAAAATACAAAGCCCAAAAAGAGGGTTAAAAGCTAAAAAGGAGATTCAAAATCGATTCTTTCCTTGATTCGGTTTTGTAGCTCTGAAACGGCCTTATCGACATCCTGGATGACAGGATAAATGGCTTTTTCGGGGCAGGAAGAGACACATAGCCCGCATCCCTTGCATAGGTCGTCATCTCTGATGATACGGCCATCCCCAATGGAGAGCGCGGCCATAAAGCAGGCGTCTACGCAAGTCTCACAAAGCGTACACGCCTGATGATCCGTTCGTATTTCCAGACCCTCCAGCCGTACAATTCTGCCCGCCACATCGTCGGGTAGATATTTCCCTGAATTCAGCACCGTACAGCAGCAACGGCAGCAGAAGCAAACCGCAAGGAGCCTGCCACGGTCCCTGACACCCCAGATCAGGTTATCCACTTTGACCCGGCCGATCATCGGTACCAGGCCATCTTCGACACAGGATCGCATGTGCTCGATGGCTTTATGTTTACTGACATGAGCCGCAATTCGGGGGTCAATCTCTTCCGTGCCGGCGCCAAGTTGAATGCAGCCTGCCTCAATCGAGTGGTTCTCACACTTTCGTTCATCCCTGCAGGTGCAGCGCTTGATAATGACACGATGCGCCGAGCGATTAATCAATTCTTCAAGAACAAGTGTCGGCAGATACGTGCTGTCAGCTCCTGATATTTCTATATTGATGGGGATATGGGTGACATTGAAGTTTTTTTCGGACATCAGGGGCAGCGCCAGTTTTGCAACCAGTCCTCCAACAATCGGCCACTGCGTCGCCATGGCGCTTTTCCATGTGACAGGCCATATTTTTGCAAGGACAGTAAGCCACCATTCCGGTCTTCGCGACATATTTAATTCCCGTTCAATTAATGGGGAGACACATCTTCTCTGATTTAACAGGCCGTTTGAAGCGATTCCCCTTCTCTCTCATGTCTGCCTGTCATTCTACCTCAAACAATATGGGTACTGCATGACTGTTATTAAAGGAAATTGATGGTTAGGTCAAGTTTGTCGAATCCCTGGGGCTGTTAATTTGATTGATCATTAGCATTATTGGGTGGGGGGGCAGATAGCAGAATAGAGCAATTGCTCCATTTTGTGTTGACTATAGATCAAGCCTTTTGCTAAAAATAGAGCAATTGCTCGATTAATATTTTGGTCCTATTGCTGAGGTGACCTTCAGCCAGTGGTAGAATTAGTTGAAAGACCAACTGTCACGTTCAAGACAGTGGATATCCAGTAAACAGGTACAATCAGGAAATTTATGAGTTTGATTCAGATTGATGATGCAAAATGCAAGAAGGATGGGATTTGCGTGAAAGAATGCCCGGCTGCGATCCTGATGCAAAAGGATAAAAAGAGCCCGCCTGAAATGGTTGAAGGGGGAGATCAGATCTGTATGGTATGTGGGCATTGCGTATCTGTTTGTCCCCATGGTGCCTTGAATCATACGATTACTACCCAGGAGATGTGTCCCCCGATAGAGGCAGACCAGGTTATCGATCAAAAACAGGCTTCACAATTCCTTCGATCTCGCAGATCCATTCGAAATTTCAAGAAGAAACAGGTGGAAAAGGAAGAGGTTCAGTTCCTGATCGAACAGGCGCGATATGCCCCGACCGGGAGTAATTCACAAACCATCGAATGGACGGTGCATACGGATGAATCTGATGTAAAAGAGATTGCCGAACTGTCAATCGCCTGGATGAGAGAGTTTGTGGAATCAGCTGAAAAGGGATCTGGAGTGGTATCCTATTTCCCTATGATACTGGCAGCCTACGATGCCGGTATTGATACGATAACCCGGGGTGCACCTTGTATTATAACGGCCTCTGCTCCAAAAACCAATTTCAGCGGAATGGTGGATCTTAGTATAGCCCTGTCTTACCTCGAGCTGATGGCTGTTCCAAAGGGTCTAGGGACCTGTTGGGCAGGTCTTATTAAACGTGCCTTGCTCTCCTCCGAACCGCTCAAGAAATTGATTGGGCTGCCAGAATCCCACACCCATTTCTATTCGATGATGATTGGTTATCCCAAATACGGCTACCACCGACTCCCGGAGAGAAACCAACCTAAAATTCACTGGAAATAGATCGGGAGATGGCGCCTCTGTCACTTTATTGCTGCCCATAAGCTCCCAACAGGTAGATTGATTTTCTGATTTGTTACTCAACTTTACCTGTTTTCCAGATCGAAATAGAAAATAGCAGTCTCTGATTGGCGGAATTAGAGATATCGGCATATAATCAGGTATGCAGGCATATTCTATTGTCAGAGGTTTAGACTCAAACACCATACTCAGCTCAGCAAATGGAACCAAAAAACGAACAGGCGATTAACCTGCTGGAAGCCAGCTCTCAGGATTTCAGCATTTCGATACGGGGTAAGATGGGAGCAGACGGAACCTGGCAATGTTCCGTGATCAGTAATGAGGTCGTACTGTCTGATGAACCCCCCGTTGATTTTTCCGTTACCATGGATATGGATCGGCGCTTCGATCAAACCGAATTTATGTATAGTTTTGCTGATGCGTTTAGACATTTTGATCAATCGGAATGGTTTCTGTGCCGCCCATTAAAGATACACAAAGAGTTTGCAGCGTTTGTTCTTGAGGCATTTGAAGAACGGATGGGGGAGTACGCAGAACAGAACCCTGGAGAATCACCGACAGTGGAATTTATTCGAAAAAGTCGAATAGACGAATGGCGGGCCAAGGTAGCGGCCTCTCTGTCCTCTAATCCCTAGTCTACAGCAGAAAACAATGATGGCTCGTTTGTTTTCTTTTTCACCATTCCAATAAAATAGTCTTGTGCGATAATCTGATCTCGGATAAAATCAAGGTTCGTCTTGAGATTCATTTTATTCACACCTTTGCATAAGGAGACACTGATGATAAAAGTTGGTGATGTTGCCCCTGAGTTTGAACTGGATAGCCAGTTTGGGCCCTTTAAACTGTCCCAGTTCAAAGGGCAGAAGAATGTGATGTTGGTATTTTATCCCCTTGATTTCACCCCAAACTGAAGCACGGAGATGCCTGACATCGAAAAAAATATCGATGCGTTTAAGGCAGAAGATACTCAGGTGCTGAGTATAAGTGTTGACAGTAAGTATTGCCATGAAAACTGGGCCGTCTCAATCGGCGGGATCTCTTATCCGCTGCTGGCGGATTTCCATCCCAAGGGAGCGGTAGCTGAAAGCTATGGCTTGTATCTAAGTGAGGCCGGTATTACAGACAGGGCGACAGTCATTGTTGATAAGCAGGGCAATGTGCAATTCGTTGAGTCGGTTGGACCTGCTGGTCTTCGAAAAGCAGGGGACCTGCTGGCAGAATGTAAACGTGTTAATGCAGGTAATTAATGAAGCTTGAACTCTTTTACTACAACGAGTGCGGGTTTTCCGTAAGCGTACTGAACACCATCAAGAACCTGAAGGTAGAGGATAAAATCGAATTGATGAATATCCGGGAAAACCCTGAGTTCGAAAAGCAATTGGTGATTGAGTGCGGTGACAACCAGGTGCCAACACTGTTTGTCGATGGAAATCCCATGCGTGAATCGGAAGAGATTAAGAAGTTCCTGGTTCAATCCTTCATGTGATAATGGCAGGGTTCAATTCCAGAAAACGGGATTGAACTCTCCCCCCTCCTTTCCTGAAATTCCGCTATAACAATTCAGTTCAGAAAGCCCTTTACCCCATCGACTATAAACTGGATGGCAAGAGATGCCAGCAGAACACCCAGCAACCTTTTCAGAATGTTGTTACCGGTTCGGCCAAAGATCCGGATGATGGAGCTCGACAGCAACAGGCTGATCAACATGATGGTGAAGATTGAAATGACAGCTATCACCAGCGGGAAGAAACTCCCTCCCTGATCGCGTACGTCCGAAAACAGCAGCACGGTCAGGGTCAGGCATCCCGGCCCGGCTATTAAGGGGATGGTCAATGGAAAGACCGAAATATCCTCAGCGAGTTCATTCCGGCTCCCTTCCTTTGGATCATCTGGTTTAGTGATCATGCCGAAGGCCGTATAGAATATCAGAAGCCCCCCTGCGATCTTAAATGACTCCATCTCGATGCCAAGGGCTGTCAACAGGTTAACGCCCCAGAATCCAAATATCAGCACCAGAACGACAGACAGCAGCACCGCGCGAATTGCCATTGTCCTGCCATACGCGACAGTCTTTCCAGCTATGAGTGCATTGAAAATCAGCGAGACCCCTATGGGGTCAACCATAACGAAATAGGCGAGAAAGGCGTTCATAAAACTATCCACAGCAGCTTCCTTTTTTTATGGTGCAGTTTGGTTTTAATACCCCGCCACTAGTAGCTGCAACAGGTAATAAACAAGCGGAATGAAGATGGCAGGCAGCATATTCCCAACCCGTATCTTGACGACGCCCAGCATATTGATCCCAATCGCCGCAATAAGCAGTCCCCCGGTAGCCGTCATCTGGGAAATTACCGTGGCCACCAGATAAGGCTTGATCAGCCCTGCGGTCAGGGTCAGAAATCCCTGATATATGAAAACCGGAACCGCAGAAAACAGGACACCTATCCCCATCGATGAGGTGAATATCACAGCGGTAATTCCATCCAGTGCAGATTTGGCGAAAAGTGTCTGGTGGTTACCCGTCAAACCACTTTCAAAGGATCCGACAATGGCCATGGAGCCCACACAATAGACCAGGCTGGCCGTCACAAATCCCTTGGAAAAAGAACCGCTTTCCCCTGACAACCGTTTTTCCAGCCACTGGCCCAGTCGTTCCAGTCTATCCTCGATCCCGATAAACTCTCCCAGGATGCTCCCCAGTGCCAGGCTGATGATGATCACCAGGAGGTCGTTAGATTGAAAAGCCCCTTTCAGGCCTATCAGAATCACAGCCAGGCAGATCGCCTGCATCACGGTTTTTTTGTATCTCTCGGGAATTCCTTTCTTGAACAACAGCCCCAAAAGGCTGCCGGCAATAATTGAGATGGCATTGACGATGGTACCGGTCACAGATCTTCCTTGATTGGGTTTTAACTGACAAATGAGAATGGGAAAACTGTCCCTTTTTCAATTTCCTGCTGAATCAGGCAAATGTGGCAGATGAATGATAACGCTCTATTCAGCGTTTTCAGGTTTATGGCGGATCAACTCGTCAGGCAGATCCGGGAATCCTCTTTTCATTTCCGTGGCCAAAATACGACCAGCGTGCAACTCTTTTCTGATCATGCTGATGGCTGTGTCGTTATCGGTCAGGTCACCACAGGTGAAGATATCAACCGCTGCGTATCCATATTCAGGCCAGGTATGGATAGAGATATGCGACTCAGCTATGATCACAACACCGCTGACCCCATGGGGGGAAAAATGGTGAAATGAATGTCCGACAATCGTCGCTTTTGCGGCTTCGGCTCCTTTCAGCAAGGCCTGTTCCACTGCGGAAACATCATTCAGGATCTCCCTGTCACAATCATAGAGCTCGGCGATGAAATGTTTGGCAAGTGCTTTCATCGTTTCAAACCCCCATTTCTCTTATTATGTTCCATATCAATTGACCTGCCGTTCAGTTGCTGTCTGTGTTATATTGATGAATATACGTCTCTTTAAACTGCCCGTCAATGATCAGACCAGTTCTCTCCATGTCAAAAGAACCTGAAACATGATGGGAAACTGGTTTTTGGATATCAACTTGCCGAATCCGGGGTTCAGGACGTACAATAGTGTTTAGAGAAGGTGAGGTCGGTTGATATCACCCTCGCTTGGTATAACGCATTCAGGTTGAAACAATGGTATTGATCGTCGGTGGCGTTCTGGTTTTGGGACTGATCATCCTTCCCCAATTCTGGGTTAAAAAGGTATTTGCTGAATTTCAGGTTGAACGGGAAGATTTTCCGGGAACGGCCGGGCAATTTGCGGAGCACCTCATTGAGCAATTTTCAATTGAAAATGCAAAGGTGACGCTTTCAGATAGTGTCAACCACTTCGATCCAGAGTCCCGGACAGTGGCATTGGTGCCGGAGTACTATCATGGCAGGTCTCTGACTGCTTTAACGGTGGCGGCGCACGAGGTAGGGCACCTGATCCAGGCTGATCAGGGAAATATCTGGCTCAGGTTGAGAACCTGGTTGATCGTTCTTTCACAAAAGCTTGAAAGGTTGGGGGCTGTAGCGCTGTTGATCATGCCTTTTGCTACCATATTGACCCGTTCTCCTGTCGTCATGGTGCTACTGACTGGCGCGGGTCTGTCCGGCATGCTGATGAGGGTTGCGACTCATTTGATTACATTACCTATGGAGCTCGACGCAAGTTTTGGTAAAGCCCTGCCACTTTTGAAAGCTGGCAACTTTATCAGTGAAACAGACGAGCCAAACTCCAGACGGATTCTGTGGGCTGCCGCTTTGACCTATGTCTCCTCAGCTCTTTCCAGCCTGTTGAGTCTGGCAAATTGGATTCGAATATTAAGGCGTTAGGCATGTTTGACATCGTCCTGTTTTATTTACACTGGCAAACCCTCAAACAGTCAGCCGGTTAGTTCGGATTAAAGCCGAAATCAATGGGTTGCACTGTCAACTCCCCTAGACCAAATGAGACATAACGAATAAAAACGGTGTTACTGAATTGAGGTTGAATGACTAATGTTCCCAGGCTTTTTTCTATGATCAGTCTGATGTCAGTCTCTTCCAGGTCTGTACTGACCTCAAGTGCCGCCAGGTCTTTTAAACTCCTGATCTGTTCCTGGAGTTGAGTAGCAAAATCATCTGATCCGACTTTGGGGCCTTGGACAAAATTGATGTGCTTTCCAAAACTGTTTTTCAATGCATTGTTGCGACTGTTGTCATCAAAACCCCCAATTTTAGGTCCGATCTTAATGATTTCATTACAGGTTACTTCTTTTTCTTGAATGATGACTCTCTTCGACATAATTTCCCTTTAGTCTTCTCACATGTGAACGATCAATAAGCTATTGTTCAACAGTTCACATTTTTCCATTAGTTCGCGACTTGGGAAACCCATGCGATCTTCTCGATGTTGAAGCTGGAACAAGTTGCATTTGGTAATAAAAAGAACCGTGCACAATGGTTTCAGTCTGTTGCTGTTATCACGGATCCTTCTGTGTTCGTTATCCGGTCAAGTTTAGCAGGGATGTATAGGGGTTTCAACCTTTATTCCAGCAGAAGCTGCGCGTAACAATGCTTTCAGCTTATTATTAAATTCTTTTTCAACTGGCGGTTTATCATCCATCAGAGGTGGGGTGAGAGGAGGGAAATAGAATATAACAAATTGGCGGAACTGGAAAACCATCTGCGCAATCCTCCTGCGAGATGATTTTCCATGTTGGAGTCGGTGTCAGTTGTTCTAGGGGATCGTACTAAAATAACTTGGCATAATCTGCCTGCTAAAGTACCGAAAAGACTGAACATTTTTCAGGAAGAATGCCAAGTAGTTTTTGAGCCGACCCTAAGTACAACCTGCCATCCTTGGCAATCCTGATATTTTGCAGCTTAGCTTTATGGGGTCATTTGGAAAAAGCTCTGCCAGGTATTTACTATTGCCTTTTTCGTCGCCCAGAGTGTTGCCCATCAATTTTGCCAACTCCTTGGCCGTTGGAATGGCTTCGTGACTGGTGTAGAATTCTCTCAGCAGCTGAGCTACTACCCAATGATCATCTGTCATTTCCAGATGATCCTCTTTGGCCAGCCAAACGCCGACATCCCTTTCCCACTCTTTGAAATTTTGAACATATCCTTCTCCGTCAATCTCTACGGCCTTTCCGTTTATCTCTACGCTACCCATATCATCCTCCCGTTTTTAAATTGTACCTGTTCTGGTTTGGTTATTTTTTTGTTTCCAATCCATATTCCATTGATGAACAGGTTAAGATCAATAGAATAACCCGCAGGGAAAACTGCGGATTTGTAAAAAAATAGGCTTCTCTCTAATCCAATTGAAAATGAATATTCACCGGGACCCATCATGTAAATGATGTTGCCGGCGTTTATTAACAGTATCTCCCGGGTTATTGTGATTACTTCAGCCGCTCGTATTTTGCCTTGATACCGCTTTTGCAATCCCGCTGACGCAACCCCTGTAACTACATATAGCTTAAAACGTGCCAAACTGCTTGGAGGGCCTGTGGCGGGAGGTGAGCCTATAGAATATGATACCGGTTTTTACAAAGTATTGTTGAAACTCCCCCACAGTCGCTTGACACCGGTACGAATTTTATTTTAAATGGAACAGAAAAACATGCATCCCACCACTAGAGATCACATGGTCATGAATCGGCGGTTAAAAAGGAAAAGTTACTTGATAGTAGCGACTATCCTGTTTGGTTTATGTGCCTTACTGGCAGGAAAGCCCACTCTCTCAGCGCAGTCGGGCTATAGCCCGGAACTATCTGAAGAGATCGTAAATCGGATTATTGAAAAAAACATCGGCATTTTGCAGAAATACAGAGGTGTGGCGTCTCTACAGAGATCCATCACGCAGGTATTTAACTCGGAAACAGGGGAAGTGACTGAAACCGTGGAACTCAAAACGCTGAAAAAGAGCTATTTCCAAGAGCCTTCCGAGACAACAGTTCTGGAGTATAAAAAGAACGGGATCATTGAAGACCCTGAAGATTATAAAGAAGATAAACGACCACCCGCCTATCAAGTTTTCGATCAGAAAAGTCGTGAACGGTTTGATTACAAAGTCGCTGGAACAAAAGAGATTAACAACCAGAATTGCTATATCCTGAAGGTGCTGCCAAGGCAGAATACCGAAAGGCATTTCAAGGGGACAGTCTACGTCAACACTGACAGCCTGAATACTGTCTACCTCGAGGGCACCATTGCGGACTATCCTTTCGGTTTGAAAGACATGAATATGACGTTCACGTTTGAATCGCTGGGAGAGCTATATGCCTTCAAAAAAGCCACAATTGAGCTATTCATCCATGTCCCGATTATCAAGCCCAACACCCGCATCCTGATTACCACCGACTCTCTGCAAAACAAGCCTATTCCCCGATAAACAGGCCTTGCTCTTCACGGCTTTCTGTTTCCTCTGTTAGAAGACCCTCCGGTAGGAAATCTCTCGTTTTGTTTTAGGTGACACTGACAATATGCTTTATTATTTCCAGCCTTAGCCTTATAATTAACGTAGTGGTGGAATCCTGCCACTGTCGTTCTATCTGGCCCCCTGATAAAAGGATAAGGTGTGTACATATCTTCTGTTCTCAAGGATCTGACGCTTACATACCCGCTATATTTTGTTTATGGCCTCACCTTCCTTTTTTTAGGTGCCTCCATAGCCTTAAAGGATCTGAAGGCCAGTCAACTGAAGCTCTCTGGTAACCTCTGGCTATTATCACTGTTCGGTTTTTCTCATGGTATCCATGAGTGGATTGAACTTTTTCTATTGATTAACGCGAAGCACCTGTCCACCAAAGAGGTATTCTGGGTAAGGGCCTCGACGTTGATTATCGTACTCCTCTCGTTTCTTTTTCTTCTGCAGTTCGGGTTGGCCTTGCTTTACTCCATTAGCAGAAAACGGTTTTTCTTCTGGTCAAAATTTGGGGCACTGGGAATTTTTGTGCTGCTGCTGGTCTACCTGAGTCGCCATGAATTTCCGCATGATGTCAGTATATTCAGGGAAACCGATATTTTATACCGGAGGACATTCTGTCTTTTTGGCAGTTTCATCACGGGGTACAGCCTGATTGTCTATTCAAGGGCTGTCAAAAAATTGAGTAGACGGATTTCCAGGTATTTTTTCTTCACGGGCCTGGGCTTTTTTCTGTATGGGATATTTGGCGGCATAATTCCATCTCGAACCTTGTTACCGCTTTTTTCAATTCCGGTGGAGTTTTTCAGGGGACTGGCGGCAGTGTTGATTACCTATTTTTTAATGAAGGCGTTGAATATTTTCGATATCGAAACCAGAAACGAGCTCGAACAGAAAATCAGACGACTGGCTCAGTCGGAAAAAATGGCGTCTCTGGGCCAACTGGCTGCAGGAATCGCTCACGGGATCAATACACCCCTGACAAGTGCCTCCCTGGACCTTCAGATGTTGAGAGGTCAATTTGATCGCCAGTTGCAGAATGGAGGTGCCACAGCAAAACTGGACGCCATTGAAAGAAATATGGACAGGGCATCTACGATTGCTAAAGAATTGCTCCAGTTTTCCCATGTCAAAGAAACCCAGCTGGAATTTAATGATATCAATCAGGTGATTGATGACTCGTTGGAGTTGCTTCAGTACAAACTCAAAAACGTTGAATTGCAATTGCAGCAAAATAACATTCCAAAGGTACCTTGTGATGCTGGCAAACTTGGGCAGGTGTTTGTTAATATAATCAACAACGCTATTGATGCGATGCCGGATGGCGGGGATTTATCAATCAGCAGTCAATTCCTCGGTGATGAAGTCTGGATCACGTTTTCTGATACGGGACCCGGAATACCTGAAGCGTTTCTTCAGAAGGCATTCGATCCATTTTTCACTACAAAACAAATCGGCAAAGGAACTGGACTCGGACTTTCAATTTGTTACGCCATTATCGAGCAGCACCATGGGAAAATTGAATTGGAAACAGAAAAGAACAAAGGGGCCTCAGTGACGATCCGGCTGCCGGCCATTCCATCAAAAACCTCAGAGCAAACAAATTCAATTGATACGTAGCGGCCACTACTTGTATTCCAAGCGGCAGTTGATTAAATTTTTTGTAATCCCGGAGTAAGTGATGACTCAAATTCTGATTGTCGATGATGATCTTGAAATTCAAGAAAAACTGGTGGAAATTTTAAAAGCTGATGGATACAGTCCGGACACAGCTGCGTCAGCAAAGGAAGCAATAGAAAAAACACAACAAAACCAGTATAAACTTATCCTGCTCGACTATATGCTACCCGATTTCAGCGGTCTGGAGGCCCTGACAGAAATCAAGAGATTCAGCCCCAAATCAAAGGTCATTATGATCACAGCCTTCGCAACCATTGAAAACGCTGTAGAGGCGATAAAGAAGGGTGCGTCGGAATATGTTACCAAACCATTCAGGATCGATGTGCTGTTAATGCTGATCAAACAGGTTCTGGAGGAGCTTCGTTTTGAAGAAGGTATAAAAAAGCTGGAGCTGGATGAAACCCTCAGTTCGTTATCAAATGTGATTCGTAGAAAAACCATCCGTTTGTTGGAATTAAATTCAACCATGCGCTTAATGGAGCTAACCCGGAGTCTGGAAATTGACGATCATACCAAAGTTGTTTTTCACCTGAAAAGCCTTAAAGAATCTGGGATAATAGAGCAGGACACCAGCAAAGCCTATTCTCTTACCAAGGAGGGAACCAAAATTTATGAATGTTTAAATATTCTCGAAAATTATCTATCAGAACAATAGCCTAACCCCTCAATGTGAAGTTCTCTTCACAAAGAAGCCCTCATCGGTGAATGACATTTCAATTGAATCATCCCCTGCGTTTTCATATATAATACAATCCAAGACCTGCATTGGTTTGCAATCGACTGCCGGTCTTGTTCTCTTCAGTAGAGGTTTCGTGCACAAATCCTCTAAAACGGTGGCCCTATTTGCTGGTGCTCACTCTACTCAATTAGAGAAAAACTGATGTTTATACGCGATGAATGGCTGGCAAGCTCTTCATCCAATCAGAATCAGTAATAGTGCTTATTTTGTTGGAATAAATGTTAACAGCAATTGAATAACCGCTATTGAAATATGAAACCCATTTCAAGAGGAAACATGATGAATCTGACAAAAAAGACGCTGCTTTTTACTTCCATGGCCTTTCTGGGAGCGGCACTGACTTCAGGTCCGGCTCTGGCCAAAAGCAAGAAAATGAAGCTGGTGAGCGTTAGAACCAACTCACCGATTGTGCTGGATACAGTTGCTGAAAAAGCCTGGGACAAAGCTGCCTTTCTGAAGGTCAAACTGGATGAGACTCCTTATAAACCGAACAATGGCTACGATGGGATGACAGAGACGAACCTCCGGATAAAATCATTGTACGACAAGGAGAATATTTATTTTCTGATTCAATGGGACGACCCGACCCAAAGCCTTGCTCGATTTCCCTGGGTAAAGCAACAGGACGGTAGTTGGAAACAGTCCGTCAACAAGGACAGTACCGGACATGACAATACCTACTATGAAGATAAGCTGGGTATATTCTGGGAAGTCAAAACAAGGGGATTTAAAAAGAAAGGGTGCGATATTGCCTGCCATATGGCTGAGGATGGGATGACCAACGGAATGAAGGATACATCCCCCGGTCGAAAATATACTAACAGGCCAGGAGAGACAATTGACATGTGGCACTGGAAAGGGGTCAGGACCAATCCATTGGGGATATTTGACGACCAGTTTGTTGACAACACCAAGGACCCGAAAAAAAATAAAAACTGGGGTCGAAAAGGGGATGCAAAACTGGGTGGCGGTTATAAAAACAATTTCAACAAGGACAAATCTGGCCCGATGTATATGAACTCTCCGTACAGTGAAGACAATAAATACCACGTCCTGCCTTGGTCAAAAGCAACATTCAAGGATACCTTTAAACCCGGGGATGTGGTTCCTGGAATCGTTCTGGATGCGTTCACGGGATCACGTGCGGACATCAAGGTTAAAGGCGCATGGCAGAATGGTCAGTGGACACTGGAGGTGCAGAGAAAACTGGTCACCACTGGTGCAAAGGCAAAAGTACAGGATGTTCAGTTCAATGACCTGAAGAAGACTTATTATTTTGGCTTATCTGTATTTGATAACTCCCAGATCAATCATATCTATCACAATAAATCCATCGGGATGACGTTCAAGTAGGACGGATAACGTTTGTACGGGAGAGGATCGGTCAGAGATCGCTCTTCTCCCGGCGTTCTTCAGTCAGGAGAAAAACGGCAACCACGGAAAGACAGGTGATAATATGAGACGCGTTCAAACAACCGCACCAAAACTGTCATTCAAGATCAACACACTGATTCTGTTCAGTTCCGCTCTTTTATTTCTACTGTCACTTCCGGGTTTCATTCAAGCTGATATCGCAGGATATGAAACCGATTATGAGGGCGATGTGTTGGTGAGCGATTCATTGTTGGTCAACAGCATGAAAACAACCATGTATGAGTTCGTAACCGACGATGAAGAGATAGACTCTGTCAGCAGTTGGGTAAGCAAGGGAAGCCTGAATAATTCGGAATTTAAAGAGGTAGTCCTTCCGATTATGAAGGAAAATTGTACCAAGTGCCACAGCGTATCTTCCACCATGTCAGATGCTGTACCCGAAAAGCCATTGGTAAAATACGCAGAGGTTGTTATGTACGTCAAGGCTGGTTTACCAACCAAACCCACAAATTAAAATATCTCTGAGATAGCAAAAATGGCAGCAAAATTCAGGACGACTTACAGATCTGAATGGTACTTGATAATCGGTCTGTTTATTCTTTTTGCCCTGTTTTTGCCGCAAGGTCTAGTTGCCGAGTCTGCAGCTACTTATGAAACGGACTACGAGGGAGAGATCCGGGAAGATGATGCACGGCTTGTAAAAGCAATGAAGGTAGACATGTACGAATTTGTTGCAGATGATGAAGAGATCGACATTGTTGAAAAATGGATTAAGGGTGGGGGTGAAGAGGACCAGTTGTTCAAAGATGAAGTGCTACCAATCTTGAAAGAGAATTGCACCAAATGCCACAGTAAAACCTCCACCATGTCAAAGGCGGTCCCAGACATGCCCCTGACTACCTTCAAGGAGATAAAACAGTTTACGGTAGCTGCTCCAACCGAAAAGCAGTGCCTGGAGTGTCATGCGGAGCCGGCTCTAAAAGATCATACGATTGCCATAACCCGATCATTGTTCATGGACCGGTCGGTCAAGGAGGCTTCGGTTCACCAGGAACAGGACTGCGTTAAATGCCATGTTGATATACACCCGCAGGCAGACGAATCGTGTCAGAATGTTGAAACATTTAAATCCCGTTTAGCGGGGGATCAATCGGCGGCGTTTTCCTGTCAAAAACTGAAACCGGTCAATTGTGAATCCTGCCACCAGAAAGAAACAGCCATTTTTCAACAAAGCGCACACTTTAAATTGGCCGCAGACGCCAAAGAAAAGGCGCCGGTCTGTGCAGATTGCCATGGCTCGCATGACATACAGCAACCCAAACTGGCTGAAACCAGAGGGTTAATGCTTGATAATTGCGGCTCTTGTCATCAGGAGCAATTCGAGTCCTATTCTAAAACCTATCATGGGAAGTCTGTAATACTGGGGAGTGAAAAAACGGCCCAATGCGTCGACTGCCATGGGTCACACAATCTGTTAACCCCGACGGAACAAGCGTCAACACTCCACCCGGACAATATTCAGAAAACCTGCAGCCAATGTCACGAAGATGTGAATGCCAATTTTGCGGGATTTATACCCCACGCTGATTACACCAGTTCGAAAAATAATCCTGAATTGTTCATCTCTTTCTGGGCAATGACAGGACTGCTGATCGGAACCTTTGCCCTGTTTGGCATCCACACCCTGCTATGGCTTTATCGTTCACTGGCAGATGTGATGAAAGCTCCGGCAACAGTGGAAAAGGTCGTCGTGTTGGACCACAGAACGGAGAAACATGTCCGACGATTCCGGGTATCCCATTCCATCCTGCATCTGATGATTATTGTCAGCTTTTTGTCCCTGGCGCTTACCGGAATGACGCTGAAGTTCCCTGATAATCCTTTGTTTTCCAGTATTGTCCATTTTTTTGGGGGTCCTCATGTCATGGGTTTGATCCATCGAATTGGGGCGTCCATCACCTTTCTTTATGCTGCGATCCACCTGTTTCAGCTTGGAATGCTGTTTTTCAAACGTAAAATCACAGTGAGGGGGTTACTGAAAGAGGAATATTCCCTGATACCCCTACTTCGTGATCTGAAAGACTTGAAGGCCAACCTGCTATATTTTATTGGGAAGGCTCCCAAGCCCACTTTTGGCAGATGGACCTACTGGGAAAAATTTGATTACATGGCTGTTTTCTGGGGAATCACGATTATCGGATCTACGGGACTGATTCTCTGGTTTCCGACCTGGGCTACCCAGTTTTTCCCCGGTTGGGTTTTGAATGTAGCCACCATCATTCACAGCGATGAGGCGCTTTTAGCTGCCGGATTTATATTCACCTTTCATTTCTTCCATTCCCACTTGAGGCCGGAGAACTTTCCGTTGGATCCAGCCATCTTTACCCAGCGCATTCCCCTTTCACGTTTCAAGGAGGAGAGGGAACGGGAATATAATGAGTTGGTCGAATTGGGAGAATTGGAAAACCATCTAGTCAATCCACCTGCCAGATGGTTTTCCCGGTTGGTGTTGGTTTCCGGTATGGCTTTCGTGGTTATCGGTCTGGCAATCGTGGGCGCTATTTTATATTCGCTGTTAATGGCCATCTGATGGTGATGCGGTCCAGAAAAATGAGGAGACCGCTAGTTGCTGCAGTTCACTCTTCTTGATAGGCTTATGGACACCTTGGGGATTTCTGTGTTCTAGCCTATCGGCGTAATCTTCGGTCCCATCATGTTGACGACTCCTGAATCGACATTAATCAAAGACAGACATGAACATTTTTTGTCACCAGCTGGGAGCACCAAAGCCTGAAAAAATGGTTTTCCTCCACGGTTTTTTGGGCAGTGGTGGGGATTTCAGTCGGTTAATGGGCTTACTTTCTTCTGATTATGCCTGCTACGCTCCCGACTTGCCCGGCCATGGCTGCTCCCTGTTCAAGGATTCAGACGTGGATGAGGGATTGGCGTCGATGGGGGATGTGGCTCATCTGATACTGGAAGAATTGTCTCTTCAGGGTGTGGAGGAATTTGTCCTTTACGGGTACTCAATGGGAGGGAGAATTGCACAGGCAATGTGCCTGCAAGCGCCCACGCGAATCCGTCATCTGTTCCTGGAGTCTGCCTCATTTGGAATCCAGGATGAAAATGACAGAAAGGAGCGATATCGTAAAGATGGGAGCCTCCTGGAAGGCTTAAAAACGCAGGCTGACTTCCGGCGTTTTCTGGAAAAATGGCATCGCCTTCCCCTTTTTTCCACTCTGGCTCAGTCACCTTTGCTGGAAGATTTGATTGTCTCGAAACAAGGGAATGATATCAGGCAACTTGAGCTCGCACTCACTCTGCTGAGCGTCGGCAATCAACCCTGGTTTGCGACGGCGTTAAACCGGATTGATGTCCCCATTTCTTATTTTTATGGGGAGCAGGACCACAAGTACCGGTCCATGGCGCACGATGCCAGGAAGCATATTCCCCGACTCACGCTCAAGGGATTTGCGGATGCCTCACACAATATTCACCTTCAGTATCTGCCGGAGATTGTTTCGGCTCTGCGTGACATTCTGGCCTGAAGCCTCTGAGAGACCTAAAAAGGTGCTTTAAGTTAAGACCTGCTACCTGCTTTCCGTCTTCTGCAGTTGAGCCGCAATCTCTGCCAACTTCTTCCGGTCCGGTTTCATGGCGTTGATTCTGCTGTCTAACGGCATCTGATAAATCTCTTTGGGAATTTTATAGGCAGGGAGTTGTTTTTTCAAGGCCTGCTTGATCTGTTCCACCTTTAATGGTTCGACGGTTTGGACAAAGGCCCATGGCACCTGGCCGAATTCAGGGTGGCTGACTGGTACGACGACAACCGCTGTGATTCCTTCCAGATCAGCCAGGGCTGTTTCAATTTCGAAGGGATTGATGTTTTCCCCGCCTGACTGGAAAATCTGGTCGGATCGCCCCAGGACGACCAGGTTGCCGGAGGCGTCGAATCGCCCGATGTCACTGGTTTTGAACTCTCGCTCAGGGCGCGGTTCGGGAATTCCGTCCCGGGTCAGGTAATGCTTGAAGATGGTCTGACCCCCGATAATAATGTTCTGATCCCGGTCCAATCTGACGGACCGAAAGCGCAACGCCTTACCGGACGTCAGCCGGTCAGCTTCTGACGAGTGGAGGCCGACACCGGTGGCTTGTGCGCAGGACTCTGTCGAACCATAGGTCGGCAGGACCGGAACTCCCTGGCGGAAGGCCTTTCGGATCAGCCATTCGGGGGCTGCAGCACCGCCAAGCAGAATCCCCCTGGATTGTTTCAGCAGCAAGGTCATCTCCGGCTTTTCAAGGAAGCGCAACAGCTGGGTGGGGACCAGAGAGAGGATGCTGGGCTGATAGGCTTTGATCGGGGACTCCAACTCTCTGCTATTTTCTGGCAGGATGGCCAGGGCACCGCTGAGCAGTGTTCGAATACAGATCAACAGGCCGCCTATATGAAACAAGGGCAGACTGACGAGCCAACTGTCTGCGAAGGTCAATGATAAATAGTCGATGGTGCCCCAGGCACTGTAAAAATAGTTGCCGATCGTATGCACCACCCCTTTCGGTGTGCCGGAACTGCCAGATGTCAGAATAACCGAGGCTTCTGCCTCCAGGTTCAGGGGCAGGAGTTGGGAGGCGTTCTTCATTTCTGCCGGGGAGGCAACTGTCAGCTGGTCCGGGTGTATGATTGGAATCCTGTTATCCTCTGGGACCGGTTGATCAGTGATCAGCAGATCGGGTGTTATAATCGAGAAATGGTGCTCCAAGGGGGCTTTTACATCTAAGGGAATGAAAACGGCTTCAATCTGCCAGACAGCCTGCATCAGGATGGGGTACATGGCTGGATTCTCAGCATAAAGCCCGATTCGCATCCCCTGTCTGCCGCTGTGTGCCTTGAGTTGAGCAGCTGCGGTCAGGATACGAATTTTTAATTCCGGATAGGTCAGGGAAAATCCGGGCCCTGCCATGGCGGTTTTTTCTGCATATCGGTTGAAAATGGCGTCCAGATCCAGTCGATGGTCTGAAATGAACTCGGTTAGCATGTCACAGGGTCTCCGAAAAATGGCCCGCCCAGTTGAGGCTGGCCGGAAAACAGAGACGTCGGGAGGATCAGTTTTCCCTTCCGGATGGTAAGTGGTTCTTCCAGCAGGTCTCCGGCCAGATATTTTAGTGTATCCAGCCCATGAGCTGTCTGTCTGCCATGAAGATGGGAGATCAAACCCATTGATGTCAGGCCGATGCTGGTGTTGAACGCCGAGCTCACCACCGCCTTAATCCCGTATTCAGAAGCTTCGGCCAGCAGCTGGTGCAGCCCGTGAATGCCTGGTACCGCCGTCGGTTTCACTATGATGTGGCGGATCTGGTCGGGCAGGTTTTGGATATCAAGGAGCGGGCCTTTCAGGAAATCGGCCAACGATTCGTCCAATGCCAGAGGCCAGGGAACGGTAAGGGCCTCCTCCCACAACCCTGGATACAGTGGTTCTTCCACGTATTCGACGGGTAGCGATTCCAGATGCTGGTGGTAGTAGCGATAATTTGCATGACTCAGCGATCGGTTTCCATCAAAGCGCAGCGTGATCTTGCCATCGAAGCAGTCGACCAATTGTCGGATCTGCTCAATCTCATCTTCCGGCGCTATCCGACCAATTTTGACCTTGATGGTCTCAAAACCGGAACTGAGCAGCGTTTTTAATTGACGGGGGAGGTCATCAGGATCTGCGGAAGGGATAAAAAGGCCGTTCAGGATTATTTCCAGAGGCTTGGCGGGCAACTGTATCAGTCCATAGTGGGACGCTAGCAACAGGAGTGCCGACTCCAGTCCAAGCCTGACACTGTTGTCCAGGTCTGCCAGGGGCGATGGAGTGGTAGACGGCAGCAATCCCAGTAGCTGCTGATTCAGGTCGAACTGCTCCAGGTACAGTTGATGCCCCGGCAGGAATTGAAGAATCTGGCACAGCTGCTCCCGGCATTGGGTAAGTGAGATTGAATCCAGCCCGGGCAGGGGGGCTATCTCCCCAAAAAACTGATGTTGCCGGTCATCCTGTAAGACAAGAATGTATCCTTCCCGGGAATCCAGTTGCTTTCCACCAACGGTCATGCACTTCCGAAAAGGGATCTTGAAAGAGCGGACCGTCACTTTGGCAATTCTCATAATTCCTCCCCTCCAGCCCCGTTCCGAATCGCACCCGCCTGATCTTAAGGATCGAGGAGTGGCGGCATTGGGGCACTACCGTTTGTCGATCAAAACTGGTGACTTAGAAGTGCCAGGGGAATTTACCAAACTGCTTGGGCCGTTTTTCAATAAAGGCGTCTCGCCCCTCCTGGGCCTCTTCAGTGCCGTATGCAAGGCGCGTGGCCTCCCCGGCGAAGAGCTGCTGACCCACGAGTCCATCGTCCATCAGGTTAAAACCGAATTTCAGCATGCGCATGGCTGTTGGAGATTTGGCATTCATGATACCCGCCCATTCCAGGCTGACGGTTTCGAGTTCCTGGTGCGGAACCACTCGGTTGACCATGCCCATATCAAAGGCGTCCTGAGCTGAGTAGTCCAGGCCCATGAAAAAAATCTCCCGGGCTCGTTTCTGTCCGACCTGTTTTGCCAGATAAGCGGAGCCGTAACCGCTGTCGAAACTGCCCACATCAGGGTCTGTTTGCTTAAACACGGCATTCTCTTTGGACGCGATCGTCATATCGCAGACCACGTGCAGGCTGTGTCCACCGCCGGCAGCCCATCCTGGAACAACGGCCATCACGATTTTAGGCATAAAGCGAATCAGGCGCTGAACTTCCAGAATATGCAAGCGGCCCAGTTTGGCGGGATCGATCCCGTCTTTCCCTTCGTATTTATATCCGTCCGCCCCACGAATCCGCTGATCTCCGCCCGAGCAGAACGCCCAGCCGCCATCCTTGGGGGAGGGGCCATTGCCAGTTATGAGGACGACTCCTACGTCAGAAGTCATGCGGGCATGATCCAGGGCGGTATAGAGTTCATCAACGGTCATTGGTCGAAACGCATTGCGACAGTCCGGCCGGTTAAAGGCTATTCTGACGGTTCCATGCGCTTTGGCACGGTGGTAGGTAATATCATTAAAACTAAATCCCTCGACTTCGTTCCAAAGCGTCGGGTCAAAGATCTCTGAGACCATCTCTTTTCTCCATCGTGATTATTCGCAATCCCTTTGTTTGGATTCCGTAGGGGTTTAAAAAATGTGTTGCTGTCACTGAAAATGACTCAACCTCGTTGTGACTGCTTGAAAATGTCGAGGTCCCTTTCCGAGTCGATGGACACCTCGATCAGTATACTCCGTTCTCCTTTTAGTGCGTGGTGATAGCACTCTGCGAACTCACGGGGGTTGCTTGTCAGTTGATAGTCCAGATTGAATTGGGCTGCCGCATGACTGAAATCCAGGTTGTGAGGTGTCGTGAGAAAGGGATCCAGTACGTCAGGGTAGTTCCGGGCCGGCAGGCGGTCAAAGATTCTCCCACCCCCGTTGTTGGGAACGATCAGGATAATGGGTACCTGTGATGTGTTTATCAGCATCAGAGAATTCAAATCATGCAACAGGGAAATATCACCGATGACAGCTGTGATACGGTGATGACTGGCCTCTGCGTAACCGATGGCTGTGGCCAGATTGCCTTCAATTCCGCTGACACCGCGATTGGTAATGATTTCCACCGTTTTGCCTGACGGAAACTGCACGGCATCAAAGGCTCGAATGGCGATTGAGTTTCCCAGAAAGAGCGATTCCTCATCGGGGATACGTGTCACAATCAATCGGGAGAGCAGCTGAAAACTAATTTCCTCTACTGGAATTGCCTGTTCCATACGGAGATAGTGAGTCTGGATCGCCTTCAGGAACAGCTCCTGCGCAGATGTATCCCGTGCCTGATCCTGTGCCGGTCCATAGTTTTTTATGAAGCGATCAACCTGGATGGGAATTTTGATATTCACCCGATGAGAGGGATCTCGAACCCCAATTTTGGCAGTGACCAGGATCAGATCAGCGGTTTGATCTGCCAGCACTGTCTGGTAATAGTGTTTGGAGACCAGTCCGGTTCCGAATTGTAATATGGTCTGGGGAGTGTAGGTATTGAGTGCTTCAAGAACAGTCGGATGGTCCAGAACCGGAATCTGCAGGGCGGTTGGTACAGATCCGCGGAGACCGGAAGCGATGTCACAATAAACCGGCCAGTTCAATTCGGTAATAAATCGAATCAAGTCGCTGCGACAAACAGAAGGCGCCATGCGACCAATGACTACCAATCCGCGTTCTGTCTGTTGAATGGTCTTCTCAACGTTTTTCAGGTTGCCGGTGACCGGTTCGACGGGTAGGTATTCTGTAAACGGATGCGGTATGTCAAATAATCGGCGGGCATCAGATAAATAGGACTCTGATACCGCAACGGCCGCCGGACTGAGCAGGGGTTCTCGAAATGGGCAGTTGATGTGGACCGGACTATTTTTGATATTGACCAGGTAGTCGATTTTGGCCAGGAGTGCGTCCAGCGGATAAAACGCATCCGGGCAGGGCAGGTTTAGTGAATCCAGAGCAAACTGACCAAAAAGACCTGTTTGTTCAATGGATTGATTGGCATGACTACCAACAAGCTCAGGGGGGCGGTCTGCACTGATCACAAGCAGGGGGAGTTCATCTTCACAGGCTTCTATTAGCGCCGGGAAATAGTTGCTCATAGCTGTACCCGACGTACAGATGACGACACCGGCCTTTCCGGTGGACTTGGCGTATCCCAGAGCCCGGAATCCTGACGCCCGTTCATCGATGGTCAATCTTTTTACTGCTTTGGGGTTATGGGCCAGAGCCGCAATCAGGGGGACATTCCGGTTGCCGGGGGAGATGAAAAAGGTATCGATCCCGTTTTTAATCAGCTCATTGATGATCAATGATGACCATAGGAGATTTAGATTCTGATCCAGCAATGCCGTCATTCTGTGGCTCCTTTGACAAATGAAAAATTGGTCATTTTTGCATCGATTTCCTGCCATTCACGTTCAGGATCCGATTGGTCAACGATGCCGGCCCCAGCGAAAATATGAAGCTCCTTATCGTTTATCAGCGCTGAGCGAATGGCAACCGCAAATTCAGCTGTATCCTGATTCATCCAGCCGATAGGACCGGCGTACCAGCCTCGTTCAAACGGCTCAAGCTGGCTGATCAGTCTACTGGCTTCCGGTGGATGGGCGCCTACCGCCGGTGTCGGGTGCAGGGACAACAGGGTTTCAAAGGATGAAATGCCGCTCCGGGGCGTGCCACAAAAACGGGTGACAAGATGCTGGACCTTGTCGAGTTTCAGCACCTGTTCCTCCACTCGGGTCTGAGTTTTAGTGCAAAGATGGACCATTTTTTCATTAACGTACCGAGCCACAATCTGGTGTTCTTCCCGTTCCTTGGCCGAATTCGTCAGCGCTTCAGCATATTGTCGGTCTTCCTCTGAGGTTGCTCCGCGGGGTTCTGTTCCAGCGATGGCATCCACAATCAGTTCGTTTTCAGACAGCTGAAACAGTCGCTCCGGTGTTCGTCCCAGAAAGGTATGACCCTCCCCGGGTTGGAAAAGAAATAAAAATGCATTCTCCTTGATGGCAGCCAGTCGTCTGATCATCCATTCTGCAGACCATGTTTTTGTTGCCGATAATATTTTTTTCCGGGCAAGGACTATCTTGCTGATCTCTTTCCGATGAATCATCGCCAGAACCTTTTCGATGATCTGAAGCCATTCTGCCTTTTCTGGAATCTGCACATCATGACCAGGGACAAACGGGCTTGGACTCGAGTGGGGTTGACTGATGTTCGCGGTTTCCAATTGATGTGAAATTCTTTCGATGATCGCGTCCCGGTCCACTTTCCCATCCAGGGGGCAGGTCAGTGTGACTTTGGTCGTGTTGTTTTCACGGCAGAATTCGATAAAAGGTACTACAAACCGGTAAGCGTCAAATTCTGCCCATTCCCTGGTATTTTTAGTTGTCGGGTCAAACTGCATCCCACCAAAGACACGGATACCCGCGTCCCTTTTCCAGAGCGCTTTCAGCTGAACGCCCACTGTTTTGGAGGTTTCACCTTTGATTAGGCAGCCTTCCCCGATACCGGCCAGTTCGAAAGTCCCCTTCTTGTTCTTGAAATAGAATCGTTCCGGACTCTTGAACGTCAGCAGATTGTCCAGGATGTCGAATGAATTGTCTAATACCCTGGTCAAGCGGATGAAGTCATCGGGTCCTTTCGTTGGCGTAAGAGAAAGCGATTTGAGGTCTTCTGAAAATAGGTCTAGCCAGGCTGGGGTGGAACTCATTGAATCTATGGTGTCAAATGCGATTTTTGGCCGCTGTTTCATTACTGGTATCGTGCATTAAACCCGAATTGTCTCAAATATTGAAGTTAACAGTCAACGTCTAAGCGTGGAGAAGTGGCTCAAATCCCTAGGAATGGAGCTTGTGCCTTTTAAAAAGTCCTGAGATGGGAATGATCTATTTTGGGAAGGAAGCGAAAAGTCTATATAAAAAAATCGCAACAATGCTGTCTGTAACTCAATCTTTCTTACCCTTTAACGCTCATTACAGCTTCCTTGAAATTTGGCTTTCTTTTTTCTAGAAAAGCAGCCATCCCTTCCTGCGCTTCAGGGCCACTACCTGCTTTAGAGATTGCACAGCTTTCCAGTTCCAAAAGAACCTCATTAATTACTATGGATGCAAAGACCATATTCTTGTCGATGGTCAATACAAACTCATCAGCTCTTACTATATCACGACGGCCAATGTTTACGACAGCAGGCCAGTTGTCGAGCCGATAAAAACATTGACATAAAATGTGTGCTGAAATATTGTGTATTTATAAACATAAAAGGAGGTCACAATGGGTACGGTGAGGTTGAACATAAGTATACCTGAAAACATTTTTCGGGAGCTTAATAAAGAAGTCAAATCAAGACAAAGAAGCCGATTTATTTCTAATGCTGTTAGAGAATCATTAAAAAACAAAAAGGAACTAAAGCTGGCAGAGGAATATAGAGAAGCGGCCAAGGATATTCGTAAAATAAATCAAGAGCTTGAGGGGGTACTGTCAGATGGACTTGATTAAAAAAGGCGATATTTTCCTTGTTAATTTTGATCCAACACTTGGTGCAGAGGCTAAAAAAACACGTCCTGCTGTAATAATCTCCAACAATATCAATAACATCAATTCACCAATCGTTTCAATTTCTCCAATAACCTCAAGTGTAAAACGAGTCTACTCCTTTGAGGTTCTTATATCGAGAAACACAGGCGGGCTGAGCAAAAAATCGAAGGTTATGGTAAACCAGACAAGGGCGGTTGATAAGATCCGGTTGATTAAAAACCTGGGAACATTGCCTGATTCAGTTATAAATGAAATCAATGAAGCTTTATTACTTCACTACGAGCTGAACTGAACTTACATTACAGCTTCCTTGAAATTTGGCTTTCTTTTTTCTAGAAAAGCAGCCATCCCTTCCTGCGCTTCAGGACCACTACCTGCTTTAGAGATTGCACAGCTTTCCAGTTCCATTTGTGTTTCAATTCCACAGTCGAAGGTATCAACCAGAAGGGATTTGATCCCTCCATAAGCCCGGATTGGTCTATTGAAAAGCTTTTCAATAAGCTCATTCACTGTTGACCCAAGATCATCTTCTGAAACGACGTGTGTTAGCAGTCCCATATCAACTGAAGTGGTCCATTTAAAATGGACACACACAATACATGGGGACTATTCTTTCTCGGAATCAGCTTTCAGAGCCTGGCTGGCGTCTGCCTGATCAAAGCCTTTTTTGATGCGGCCAAAACGCAATTCCAATAGTTCCCTGAGTTCGGGATGGGTAAAAATGTAAAAATCCCCGTTCTCCAACCCTTCCAATACCCGGTTTCCTACGATATCCGTATCAATTCCTGTCGCAACGGGCTCTTTGAGGATCGACAGTTTCGGGTTCTTTTTCAGGATATCTTCAAAATGAACAGGTCCTCCATAGCGCTCCTGCCTGTTTCGCATGCTGTCGTAGATCCGTGATTTTACAAAACTGGGGCATAGAACAGACACCTTGATTCCGGTTGGTTCCAGCTCTGATTGCCAGCTTTCAGACATACTGACAACAGCCGCCTTTGACGCACAATAAGGCCCTCCAAAGCCAAAGCCTTCGAACCCGGCCATCGAAGCCACATTGAGTAACCAGCCTCCTTCACCATGACCTTGCATCAGAGGGACAAATACCTGGGTACCATATACAACGCCCATTAAGTTGACATCAATCGTCCAGCGCCAATCGTTTTCCTTGAGCCGATTTTGCGGACCTGATGCACCAACTCCGGCATTGTTTATTAACATATGAACCTTTCCAAAGGTATCAATGGTTTTCTGGGCAGCAGCTTCCAAATCCTCTGCAAGCGTTACATCGCACTTCACGCCTGCCACATTGAAACCCTCTTTTTTAAACGTTTCCACAGCTTTGTCCAGCATATCGGTGTCAATGTCGGACAGCATGATATTCATTCCTTCAGCGGCCAACCTGCGGCCAATATGATAACCAATTCCTTCTGCACCGCCAGTGATAAAAACCGTTTTTCCTTTAAGTTCCAGCATCGATATCTCCGTTCTTGAAAAGAGTGATCTGCAGATAGTCTGATCTCGAATTCATTGGGAATACCTGATAGTGTTCCTTTAGAATCCAAATGCAGCTATTTAACGTAACAGCAACTGAGAATGTTGAGTAATGAATGAGATCTTTGGGTTTAAATCTTGTAACCTGATTGAAACTAAAGATTTTTATGATGCCCGAGGGAATTTTAATCAACAAAATCGAGCATATGCTCTATTTTTTAGCAGAGAGGGGATCTACACGTCAACTCAAATCGAGCGTTTGCTCTATTTTTGTATAATCAACGTTTTTGAGCTGTGCGCTTCCTGAAAAACCGCTGAAAGAACGTCTGTATTAAAAACCATTTCATCGCAATATAATATACCTGTATAATAAATAACTGGTATTGAAATAAATCGTCATGTTGATAATTTTATTTGTGTCCAAGGGTTCTAATGAAGGTATAGGACGATGATCAGGTAGTATTCTGCTAAAGATGGGATTGCATTGAATAGCTCAAACTACCCGGACTTGCCAGAAGAAGCTCACAGATACCTGCCAATGAGGCCTGGACCTGTGGGACCAAACACCTCCCTCCTTTAGAAAGCGAAACACACAAACAGGATGATGGTAGTTGGGAGTGCTGCCTTTAACAACCCCATTGGAATCTCAGGCAGGCGTGAGAGAATGGGGGCAATCCATCGGGAACGAGTCTGCGCATATCTCTTAGTGAAATCTTATCGAATTGCTGGTCGAAGACCTCATTAAACAGGACCGGATCCATATCCCCGATGAAACCGTTTGCCATGATCCGCTGCCTGACCGCAGGCCGTTTATTTGCAAAGGCTGTGGCAGCGATCGACCCGGGTCACTTGTTCAATGAAAACAGTCTTCATATTAAACCGGGTTCGGGCACGGGCATTTATGTTGTCCAACATGTTCAACATGACCCTGATCCCGATATCATTGAAATAATCGAGTGTGGTGGGTGCTCAATATTGTCATCGGAATTGTCTGTTTGCAGCTTGGAAGTTGGTGCATGGCAGTTCATTTGTGAGGCAGATGGCTGAATAACCACAACCATCAAGTGAGCTACTCAACAGCGTCTAATATTTAAAACTAAAGTAAATTATAGAAAACAACATGAATTTACAAAATACTGCTCACTCCGGTGGCGCATTGTCAAAAAAGCAAGCGGTTGAGGTCCCCGGTTACGCGTGGGTTATTTTGGTAGTGGTATTCCTGGCCAGTGTGGCCGCTCCGCTGAACCAGTTTAAAGTACCCCCGATAATGTCAGTTCTAATGGAAACCTTCCAGATCGGTCTAACAATGGCCGGGATGCTGATGTCGGTTTTTGCCGTCACAGGATTTATTCTGGCGATCCCGGCAGGGGTCATTATGCAAAAGCTGGGGCCAAAGACAACCGGACTCATAGCTATCGGATTTCTGGCTGCAGGTGCAGTGATGGGTGCATTGTCAACCTCCATTGGTCTGATGATGGCCAGCCGTGTCATCGAAGGGGTTGGTATGGGGTTGATTGCCGTTGTAGCCCCTGCACTGATTGCTATCTGGTTTCCGGCCGAAAGCCGGGGAACCCCCATGGGAATCTGGGCAACCTGGATGCCCATGGGCAGCATTATTATGTATAGCCTGGCCCCGACACTCAGCTCGGCTATGGGTTGGCAGGTAGTGTGGTGGTTTGGAGCTGGCTTTACCCTGATTATCTTTATTCTTTATTGGGCATTGATCAAAATGCCGCCGGTGCCATCTACCGGATCAAAGGAGGCAGGGTCACCTGCCAAGGAACAACCCCGCCTGAGGGAAGGAATGGCTAATCGGAATCTCTGGCTACTTGCTGTCTCGTTTTGTTGTTTTTGCATTGTGGCAGTCACCTTGAATATCTTCCTGCCTACGTTTCTTGCAGCGGAACGAGGGTATAGCTTAGCCTCTGCTTCGTTCATGGTCAGTGTGGGCATGATAGTAACACTGGTGGTCAGCCCCCTGTCCGGCTGGATTTCCGACCGCATAGGCTCTCGCAAGTTGGTCCTTATTGTACCATCTCTTGCATTAGTCGTAATGCCGCTATTCCCATTCAGTATTAGCGGCTGGATGATACCGGTCTATATGATTTTGCAGGGAGTGATAATAGGCGCTATTCCCACGGCTGCATTCGCGTCTGTGCCGGAGCTGATGGGAAACCCCCAATTGGTGGGTATCGGGATGGCTGTTATGGCCTTTAGTCAAAACCTGGGTATAATCATTGGTCCGACCCTGTTTGGGATACTGGTGGAGACAGGCGGCTGGGTTACTGCCGGTTATGCACTGATTCCGTTTGCAATCATCGGCGCAATCACAGCCTGGCTGGTCAAGGTACGTTAGAATGTTGTTCACGCTTTGCAGGATTCTGTGAGATTATGTTTTAACTCCCAATATCATGAATCTTTTTGCCTGGTATCTCATATGTTCTCAAACAGTTTCAGCATTAGCCGTCATCGTCAAATTTACAGTGTTGACCGATCAGCTGTACTGTTTAAAAATCCTTCATCAGCTGCCGCTATGGTCTCGTTTATCGTCTCTATCATTAAATCTCTGTCATCTGGAAGCACCCCGGCAAGTCTTGAGGCATTTGTCGGATGATCCCCATAAAAGGGCATATTCTCCACCTCTATCATTTCAAGCAGCTTTTTCTCCTCCTCGAGTATTTCCAGTTCAGTCGCCTGTATGAAAAGGTTTTGCTCAACCTCTTCTGCGAGCTGACTTCCAGCAAAAATGCCCAGAGTCGTTAATCCCACAAGAGCTGGCTTTGTCGTATTGATCAGTTCTGCGGTATCCATGGCATTTTTAATCCCTTTGCCTTTGCCTGCTGCTCCAAGCATGAAGATACCATTGTGCCGTATTCTCACCTGATTTAATCGATCCAGTTGTTCATATGCATCATTTAGCTTAAAACCCTTATTCATGTGCTTAAGGACCGCCTCGTTGCCTGATTCAAGTCCGACCCATAGATCATTGATTCTCAAGTCTCGCAGTTCGCGGAGCGCTTCGTCGGACTTGGCCCTTATATTTCGTATGGCTGCATACATGGTTATGGTTTCCATTTCCGGGAAATACTCAATAATTTTCTCTGAGATCTCTTTCAGTCTTCTGGCGCTTAATCCGAAAGCATCACCATTAACGAGAAAGATCCGGGTGATTGATCCATACATAAGCCGGGCTTCACGCAAATCATTTTCAATTTGATCGATCTCCTCCATTGAAAAGCGGACATCTTTGTACATGGTGCAGAAGGTACATTTATTACGGGCACACCCGACAGTTACCTGGAGCAATGGGGTATTCGCCTCAATGGGCGGTCTGAATATCGGTCCTGTATATTTCATATTGGTTAACCCTGTTAAATTTTATGCCCCTAGTTGGGATCTTTCTTCGGAAATGCGGGTCATCATTTCGACTGGATCCTTGGGAACATCCGGGATCACCTCTTTTTTAACCATTTTGATGGCCTTTGTTTCACACACCGAAACACACAGGCCACAACCAATACAGCGGTCCAGATTCACGACATGGATTTTGAGCTTTTTATCAGCTTGATCGTCTCGCGCTACGATGGCGTCAATTTGACATTTTTTTCGGCATTTCTTACAGCCCTCACAAAGATCTCCATCAATCTGGGCATAAAACGCAGCATGAACCTCCAATGCCGGTTTTTTAAATTGTCGCAAGTTCCGAAAAAGCTGGCAGGTATCCTTGTCACACATGCACATATTGCCAATTTTCTGCGAATTTGTACCGAATGGTACCAGGGAAGCGGCTTCACATTCATCCAGTTTTTCCATCAGTTCATCTTCCGTCATCTGCCTGCCGATACTGTTGTCCAGGTAGTACTTGGCAGCCAAACCGAATGTCAGGCACGTCTCCATGGGCCGCTTGACTTCAAGCCCTTTTTCAATGGCTTCCACCCTGCAAATGCAGGGGGCAACAACATACGGACCTTTTCCGGAGCCCTTGACCAGATCCCGGATGGCATCATAGGCACTGACAGAGTTTTCGGGTTCAATGGCCGAATCCACCGGCACAACCCTCAGCTGTTTCGTCTCTCGACCATGCCAGTGATACTTGAACATCCCTTCATAAATATCGTCTGCATAGGCTGCAACCTCTTTGTCCACTTTGTTCACATGATATTCATAAAGCCCCATAATAAAGTTGGGATGGGAATATAAGGGACCTTTTGATGTCTTAATGCGGAACAGGCAGCCTTCGGTTGCCATCTGCTCAATTTCATTGATAGTTTCGTCGCTTGTATCCCCCAATCGAGCGGCGATATCTTCTGCCTTTTCCGGAAATGGACCAACAACCAGGGCGATTTCCGCCTGCCGAGGGGTGTAGAACTTTTTGAGCATTTTTATCTCAGAACCGGTGCCTGTGTCCGGAAAACCCGCCGGCATGCTGTCGATATGCTTCCTCAGTCTAGTGTAAATATCATCACTCATAAGCGTCTTCTGTCTGCTATTCTGTATGGTAATCGTAGATTTTTTTGGGGGATGGTTTCGGATATCGTTTTCTTATACAACTGTATAAAATTTTTGCATGTCCTATGGACAGAGTCAAGCAGACATTTATACAATCGTATAAAATCAGTTTATTCACTCCTCAGGCATTTGGCAGGTGGAGCCGGATACACTGGTTCAGCTTCAGACAAATCAGGAAATGATGAAAAACAACCAGACAAAGCGAGATTCCAAGGCAACACAAGCCAAGATACTGGATGCGGCATACCGGGTTTTTGCAAAAAATGAATTTGGTGCTGCCAGTATCCGTATGATTGCCAGGGAGGGGGGAGTACCCCATGGATTGATCCGCTACTATTTTCAGAACAAGGTAGATCTGTTTGAGACAGTTGCAAAACAGGTTAGTGATGACATTTACAAGGCTACGGAAAGCGCGTTGGTGGAGTCTATGGCTACTAGTGTAGAGGAAGGATTTTTGATTTATGTTACACGGCTGGTTGAATTTGCGAAGGCAAAGCCCTGGGCATTCCGGATCTTGACCCTGAACCTCTCCATGGAAAAGGATACACTGGTTCCAGGAAAAGAGCTGTTCCTGAACATCATCGAGAAAGTCCGTGCCCGGGTCATTTCGCTGGCGAGATTTAAAGCATCACAAGACGAGATCTGGCGATTTACTGATAGTTTTAATGCGTTGATCATGTATTATCTGGGAACCCCTGAAAGTGCAGCCTGGCTATTGCATCTTGACCCGGATAGTGAAGTCTATACAGACTGGGTCTGCCAAACGATGTTTGAGATATTCTACCCAAATTTCCAAAAGCTGTTGGAAGATGGGAAAACGAGGAAGTGAATTGTTCAAACTCCTGAATTTATATCACTCCTGAACCCTATTCACGACCCTTCCTTATGGATGCTTCAGCGCCACGGTCTTTGGAAATTTGATTTCACTGTTGGCATCCCTTTCTCTTCCGGAAAGCGGGCAACTAGCCCAACTGACCGGCGTCTCTTTCTGCAAAGAACCACAATCTTCTTATCCTGACATCTGTACGAATTCGACCCAATTCCCATCAGGATCCTCGATAATCGAAATACTCACTCCCGGTCTGAATTCAGTGACCGGCATGATGATTTTATGACCTGCGTCCTGACAGGTTTTGACGGCCTGCTCCAGGTTATCAATCGTAATCGTCCAATATCGGTATCCTGTAGCACCGCCAATTCCTCCCGGAGGAGACGCAGCAGGCGGTTCCTTGCCATTGACCACGATTTTAATGATACTGCTGCCGCATTTCAGCCGGTGCATCACACCTCCACCAGGCATGGACAATTCGCCCTCGAACGCCAACCCGAGTGTATCCCGGTAAAAGACGAGCATTTTATCAGCATTTTTGGTAATGATACCAATGTCGATGGAGTCTTTGACTATTGAAAGGGACATTGTTTTCTCCTTTTATGATAACCTGCATGTAAAAATTTGATCGATCTCAAAAGGGGTGGAAATAATTTACATCCTAGTAATTAACCCTGTCTGTCATGGCACCGTCGATAATCATGTTGATGCCGGAGGTGAATGTAGAGCAGGGAGATGAAATAAAAACGACAGCATTGGCAATTTCCTGAGGGGTGGCCATGCGGCCCATGGGATTTCTGGCCAGGGATGCTTTATAAATGTCGGGGTTGCTTTCTTTGATTCGGCCCCATATTCCATCTTCAAAATAAACCATTCCGGGTGAGACTACGTTGGCGCGTATATTTCTGGCTGCGTTCACCTTGGCAACACCTTTAATATAATGGTTTATGGCACCTTTGATTGCACCGTAGGCCGAGGGGTTGGCCGCTGCTGTCGCCGCTGTGGATCCGATAGCTGTGATGGCAGCGTCGCCGTTTTCAGTGGCGGCATTTCCAAGGTGTTCCAATCCTGCCTCCACCAGATTCACCAAACCAAAAATGTCCATTTTCAGGTTCTTTTCCCAAGCTTCTTTCTCCGCCCCGAGTGCCATGGCCCCCACGTTGGAAATGATGATATCCAGGCCCCCCATCTGATCCGCGGCCGAAGAGACCCAATCCTTAACTGCCTTCTCGTCGGTAACGTCCACTGGTGCACCCCAGGCGGATACACCCCTGGATTTCAACAGTGCCACCATTTTTTCTATTTCGGCAGTGTTGCGGGCGCAAAAGGCTGTGCTGCAGCCTTCGTTGGCAAACGTTTCGACGATAGCTTTTCCAATTCCACGGGTGCCTCCCGTGACAAGGACCCGTTTTCCTTTTAATTGCAAATCCATATCTGCTGTCCTCCTTAGTCAGGTTTCACTTAATCCCATGTTTCTTTGTACCGTATTCCTGTCTCCGAATTAAAATCGGGCGGCGTCTGAACCAACTCCATCATGATGCCCCCGATCTTGTCTGTACCCATATAGGCCAATCCTCCCCCACCGACAAATCTATCTTCCTGAAGAACATCAATCCCCTTGGCTTTGAATTTATCCAGGGTTTTCTCCAGATCGTTCACCCTGAACTGGACGTGGTGCAGCCCTTCTCCCTTTTCATCCAGAAAATCTTTCTGGATTGTCTCTCCCTTCTGATATTCGATCAATTCCAACTGAATGGGACCTTGCTGTGAAAAGGCCAGTCTTACTTCATAAGACTGGATCTTCCCATTTGCACGGGCTGCGGGGTGGGTGGCGCTGGTGATGTCAAATGGTCCCAGTCCAAGGACCGTCAGGAAGTCTACGGTTTTGTCCAGATTTTCAACCACCACACCTATTTGGACCATCTCTGTCTCTATTCCTTCAAGTACTTTTAACGCAAAACAAAGCTTGTGTTGTCAACCACCAATGCTCAGCTGAGCAATCTAGCTTGCTTCCTACATTAAGAGTCATATGGAGTTTCATAAGAAGACAATCGAAAATTTTTCAGGAAGGTTCCCAAATCCGGTTCTGGCAGATGGAGCTATGGGGAGTTCGATTACTTGATTATTTAGTAGAAAACATTAAAAGTCCTGGATGGACGAACACTCAGAATTTGTGGTAGTGATGGTAAAAACACATGTCATACCCGGACTGAATTGATAAGCGTCTATATCTACTATTTCCTTTGCAAACAACCCACAGCGGTTTAATTGTCGAGAATGCAGCGTTTAGAAACTCAATCGGTAACCGGATGAAAGGGGGGCCAGAACTATGATTGACGTCGAAAACAGCATATTAAGTAAGGCAAGAATTTTACTGGTGGACAGCGAAGAATTGATTCGACTTTCAATGTTGTCATACTTCAAAGACATCACACGGCTGTTTACAACAGCCAGGTCAGCCGAAGAAGCTCTCCCACTTCTGGAAGGACCTCCCTGGGATATCATTGTCTGCAATTTAAAGCTTCCGGGATTAAATGGGTTGGAATTCTGTAAACGAGTCCGGCAACTGAAACCGGGGACAAAGCTCGTTCTTGCCACCCAATACGCAACCCCTACATTGATGAAGAAGGCGGCAGAGTCTGGAATTGTTGAGACGATACCCGCACCAATGACGCCTGACTATTTGATTTCCTCCCTGGTCAATGTGTTATGGCTCACAGAATCGGTAAAAGAGCCGATCACCAGAATGATTGGGGTTGGCTTTGAAGTGTCAGAAACCGTTTCGATCATGGAATTGGATGAAAGCATGATCATCACGGCCTTCATTCGATTCAGTGGTCAATATAGAGAAATTAGCCCTGAGACAAGCACCTGGATTCAGCACAATTTCGCAGGCGCTCAGGCAATTGTGAATCGGGAAGGTCAGGAAATCGAATTTCTGACCGACGATATCAAGCCAGGTGACGACCTTGTGAAACTATACCGGCTTCCGATTGGATTGATGAAGTTGACCTTTGTCAGAAAACAACTCATCAGAGAGTTGAAAGAACGCGGATTTCTGGCGTTTGAGGTCAAGAGAAAACCGACGGAAAAGACGATTCAACAGAAAATTCGACTGGGGGCCATTCGTAGAACAGAAGAATTTATCGGTAAAGTCATTGAAAGTGTCGATGTCAGGGAAAATGCTGGTGATGCGATTAAAAATATGTTTCAAGATTTCAACGACGAGCCAATCGACTCCTTCGATTTGCTTGGCCATGTAAAAGGTATTACTGAAAAGAACACAGCTGAAGCCATCGTTGCCATTGCTGCTTTAAAAAAAGGGGATCATCTTTATACCCATTGTGTTGATGTGGGGGCGATATTTTTGACGGTTTACTCGCACTGGGTAAAGGCTGGTGGCATTGTCTCCCGTTTCAATAACAATGCTGAAATTTTGTTAAGCGCCATTCTACATGATATCGGTAAGATCACAACCCCGAGGGAGATCTCAGAGAGCCGGGTTGCTTTTGGTGCTTCAGGCATGGAGATGCCGATATTGCGAGAGCATGCGACCGACGGGGCAAATATTTTATCCGGGTTGGATTTCTCGGAAACAGCAATAAACATGGCCCACTATCACCATGTAAAAATGGATACCTCACTGGCGTCCAGTTATCCCATGGTTGACAGTTACGAGTCAGTATTGCCGGAAACCCGACTGTTGGCGATTGTGGATATGTTTCAGGCGTTGGTGGGGCAAAGACCCTACAAAAGATCCTGGAATCCGTCCGATGCAATGAAGTACATCAATCAGCTGGCAGGGATCGAATGCGACCCCACCGTCTGGGTCGCTTTCCGTGAAGCTCTGGGCTGGTTTCCTGTGGGTTCGCTAGTCGAACTGAATGATGGTTCCCAGGCGTTCGTTGTCGAAAAAGCTTACCACGGCCTGCATCGACCATCGGTTGTTGTTACTCGCAATTCATATGATGAAGAGCTGACCCACAATACCTTCCTCGATCTGAACATGGAAAAGGACATTTTCATCAAAAAGGGTCTGAATCAATTCCATGTCTATGGAGATCAGGCTATCAACAGGTTTATTCAGCTTCAGGTTTCATAGAACTGGTCGAATGACCTTGTTCCCCTATGTTCAGCTTTAGGTCTCTGGGGGACCTTTTTGCGGTTAAAAAAAGCACGATAGACCTGATGATCCATGTCCCGATTATCAAGCCCAACACCCGGGTTCTGATCACTACCCAATACCTGGAAAGCAAACCGATCCCCCGCTGAGTTAAATCTGACCTCAGACGATACCCAGCGCCCCGCCGTCAATCAGGATATTCTGCCCGTTAATGAAAGCAGCGTTTTCGCTACAAAGAAAGGCAACCAGATCAGCAACCTCCTCGCGTCGGGCAACGCGACCCACCGGATTGGGGAAATCATGAATAGCGATCGCCGCTTCAATCTCCTCCCAGCTTGTTCCCCAACCCTCACGCCTGGCCTTTTCCCGATAATAAGCTTCCAGTTCGTCAGTCCTGATCAGTCCGGGGGAGACCGTATTAACGGTTATGCCGGTGTTGGACAGTTCCTTGGCCAGGCTGACGGTCATGTTGGCCAGAGCTCCCTTGGCGGCGTAGTAGTGGGGCATAGCTTTGTTAGGGCGGTAGGACCCGATAGTGCCCAGTTGAATAATGCGTCCCCACTGCCGTTCTTTCATCTGGGGAGTGAGCAGTCGGATCATGCGGACGGCGGAGAGGGTATTTTTCTGAAACATGTCCAGCCAGGCCTCACTGTCAGCGGTCAACCAACTGCCAGGTCCGCCGGTGCCGTAGTTATTGATCAGTAGATCCACCTGTCCGGAAGCATCCAGAGCCTGCCGGCACACCTGTTCTGCGCCACTGTCGGTGGTGATATCCCCGTAAATAGAAATTGAAACCCCTATCTCTTCTGCTGCAGCCTCGGCGGCTTTCTGTTCAAAGCCATGCAGAATGACCCGGGCGCCTTCCCGGGCCAGTGTGGAAGCAATAGCTTTGCCCGTTCCCCGGTTGCTGCCGGTGATCAAGGCGACTTTCTGATTCAGCTTCAGATCCATGGTATTTTTTGTGGTTTGTTATGGGAGTGTTTGGATGGTTGTGTTGTTCTCCTTCAATATAATAAACAAAACCAGATGTGCAAGCCGGACAATGACTTTTTTGTTTATCGTTCAATTTCGTGAACAAAGCCTATGGTGTGCTACTCAAAACCATTGCACAGAGTACCTTACATATCATCGGATTTGTAAAAGGCACCCCCGCCCTTTGTTTATTCTCCGCTATCCCCTCTTCATTTATACACCCTGATTTGCATGAATAATTGACATCGTTCGAGTTCCCGAAGATAATAGGGGGAAGGGGTCATTTTATTCCCGGAATTGATATTTCGCAGCTATGATTAATTGCAATCGGTGACTGCGGTACATGTGGCTCAAACAAAGAAGTAATGGCTAAAGGTCGGCTCAAAAATTACTTGGCATTATGCTGGCAAAATGTCCGGTCTTTGTAGGACTTTTGTGGACAGCTTATGCCAAGTTATTTTTGTACGATCCCTAATGCCTGGTTCCACACCTTTAATTGCAGTTGAACCTTTCTTGGAGATCATTATGGATCGTGATGTGTTTGGATGTCAGGCAGAACTGCCATTGAAGCAAGGGACAGGGCGCTTTTACAGTCTGGATAAACTGGATGTCGGCAGTAATATTGAGCGCCTGCCGTTTTCAATTAGAATTCTGCTGGAACAGGCCCTGCGCAACCTGGATAATTTTCAGGTGGTGGAAGAGGATATTCGAACTCTTGCTGCCTGGGCGCCGGATGGTGACTTCGAGAAGGAGATTCCGTTCAAACCGGCACGGGTGATTCTTCAGGATTTTACTGGTGTCCCATCGCTGGTCGACCTGGCAGCGCTGCGAAGCGCTATGAAGGAGTTGAATGGTGATCCATCGGTTATTAATCCTCGGGTTCCTGTGGATCTGATCATTGACCACTCCATTCAGGTGGATGCCTTTGGCTCTTCTGATGCTCTGCAAATCAATATGAAGCGTGAGTTTGAACGCAATAAGGAACGGTATGAGTTCCTGAAATGGGGACGTTCTGCCTTTAAAAACCTGCGAGTGTTTCCGCCGGGCGCCGGAATTGTCCACCAGGTAAATCTGGAGTACCTGGCATCAGTGGTACAATTACGTGATGGCTTCTGCTTTTCAGATACCGTGGTCGGGACTGACTCGCACACCCCCATGGTGAATGGACTCGGCGTGATGGGATGGGGCGTTGGCGGGATAGAGGCGGAATCGGTCATGCTGGGACAGCCCATTTACATGCGGGTTCCCCGGGTGGTCGGCATGAAACTGATGGGAGCATTGCCAATCGGGACAACGGCCACTGATCTTGTACTAAGAATTGTCGAGATGCTGCGGGCTCATGGTGTGGTTGAAAAGTTTGTTGAGTTTTACGGTGATGGACTGTCTGCCCTGAGTCTGGCTGATCGGGCGACCATAGCCAACATGGCGCCTGAATACGGGGCAACCATGGGTTTCTTTCCCACTGATCATATTACCCTGGCGTATATGAAAAACACCGGCCGACCCGACGAGGTGGTCGAACGGACCGAGGTCTACTGTAAAAGCCAGGGTCTTTTCAGAACAGATGGGATGGAAGCTCCCCTGTTTTCTGAAACCCTGGAACTGGATCTCTCAACGGTGGTGCCCTCAATTGCCGGTCCAAAAAGGCCCCAGGACCGGATTGCGCTGTCATCTGTCAAAAAAGAGTGGCAGACATTGCTCAAAACCCCGATTGCCGAACGCGGGTTTGAGCTGGATGATGCCCATCTCAGCGACGCTGTCACCATCAGCGGTGAATCCACCTATGAATTGACCCATGGTTCCATTGTTCTTGCAGCAATCACGTCCTGCACCAACACCAGTAACCCGTCAGTAATGCTGGCCGCAGGTGTGCTGGCCCGGAAGGCGACCGAAAAAGGTTTGAAGACGCAGCCCTGGGTAAAAACCTCGCTGGCGCCAGGGTCGAGGGTGGTGACTGATTACCTGTCCAAGGCAGGTGTAGACAAATACCTGGAAGCGTTGGGGTTTTACAACGTTGGTTACGGATGTACCAGCTGCATCGGCAATTCCGGTCCGTTGGCGCCGGAAATCGAAGCGGCGATTCATGAGAAAAACCTGACGGTGGCGTCAGTGTTGTCTGGAAACCGGAATTTCGAAGGCCGGGTCAATCCCCATACCAAGGGTAATTTTCTGGCTTCACCGCCCCTGGTGGTTGCCTATGCCATTGCCGGAACCATGGACATCGATTTTGCCTCGGATCCGTTGGGGCAGGATGCTGATGGAAAACCGGTAATGCTCAAGGACATCTGGCCAACGGCTGAAGAGGTCCGCGAGGCGGAGTCTGTGATTACACCGGAGATGTACCGGGGTCGATATGAAGATATCGAAAATGTATCCCCCATGTGGAATGACATCGTCGGGAAGGGAGAAGATGTTTATGAGTGGGATGAAACCTCCACCTACATCAGGAACCCGCCCTTTTTCAAGGGGATGTCAAGTGAACTGCCCCCGGCAAATGAGGTTGCTGATGCACGGGTTTTGGTCAAGGTGGCAGATTCGGTTACCACCGATCATATCTCTCCGGCAGGAGCCATTTCCGGGGATTCCCCAGCCGCGGACTACCTGAGGGAGAAGGGGGTGGACAAAGTCGATTTCAATTCCTACGGTTCCCGCCGCGGGAATGACCAGATAATGGTTCGGGGAACCTTCGCCAATATTCGGCTGCGCAACCAGCTGGTTCCGGGTGTAGAAGGAGGCTATACCGTTCATCTCCCAACCGGCAAGGAGATGTCAGTATTTGAAGCTGCTGATCTTTACCAGAAAGCAGGGACTCCGTTGATTGTTCTGGCGGGCAAGGAATACGGAACGGGCTCTTCCAGAGACTGGGCCGCAAAAGGGACTTACCTGTTGGGTATTAAAGCAGTGATTGCGTCCAGTTACGAACGGATCCATCGTTCGAACCTGCTTGGTATGGGGGTATTGCCGCTGCAATTTATCGATGGGGCAACACCGGACAGTCTTGGTTTAACTGGAAAGGAGACCTTCTCAATTAAGGGGTTGACGGATGATTTGAAACCACAGCAGAACTTGACGCTGGTGGCTGATGGTCGGGAAATTCCTATCACATCCAGGTTGGACACTGCTGTTGAGATTGACTACTACAAAAATGGCGGTATTCTCCATACGGTTTTGCGTAATTTTCTGAACCAGACCTGACCGCTGTGTGATCACCAGTCACACTAGCGGTTACTGGTGATCGGCCCGCTTTTTCAATCAGGATTCCTCAATCTGTAATGACTTTCGAAATCGATAGACAGACTCCAACGCGTTACGATAAATTTTAGATCGATTGCCGAAGCCGGCATTGAATGCTTTTGTCAAACCGAATATGCGAAAAATAAGCGCATATGGTAACCTTCATGGACTTTGGAGCATCGAGGAGAACTGACTATGAAAGATCTGAAAGGAACACAGACGGAGAAAAACCTCCTGGCATCTTTTGCTGGAGAGTCCCAGGCCAGAAATCGCTACGACTTCTGTGCCAAGGCAGCAAAAAAAGAGGGATATGAGCAGATCTCGGCTATTTTTGCAGAAACGGCTGCGAATGAAAAAGAACACGGCAAGAAATTCTTTCGTTTTCTGCAGGGTGGTGACCTGGAAATAACAGCGAGCTATCCCGCAGGTGTGGTCGGAACCACTGCTGAAAACCTGGCAGCTGCAGCCGCCGGCGAATATCATGAGTGGACTGTTTTATATAAAGAAGCAGCAGATGTTGCTGATCAGGAGGGGTTCCCTGACGTCGCTGTCGCCTTTCGCCAGATCGCAAAGGTAGAAGTCGAGCATGAAAAACGCTTTCGCGCACTGCTGAAGAATATAGAAGAGGGCAAGGTCTTCAAGAAAGCTAACCCGGTGAAGTGGAAGTGTCGCAACTGTGGTTATGTTCATGAAGGAACCGAAGCTCTGGAAATTTGTCCAGCCTGTCAGCACCCACAGGCCCATTTCGAAATTAAAGACGAGAACTATTAACCTGATTGTCCCCGCCGCCGATGGCGGGAAATCCGGTATAAAAAGGCGCTTTTCAGGCGCCTTTTTTCGTGGAAAAAAATGGAATTGATAGCACTGCAAACAATAACCCTGGCTCTGGTGCTGGGAGTGACATCTTACGTCCTCTCCCGCTGGTGGAAAGTTCCGGCTATTCTCTTTTACCTGGCAGCAGGCCTGATTTTCGGGCGCTTGGGGTTCGGTCTTATCGATGTCGATGCGCTGGGGGATGGGCTCTTAATCCTGGTGGAGATAACCGTCGCCATCATACTCTTTGAAGGAGGACTGTCGCTCTCCCCCCGTGCTTTTAAAAGCGAATCAGCGGGTATTCGCCGGATGCTGATTGTGACGCTGCCCTTGACCGGTATTGGTGGTGCCGCGTTGTGCCACTACCTGTTGGATGTGTCGTGGCAGATTTCCATTTTTTTCGGCGCCTTGATTGTGGTGACCGGCCCGACGGTCGTCGGGTCCATCCTGAAAAGTGTGTACCTGACCCGCCGACTGGAAATCCTGTTGAACTGGGAATCCATCTGGGGTGATGTGATTGGTGTACTCCTGAGCGCAGTGGCGCTGGAACTGGTTGACCTGAACCTTCAGGACTCCTGGCGGGAAGTGATACTGACCCTGGCGCTGCGTATTGTTGGTGGCGGATTGTTAGGGGTTGTGGGTGGTTATCTGCTTCGCTGGATCATCAATCGGACCTCTCGCCTGCAGGATACCACACTTCCCGGGATTGTCAGCATTGCTGGGTCCCTGGCCATTTTCTACACAGCCAATGTGGTCACACATTCGTCGGGCCCTCTGGCTGTGGCTGTAGCCGGGTTTATTCTCTCCAGTCTGAACGAGGATCTGCTGCATGAAATCCGGCATTTCAAGGAGCAGATTTCCAGTATTTTTATCAGCACCATGTTTGTGCTGCTCTCGGCTTATATCAATCCGGTGCCGTTGCTGAGCCAGTGGCCGATGATGCTGTTGACGGCTCTGATAATGGGGGCATTGATTCGCCCGGCGTCTGTAGCCGTGGCGCTCTGGAGAACGCCGGTTCTGCCATCCGAACGTATCTTTATTGGACTGATCGGGCCGAGGGGTATTATAGCTGCCGCCACAGCTGCGTATGCAGCTCTGGTGATTTCCGGTCATGATCGGGAAATGGAATTGGTCTTGAACCTGACCTACGCCGTTATTTTCCTGTCCGGTGTGACTGCTACCGTTTTTTGTCGTCCGCTGGCCAGATCCCTGAAAGTCTTGATCCCTGTTTCCCGTTCGGGGCTGTTGATCGTTGGGGTTAACAGTTTCAGTTCTGGTATTGCCGACTTTGCAGGGAAGTATATCCCGGTCTCGTTCCTTGAAACCAACACGAACGCCTGCCTACTGGCTGAACACTTGGGCCACGATATCATCTGTACCGATCTTCTGGACAATACCATCTACGAGGAGGCGATGGAGGAAGGATTCGGGCGCCTGCTGGCCCTGACCTCCAATGAGGCCATGAACCAGTTGATCGCTAAAAAGGCCTCGATTAGTCTGGAATCGCAAAAGGTCTATTGGGCCGCTGCCAGAACCGAAGAAGAGTCAATTAACCTGGCACCATCACTTTCCGGGAACCTTGCCTTTGCGGACCATTTTTCCCTGACGGATGCCGTGCAACAGCTGGATAAAAACGAGGCAACGATGAAGGTTCTGCAACCAGCAGAGATCCGTGAATCAGACGCCATCCCACTCATGGAAGTTCTGGGAAACGGCCAGGGGATCCGTGTGTTGCTGTCCGGGCAGTCCGTTCAGAACGAGGCACTTTGCTTTGTGCCGGTACAAAAAGGTGATACCCCTTCATAGCTTTTTTCCGGTGGACGGTTTCTACTTGAAACCGTCCCATCTCCTTGATTAGTCCCGCACGCCTTCCTCATACCCCTTGGCTGGACCCTTCCTGTTTTCAAGTTTCCCAGACAGATAAGATTGTCCCTTTCAATGTGTTCCTGTTTAAGGTATTCTTCTTGTGAAACCGATTGTCGGTTGCCTGATCAATTTTAACCAAAAGGATAAGGAACGGTCCCATCGTCTCAAGCTTTAAGCTGGATTGCAAGGTGAACCTGCGCTTGCTCTGGAAAAATCTCTGACCAGTCGCTATTGTGCTACCATTTTCACCTGTTTGCTGAGGGGTATCCTGAGAATTCAAATGAAAAAAGGAGCTGAGATGAACACTCGACACAAATCGGTTCTGCTGGTGATGGTGCTCTGCCTGATGACAGTTTTCTCAGGCGCTCTAGTCCTTCAGGCAGAGACAGCTGAGGAATCAGAAGAACGCTACAACCGGTTGATGGGTGACATGAACCATCACTACCAGGCCGGGCGGCTTAATCAGGCACTTGCTGCTGTCAAAAAGGCTGCTGAAGTCGCGGAGGGCGCGTTCGGTGAAGAACACGATTACACGACCACTGCCATGTTCACCCTGGCACAGCTCCTCCAATCGATGGGCAGATTACCGGAGGCCGAGGCGCAGTTTCTGACGGTGTTGGAACGTTATGAAAACTCCTTTGATGCCGGTGACCTGGACAAAGCCATTGTCCGGGAGAGCCTGGCGTCTGTGTACCTTGCCCGGGGCCACTATGACAAAGCTGAGGCCCAGTATATTCGAGTCCTGGAAAATAAGAAAGCCCTGCTGGGTGACGAAGATGTCGAGGTGGCTTACACCATTGGCAGCCTGGCAGAACTATATCGCCGCATGGGTTTTTACGACAGGGCTGGCAAGCTGTTTGATGAGGCCATTGAGCGTGTGAGTGATCAGGCTGGTGATAACAGCCCGGAGGTGTTCTCACTGCTGGCAAATCAGGCCCGACTGTTTGAAGACCAGGGGGCCTACGAAAAAGCCGAAAAAACCTACCTGCAGGTCTGGACATTCGACCGAAAGTCTCTGGGCGAAAAACATCCAAACACCATCATTGATCTAAATAATCTGGCGGGTATCTACCGAAAACAGGGTTTCTACCGACAGGCGGAAAACACCCTGCAGAAGGTTCTGGCGGATTCCAGGGAGGTGTTCGGCGCCCGCCATCCGGAATCGATCACCGCCTTGAATAACCTCGGGCTTCTATATGAAAACATCGGACTATACGATAGGGCGGAGCCCTGCTTCTCGGATGCTATTAAAGGCGCTGTTGCGGTTATGGGGCGGGAGCATCCCCGGACGATTAACATCATGAATAACCTGGCCCTGCTATATGAAAGCCAGGGATTGTTCGAAAAGGCGGAACCCCTGTACCTGCGAGTGATTCGTCTGAATACAGCCGTCAAAGGGGCTGACCACCCGGACACTGCCGCGGCGGCTAACAATCTCGCTTTTCTGTATATGCTGCAGAAAAAATATGTTAAGGCCGACAAGCAGTTTCAGGTCATCCTGAACACCTGGGAGAAGCGGCTGGGGAAAACCCACCAGAATACCCTGAAGGCGCTGAACAACCTGGCGCGGGCAAACGATGGACGGGGTCGGCATGAGCGGGCTGAGATGCTTTTTGTGCAGGCGTTGCAGTCAAGAAGGGAAACCCTGGGGCGGAAACATCCGGACACCATTCGCAGCATGATCGATCTGGCAAAGATGTACCGGGCTCTCAACCGGTTACCGGAAGCTGAGACGATGCTGGTGGAGGCGCTGACACTTGCCGGGGAGAATCTGGGTAGTAAGCACCCCTATACATTTGAAGCCCTGAACAGCCTGGGAGACGTTTACGAGGCTGAAAAAAATCTCAATAAGGCGATGTCGGTGCGAAAAAAAGGGTTCGAACGCAGGTCCGCCTTTCTGGATCGTGTGCTCTGGGCCACTGGCGAGAATGCACGGCAGGGATATATCCGCCTGCACAAGCCGGAACAGGATCGTTTTGTGAGACTGCTGGTGCGGATGAATATCCCGGAGGCGGCCCGGATGGTATTGTGTATCAGCCTGCAACGCAAAGGGCTGTTGCTGAAAATCGCCTCGGAGATTCAGCAGATTGCCCAGATGTCCGGCTCCCCTGATCTGCACGATCTGACACTGAAACTGCAGTCGATCCAAAAACAGTTGGCGGCAAGAACACTGTCAGGGCCTGCCGGCGAGAGTGTGGACACATTTCAACAAAAACTGCTGACGCTTGAGGAGAAACGCAATGAACTTCAGGCCCAACTGGGGCGTGCCAGCCTGTTATATCGATATCGAACGCAGCAGGTTCGGGTGGAGGATGTTCTGGAACAGCTGGACGAAAAAACGGCCCTGGTGGATTTTCTGGTTTACAAGGACAAGCGCTTTGAGGTGCTGGCAGTGGTGGCAACAAGAGACGGAGAACAGGGCACTCGCATCAATCTGATCCCCCTTGGAAAGCTGTTAATCATGCAGCAGGCCGTGGCTGAATATCGGAGGATGATTCAGGCAGAGGACACCGAAGAAGAGGAGTTAAAGGAGTCCGGCCAGGAGCTTTATGCCACAATCTGGAAACCCCTGCTGCCGTTTCTGAAGAATCGCGGGACTATCTATATCGTGCCGGACAGCATCCTGCATCTGCTGCCCTTTGATACGCTGATTGACAGCAGTGATCGCTACCTGCTGGAAAGCAGAGACCTGCGAATTCTTTCCTCAAGCAGGGATTTGGCGATCTCGGCACTACCTACTTCTAAAAAAGGGATCCTGATCATCGCCGGGCCAGATTATGATGTGGATACCATACAGGACCTGAAAAAGGAGATCATGGACCGGCGGGGAGCTGTCAGCAATGGCCTCCGCCTTGCTTCGGTGGGACTTCGCTCACTCTCTTTTAACAAACTGGCCGGTGCTGAGAAGGAGGGGGCCGCCATCAAAACCGTGTCTGACCGGCAGAAAATCAAGTCCACCATCTACTCCAACCGTGAGGCGGAAGAACAGCAGCTCAGGCTGATTAAACAACCACCCCGGATTGTCCATATCGCCACTCATGGCTTTTTTCTGAAGCCCGAAGACAGTATGATCCGTCGCCTGCTGTCTCTGCAGCGGGGTGTCCGTAACCGCTTGCCCCCGCCGGGCGACAACCCCCTGCTCAGGGCGGGCCTTGCTTTTGCGGGAATCAACGCCAATGCCCCCTTTCTGGGGGATATTGATACCAACAATGACGGTATCCTGACCGCACTGGAGGTTCTGCAGCTGAATCTCAGCGGAACAGAGTTGGTGGTGCTGTCTGCCTGTGAGACCGGAGTGGGTGAAATTCACGCAGGAGAAGGGGTGTACGGCCTCAGGCGGGCCTTCCAGGAGGCTGGCGTCAGCAGTGTGCTGAACTCCCTCTGGCCAGTCAGTGACGAGGGAACCCGGCTATTGATGGTGGGATTTTATAATGAGTTGCTGGCGGGTAAAACGGTGAGGCAGGCCCTGAAGATGTCCCAACTCTCGATGCTGAAAACGGAGTGGAATCATCCTTATTACTGGGCCGCCTTTGTGGTGGTCGGCAAGCGGTAGTAATTCCCCGCTACTCAATTCGGCGAATCCGGTGATTGTAAAAGTCAGCCAGGTAGAGATAGGTCCCGTCCGTGGTCAGGTCGTGGGCCCACTGGAATTTGGCGTCGGTCCCGGTTCCATTGTAACACCACGTATCATTGCCGTCACAGTTTCCACCGGTGGCTGATCCACCCGCAATGAACTGTGTAATACCGGTGCTGATCTCAGTCCGGCGAAGTACACTCTGCTCCGGCGGGCCAGCGACGCTAACTCCCCAGTCTGTGAAATAGAGATAGGTTCCATCAGTGGTAATGCCTTCTGGGATATTCAGTTGAGCGCCTGTTCCGGTTCCATCCGTTGATGCGGCAACGCCGTCACCAACAAGAGTGGACACTACCTGCGTGCTGATCACGATTTTCCGGATTCGATTATTGTCCTGGTCCGCTACATAGAGGTTGGTTCCATCGGTGGTGATGTCATGTGGGACGTCGAATCGCGCAGCGGTCCCAGTCCCCTCCAGAAAACCGGCTGATCCGTCTCCAGCGAAGGTGGTGACCACCTGGGTGGCAATGTTCACTTTACGGATCAGGTTATTGTTCATATCGGCGACGTACAGGTCTCCTTCCACCAGGGTAATGCCAGTCGGCCAGTCAAACTCGGCTGTTGAACCGGTTCCGTCATTTGTTCCGCTTGCGGCACTACCTGCAATTGTGGTTGTGGCCCCCGTGGCGATGACCACCTGCCGGATCCTGTTGTTTACCTGGTCGGCGATATAGAGATTGGTACCGTCAGTGGTAATCCCGGCCGGGGCGTTGAATTGGGCACCGGTTCCGGTGCCGTCGGCAAAACCCGATGTCCCGTCACCCGCAAGGGTGTCAACGGCACCGGTGGCAAGGCTGATACGCCTGATGTAACCATACCCCTTATCTACAACATAGAGGTAGGTGCCGTCAGTGCAGATATCATGTGGGTCGGTAAATTCGGCAGTGATTCCGATGCCATCGGCGTAGTTGTAATTGCCGGACCCGGCAAAGGTCGTAACAACCCCGCTCAAGCTCAGCGTCTGTCCCTGTACCCCTTCACCCATCAGATTGCCCCCGGCAACTGCCTGCATCACCACTTCCACTGTTTTGGATGAGGTACCGGCACTGATGGTGAAAACATCCGATGCCCCGACATAGCTTGGTTGCGCTGCACCTGACAGCATCTCTGCCAGTGTCAGTGCGGTCGAATAGGTGACCTTTGCAATGCGGATGGGGGTGTCCAGCGGTACGGTGAGCGATACCGTCTCAGCTGGCGGGTTCATCGACTGTTCGTCATAGCCGGCACCCAGATCAGTTGACGGCGTAAACGGATAAAATGTGTCCGGTACCGCGGAGACAAAGGCACTTGCAACACCACTGGATGTTACAAAATTTGGACCCATACTCGCATTCCGGCCGCTGAGTCGTACCTTCACCTTGACGAAGACAGGCCCATTACTTTCTTGATCCTCATGCTGGCAGGATATGGCTATCAGCATGAGAATGATGAGGGCTACTAATACTTTCAGGTTAAAACGTTTCACAGCAGTTCTCCTTTCAACAGGTTCATGCCATTTTGTCTGCCTTATCAGTCAATCCTGAATATCCTGGCACAGCCGTTATCCGCGCCATAAAGGGCGTTTCCGTCTGATACCAATCCCTTTAGTGTTGTAAACGCTGCGGTTGCTTGAGGCCCTTGAGTACAACCCGGGGATCCCCATCCAGAGAGGACGGTCGGTGTTCCTGTGGCAAGTGGAACAATATATATTTGCCAGCTACCGGTGTTGGATACATAGAGGTTCGTGCCATCTGTCGATAACCCCCTTGGTGCGCTGTATGAGCCGCCCCCAAAGGTTGTCACTGCTCTTGTGGTGATATCTATCTTTCGGACTAAGCCATTATTCTTGTCAGTGGCATATAGAAAGTCACCAACAATCATAACATCAGTCGGGCCGTCAAACCGGGCCGCAGTCCCCGCTGCATTTGTTGATCCGGAAGTCGTCCCATCATCTGCCCCGGCAAGGTTGGTAACTGCATTGGGGAAAGTTGTTGAAATCTTACGGATGGCATGATTCAATTGATCAGCCACGTAAAGAAAATCGCCACTTCTATCGGCTACGATCCCATATGGGGTATTGAAACGAGCATCGGTACCGGTTGGGTCATCGACATAGTCGGCAGTATTTAGCAATCCGGCCACTGTCGATACCTCAAAAGTACCAGACAATTTAATCCGCCTGATGGTGTGGTTGAGCTGGTCTGTTATGTAAAGAACGTCCCCTGACGGTTCTGAAAGATAAGTGATGCCTGTTGGCATATCGAAGGTGGCTAATGTTCCTACGGAATTATCGTCTGCACCCATGCAGTTCCCATCCGTTCCAGCAATGATTTCCACCACACTGGTGCTGATATTGATGCGGTAGATGACACACCTGATGCTGTCTGTTACGTAAAAATAGGTACCATCGGTCGTTATGCCATAAGGATAAGGTATTTCCGCTGCGGTTCCGGTCCCCGGGGTTGCGGAAGTTGTGCCGCCACTACCCGCAAACCAGGACGAATTGCCACTCAGGGAGAGTGCTGTTGACTGGTTGGTTCCACCGATGATTGAGGATTCAGCAATTAACTCCATAGCCACCTCAACTGTCAAGGTGGTGGTTCCGGCAGTGACAGTGAAGGTATCTGATGCCCCAAGATAGCTTGGTTGTGTCGCACCCGACAACATGGCTGTCAGGGACAGATCAGTCGAATAGGTGGCCTTCGCAAGACGCAAGGGGGTGTCCAGTGGTACAGTGAGCGTTACTGTTCTACTCGTCAGGTTGAACACCTGTGCATCATAACCGTCACCCAGATCGGTCGACTGTGTAAACGGGTAAAATGAATCCGGTACTGCAGAGACGAAGGCGCTTAGGACACCGCTGGATATTACGTAATTCGGGCCCATGCTCTGATTCCGGCTATTAAGCTGAACTTTCACCGTGACGAAGACAGGCCCGTCGCTTTTTTCATCTTCGTGCTGACAGGATATCGCTGCCAGGAGAAGGATGAGAAGGGCAATTAATACCCTCAGACTAAAACGTTTCATGGTGTGATTCTCCTTTTGAGTGGTTCATGTCAAGTAAGGTTTATCGGCTTGTTAGTCAGGTTGTTCAGTTACCGTAAATTCAACTGACACACCACCGGCTGAGCTTTGAACCTGATCCCGGGCATCGTCCACAGCACCTGTTGCCTCTTTAACCGCTTCCAGGTCGTCATCAGGCAGTGCCTCTTCGCGTGGCGATTCCTTTTCGGATGTTTCCGGCTCCTCTTCGAACCCAACACCTTTCCACTCCTCAGCCTCGTCTGTGGTCACGATCTCTTCCACCACGCTTTCAGGGACGGTGACAGCAGGTGTGGGAGCGGCCTTTCTAAGGGTTTGGGTCGCCTGGTTTTTAGCCAGCTCCACCATGACATCCAGATTGGCCAGGTTGGCAACGCCTACAAGACCTGCGAGTGTCAGCACAAAGGTTGAAATACCGTTGGTCTGAACGATAAGAGTGGTGCCCCTGATACCGATAAAGGTGTTCCCGGTTCGGATCTGAAACTTCCGCCTCATGTTGCTGAGTCGGCTCGTTGTGGGCTCCACGACAAATCGGGCCTTACCGATCAGAAGCGATACCTGGCTTTTGTCTTCATCCACCTTTTCCAGGGTGAGGAACGAGTTGGCGTACAGATGAACGGTTTCTTTCTGCCCCCTCATCGTGATCTTGGCACGGGTTTTACCCGCTGTATGGACCTGGTCGTTCTCCATGATCTCTATTCGGGTGTTGGGGGTATCAACGACTTCGAAGGTGTCTGCCTTCTGGATTTTAAGCTTCCCTTTCAGCAGCAGAACGGATCCTGCGCCCGCTCCGTATACCTGAATCGTCAGCAGGAGGGCCACTGCCATGAGGATGCTGTGCCTGATGATTGTTTTCATACCTGATCCCTTTTGATTCGTGTTGGGTAGTTGTGTGAATGTGTTTGAATTCATGGGTTCCGGTTGTTTAGTAGATGTAAACCGCGCTGACGCTTACCCGATTTTCTGCGTACTCTTCGGTGGTAATGTTTGATGACTGCTGTTTGATTGTCAGGTCCCCGATCAGGATAATCCCGAAGAAGTCCGGTATCTTATAAGAGCCGCCGGCAGACAGGGTGATGAGTGTTGAGCTCTCTTTATCCCCTTTGCGCGGATCGCTCTTGTTATAAGCGGTCATCTTCATGTCGAGGCTGCCGTTGAGTGTCATCTGTTTATCCATGGGAAGCTTCCCTTCTGCTCCCACTCCAAGGGCCGAGTAGTCTTCGTATAACCCTTTGGCGTCGTAGAAATCGTAGTCCCCTTTGAATGTGGCGGCGATTTTATCGAATTTCCGTTTCCAGCTGCCGTTGAGGTTTAGTAGGGTTCCGTCACGGTCATAATCCTCGGAGGATGCGTTTTCTGCATTTTTCAGTGTAACCTTCGTCCCCAGGCTGACTTTTTTGTTATCCAGCGCATCCAGTTTAACGGAACCGCCCAGGAACAGGTTGGTTTCGACCTTGTTTTCTGCAGTCAGCCCTGAGGTCTGTCCACCGATGTCGTTTAAGCCGGCGATGAGTTGCCAGTCTCCGAAGTCAGCGGTTTTCATGTATTTGGCATCGATCTGTGTAAAGACTGTTTCCAGTGATTCCAGGTCGGAGTCGGAGAATTTCTCCCGCATCAAAATGCCCTGCACCAGCAGATCAGTCTCCAGATCCATCGCCAGTCGATATTGGGGGATGACTGTCAGGTACAGCTTGGAACCGGCTGTCTTATCCTCCTTGACAGCAGTGGTGTTGTCTGTGTAGATCAGCCCGGCCGCTGTGATGAGTCGGAATGGACCTTTTTCAGGTCTTTCCGCAACTTCAGGCCTCACATAATTAAGGACGAACGCTTTCTGTCGTTCTGCCTCATCCGTAATTACCTTAATGGTGTAATTGTTTTCTCCCTCCTGTAGCTGGTAGGGGATTTCGAATTGGAGGGTGGTCGCTGATTGGGGCTGGCGAACCTCGCCATTTATTCGAATCTCCTGTATCGGCGAGAAGGAGCTGATGATCAGCTTCATGACACCGCCGGCTTCTTTCACCTCGCTGGGTCCACTGTTGCTGTGAGAGGTACTGAATATCAGGATACTTTGTGCCCAGGCTGAACCGGCATGAAAACCGATTAGCATGAGCATCAGACAAATAAGTCTGATCGCTGTTTTCTTAGACATGATAAACGTTCTCCTCTGAGGATTAAATAGCATTCAATCACGGAAAGCCGTCTCTCGCGCTCTTGATTCGAAAAGCGATTCTGGACGCTGAATCGGATTCATTAGTGTATCCGGTGACGTTTATAAGGCCATGTTGCTTATTCATGCATAAAACCCATAAATACAATGTGTTATCATTGGATTGCACATAGCCCAAACAGGATAGTTGATCCCTATCAAATAACGGCTTTGAAATCAAGAAATAAATAAAAAAAAATTTGAGGAAGTGGGCCTCTCTTATCAAGCTTGACTGGATCGGGTTTTAGGAAAATTGGGATCGCAAATAGAACCTGAGTTGGGGAATTTGTAAAACCCTTCCGGTTTATTGACTCGGATTGTATTTCCCGAATAATCAATTCGGGATTTCATAATATATTGGTTACGCTCAACTATCTTAACTGTGAATATTTTTGTGAATCGTTTAACGCTGTCTTATTTATGTCCATTACAGCTATTGTATTGCTCCTGATCTCGGCTGTTTCTCACGCCAGCTGGAACCTGTTAGGGAAGCGGGAGAATCCCTCAATATCATTTTTCTTGGTCGCCAATGTCTTTGGTGTGCTGCTGTTTTCCCCTATTATATTTTACTATCTGGATCAGCTTCTTTTTCTACCTGCTCAAATCTGGTACTACCTGATTGGCTCGGCTTTCTGCCTGGCCATATATTTTTCAGGGCTTGCCGGTGCCTATCGTTCCGGAGACATGTCGGTGGCTTATCCACTCGCGCGGTCTTCACCGGTCCTTGTGGTTACATTTGTGACGCTGGTGTTGGGCCGTGGTAGTCAGATTTCGCATCAATCCGTTTTTGGCATCCTGATGGTGGTCGGGGGTTGCTTTCTGATTCCCTTGCACCGGCTTGCTGACCAGCGTTTAAGCAACTATGTCAATGCGACCTGTGGTCTGGCGTTTGTCGCTGCCCTGGGCACAACCGGCTATTCGATTATCGATGATGAGGCGCTGAGGTTATTCAGGGGAATGCAGGGACTGGACATGAATGACAGTATCCGGGCGGTTGTTTATGCATGCCTGCAGGGAGGGTTTACCGTATGCTGGCTGGGGCTGTTTGCCCTGCTGATCCCATCTGAAAGAGCGAGGCTGCGCAGCGTGATACGTTCCAGTAAAATCAGTGCAGCTGCCACTGGCGGTCTTATGTTCATGACCTATGCGCTGGTGTTGATTTCCATGGCGTACGTGAAAAATGTCAGCTATGTGGTGGCGTTTCGGCAGGTGAGTATACTTGTCGGGACGGTACTTGGTGTACTGTTGCTGAAAGAGAAGCTTTACCGTCCGCGGCTGGCCGGTGTGGTGATTATATTTGTCGGGCTGGTTCTGGTGGGAACCGGATGAGATGGATGGCGCAGAATAGAAAAGGGATACCCTGTAAAGGGTGCACCTTTTCTATTGGGGATTAGTTGGGATACAGTTGATCAATTTCTGATTTATAATTATCAGAAACAATGTTTTTCTTGATTTTGAAGGTCGGGGTTATCATCTCGTTCTCTACGGTGAATTCCGGGACCAGGTGGATCTTTTTGATGGATTCGAAGGAGGCCAGTTCCTTATTCTTCTCCGCCACTTCAGCTTCCACCATCTCCTGAATCTTCTCATTCCTGATCAGGTCATCGAAGCTCTTGTAGGCAATCTCGTTGGTGTTCGCGTAATCCATCACATTTTCCTCATCAAGGGTTACCAGAGCGCTCAGGAACTTGCGCTGGTCGCCGATAACGCAGATTTGGTTGATGTACTTGGAGGTCGCGATAATACCTTCGATACGAGATGGTGCGATGTTCTTGCCACCGGCAGTAATGATCAGGTCCTTTTTGCGGCCCGTTACTTTCAGGAAACCCTCGGAATCGATCTCACCCAGGTCACCGGTGAGCAGCCATTCGCCGTTAAAGGTCTCAGCTGTTTTTTCCGGCATTTTATAATATCCCTGCATGACATTGTCCCCTTTGAAACAGATCTCACCGTCTTCAGCGATTTTCTGTTCGACACCCTCAATGGTCTGGCCAACGTATCCGAATTTATAGTCGTTCGGCCGGTTGACATTGGTGACTGACGTATTTTCAGACATGCCAAGTCCTTCCAGAACCAGAACCCCGGCCGCGTGGAAGAAGGCAGCGATGGTCGGGTTCAAAGGAGCAGCGCCGCTGATACAGTACCGAACGCGTCCACCAAGAGCAGCTTGAACTTTACTGAATACAAGCTTGGTTGCCAGTTTATACTTCAGGCCCAGCATTCCAGGAATGGGTTTCTTCGCCAGAATCAGCTCGCTAACCTGTTCCCCAACGCCGGATGCCCAGTTGAAGATTTTAAGTGCTACACCACCCTTGGCCTCGGCGCCGCTGAGAACCTTGGAATAGACCTTCTCATAGATTCGGGGCACACTGGCAAAATAGTGTGGTTGGACAATCTGGAAATCGTTCACCAGGGTGTCCATGCCCCTGAAGAAGGTCATGGTGTTGCCGACGGCAATAACACTGTTGACCAGAATTCTGGCGAAAACGTGTGCAAGGGGCAGAAAGAGAAAGGTTTCATCATCATCATAAGTGCTCAGCGCCTTCATCACACCGCTGGTTGTAAAAAGGAAGTTCCCGTTTGAGGTGACCGCACCTTTCGGTACGCCAGTCGTTCCTGATGTATAGATGATCCCGGCGATATCTTCGCGTGTGACTGCCTCTGCCCGCTTCAGGAAATCCTCATCTGAGATGTCTTTTCCCAGTGCCATAAACTCATCAAAATCGATAATCCAGTCGTCGCCCTTGTGACTTCCGCTGAACATTACCACTTTTCTGATGTTAGGGATCTCTTTGCGGATCTCCTGCAATTTCGTGAGCTGCTCATCATCTTCTGCAAAGATGATGACGGCATCTGAATGATCAATGATGTACTGGCAGTCTTTGGCCAGGTTGGACTGGTATATGCCCACAGTTGCGCCACCGATGCTGACAACCGCAAAATCGGCCACGACCCACTCATACCGGGAATTACTGAGGACATTGACCTTGTCTCCTTTTTCCACGCCCAGAGACATCAGACTTTTCGATACCTGTTTCATCTGTTCGTAATACTGGGACCAGGTGACACCGGACAGCTGACCATTTTCCTCAAACCATTTGAACGCTGTTCTGTCCGAGCATTTGGTTACAGTGGAAACGATCTGCTCATGAATATTCTTAAACGTATTTTCAGTCATGGTAATCTTCCAGATAGAGTTGAAGTGCGCTGATCATCCCTTTGGCATTTGCAGTTGGCAATGTCGCATCCAAATCCATTGAGCGCGACAATCGTGAGTCAACAGGGCGCGGGAGAAAGAATCGTCGGTACCATCCGTACCGATTGCAAGAGAACACCATACTGTAAATGGCAAATCTGTCAACGGGAAATAGCACAGGAACAAGACACACGGTGACTTTTTTAGAAAAATTTATGCCGAGCGTGAACGCTTTACCAGCAGTTGGCAGCAGTTTCGGATGTTGTCAGGGGTGTAGATGGTGAATTCGTCTCGGTAGTTTTCCAGGAAAAGCACCTCGGCCAGGGTTTTGTCATCCCTTTCGTCGTCCCGGATTCTTGCGTATAGATCCAGGGTTGCCTGCCAGGCAAGTTCCAGCGCTTTTTCGGCTACAGGTCCCACAAAAGGACTCTGGTGTCCCAGTCCCAGGATAGCTGGTTTCAAGGAACGTATCAGTTCCAGTGTGCTGACAAAGGATTGGTAATTGGTGAAGTACAGCGGTAGGAAACATCGGCCATTGAAATGAAATCCCAGGGAATCCGAGGCTATTACTGCACGATGTTCTGGGATATGAACAATCAGGCTGCCGGGAGAGTGACCGGTTGCCAATATGTAGTTCAGGTGAACAGCCCCCAGATCCATGGTAGTGTTTTCTGATATGACCCGCTCTGGAGCTCCCAGCTTGATGGCTTCAATGGGTGGTCGAATCGGAATGTGACCCAGGTCCGTGAGTGCCTGGTGCATGAAGCGGTCATCATTGATAAAGGCTGGCAGGGCTTTGGGGTGTGAAATGAATTCAGGGGCTCCTTCCGCACAGATCCAGCCTGCATCGGGATAGTGATCCTTGAAACCCGGCAGTCCGGTCAGATGGTCGGCGTGGGGGTGGGTCACAACGAAGTGATCAGGTGAAACGTTCAGCTCTTTCAGCTGTTCAATGACCAGGTCAGTTACGGCTGAAACGCCAACCTCAATAAGAGCAGAGGCGTTCTCACCCTTAACGAGGAAGAGGTTGACGTAATAGTTTCCCAGCAACCAGATATGTTCTGACAGCTTACGGGGAAACTGACTGGACGGGTCAATCAGTCTTTCCATTTCGACTAATGGTTGGAGTTGGTATTATTTGCGACGGTTGTTGATCAGGTACCTGGCCAGAATGGGGATTAATTTATCTTCATCGATGGGTTTGGTGATATAGTCGTCTGCCCCAATGTCCAGGGCTCTTTGCTGCTGTTCCTTAAAAGCGTCCCCTGACATAACAACAATAGGCGTTTTATTCAGGGGTGCCGGTTCTTTGCGTATGGCCTGAATCGCTTCCAGTCCGTTCATGACCGGCATGTTAATGTCCATCAATATCACGTGGGGCTTAAGATCACGGGCTTTTTCAAGGCCCTGGAGTCCGTTCTCCGCCATCTGGATGTTGAGGTTCATATCCTCAAAGAGTATCTTGATCATGAGCTGGTTGGTGGGGTCGTCTTCAACCAGAAGGATACGGTTGACCGGGCTGAATTGCGCCAACGAATCTGCACTGGAGAAGTTTTTTCGTTCGATGACCTCTTCCAGCGGAATTCTAACGGTAAACACCGATTGTTTGTCGACCTCACTTTCAAGAGAGATTGATCCCCCCAACAGGTCCACGCGGTTTTTGGCAATGGCCAGTCCCAGGCCGGTGCCGCGCAGGGTGAGCTCACTGTTGTCACTGAGCTGTTCAAACGAGCTGAATATAATCTCCTGGTGCTCATCGGGTATACCGATTCCCTGGTCAATAATCTGGAAGATCAGCTCATCTTCGGATCGATCGGTTTTGATGGTAACGGACTTATCCTTAGGTGTGAACTTGATGGCGTTGGAGGTCAGGTTCATCAGGATCTGGTTCAGACAGGTATGATCCGAGATCACTTTAATGTTCGAAGGCAGGTTGAATTCAGATGTCAGCGTGATCCTCTTCTGCTCTGCATGTACGCTGTTTACATTAATTACCCCTTCGATCAGCTGTCTGAGCTCTACGATCTCCTTATAAATTTCCATCTTTCCCGCCTCTATTTTAGAGACGTCCAGGATGTTATTGACCAACTCTGTCAGGTTACGCCCACTGTGAATGATGTTATCCAGATACTGGGAAAAGTCATCCGGGAGTGCCTGAAAAGTGGCTTTTTTCTTCAGGATACGGCTAAAGCCGATAATGGCATTCAGGGGATTGCGGATATCATGACTCATATTGGCCAGAAAACGTGACTTGGAGCGGTTGGCTGCTTCAGCCTGCTCCTTGGCACGGATCAGTTCCTGTGTGCGGTTTTCAAGTTGTTGCTCCTGTTTGTAACGGTTTTTCTGCAGTTTCTCTGCCTGGAGGATGGACTGCGCTTTCTCTTTTTCGCTCTTGACCACATCATAAATGATGGTTTTTTCTGTCCTCAAAAACCGCGTCAGAATTGGTATAAGGGCGTTCAAGCTGATGGGCTTGACGAGATAGTCATCAACACCGGCCTCTTTGGCTTTCGCTTTTTCAGACTCAAGAGCCCCCGCTGACAGGACGACGATCGGGGTATTGCTGATGTCAGGATCCTGCCTGATGAGCTGGGTGGCATTGATTCCATTCATAACCGGCATGAAAATATCCATCAGAATCAGGTCAGGCCTCAGGTTATGGGCCATTTCGACCCCTTGCTGTCCATTGTCGGCCAGTTGAATGCTCAGTCCGAAATGGGAAAAAATCTTGGAGATCAGTTCCTGGGTGATCAAGTTGTCTTCAACCACCAGTACGATGTTATCTTTTGAAAAACAGATTTTTTCCTGGGTCTCCTGCTTGCCTTTTAACCGCTTCGACTGAACATAGGGGATTTTCAGGATAAACATGTTTCCGGGAGCGTCTGATTCCTTCAGGGAGAGGGTTCCGTAAAGCATTTCAGCCATTTTTCGGGCAAGAATCAGGTTGACGCTGGCGTTTTCGTCTTCGGCTCCCCTTCCATCAACAAGAGAGGCACTCTCTTCAATGGTGAGTCCCAGGGGGTCAAACAGGAAGGACTGGCTGTCTGCCGGGATGCCGATTCCGTGATCGGACACAGTGAAAAACAGGTGGTCATCCACAAAAACCACTCCCAGGTTGACCTTTTTTCCTTCCGGTGTTCGCCTGATGGCGTTCTGAAGAAGGATGTTCAGAACCTGTTCCAGCCGGTTGCGATCGGATCGTGCAAAATCGGGAATATGGGGGCCGATTTGGTCGTAACTGAAGTCAAGGTTCTTTTTAACGGCTTCGATTTTATTCAGGTAGAAGACGTTTTTCAAGGTCCTTCTGAGATCGATATCTGACTCGTTATAACTCAATTCACCGGTTTCCAGCTGTGAAAGGTCAAGTACACTGTTAATAATCTCTGTAAGATGTTGTCCACTGTTCTCGATATTTTCGATCAGGTAATAGTGCTCCGAAAAATCGTTGGACGGATTTGCCAAAATGTCTCGCAGCAGGATCTGTGAAAATCCGATAATGCTGTTCAGGGGAGTGCGAATCTCCTGGGTGATATTGGCCAGGAACCGGGATTTAGACACCTGGACGTTGTGCATCGCCGCCCGCATGTTCTCGAGCTCCTGCATGGTGCAGGTCAACTTTTCTTCAGCGACCTTCCATTCACTGATTTCTGAAAGCAGGATCTGTATGGCGGTTACCTTTCCGTTATCATCACAAACTGGCTGGAAGTCGGTGCGATACCAGCATTCATCATTGATCTGCGAGTGCCGATTCTGTAACTGGCAAGGCTTGCCTGTTTCCATAACCTCCCGGAGCGGTTTTTCAAGGAGGTCAATGGTATCGGGGAAAAACTCGCTTAGGGGAAGGCCGGTGCAGGACTCCGGAGAACGGACAAACAGGGATGCCCATAGGCTGTTGGCTACCAGCAATTCTCCACCAGGGTTAACATAGGCCACAGGCACACTGATGTGGTTGAACAGGGACTGGTAGAGCTCCGCCTGTTTTTTCAGGGATCGGATGATCTCCTCTTTCTTTGCCAGTTCTGTTTCGAGTTGTTCCTGCCGGGTCATTTGTTAAGCGGTTTCCTGGTGTACAAAATTAACCCTGTAGCAGCAGCGAAAATGTCTGCTCAGATGATTGCAGGCTAACCGATATAGTCTGCTGCCAATGTGCCGAGGCGGCCCCCGATAAAGTCCTGCCGCGTTAGGAATAATAGTGGTAGACTTTGTAGATCCATGTACTGGTATTGGGTAGGGTCTGATAGTTGAGGGTAATTTGTCAATTATTTGTTTTTTGTTTATCGCAGAATAATAGGGGTTGTCCTGCCCTTTCTCCGCAGGTTTCTTAGAGGGCATTTCGGCATGAGATCTGGAGTTGTCCATTGGGACTGATTCATTCATTGAAGGCGAATAGCGGGCGTTTCGATTCGAGGGGGCGTTCCTTGACAACCTCCCCGGGGTTCATTTACCTTAAAAGACCAGTTAAGCCATATAGTAGAACGAATAAGCCAGCCAAGCGAATCGCCGACCACTCTCTCAGCATCGATTATCCGGCCAACCTCTTGCCTGCGGGAGAGTTTCAATGCTCAACCCTTATTCAGCCTCTCAAACTGACTGGCGGGTTTCTTCTGTTTTATGAAACCGGTTCTAGGGCTTTTCTGTGGATTACTTTTAACGATGCTTAATCGATTTCCCGCTCGGCTACTTTATAATGGGTGCTTCAGGGCGATTGGCAACCATCGAAGTTACTAGCACCGGGCGTTTCGGTAGCTACCCCTATTATCTTTCAGGAGGCAGGAATGACAGAGGTTAAAGCAGGCGATACAGTTAAGGTCCATTATACTGGTACATTGGATGACGGAACCCAGTTCGATTCATCGGTAGGTTCTGAGCCACTTGAGTTCACCGTGGGTGCCGGGAATTTGATCCCTGGTTTCGAAAAATGTGTACATGGAATGGCTGTGGGCGAAACACGAACGATTACGATTCCGCCGGAAGAGGCTTATGGAGAAAAGAGGGATGACCTGATTCTGAACATCGAAAGAGCTCAACTGCCTTCGGATGCAGAACCTCAGGTAGGGCTTGTCCTTCAGGCGCAGCAGGAGGACGGCAGTGTGGTGAATATGACGATTACAGATGTGGCTGACACAACCGTCACGGTTGACGCCAATTCGCCCTTGGCCGGAAAGACACTGACATTTGAGATTGAACTGGTGACAATGGTTTAGTGTCAGTATCTATCCTGACCGTGTCGCATCAGTAATCGTACTGGCGCGACCTTGGATCGTTCAGGGCTGCTTCAATGGTTTTAAGGAAGGACTGTTTGTCACGACCCAATTCCCCTTTCAGGCTCAGATAATTGGAGACATGGTTAGTATTGAAGACGCAATGCTTCAGATTGTCGTCGGTATGTTCAATCATGGTGTACAGCTCTTTTAAAATCTGCGTAAACGATCCCGATTCAAACTCCCCATTCTGTTCCTGATTCCACATGTCGCTCCCCGGAGCAATTTCCAGCGTTAGAGGGGAAACATACCACTCGATCGGCTCAGATGGGGCCATCAGATTAATAAGCTTGGCGGATTCCAGAGCGTGTTTCTGACTTTTCTCCGGATCGTTGCCGGCCAGACCTAACAGGAAAATCCCTGACCAGGCGATCCCTGCTCGATGGCACTTATGAGCGGCCTCAACGAATTCATCCTGGCAGGTCCCCTTGCGCACAGCCTTGAGCACGTCATCGTCTCCACTTTCAACACCGACGTATACCATGGTAAATCCGGCTTTAGCCAGAAGAGCCAACTCTTCATCCGATTTTTTGACGATATCCTTTGCATGCGCGTAGGCACTCACCTTTTTCAGGTTGGGGTGGACACTGCGGGCGTATTCAGTAACCTCGGCCAGTAGTTCAGGCTTGACGGTGAAGGCATTACCATCCTCGAAGAAGAGCTTTCTGACTCGGCCTCCGTACAACAGCTGTGCCTGATCAATCTCCCGTTTGATCTCTTCGACATCCTCGCGGACGGAGAATTTTTTGGTGCGGTACATGGAGCAGAAGGTGCAGCGATGTGTACAGCCATTGGTGATGGCGACGAGCAGCGAATCCCATTCCGATGGGGGTCTGAATACCGGTTCTGTTAAATTTCCGACGACCTGGTTCATGCTGAGCTTCCTGTATGATATTGGTGAATCGTGTATTAAATAACCCAGGCAATCACAGAGAGCTGTCTGCTGAGTTACCTGCTGAAGTGACTATTATATTGGCCTTGTCCCATCACGACAATTGTTTTTTCTTGTCAGGAGGGTGTCCCCCTCATTAAATTGTCAGATTCGAAGCTAAAGGAGTCGGTTGGGCCTCCGAACCAGCTGTAAAGCGCCCGTCCTTTTACCAAAAGCTGAAACTTCATCTTGACCTCAAAAACGCGATTCCCTATCATCATTTCACATTAACACCGAAATAGACGGCCAAAATATAGTTATCCCCTTAATGGAGCGTGATCTCATGAATATTACGGTTGATTTTGCAGGGTGGCTGAAACCGTTGAGCCGGGAATGTCGGAAGCTGAAGTGGTGGGGATTGGTGAGATGGAGTTGCGGCGACTTGGCAGTGAGTATCACTGGGCAGTGACCGGTTCGACTGAGGCCGCATCGGGTTACCGCACCTCTTACGAAATGTGCGGCACAACCCAGCCAACTGATAAAATCCTGCAGGCCGGCGACAACCTGATTGTCGATTTCCACCCCACGTACCAAACCTTCATGTCTGACCTTTCACATAACTTTATTCTGGGGACTCCTTCAACAGAACAGCAGAAACTGGCTGATGCTTATCTTGGAGCGGCAGAGACCCTGGTCACACATCTCAAGGTGGGAAATACCATCGGTGGTGTCTGGCATGCGGTCAATGATAATCTGACCGCCAGCGGTTACATTAAGTATGCGGTGCCATTTTTCGGCCACGGCCTCGGGGTTCTCGGACATGAATGGTATCCCCCCATCGGTAACAGTGAAGAGTTTACCGGGATTGTGCTGGAAGAAAATGTGATCGAAGTCGGGTTTCTGTCGATCACTGTTCCCGGTGTGGGCGGGATGCGGCTGGAATGCCCGGTCCAGGTGACGCCAACCGGCGGTGAAATGCTGGCCGCTACACCGCTGGCGGTGACGGTTATTGATTTCTAAAACATTAGCCCTGGATGCAGTCGAGCACCTTTTTGATAAGTTGCTCGTGATTCCAGTGCCGCCAACCGTGTCGCGCACAATTCGGGTGAGGTTGTTGGTGGTGCCGCTCGAAAAGTACCATTCGCCGTTCAGTTGGGTCAGGCAAACGCTATTTTACCGGCTCATCAATGCAGGCCTCAGCCAGGGTTTGAAAGGCCTGCCGTTGCTCTGACGAACCCATTACCGCGATCAGGTCATCCGCTTTGAACTGGTAACTGGCTTCCGGATTGGGAAAGAAGATATTGTTGCGGATGACCCCCACAACGGTGACGCCCACTGTTCCCCTGATATTCAGCTCTTGAATGGTTTTCCCCATCAGACCGTTGCAGTGCCTCATATCCACCCAGGTGATTTCGATCAGATTTCGGGCGTTCTTCAGCTGGTTGACCGGGAAATCTCCCAACCGTTGCTCTAACAGTGGCTTATAATGTCGCTGCCGTTTGTTATCGATATAATTCTGGATAATGGTGGCCGGGATATTCTGATGAAGCAGGGTTTGCCGCGCCACTTCCAGACCGGCTTCCAGCTCTGGCAGGACTACGACGTATGCGCCAAGCTCGTAGAGGTCGTTCATCTGTTTGTCCCCGTCTGCTACCGCGATGATGTCCAGGTCCGGGTTCAGGCTTTTTACCCGCTTGATGGCGGATTGAGTGACCGAGGAGTTCGGAATGCAGATCAGCAGCAGGTCCGCTTTTTGGATTTCTGTTTCCTCCAGTACGATATCCTGGCTGATATCACCGAAGATAACCGGGAAACCGGATTGTTTGCACTGATCGAATCGATTGTAACTCAGCTCAACAATGATAAATTTAATATTGACCTGGTTCAGGATTTGTCCGACGTGTTGCCCGAATCGCCCACCACCGGCAATAACGACATGCCCCTGGAGTTCAACGCTGTCCAGGTTGACTGTCTGCATCGGTTCGTGACGGAATAGCTTTTTCTTCAGAGAATAGAGCGGTGTCGTCAGGTTGGATACCAGAGGGGTCATGACCATGCTGATAATGGCAGTGGAGAGCACATAGGAATATATCTCTTCCCCGATGGAGCCGGACTCTATTCCCAGCCGAGCCAGGACAAATGAGAACTCTCCAATCTGAAACAGGCCCAGACCGGTAGCCAGGGGGATAATGTTGCTGTATCCGAAGAAGCGGACGATAGATGAAAAAATAAGGGTTTTACCCAGCCCCACCAGAAGAACGATGATCAGGATGGTCCCTGCATTTTCGTATACAAAAGCGGGTTTCAGCAGCATACCCACAGAGGTGAAAAAGAGCAAACCAAACAGATCCCGGAGCGAGACAATATCACTGAGCGCTTTATGGCTGTATTCGGATTCACTGATCACCATCCCTGCGATAAATGCCCCGAAAGCGAAGGAGAGTCCCACCAGATAGGTTACATAACCGATACCGAGGCCAATGGCGGTGACGGTCACCAGGAACAACTCCTGCGACTCCCTGCGAGCCACAAAAGAGAGCAATTTCGGCAGCAACTTGGTTCCCAGCACAAACATCGCCACTAGAAAAACAACAGATTTGACAGCTGCTGCACCCAGAATCGGCAGTCCAGCTTTGGGGTCGTCCAGTTGAGGCATGATGATCATCAGCGGGACAATCAACAGATCCTGGACGATCAGCATGCCGATCATGACACGGCTGGAGAGTGTTCCCATCCATCCTTGAGCGGCCAGGGTTTTCAGGAGCACCATAGTGCTGGAAAAGGAGATGAGGGCGCCGAACCAGAGGGACTGAACCAGATTCCAACCCATCCATGTGCCAATTGCGTAACCAAAACCCATGGTCAGAAGGATTTGTATGGGGGTGCCGATTAGAGAGACCTTCCAGACCGGCTTCAGCTCGTTAAAGGAGAATTCAAGCCCCAATGCAAACAGCAGTAGTGCCACACCGATTTCGGCCAGCATCTCGATTTCATGTAAATCGGCTATGCCTAGATCACCTATAAAGGGGCTCAACAGGACCCCTGCCAGGATGTATCCCAGAATCAGGGGCTGCTTTAGCGATCTGGCGATTAGAGCGCCTATCAGGCCTGCAATAACGATGATGATGATATCTCCAGCGATGCCCATAGTAACCTTAAAAGGGTGAAATGCCGCGTTTTTTGGCTGTCTTTAGCACCAGATCCATGCCGCTTTCCGGAATAGCAGTAAACTCAGATTCCGGCTTGGTTTTCATTGAGATGGCCTCTCCCGGACAGGTGGTGACGCACAGGCCGCAACCGATGCAACGTTCCAACTGGATGGCTGCCAGGTCGTTTTCGGTTATGGAGATGGCGTTCATCTGGCAGCGGTCCAGGCAGGTTTCGCAGCCGGTGCATTCGTCCGGATCGATGACTGCGAAATATTTGTTCATCACCAGGTCGGCAGGCCTTGGCGTCAGCTGCAATGCGCGCAGGATGCCGCAGCAGTCACCACAACAGTTGCACATGCCTCCGGGGTTAATGGTGCTGCCCGGCTGGGCGACAAGCCCCTCTTTTTCGGACCTGGCGAGCAGAGCCAATGCTTCCTGCTCATCAATGTAGCGGCCCAGGCCGTTTTCCACGTAGTAATCGGCGTGTGAGCCAAACGAGAAGCAGACCTCCTGCGGCTTGTCGCAGGAACTATTGAGTTTTTCCTGTTGAACCCGGCAGATGCACCTGGCGACTGCAATTCGATTCGCGTTTTTGATAATTTTTCGGGCATCAGCATAGGGGGCAATCTGCATGGAAGCGTCGATTGATTCATTTACAGGAATGGTCCTCAGCGGGTTGACGGCAGTTGAGATACTGTTCAGCATGCCCTCCTTGAAATAGGCTTCTGTCAATCCGGCCAGTTCTTCATCCATAGTATCCAGTTGGTATTCATAGAACCCTACCATATACGGAGTTGCAGAATAGCGGGTTATATCGCCCTTGCGATACCTGAACAACACCCCGTTTTTTGCCATGGTTTCCAACTCTGCCAAGAGGCTTTCCGGATCTGTTCCGGCTTTTTCTGCGACGGATTCAACTGTTTCCAAAGACAACCCCAGATGCAGAAACAGTTCTGCCTCTCTTTCGGTGAAAATTTTTTTCAGAATCCGGATCTCCACCCCGGATTCAGTTTCGGGATAGCCCAATGCGTATGTATCCAACCGTTCTCTGAGTTTCAGATAAATGTCTTCTGCCATGATCATCTCCATTGCGGATTCGATCGGAATCCTGGGGCTTTAATAACCGGTTTACTGTTGAACCCATCCTACCGATTGTAGGCGGTAATGGGAACCGGAAAGTTGATTTTCATCATGTGAAAAGCTTGTCATACAGGGCTTCAGCCACCATCTTAGAAAGTGGAAAATCTCCTTGATTTAGGTGAAACATCGGATTAATATTAAGACATCATATTTCTTGTTACTCATGTTGAGCTGATTCAACTGCGGAAAATTTTTAATTTTGGGGTAAAATGGCTGTAACCAAACGGATTTTTGTGATGCTACTATTGGCGATGTTGCCGCTTCTGTATCTGGGCTGCGCTGATACGTCAGAGGAGTCAGCTAATTCCGGAATTGTTGTCAGCCTTGGTGATGCTAATGGCACTTCCAGTGGCCCCGGCGCAGATGTCGCAGCACCGGCAGAGGTTCTTGGTGACGGAAAAGCGAACCTGGCTATGTCATTGATGGATGCGCCGATCGATGATGCGGAATCGGTTAAGATAACGATCAAGAAAATCGATTTCAAAATGGGACCCTGCGGAACATCATCGGAAACCTGTGATGCAACTGGTGATCAGTGCGAGTTTGTGACGTTCTTTGATGCAAGCGCGGACGAAGTCGAAGAAGAGACCTTAGACCTGCTTGAGTTCCAGAACGGGAACGACTTCGTCTTTATCACCCAATCACTGGAAGTGGGTGAGTACTGCCAGTTCAGAATGTACTTGAACGTGGATGCCGGGAAAAACACCATTACCCTGACAGGCGAGGCCGATCCGATAGATCTGGAAATCAATGCCGGTATCCGAAATAACGGCTTGAAACTGGTATCGGGATTTGAACTGGTTGATGGGCAGGAGACCAGCCTTGTGATTGATTTTGATGTTCGAAAATCCATCGTGGCAAAAGGGAATAGCAGCAACCGTCGTTACATGTTAAAGCCCACCATTCGTATCGTCCAGACCAGTCTTTCTGGAAACATTACGCTGACATCAGATGTTGTGAATGAAGCAGGTGAAGTTTTTTATCTCTATGAGGATGGGTTTGATGTGGAGGATGAACCCAATACAACGGTTATGGTGGATGGTGACCCGGTTGCGTCCCCATACGTCAACGCGGTGGGGTCGGTGATCAGTGACGAAAACCTGACTGCCGTGTTTGTGGCAGTTCCTTTTGGGACCTATGATGTTTACAGAGTGGACGCTGACCCCTCTTCAGACGCTCTCGAGTTGGTTCAGGGAGATATTGTAGTAGCAGCGCAATAGATTGACAGGCTTCCTGATCAGCAATATCCGCACGACTGCCCGGTGAGTTTGTACTCACCGGTTTTTCTTTCCTCAGCTGTTGTCAATGGTCTTCCAGAAATCATTTTCGTGAACGATCTGTATGTCGGATCCGTTTTTCTGCCATTCGATCGCCTGTTCTACTTTCCGGCCGTAACAGGCGAATGTCCAGCAGGGGCTCCCGTTCGCTCCAATCACAAGGTAGTTGATATCCTCTTCCAGCTTATTCGAAAAATCCCCTTTCTCCCTAATGATGATCGATTCGATCTCGTCTCTGGTGGTTCGGGAGGAACTGCCGGTAAAGCAGAAGGTACGATCTTCAAAAACAATCTCCGGGTTGATTAGGCAGATGCCTTTGACAATAGCAGATTCTGTAAGGGGTTTGCTTTCGATGGCGCTGGAAAATCTGAAGAATTCTCCGAAAAAGCTGAGGAGCATGTCATGCTCCTGCTCGTCAATTTTACCATCTTCCAGAACGGCGGTAACCGCCTTGTTGATCTCTCCGAAAGGCCAGCAGGACCTAAGCTCATTGTGATCATCGAGCCAGTTTTTTAAACCGTCCAGTTCCTTTTTTTCAATGATATTATCTGCCATAATGCCCCCCAGGATCCCATGCAACCGCTGAAGGTCAGATGTAATAGCAGAAAAGTAGTTATCTGATGAGGTGAATTTTTCGCAGAACCAGAGGATATCCTTTTTTTCATCATCGTCGATGAACCCATCTTCCAGTGATTGATCGATGAGGGTCTTCAGTTCATTAAACGGGTCATGCTGCAGGACATCCTGATTCTCTTCCAGCCAGGTTTTCAATGTGGCGACCTCATCCAACAGTATTTCCCCATCGATGGCAATTCCCTTGAGAAGCCCTTCCAGACTGTGCATGGCCCGGGTAACCCTCTGGGGTTTGGTGAGCATAAAGTAGACTTGGGAGTCTTCTGTGATGATTTTTGATTTTTCAGACATCCTGTTTGCTATGGGAACGACATTGGCCTATTACCGGTCATAAATCGGAAAATTTTTTCCTGACCGGGTTAAGAAAACAGTGTTAACAGGGCTTAGCCCGAACTCCTACCATGCCAAGGGGCGATTGGTCGAGCATGACCCTTTTATTCCAGCAACAACCGCGTTTCAGCCCCCCTCGGCAGGTGTTTTCTGCTCTGCGGTTCAGATTTGGATTCCCGCAGAGGCAACAGCACCGCCGTCGCATGCGATGGTCTCCCCCACAACATATGCGCCTGCCCTGGAGCAGAGGAATATTGCCAGCCCTGAAATGTCCTCAATGCTGCCGACACGCTTACTTGGATTGATCTGGCCGACAGCATCCCAGTCGACACCGTCACCTTCTGTTTTACCACCAAACCCGACGCCTGTGCTGAGCATCCAGGTTGGAAAGGGCCCGGGGGCAATTGCATTGACGATGATATGCTCCTTGATCAATTTGGCTGCCAGCTGACGGGTCAGATGATGTGCCGCGGCCTTGGAAGGGCCGTATGAGTGTGTATCGAATGCCGGGGTCAAAATACCGTCGACGGAGCCGATATTGATCACACGCGACGGGTCTTCAGGAGAGCCTGATTTCCGAAGCAGTGGTAGCAGCTTCTGGGTCAGAAAAAATACACCTTTGACATTGGTATCCATTACTTTGTCCCATCCGATTTCTGGAAAGTCATCAATCGGTGCGCCCCAGGAAACGCCGGCGTTGTTGACCAGGATATCGAGTTTGCTTTCCCTGCTTGAAAGCGTGTCTGCGAGTGATTGTATCCCTTCCAGGCCTGAAAGGTCAGCGGGGATAGAAATACACTCGTTACCGGTCATGTCACTCAGCCGCTTGGCTGTGGCGTCGCAGACCTCTGTCTTTCTCGAGCTGATATAGACTTTTGCCCCATGAGCCAGAAATCCGGCAGCGATCATTTCGCCGATTCCGCGGGAACCACCTGTTACGAGGGCTGTTTTTCCTTCAATGGAAAAGAGGTTTTTCATATTGATATTCATTTTAACTCCTGATGAATGTGATGGTTTATGATTGAAGAATTGTCTATTGACTGGTGACTGGATCAATCGAAATGGTAATCCTGCGTGAGCGCACGCGGTCTTCAGCGCCACTCGCACCCAGAATGGGGGTACTGTTGGACAAACCGGTAGTGACCAGCCGTTTTTTCAGCCAGTCCCTGTGATGTACCGTATCGCGGAGGTTCAGGCAGAATGCCAGAGCCGCTTCAGCCCGTGCGATGGAAAGATTCATGTTACCCAGGAAAGCGCCGTTTGGATTCTGGGTATTTTTCCAATTAGAAGACGCATGCCCCTGGATCCGGATGGCTGCGATATGACTGTCCTGTTTAACCAGGGTCTTGACGAATTTGGGGAAAAAATCACTCAGCAGATTTTTTAATGCCGGTTTGATAACAATGCCACCCCCTGCAAAAAATGGTTGTTCCGGGATGAAGCTGATCAATAGCCTTTTTCGGTCGAACTGGATCTGTGAACCGGCAAATGCAACGCCCATGCTTTTTTCAAGTGCGTCAGCGATCTGCTCTCTTATATCCGGGCGATTGTTAACAGGTGCCAGTTTGGTTGCCGGGGACGATTGTTTTGTTTCCGCCGCTGCGAGTCTGGCCTGTAGGTCTTCCGCTTGGGCAGTTAACGTGACGACGGTCTGTTCTTTTTTCTGGAGGTCGGCTTCAAGATAGGTGATCCTGGTATTGAGTGAGGTATCTCCACCCGTTTTTGCGGGTTGCTTCCCGGTGAAATAGGCAACCGGCAGCAGAATCAACAGAGTAATGACAAGGGCTGGCCAGACCTTGGAACGTGCTTCCTCTTTCGGCTTGGCAGCCTGAGCTGGTTTAGGTTTTGACGATGTCTGAGGTGTTGGTGCCGGGTAGCTTGCTTTTGTTTCCTGATATTGTTTCTCTGCCCGCCATTTTTCAATTTCATCGTCCAGCCACTCTATGGCCTCTTCTGAAAAAGTAAGGTTTTCCTTTATGTAGTCCAGGGTTTCCTGTTCAATCTGAGTAATGGTGTTGCCGTCGATAATGGCTTCGTAAATCTTCCTGGCGCCGTCAATAGGTATGACCTTATCGCCTTCGGCAGCTGCGGCCTCTTCGGCGATTTCAATTACCTCGCGGTCATACTTTTTTCCTTCAATTATCTTATAATAGCTTTTAGCCATGTAATCATGCTCCCTGTGATGTTGAAGAAAACGTTTTCTTTCCTGAAAATAGTGTAAACGCTACCATTTGGAGCCCAATGATTAGCAGTTTTATAGGTTTCTTACAACACTGGCAGATCAGTAACCAGCTGGAATCCATTGTCTCTCTGTTACAACCGGTAGTTCCGTATGGCATTGTCATGGTACAACGCCGCTTTTTCTGTTGCTGAAAACCCCTTGGTGATACGCTTAAAAGCGTTCCAGAGCACGGTGTAGGAGCAGGAAAGCCGGTCCATGGGGAAGTTGCTCTCAAACAGGCAGCGTTCGACACCAAAGGCTTCCAGACATTGAAGATAATAGGGCTCCTGGACTGCCGCCAGTTCTGTGGAGGTTGGGGGTTGTGCACGTTGGTGCCATTTGAAGCCGTTGACCGGCATGGCCAGGCCTCCCAGTTTGACAACCACATTGGGACATTGAGCCAGCTGGGTGATTGATTTTTTCCAGTCCTGGAAAACCTCGTCTTGTTTCCCCTCATAGGGGCCGATTCCAAGTGGACCGCCCACATGATCCAGGATGATGAGAGTGTCCGGAAATTTTTGTGCCAGCAGGGTGAGCTCTCCAAGTTGGGTATGGTATAGCCAGGCGTCAAAAGAGAGACCATATTGCTGCAGCCGGGCGAAACCCTTCTGAAACGTGGTGTCTGTGAGCAGCCCTTCAGGGGGCTGGCTGTGAGACCTGCGAATCCGTTCATCTTTGTGCCAGCCGCATCCATGACGAATTCCCTTGAAGCGGTTTGGGCTGGCGGCCAGGTGTGCCTCCAGAACTGGGGAAACACCATCCCCAAGGTGCAGGTTTGCGAATCCAACGATTCCAGCGGCTACTCGGGCAGGACTATACTGTCCACTGCCGCTCATGGCTGCTATTCCCTGCACAAATTCTGTTTCGCCTACCGTTTTCATCTCTTCCGGTCCGTCCGCCCGAAACATTGATCCACACTCGACGAATACGGTGCTGCGGATATTATGGCCGCTGTTGAGATCGACCAGGATCTCGTCAAGCAGATAGCGGCTTTCCGGATAGTCCCACAGGTGGTGATGGGCGTCGCATATTGGCAGATCAGGTTCCAGTGCATCCTCTTCAACCTGCGCCAGCCATTGAAGGAGCTGTTCGGACATTGCTTCTCCTTAGTAAGGATTCAGGCAGTACAGTATTTCTCTCCTGTTGACCGCCGGATGAGCTTCGTTTACCATAAAGGTTCATGAAAGACTTCTCATGCCGGTCTTTTCCATACTCGATGGATAAGACGGCAAACATTCGATCTATTGACAATGAGCTGATATGCAAACATCCAGACCCGGGACACTGGGAGAATTGAAAAAGCACTTTTCCAGGCTGCCCACTGTTCGCGAAGAAATCCGTCATAATCTGGTAAAAGAACTTGAAAGTGGTCATGAGCTGTTTCCTGGCTTGATAGGCTATTCAAATACAGTCAAGCCAGAACTGATAAACGCTCTCCTCTGCGGTCATAACATAATCTTTCTGGGTGAAAGAGGCCAGGGAAAAAGCAGGATTATCCGCAGTATGGTCCAGTTGCTGGACGACGAAATCCCGGCTGTCGCCGGCTGTCCCATCCATGATAATCCATTTCAACCCATCTGCTCTGACTGCCGGGACAAGCTGAGAGAGCTGGGGGACAATCTCCCTCTGGAGTATATTCCACGTGATCTCAGGCTGGTGGAAAAACTGGCGACCTCGGACGTCAGCACGGCTGATCTGATCGGGGAGGTGGATCCCATAAAAATTGCGAGCGGTCGTAACCTGGATGATGAGTCCTCCATCCATTTCGGGCTGGTGCCGAGAGCGAATCGTAGCATCTTCGCCATTAACGAACTTCCGGATCTGGCTGAGAAAATCCAGGTGGCCTTCTTTAATATCATGGAAGAGAACGACATGCAGATCAAGGGGTTTCCGGTGAGGCTGCCTCTGGACATCCTGTTGATAGCTACTGCCAACCCAGAAGACTACACCAACCGTGGCAGGATCATCACCCCGCTCAAGGATCGCTTTGATGTCCAGATCCGGACCCACTATCCCCGAAAGCAGAGTCAAGAAATAAGAATCATGGAGCAGGAATCGAAAGCGATTGAATTCGATGGGTTTGAGGTCTACATGCCCCCCTTCATCAAAGAGATCCTGGCAGAAATTACCTTTCAGGCCCGCAAAAGTACGGCGATCAACCAGCACTCAGGGGTCAGCTGCCGGGTGTCTATTCGCAGTTACGAGGCGATTCTCGGAAGCGCACTTCGCAGGTGCCTGGCAGTGGGTGAAAAGAAGCGAGTGCCCCGGATTAGTGATCTTGAGTCTGTTTTTCCGGCTATTGCCGGTAAGTTGGAAATGGAATATGACGTTGAAGACCGCAATGAGACAGAACTGCTGGAGGACTTGTCCAAACGGGCGGTCAAGACTGTGTTCAACAACTATTTTGAACTGGACCAGCTGGCAGCTGTCACACAGGTATTTGAGACCGGTATGCAGGTAACCGTCTCCCGGTCCCAGCCTTCTGCAGAATATCAGGGGTTGCTGGAAGCCATCCCCGGTTTGACCGAAATCGTGGCGACGCTGGTGGATGCCACGGATCCGGCGGCTTCGGCTTCGGCCATTGAGTTCATCCTGGAGGGCCTGCATTTGTCGAATCGGATCAATCGGGATGTGGTTAATGATGAGGTTGTCTATCGATGAAAAAGATCACCTACCGTCAATGGGACGGCAGTCAGCAACCCTTCAGCCTGGATAAGAAGGAGGTTGCCGATCGCTTTTTCGAAAACATGTTCAAGGGAATGTCGGCCGGTATGTCACTCGCACAGATGATGTGGGAAGGGTTCGATATGGCCGGACGTGACTTCAGAGTCATGGGGCTGGAGGAGATGATCCGCGAGATTGAGAAGCAGAAAAACGAACTTCTGGAGAAGTACACCCTTGATAACGCCTTCGACAAACCCTACGATGAACTCTCGTTTGCTGTTGAAAATGAGAATTTCACCCGGGCGGTGGAAAAGGCGGCCCAAATTCCTTTATTTGAAGAGTTGGAGCCCGGGTTACTTGAAAAGCTGGGTGCCCTTGACCAGGTGGAATTTCTGGATGATGAGAGCCGGGAGATCTATGGGCGTTGGAAACAGCGAGAGAAAGATATTAGCGACCTGTACGAATTCTACGCTGAATATTCACATTTTTTCACAGGGGAAGAGACCCTGGACTTTGATCAAGCGGTTGAGCTGATGCGGCAGACTGAGGCCCTGAACGAGCTTCAGAAACAACTTCTCAGCGGCGACCTTTCCAGTATCGATATGGAAGCGCTGGAACAAATGCTGGGTGAGAACGCCGGTGAGTCCATGAATATTCTGCTGCAGCTACCACAAACCTTGACAGATGAGGGGATTATCGAACAGAAGCAGGGACGGTTCGATATTACACCCAGGGGCATGCGCTCCCTGGGAGAACTGGCCTTTGGCAAGGTATACCGCCAGATCAACCGGGACCGGCAAGGGGGACATATCGGAAACGCGCCCCAAACCGGTGAGGTTGAGCCGGATTCTTCGCGGCCTTATCAATATGGTGACCGTTTCGATCCGGATATCACCCGTACCATACTGAAAGCAGTCACTCAGGGGCGGCATCGGGGCGAGGGCCTGAACCTGTCCCCGGACGACTTCTTTGTCCGGGAGCGGGAGCAGTTGATCACTTCCACCATCGTCGTGTTGCTGGATCTCTCCTGGTCCATGTCCGTCGGCGGACGGTTTGAAGCAGCCAAAAAAGTAACATTGGCTCTGAACCACTACATCAAGACCCGGTTTCCCAAAGACAAGATTCATATCGTCGGGTTTTCCACCGAAGCCCGGGAACTGAAGGAGAAGGAGCTGTCTCAGGTTGTCTGGGATGTGCAGCGACCCTTTACCAATCTTCAGGGAGGGTTGCGGCTTGCGATGAAGCTGATCAAGCGCAGCGGAAACCGCAACAACCGGGTGCTGGTGATTACCGACGGTCAACCGACGGCCTATTATCTAGGAAATGAACTGCACGCAGAGATGCCCGATGAAATGTTCGGTATCAGCGCCAACGCCTGCCGGGAAACCCTGGTTGAGGTGAAAAAGGTCACCGCGCAAGGGATGAACATCGAAACCTTCCTGCTCGATGAAAGTCCCGTGCTGGTAGAGTTCGGACGCGAGGTTGCCAAAATAAACCGCGGACGTGCTGTGCTCTGCGTTCCCAACGATCTGGGCAAACTTGTCATCATGGAGGAGATTAAGCGACGAAGCAAGTAACCGCCGGACATTATTTCTGCTGCAGTTCGTTCACTATGTCTTCCAGGCATTCTTCCCAGTTGTCGGCGGGTACCTGGCAGGTGCCCACTTTTTTGTGTCCGCCACCGCCGTGCTTCAGCATCAGCTTTCCGATATCGCTTTCGCAGGTCTGGTTCAGGATGCTGTGGCCGCAGGCGAACACGATATTCTTTCTTTCCCTGCCCCACATGATTCGGACTTCGACATTCTGGTCCGGATACATGGCGTAGATCACAAAGCGGTTTCCGCTGAAGATGGTCTCTTCCGACAACAGGTTGGAAACAATCACGTTATTTTTTAACTCAGTGCATCTCTCCATCATGATCACGAATTGTTCCTGCTGATCGAAGTACCGGATAACGCGCTCCTGCACATCGTCTTTGGTGGTGATCAACTCGGGAGGCATGGTGCGGCAGTATTCGACCATCTCTTTCATCAGGTCATGGTTGCTGATGCGATAGTCTTTGAATCGTCCGAGTCCGGAACGGGCGTCCATGATAAACGAGAGGAGAATCCAGCCGCTCGGGTACAGGATCTCATCGTGGGTCAGGTCTCCTGAATCTGTTTTGTTAACGGCCTCAAGCAGAGGCTGCAGGTGTTCGCCAAACCGCTTCTCACCACCGTAGAAGTCCCAGATCACCTGGGCGGCACTTTTCGACAGCTTAAAGGAGCCCTCAAACGGCGGCTTCTCATCCTGCAGTCGCAAATCTTCGCTGGCGTGATGATCAAACCATAGGCCGCATCCTTTCATGAACGGGATGTTTGCCAGTACGTCGTTCTTTGTGACATCGACCTTTCCGTCCTGCACATCTTTTGGGTGCACAAAATAGTAGTCATCAATGATTCCGATTTCCTTCAACAGGACGGCACAGGCCAGTCCATCGAAATCGGATCGTGTTACCAGCCTCATAAAAATCTCCTGGATAATTCAGCTATCATATGAAAAAGCATAGAGTGACTATTAATCATTAATTGGTCCAGCCCTTATCAGCCAGAATTGTTTTAATATCAGCCTGGTACTTGGTCGCCCTTTCCAGGGATCCTTTATGTTGACACCGACTGCCAAGAATGACATTCAGGCACTCGACGGCTCTATTCAATCGTTCCTTATTAATATCAGCCTCAAAAAGCTCCCGCGACTCCTTGGCAATCCAGGCGGTTTTGATAAACGGATCGGTTTCATATTGCTGTTTCAACAGCGCGTTTTCAAGGTAGTAAGCGATGTTCTGCCGGCTCATCTTGTATAGTTTGTTTGCGAGGGCCCTGGCATGGTCCTTGTTTCCTGAGGCAACGGCGAGCAGAAAGTCGTTTGTTCGTTTGCTGTTGATAATCATCTGCTTCTGCAGGATCAGGTCCCTGTTCAGATCCGGTATATGTTTCAGGACTTTTGTAACAGAATCGCTCAGCAGGGGGATACGTGCAAAGAGAGAGTTCAGTGTTAACGTTATAAACAGAATGCTGTTGGCTGGTTTTCCCTCGCCGATGGACTTTGTCGGGTTATTTCCCGCTACAGCCTGGCAGGCGAGTTTCAGATCCATGATGGAGATATTTTGTGTGACGATCGCAGTGCCTTTCAGCTTCAGGTTCAGGTTTTTTAAACCGGCCATCTGGGTTTTAACCTGCACCATGCGCGGGATCTTTAAAAGTTTCTGGTAGAGTAGGTCTGCCGATTTTCGCACATCCGAATCAGCATGATGAAGGCCAAAGCGATATTCCCTCCCCAGACGTTCTCTGATGATGTCCAGGTATTTCAGGTAGATTGTCATGAACCAGTTGGCGTTGTAAATGTTGCTGCCGCCGTTGTACAGTGCTTTCGAGATCATGACCAGGGGGTCATATAGCAAATCCATTTTGTTCTGACCAATACCACTGCGGGAAACGTCATTGTAAAGCTGGATCGCTTTGAGTGCTTGCAAGTCCGGTGAGTTAGGGTGTAGCTTCATTTTTTTATTAATCAGATCCCTGGCTTTCGTCACCCCCTCCTTTTCGGTAAATTTCTGTACCTCTTCTCTGATTTCTGAGACATCCAGTGTTTTTTTACCGCCGAACAGCCTTTTTTTGGGCTCGGGGTAATAGATATCCTTGCCCAGAAACTGTGGAGAGTCTGGGAATCGGTCAATGATTCGGTTGAATTCCGTAATGATCCGCGCACTGACATTTTGCTGGCTATCGCTTGATTTGGGCATATTACTGGCTCCTCACAGTTTTCAATCTGGTGTTTCCCTTTTCCTTTATAAGGCCCTCTTGAGAGCTGCGGCGGGGAGCAGTTCGATTGATATTATCATTCGGACCATCCGCGCGGTAAAGATGATGAGAGGCTCTACCTCTATTTTATTCTGATTGATGACGGTCTGTCTTTAACAAAGCATAGTGTTGCTGATTTAATCTATGGGGATTGCTTCGGCCCCATTCACAGCCGATGTCAGGTAAATTTTGGCCTGCCTGCCCGTTTTTAACTGATATCCTCGGATAACCTGTTCCGAGAATTTGTCAGCAACCTCTGATTTTACAAGGGCGACGGCACATCCGCCGAAACCGGCCCCGGTCATTCGTGCTCCATAGCAGCCACTGCTGTTCATTGCCGCTTCGACCATCCGGTCCAGCTCAGGGCTGGAAACATTGTAAAGGTCCCGCAGGCTTTCGTGGCTCTCATAGAACAGCCGTCCGACAGCGTTCATATCCCCCTTTTTCAGCTGATCCACTGTGGACAGCACTCTATCATTTTCTGAGATGATGTGCAAAGCCCGTTTGCCGACTAAATCGTCCAACTGCTTGATATTGTCCTGTAGTATTTCGAGAGTGACATCCCGCAGAGCCGCTACATTGAAGAATCGGGCGGCGGTTTCGCACTGTTCTCTCCGGGTGTTGTAGTCAGATGAAGCCAGGCTTCTGGGTGTGCCGGTATCGAGAATGGCAATCAAGGTATCCCGTGGCAAGGGCACCGGTTCCAAGTCAAGTGATCGGCAGTCGATGAAAAGAGCGTGATCAGCCACGCCGCAGGCAGAGGCCATCTGATCCATAATACCGCATTTAACACCGACCCAGTTGTTTTCCGCCTGCTGACCCAGAAGTGCCATTCTAGCGGGGCTAATGGAGAACCGGGAAACCTCAGCAAATGCCATCACCACGGCTATTTCCAACGCGGCAGAGGATGACAGGCCTGATCCAATTGGCAGGTCGGACAGGATGCAGCCCTTCCAGCCTGTCAGGCTGTATTCCTGCCCCTGCATGGCGACAGCGACCCCTTTGACATATTCAAGCCAGTCAGGCCCGGTGTGCCGGATGCTATCGATATGAAAAGAGCCGGTTTCGTTAAAACTGCTGGCATGCACTGTCACAGTCCCGTCCGTTGACGGCGTCAGGGCCAGCCAGATGGCGTAGTCAATTGCAAGTGGGAACACAAAACCGTCATTATAATCTGTGTGTTCGCCGATTAAATTGACACGGCCCGGGCTGCGAATCAGCAGGGATGGCTTTTCCCCGAATGTGTGTTCAAACTGCTTGATGACGGACTCTTTCATACGTGCTTATTAAGGGCTTTTGTAGTGGCGTTCCGGGAGCAATCTCAGTTCGCGAAAATTGAGGCATGAACGTTATCAGATAAGGCGTGGGAAGGGGTGAACGCCAAAAGTGCACGCATTCACTCAATCATATCAATAACTTTTCTGTCAAGATGTGAATTCCAGTGGATGTAAAGGCTGCTTTCACTCTTATTTCTCGGATCATTTTAATTTAGTCTTCAGCCTTCCAGAGGACCATGAACCCGGAACCAAACCATGCCAGGTACCAAAGGAAGGACAAGGCGTATAATTCCGGATAAAAAAGTCCGGCAAGAGCCGGAATAACACCCACCAACCCAATCACACCCATTGCGCGACCCCACCGGCCGTTGACCCAGAGGCCCAGCCCGGCTAAAGCACCGGCGCTGTATGTCAAGAGATAGCTTAGCTGGCGTACCACGTCCCAGACCATCAGGTATTGTGGATCAGTTTTTTGATCGACAGTGAACCGTTGAACAGCTGAATGGATTAGTTCGTTTTCGGTAAAATCAAGGATGGGTGCTGCCAATCCAATGACCAGGACAGCGATTCCCAGGATGGGGCTCTTTTTTGTTATAATGCTTCCAATTCCAATCCAGGCAACCATCCAAAATACGATAAAAACCGTATCAATAAATAGAAACAGGCGAAAGTACTCTTTAAAGCTACTCATCTCTTTGGCTGTCAGCGACACGGTCCCAGTCAGAACCGCATCACCAGGGAACTCGAAACCAAATGGCCAAGGCAAAACTGCTAGAACAATAAGTAACAGAAACGATATTGCGGCGCCAATGGCTGATATTTTATACGCTGACATGAGCTTTCCTCTTTAATTGTTATCCTGATTGGGGGATAGATAAGTTATTGAAAGCGTGCTTTAACATTAGTATTTTCCCTATTGATATGAAAAGGGTTCCCGGGTTATCCCGGGAATTGAATGGTTCGGGCTAGCCTTTCAACAGCTCATCGGCGATGAGCAGGTGACGGTTTTCATTTATGGGTATTGTTTTCGAAACGAATTCGGGCTCACAGCCTTCAGTTCCAGAAATACCTTGTTAAAGGTCCGCAAGCTCTCGAATCCAACGTCATAGGCGATGGTAATAATCTTGTCATCGCTCGTCCTCAGCAGTTCAGACGCTTTTTCGACTCGAAGGGCGTTGAGAAAGTCTGATATTTTTTTTCCCGTGTGCTGCTTGAACATACGGCCAAGGTGATCCGGGCTCATGTCTACGGCTTCAGCGAGTTCGTTTCGGGTATGTCCTTCGCAGTAGTGACGGGTCAGGAAATCCTTGACCGAATCGATCTTCAAGCGGGTTTTATCGGTAATGTTTTTCTGCTGACCCAGCTTCATCTCAGCCTTGATGCGCTGTCTCAGTCGGTTGGTTTTCAGTTGGGATCGAATTCTGGCCATCAGTTCGTCGGGGCTGAAAGGCTTGGTGATATAGTCGTTGGCCCCCTTATCAATCCCGTCTACAATCTCCCGGGTCAGGGATTTCGCTGTTAGCAGAATAATGGGCAATTCTTCGGTTGATGGCCGGGAACGAACTGCCGTCACAAGCGCTAACCCGTCCATTTCCGGCATCATGATATCAGCCAGCAGCAAGTTAACCTCTTGCTGTTCGAGAACGGTCAGAGCCTCTTTCCCGGTAGTGGCTGTGAGAACCGTATAGTGCCTTTCTGTCAGAGAACAGAGAAAGGATAGCATATCTTCGTTATCTTCGGTGATCAGGATGGTGGCTTCAATTTCTGGTTCAGGTCTGGTTTCGTCGAGAGCTGGATCTGGTGCCGGCAGTTCAACTTCAGATTCTACCGCTGTCTCTCTTTGATTTTCAGGGTCGACGGTAACAGGCATCCGAATCTGAAATGTTGATCCCTCACCCTGCCGACTGGCAACCGAAATCTGTCCGTCGTGCAGTTCCACAATTTCTCGTGTCAGAGACAGACCGATGCCGGACCCTCCGAACTTTCTGGTGGAGGAGTTGTCCACCTGGCTGAATCGTTCAAAAATACGTTCCTGCTGGTCAATTGGAATCCCGATGCCCGTGTCTTCAACGGTTATGAGCAGGTCAGCTGCCTCCCGTTGCAGGCTGGCAGAGATGCTGCCCCCTTTCCGGTTGAACTTGATGGCATTGGAGAGCAGATTAAAAACTGCCTTTTCCAGCAGATCGCTGTCGACCTGTGATTGAAGGCCCCCAGTCCTGTCGATAAAGGAGACCTTGATATGTTTATCAATGGCGGCTGCTTCAATGCTGGAAACGCACATTGACAGCAGCTCGGGTATGTCACAGTTCCGGTGATTGACAGCCATCCTTCCGGCTTCGATTTTGGAGAAGTCCAACAGGTCATTGACCAGTCTCAGCAGGCGACCGGCGTTTTGCCCCATGGTCTCGATCAGGGCGAGTCCCTTTTGGGGAATCTTACCATATTCGCCCTTTAACAGGGATTCGATGGGAGAGATCAGCAAGGTCAGGGGTGTCCGGATTTCGTGGGAAATATTGGCAAAAAATCTGGACTTAACCTGGTCCAGTTCCCTTAATTGTTCATTTGCCTTTTCGATTTCTTTGGTTTTGACTGCCAGCTCTTCCGTTCTCTCCCGGACTTTTTTCTCCAGGTTCAGGTTCAGGTCTGCCAGAGCGTTTTTCATGGTACTGATTTTATCAGACAGGCCCAGGGTCATGATAATCAGAAAGGAAGCCCCTTTGATATGGATGTAGTTGATGTATTGATAGGGAATAATGTCGAAACTGGTCAGTGCCCATTCAACAAGGGAAAGATAGTGCATTCCGATTGCGATTAGCAGGTAAAGGCCGGATCGGTTCCCTTGTCTCACCGATACGAAGGCAGCAAACAGCACCGGCAGGTAGAACAGGTAATCGATCATGATGGCGGATGCAAAGATGATCCGGGAGATCGAAGAGGGCAGAACCAGGTAAAGCAGTATCAGGGCCAGCAGTACCCGCATCAGGGTGACAATGATTCGGTCAATTCTCGTGTTGATCTGCCGGATGTTGATGAAGGATCGACAAAACTGCAAACTGAAGATATAGGACAGGGAAATTGACAGCATCAGGACATGAATACCGGTCAGGGCATTGCCTGGCCAGAAGGTTTGAAACCCGACACCGGAAAAGCTAAGATGTGTGACCAGACTGCTGACAGCCATCAGGGAGAGGAAGATATAGCTGGTATCCCTCACAGACAGGAAAATGAAAATGTTGAAGAAAAAGATAAACAGGTACCCCCCCATGACCATTTTCTGGAAGCCATCGTCCACAATGGTCTGTGACTTATACCCGGCATGGGTCCATAACCTGAGCGGGATACTGTCTACAAACCAGCCGTTAACCCTGATATAACAGGTTGTAAGACCCGGGTTCACCTTGAAACCGAATGTGATGTTTTTATCAGGTTGATCCCGCTCCTGCCAGTTCTGTGTGAAATCCCCGCGTTTAACCCGCCAGCTGTCCCCGACGGGATAAAAGAGATCAATCTTTCCTGAAACATGCTTGTCTAGTTGCAGGTAGACATCGGCGGGTGACGATCCAATATGCCGGATCTTAAACTGCAGCCACCAGGCGTGGGGCATGAAGCTCAGGTTCAGAATGGTCTGATCCGAGCGGATAAAAGGCAGGGTCGCAGCCCTGTTTGCAACATCTTCAACTCCCCACATCACAGTTCTTTCGCTGCCTGGCTGGTCGGCCAGACGCATTCGGGCCTGGTATCCGAGAGGTGCATTCTTCTGGGTGAAATTCATTGCCCCTTCCGAATGCAGTTCGCCGGACAGCATTTTCTCAAAATAGACAGCTTCCACTCCCCACTGGTCCTTCAGGGCAACGAACAGGTCCCTTTCATTCAGGTATTCAATGGACTTGCCGATATAGAGGCCCTCTTCCACCTGCTGATCGAGCGGGATGATCGGCGCGGTGTATCCCACCTGGCAGAACAGGAGCAAGATTAACAATGTGATTGTCTGTTTCAACATGGACATCATCCTGTTTGTCTGTATGAAAGGTTCCCTGATTTTCATCATATATCAACATGAAAGGATAGTAAAAATCTGTCCAAACAGAATTAGGCCATTTTGGTTTATGCATATTAATTGTTAAAAATTACAGGTGAATATACGGAAGAGGGCAGTGGGTTCCAGATTTTTTAATAAAAAACGATGGCAAGAATTTGTTCAGACGGTATTCGGCCGGACACTGTTTGAGTCAGATCATAACCTTAATTCAGATACGTTGAACACAGACATGGACGGGCAGGTCTATCATCAATAACCCTATCGAGCAGAAGCAATGAAAATTGAATCGCGCGTTATTTTTCTGGATAATCTACGTTTTTTCTTCGTTTTGTGTGTTGTTCTGCAGCATGCGGGAACTGCTTATATCGGTTTGAACTGGTGGCCGGTCAGGGATGACATGAGTCTGCTGGCTTCCTGCATGGTCTCGCTGTTTGACGCTTTTTTGATGCCGTCTCTCTTTTTTGTTGCCGGTTATTTTGCCATTCCATCTGTCAGGAAAGGTGGATCTCTGTTGTTTATGAGGGGCAAGTTGAAACGGCTGGGGATTCCCTGGCTGGTCTGTATATTGACCATCGGTCCAATACTTCCCCTTGTCTATCACTATACCCGTGACGGGCTGGAACTGACGATCAGCTACCTGGACAGGTGGACGGCGGTTATGGGAGCAGCTCTTCAGTTTGATATCGGAATGATGCCTCCCATGAATCAGTTGATGCAGAACGATCTGTTTTATCAGCGGTACATGTGGTTCATCGGGCTGCTGATCCTGTTTTTTGCTTGTTTCAGCGGTCTCTACCGGATCAGGCGGCAGTGGTTTGAGCCTTCCGAAACTCAGCTTCGGGCAACTAACCCATCGGCATTGTCAACCCTGGGTCTGTTTCTGGCAGTTGGGTTTTTGACCCTTATCGGGTCGGTTGTCATTATCGGGCTTGTGATGTTTCTGCTGGCCCCCGGCACCAAAAATCCCGAGGCCTGGTTTACCCTGGGAAATATTGTGCAGTTTAGAGTATCCCGGATATTTCTGCATGTTACCTACTTCTCCATCGGAGTGCTCGCTTTTCGAAACCGGTGGTTGGAAAGGGGTCGATTTCCCGGTCACCTGAAAACCTGGGTGGTTTTGTTCCTGATGCTGGCGCCTGTTTTACTGTTGTTGGCCTTTATGAAGGAGAGCGGGATGGGGCTGTCCGAGGAGATCATGGGGTTGCTGTTCTGGGTCGTGATGAATTTTCTGACCGTCACCAGCCTAGGCTTATGCGGGGCGCTTGCAAAGAAATACTGGAATTGCACGACCCCCTTGAACCGCCAACTGTCAGCCAACTCCTATAATCTTTACCTGGCGCACTATCCGTTTGTGATAGGGCTGCAGCTACTGTTGTACAACCTGCCGGCCATTCCCCCTCCGTTGAAGTTTGCGATTGTCTCGCTGGTGGCGGCGATTGCAGCGTATGCTGTCAGCCATTTTCTGATCAAACCCCATCCCAAAACAACCATAATTGTTATGACGACTCTGTTTCTGGGCATGGCGGTTTTCATTCGTCCCTGAGCCAGGACAGGAAAACCTGTTACGTGTTCCCTTTAAAACTGGAGACAGGTCTTTGTGGGGAGCCGGATGGTCCAAAGAGTTGGTTTAAAGGTCGCTTTTCTGGGGGAGGTCCCTGAGGAATCGAAACAGGATTCTGGCTGATTTGGGGGATTTTTTCAGCTCAGCTTCCTTGCGGGCGTTTCTGATCAGTTGGGAAAGGTGCTGGCGGTCGATATTGGGAAAATCCTGCATGACATCCGTCTGAAGGTCCATCTCTCCTGAGATCAGGCCATCCCGAAGAATCTCAATCCGCTTGTGTTCCTGGGCTTTTTGATACTGCCTGGACGATGAAGATTCAACAGCGGTCTTTATGGGCTCCGGATCGATTTTTCGCATCAATGCGCCGATGTGCTGCAACTGCCGACGCAGTGCCTCCCGTCGATTCAGGGTTTTTGAGTCCAAAATTGCTGTCTGAAGCTTCTGAGGCAGGTTGAGCTCCTTGAGTTCTTCTTCTGAAAGCGATACCAGTTTTTCACCCAGGAGTTGGAGTTCATGGGCGTCCTTTTTTTTCTGGGTTCTGCTTTTGGGGTCGGCCGTGTTATCCAACATATTACTCTTTATCAGCAGGTAGTTTTTTCTTTGACGATTTCTTCTTATTCTTCTTCGGGCTGTCTTTAAACCGCTCTTTAGTCAGCGTTCGGGCTCTATTTTTAGGGAGCTCCAGATCAATTCGCAGGGGGCGGTCTTTGAAATTGCTTTCATTTAGGTGTTGAAGAGCTGTAGCGGCTTCTTCCCGGGTAGACATCTCGACGAAGGCGACGCCTTTTTTTTGTTGTAGCCGGATGCTCTTAACGGTGCCGTGTGCAGAGAACAGTACCTTCAGTTCGTCTTCTGTCGTCTCGAAATTCAGATTGCCGACGAACAACTTTTGTTTTTCCATGATGTTTCCTAAAACATTGTGTACCTGATTGATTTAATATCAGCCAGGCTTGCTTCCAGTTCCCAATCCGGCTTTTTGTGGGGGTTAAAAAATCTTTAGCTTTTTCAAGACGATACCTGCAACCAGGCAAACGATTGCAATCCAGAAGATAATGGGGTTGTATCCGGCTCCGCCAAATATTTTGCCGATACTGCTCACGCGGCAGATTCCATCAGAAAGAGCCAGGCATCTGAGGTAATCCAGTTTTACGCCAAAAGTCTGTTGCCACCAGATCAGGGAGACAATCAACAGAGCGATACCAGCAAGTGTTGCCAACTGAGGGATGTTTTTCTTCATGTTAACCTTTAATATTAAATGGTTAGTTCAATATTTATTGAGAGAGTTGTTTCCGAATATAAAGTATTGTCTACTCCCATTTTATAAAACAGATAAGTTGCACTGTCAAACCTCTATCCTTTTTAGCCATGGATTTAAAAGAGAGTAATCAATGGAGGTTATGAGAAATGTAGTGAAACAACAGGGCATCAAACGCATGGCGCTAGAACTATCAGAAAAACCGGGAAGCTCTTTTTGAAACACTGTACACGGATGGTGATCTGTAGCAATATAGAGGAAGCGTGATGGCTGTTTCATCTGACTGCAGGGGCTCAAATTTCAGGTTATAAAGCGTCTGTGCAGGTTGCCGATGCTTGCAGCCTGTTCTTCATTGACGCCTGCACTGTCAGCAAAATCAGGCCAGTCCGAGGTTGCCCGTTCGACCTCAGCTATTATATCCCTTGGACGTTTGACATCCGCTGCTTTGCCCGCCTCTAACAAATCTGTCAGATCGAAATGATCCCGTTTGCCGTTACAGGCCATCTGATGCTGTTCTATGAACCTGTTACCTGGTTTATAGCTGAAGCAGAGATCGTAGGCTGGCGATAATTGCCAGACCCCATCGCCAAACATCAAAAAAGCATGGTTTTTGGTGTGGTCATCCTGATTTCGACTGCAAATATTAAAAACCAACCGTCGATACATTTCAGTCAGTGCGTCCTGACCCAGCCCAAGGTCTCGGATGGATTGAAACAACCTTTCGTATCCAACACTACCTGGTGGATCCCGGTCTGCATGGACCAACCCGGCGAAGGTGCAGACATGCACCTTGTCATTGCCATCCACTCGATCAAATCGCCGGGTCATAAAATGTGCTCTTTTTCCGTCCTCCAATAACCGGCAATCCATTGTATTGATCCCCGCCCCATGAGCCATTTCATTGTACGCGTATTCGATTCGACCAATCTGTTCGCTGGTTGCATGCTCTTCGTTTCCGATGTCATCAAACTTCAGTATCCAGTGCTTAAAGCCCGACGGGACGTCTGCCTGACCGGATAGAACACGATGCGTTCTGTCATTGATGGCGATGATCGCTTTGGCTTTGGCGCCGCCTGCGCTGGTCCCGACGGTGATGAGCGTTTCAATGCCATCTTTGTTTAGATTCGCACTGACAGACTGACGCTCGTTCAATACCGCCTGTGCCACTTCCACCAGGTCATCTACCTGCACAGGGATGGGCTGATTCAGATTTCGGGTCTCATGGTCGGGTTGATATTCCAACGCTCCCATCCCCCTGTTTCCCAGATAACACAACCGATCCAATGGATTCATGTCATCCAGTCTAAGACCCTTTCTGGCTAGATAGACATCCAGTAGTCGGTTTCCAAATTTTTCAGGCAAGCTATCAGCAATGACTCCCGGCAATCCCATGAATGTTTTCGTATCCACCAGCTCCGGGAAATGAAAAACACCTGCTGCTCGAGGCATTCTCAAGGGGCTGATATCAAATCCTGTTCGGATATAGTCTGGATCAAATTGAAATTGCGCAAATCGCCTGCCCTCGTTCCAGGCCAGCGCCCCGATTCTTTCTCCCCACAGGTAAACAGCAATCGCATCCATCAGGATCGCCCCTCCAATCGCCCCACAGCTCGGCTTGCAGGTCTGCTGCTTTTTAAGGGCCCATTTTTTAAGGCGGCGACCAACTGACCCCTTGACTTGCTTTTTCCAGTGAGTTGTTCCATTGGAGATGACGCAGGTGTTTCGATCAACGGAGGTAGCCAGTCTGAATACCCAAGAGCGCGGGTAAGCCTGATCAGTGTGGAAAGCTTTATGTCCTTTCCCGATAGTGCAGCGCTAACGGTATTCCGGTTTAAACCTGTCAATTTGGCCAACGTCAACCTGTCCAGTTTTACCTGTTTTGCGCGGATACTCAGGCTTTCGCCTATGGCCTCCAGCAGTGCTTCAATCGGGGCATTTGAATCTATTTGCATAGTAAATTGTGCATAAATGGTGTATTTATTATAATAAGCATAGTTTAGCCGGCATTATCTATCTTTATATCTATGCTATTCATCTTGGATAGGGGTGTCAAGCTTTTTTGATAAAAATGCATAGTTTGTTATGCAAAATTTATCAAAAACTTTAAATATGCACAGTTAGTTGGGCAGAATATGGCTCGTTATGAAGGAGGAGTCGGTGGGGTATAGTTGAAGCGCAACGCCAAGATATTGGTTTTCGATGGTGATCTCTGTTCTATTTCATTCTTGTGGCCTTCCACTCTTCGCGGTATTTGCCGGGTGTTTTTCCGCTCCAGCGTTTGAAGGTGCGGAAGAAGGCGCTGGGCTCAGAGAATCCCAATTGCAGGCCGATGTCTGCAGCCGTGCTGTCGTCGGATTCCAAAGCCGTTTTTGCATATTCAAAGCGCACCTGATCACGCAATTCCAGGAAGGTTGTGCCTTCATCCTTCAGATGCAACTGGAATTTTCTGGGACTCATACCCAGTTCGTCGGCCAGGGATTCCATTTTCGGCAGGCAGGTGATGCGGTCGGTTAGAAGCTTGCCCACCCTTTCAGATAAAGATGCGGTGCTCACCAGTTTTCGGTGGCGTTCCCGGGCATGACCTTCAAACACATCAAGCAGCTCTGAATTAGAGGTTTTGACAGGCAATTTCATGTAGGACCTGTCGAAATGCAGGGCTGTAAACGGCCTGTCAAACAGGAGATTGGGGCCCAGCGAATGGGTATAATCTGAAATATCATCAGGAGCGGGCCAGTTGAACTCTACTTTTTTAATTGGCAGTTTTTCCCCCGTCAATTCGTAGCTGTGAGTGGTGATGCTGGCCACCAGGTATTCCATCACAATCCTTTCAATCTCAGGTGGCAGATCTGTAATCGGTTTCCAGCAAAAGGTCACACTGTCACCTTCAATCTTGACGGTTAGACTGGTTACATTCCCCATCAACCCATGATAGTCCTGGTACTTTTCGTGTACCTGCTCCATGTTTTTGCAGTTCATCAGCACATAACCTGCAATCCCAAAGTCACTGAGTTTCATAAACTGTGTGACATGAAAACCGTTGAAGCGGGTGTTGATTTTTTGAGAGATTGCCTGAATGAGGTTGAGCAGCTGTTCGGGAAGCGGTTGAAGGGCTGATAAATCCAATTGAGCCAGATCCATGTTCAGGATGTTGTGAATCTCCTTTTCCGCCATCCCGCATTTTCGCGCATATCGTATCACAGAAATCGTCAGCGCATGAAGAAAGATCCGATCGGAAGCCATAACCGAAAATATTGCTACAGGGTGATAAATTCCTTCCTTGACCAGGGGGTGAAGAGAAGTGATGCATGAAGAGTCTAGCCGATTCAACCTTTTATGTCATTAATCAGCTTATATTGCGCCTAATGTCACGTTTTTGCCGGTGATGTCACTGCATTGGGTATCTGTCGATTGTAAGATCCAGTTGTAATGGAATAAAGAAACCGGCATTGTTGCTTTAATGGCAATTATTCAGTTCGTGATATTCAATTGAGTCTTCAGCTGGTGGACTCAGTAATGGTGATTAAGGGGGGAAAAGCATGAGTGCAAAAACAACCATCTTTACGGCTAAGAAGATCATTACAATGAACGCGACACGGCCAGAAGGGAGGGCTGTAGCTGTTCGAGATGACATGATTCTGGGGGTCGGGTCCCTGGACGAAATGAAGTGTTATGGGCCTTATGAAGTCGATAAGACCTTTGAGGACCTGATATTGGTCCCGGGTCTGGTCGAAGCCCACAGTCATGTCCACGAAGGGACCCACTGGGGATTTCCTTATGTGGGATACTATGACCGAATGGGTCCTGACGGCAAGGTATGGGAAGGGGTGAAAGATTTCGGAACCTTACTGGCCAAGCTGAAATCTCTGAATGACGCCATGAGTGATCCAAATGAACCCTTGGTGGCTTGGGGGTTTGACCCCATCTTTTTCGAGAAGGAGTGGTTGAATGTCTCGCATCTGGACCAGGTTTCGAAAACCCGTCCGATCTTTATCTTTCATATCAGTGCTCATCTGGCAACGGTTAACACGGCCTTGCTGTTAAAGATGAACATCACCAAAGAGACGGATGTGGTAGGGCTTGATAAGGGACCGGATGGTGAACTCACAGGGGAACTGAAGGAACCCTACGCACTGCGACTGGCAGGCGATATCTACGAACGGGTGGGAAACGGTGCCGGGATTGACCGGAACTGGCAGATCTATGGGATTCAGGCCAAGAATGCCGGCTGCACAACTATCGCGGAAATGGCCTATGGTACGCCTGAGAACCAGACGGATCTGGACCGGTTGAAACGCTTAATAGATGACCCGGAATACCCGGTTCGCATTAACCAGCCCTATCTTCCTCTGATGTTTGATGTTGAAGATCATGATGCCGCAGCCCAGTGGGTGATTAAACAGGCAGAACAGAGCACGGCCAAGCTTCGGCTGGGAATCGTCAAGTACTTCCTCGATGGTTCCATTCAGGGTTTCACCGCCAGGTTGAGGGCCCCCGGATATTACAACGGCAATCCCAACGGCATGTGGGTGACGCCTCCGGAGGAGATGACTGCTACGTTGCGCTCCTATCACCGGCATGGACTCAGTATGCATTGCCACTGCAATGGTGATGAAGCGGTGGATGTTTTTCTGGATGCTGTGGAGAAGGTCCAGGCTGAAACCCCTTGGTTGGATCATCGTCATACCATTCATCACAGCCAGCTCACCAGTCCATCACAGTACAGAAAAATGGCTCGGCTGGGGGTCAGTGCCAATATCTTCTCAAACCATATTTACTACTGGGGAGATAAACACTATGAGATCACGGTAGGGCCAGACCGCGCCCATCGCATGAATGCCTGCCAGACTGCCAAACAAATGGGGGTGAACTTCACCATGCACAGTGATGCCCCCATCACCCCCATCAGCCAGATTCACTCCATGTGGGCTGCGGTGAATCGGCAGACCGCTTCAGGGAGAATTCTGGGTGAAAATGAGCGAATCTCAGTGCATGACGCGCTACACGCCGTTACCCTGGGGGCTGCCTATACCCTGGATATGGACCAGGAGATCGGCAGCATTGAACCTGGGAAACTGGCGGATTTCACGGTATTGGAGGAGAGCCCCTATGAAGTGGATCCCCTGAAAATAAGGGATATCCAGGTCTGGGGTACCGTGCTTGGAGGAAAACTGTTTCCGGCCGCGCATGGTTGATTTTATATTAAGCCCGGATGTATTTTTATGGAGGCTGAAAAAATTAATTAATCTAAGCTGCAGCAGATCGTAGTAACCAGCTCAAGAGCCCCAATCCAGGTGAACAGCATGATTGGCATAACTTTCCGGAATGCTACCGGGTTTTAAACCCCCACCCTGTTGTCACCGGGGCTCTTCTTTCCTAAGTTTACTGCTTTTTTATACTTGAAATGTTTGGCAATTCAGGGTTGAAATTATTCATGGCAGCTTGTAGTGTGCAGGATATAAAAGCAACCCGGTTTTATTATTCCTCAATATCGACGCCAATACGAGATCAGGTATGAAAAACTCACGAATCCTTTTGTTTTTACTTCTTTCATTCACATTTTATTCCTGCGCCGATTCCGATAAAGAGTCGCTCGTTGGTGATTTTGAGAGCAACAGCGCGCCGACAATTATGGACACGGTTCCCGGGGATGGGATGACCAACATACCTCGAAATACTGGTCTCTCTGTGACTTTTAGCGAACAGATGAATTCAGCAACCATTACGACAAATGAGTCTGATACCAGTTGTTCCGGAACCCTGCAACTGTCAGCTGATGGATTTACAACGTGCATCCAAATGCAAATGCAGCCGACTACCGACGTGGCAGGTGAAAGATATACAGTCACTCCCCAATCAGATCTGGACTATAGCAAAAGCTACATATTTAAAATTACAACCGGGGCATTCAATTTAAAAGGAGACTCTCTGGCCTCTGACTATACTGCACCGGTTGGATTTCAGACTATAGCTCCGATCACTATATTCAGAATCAATACGCCGGTTACAGGCGGATTCGGTGCAACGCATCTGGCCGATTGTGAGTCGGCTAAGAGTGCCGAGGGGATCCCTGGAACAAGCGTAAAACCGTTTATCAGTATTGGTTTAACTTCCGAAATTAAGGATATTCCGGGTATTCCCCAGACAGGTGTGGAGGTGTTCTCCTCATCAGGCACCCGTTTAAAACAGAATTGGAGCCTGCTTTGGACAGAAAATTCTATCGATGTCTCCTTGTTTGCCGCCTCGGTTCTGCCCTCTTCCACTGATTCCTGGTGGTCGGGAACCTATAATAATGGTCAAACGGGTGGGGGCGGTGCAAATGATTGTAGCGATTGGACAGCTGATGCTACCATCACTGGAGAATATGGGGATGCGAATTTCGCCGATAGTACCTGGATTTGGGTTGGTACAGTCACTTGTGACCTACCCAAGTACCGTTTATGTGTTGCCTGGTAGTTATTGACGATTGATTAGTTCTTTCTGGGGCACCATGCTGGGCGGAAAACTGTTTCCGGCAGCGACCAGTTGATTCTGCAGACAGGGTCCAGATGTTTTACAAATGGAACTTGGAAAAAATCAACTAACCTGAGGAGTAATAGATGGCATTAAATGGTAAAACGGCACTGGTAACAGGTGGCGGTCGCGGAATAGGTCAGGCTATCGCGATTGCCTGTGCCAAAGCGGGTGCTGATGTGGTAGTCGCCGCACGATCGGTTGATGAGTTGAACGAAACGGTTAAGCAGGTAGAGGCAACCGGCAGGAAAGGGATCGCTATCCAGGCTGATCTGGGTGATCGGTCGGCGCTGGCTGGATTTATAGAGTCAGTGAAATCGCAATCAATGGATATCGATATTCTGGTCAATAATGCAGGTATTGGCAGTTCAGCGAATGCGAAATTGATTGTCGATTATGATGATGATTTCTGGGAGCTCAGCATGGCCCTGAATTTAACCGCTCCCTACCGGCTTACCAAGGCGTTTCTGCCCGGAATGATTGAAAAGGGTTGGGGTCGGGTGATCAACATCTCGTCTATGTTGGGAAAGTTAGGATTCCCTACAGCGGCTGCTTACACAGCCACCAAACATGGTCTTATCGGCCTGACCCGAACAGCGGCGCTGGAAACTGCCACGACGGGTGTTACTGTGAATGCCATTTGCCCGGGACCTATTCGAACACCGATGCTTGTAAAACGGTTGCAGATCTCTGCTGATGAAATGAATATATCGGTTGAAGATGTCATACGGACAATGACCCCCATGGGGCGTATACTCGACCCTGAAGATGTTGCCGGTTTGTGTGTGTATCTGACTTCTGATCTCGCCAATGGTATCACTGGCGAGTCATGCAATATCTCCGGTGGAATGGTGATGCACTAAGCCAGTTTATCGAACCTTGGTTCAGTTAAGACAACCGCTGTCTGAATCCATTGAGTGGATATTGACTTAAAATCCCCTCAATAGAACAAACGAAGAATAGTTGAATACCAATTTGATGCTTTGTTTGTCGCTGCACCTGATGTAACAGAACGATCACGCCTTGTTCGCCTCATCTATTAAACACGCCTGCCAGATACAAAATATAAATAGCTTGACGAGTATCTTTATGAGAAATATAATTATTTGTACATGCGAAAGTTAAAATTTTGTTAGTAAAAATTATAAGGAAACATGCAGAGGGGCTAACGATGGTGAGCCAGGGGAAGCCTCTCAGACACCATTTTCCATTAAATCTGTTCGAGGATAATTGAGATGAAAAGGCGCACATTTCTGAAATCCGGCCTTGTTGCCCTATCAGTCGCAGGCCCGGTCGGGCTGAACTTCCCCTGGATATCAAGGGTTGCTGAGGCTGCAAATGCTGAAAAAATGGCTGTTCCGTTGCCCATCCCCCAGCTGCTTGAGAATCTGGATAAAAGTGGCGAGACCGCGTCGTTTTCGATGACTGTGCAGAAAGGGGCGGTTGAATTTTTCCCTGGTGTTAAAACGAGAACCATTGGTTATAATGGCGATTTTCTGGGGCCGACTATTCGGGTTCGAAGAGGCCAGCGATTCAAACTCTCTTTGAAAAATGAGCTTTCGGAGGTCACAACGCTGCATTGGCATGGCCTGCATGTTCCGGCTAAATGGGATGGAGGTCCCCGCCAACCAGTTTTGCCAGGGGCCAGTTGGCATCCGGATTTTACGATCAAACAGGAAGCTGCGACGCTTTGGTACCATCCGCATGCCATGGGCCTGACCGGGAAACAGGTCTATCAGGGCCTTGCAGGACTGTTTTTAATAGAAGACTCGTTTTCAGACAGCCTGGATATTCCCAAAACCTACGGTATCGATGACATTCCGCTGGTTATTCAGGATCGCCGTTTTTTCAGTAACGGGCAGTTTGCGTATGTTCAATCCATGCATGATATCATCAATGGGGTCGTCGGAGACCGGATGCTGGTAAATGGGGCTCTGCAACCCACTATGAAGGTGCCCGGAGGTCTGGTGCGACTTCGGTTGCTGAACGGATCCAACTCATCCATCTACCGGATCGCATTCAGTGATAAACGGTCTTTCAGGGTCATCGCTTCAGACGGCGGTTTTCTTGAACGTTCAGCAAAGATGACTTCCATCGACCTGTCATCGGGTGAGCGAGCTGAACTGCTGGTGGATTTTTCGAATAGTAAGGTCGGAGATGACATCAGCCTCAAGGTTGCTCAGTATCGAGGCCGGGAGTTTGATGCCTTGCGGATCAGAGTGGATGGATCATCGAGAACAAATATAAGATCCCTGACAGAGTCAATTCGGCCACTTGACAGGATTCCTGAATCCAGCGCTGGCCGGGTCCGTCGATTTTCCATGGAAACCATGGGCGGCGGTGGAAGAGGAATGATGCGCGGAAGGGGGATGATGGGGAACAGGCTGACCATCAATGGTAAACGTATGGATATTAATCGCATCGATGAACGAGTCGAAGCCGGATCAACAGAAATATGGGAAATTGAAAACCGCTCAGGCATGATGATGAATATGCCGCACTCCATGCATCTGCATGATGTTCAGTTCCAGGTTCTGTCCAGAAACGGCAGAGCACCTCTTCCTCACGAAAGCGGGCGTAAAGATACCGTCCTCATCATGCCGGATGAATCCGTTCGAATCATTGTCAGGTTTGGTGATTACAAAGGGATATACATGTACCATTGCCATTTGTTGGAACATGAAGATGACGGCATGATGGGACAGTTTGAAGTCGTTTGAAAAAGTGTCGGTATTCCGTCCCTAAATCAAAAAATACGGCTGCCGAACAGGGAGAGCGCTAAATCCACGGCTATTTTTGCTGTCTGGTTCTGGTGGTCGATAATGGGGTTGATTTCAACAATATCCATAGAGGTCAGCTGCTCTGAATCAGCTATAATTTCCATCAGCAGATGAGCCTCCCTGCTTGTCAGCCCTCCGTTTACCGGGGTCCCGACTCCGGGGGCTTCTATTGGGTCCAGACTGTCGATATCGAGGCTGACATGAATTCTGTGAAGATGATCGAGCTGCTTAAGGGCTTTCCTGGCAACGACACTGATGCCCTCTTCGTCAATATCCCGCATGGTAAAAACAGTAACGCCACTCTCCTTCAGATTTTGTTTTTCTCTCCGGTCGAGATCTCTGACGCCAATAACGACAACATCTTCAGGCTTGACCTTGGGCCCTTTTCTACCAACATTCACCAGCTCCGGCAGACCGTTTCCAGTCAGAATCGCAAGGGGCATGCCGTGAATATTGCCTGAATCGGATATTTCCGGCGTATTAAAGTCTCCGTGTGCATCCACCCAGATAAGGCCTGCAGGTTCATCATGTGTGACACCTCCGACGGTTCCGATGGCGATTGAGTGGTCGCCACCCAGAAATATGGGCTTACAGTTCTCTCTGACAGCATCAGCCGCAGCCTGGTAGGCTGATTCACAGGCGCGGCGGATCTCTTCGACCAGGGATGCTTCAGGAACAGAATCCCTTACAGGAACCTGAATATTGCCCTTGTCCGTGACGCTGAAACCCAGATTTTGAAGCCTTGTCAGCAGTTTCGCATACCGGATGGCAGCCGGTCCCATCTCAACACCCCGATGGGTTTGCCCGAGGTCAATGGGAACTCCAATAATCTCAATTTTTTGTTTCATTTACAGTTTTTTAGTTTTCCGGTTATGCACTGTTTCCATCCCGAAGGTCAATGGAAATCTGTTTTGAAGAATTGGCCTTGCCTTGATTCAAATCCCCCCTTGAGGGGGGTAAGGGGGCATAAGCGCTAAGTTGTTTATAGCAAATATCAGTAGTGAAAGTAATTTGATAACTGTGCTTTACGCTTTCTAGGGCGTTCGGATAGTAATTTTGAAATAGTATTCCAGCATGTAATCATCT
>Ga0307989_1000032_pt1 | contig 125354 bp, 110 predicted proteins | sample EllFjometagen185_FD_203164 | JGI IMG/M metagenome (GOLD analysis project Ga0307989, IMG submission 203164) | Marine microbial communities from Ellis Fjord, Antarctic Ocean - #185 | ecosystem: Environmental > Aquatic > Marine > Unclassified | place: Southern Ocean | collected 2014-10-08 | reverse complement strand
GAATGGGAATAATCAGGGTACCCCTTTTTATCAGGGTTTTTGATCATTTTAAGCCTCATGCCGTTCAAGTCACAACGAAAGAAGGAAAAAATGAGGTTTGTTTCTTATCTGTCGTAAAGACTTTTCCAAGCAAATAAAAGGCTTTATAGCTTTACGACAGACTCTCGATGCAGCTTATTCATCTCCGTACGCTCCTTACCTCTTCTATGAATGTTTTTCATATTAACACCTTGATTTAACTCAATTGGAATCAAAGCAAATTCAATAAACACCTTGACTCAACCCATTTAAAAAAGAAAAGATAGTTTGAATAATGACCGTAAGAGAGATATCCATTACCTGGAGATTGGACCAGGACATTATACCCACTGAATTTACAGATTAATTAGGAGATACAATGGCTAGAAAGAAAATTGGACTTATTGGTGCTGGTAACATTGGTGGAACGCTGGCTCACCTTGCATTGCTGAAAGGACTGGGCGATGTGGTTATGTTTGATATTATTGAAGGTCTTCCCCAGGGAAAGGCACTGGACCTTGCACAAAGTGGTCCTGTTGAGGGATTCGATGGTTCCATCATGGGCACAAATGACTATGCAGACCTGAAAGGTGCAGATGTTATTATCAACACTGCGGGTGTACCGAGAAAGCCTGGAATGAGCAGAGACGACCTGCTGGGAATCAACACTAAAATTACCAAGCAGGTAGGTGAAGGAATCAAGGCCAACTGCCCTGACGCATTTGTAGTCTGTATCACAAACCCCCTCGATGTCATGGTTGGGGTACTGCAAAAAACAGCCGGACTTCCCGGTAACAAGGTCGTCGGTATGGCTGGTGTTCTTGACTCTGCACGATTCAGAACATTCCTGGCCTGGGAATTTGGTGTTTCTGTAAACCAGGTGAACGCATTTGTTCTGGGTGGACATGGCGACAGCATGGTTCCATTGACTGGGATGAGTAATATCGCAGGTGTTTCTCTGGACGCACTGGTTGCAAAAGGTACCATCACTGCTGCCCGTCTGGAAGAGATTGTTGATCGAACACGTAAAGGTGGTGGCGAAATCGTTGGACTGCTGAAAACCGGTTCTGCTTTCTACACACCAGCAGCCTCTGCCATCGCTATGGCTGAAGCTTACCTGTTTGACAAGAAAAACATCTATCCTTGTGCCGCTCAGGTCGCCAAAGGTGAATATGGCATTACAGACACACTGTACGTTGGTGTTCCAGTGAAAATCGGTGCTGCTGGCGTAGAAGAAGTGATTGAAGTTCCCTTAACTGACTCAGAGAGAGCCCTTCTTCAGGTTTCAGTTGATGCGGTTACCGAACTGAACGCAGCTGTTGCAAATCTGTAAGTTGAGTCAAAAGATATACTTTCTTCAGTGAAAGCGTATCCATAAAGGCATGTCGGGAACAGGGATGCAAGTTCCCGTCAAATGACCGAAAGAGCCTGAGTGTCGGCTCTAAAATAATGGCACTGCCTGAAAAACAGCCCCGACGGGTTGAGAACAACGTCCAGCATTTCTCCCGAACATCATTAATTGGAAGAATGACTGATGTTACTAATGCTTCGAGTTAAGCATTAATAAACCTATAAACGAAAAGAGGAAATATGAGCGCTTTAAGTTTAACTGAGAAGATTCTCAAGGACCACCTGGTGGACTCCACGGAACTGCCGGCAGCCGGCGTACTGATCAAGATTAAGATTGATGAGGCTTTTACACAAGATGCTACAGGTACCATGACAATGCTTCAGCTCGAAGCAATGGGTGTAGACAAAGTTAAACCCTTATCAGTTAACTTTGTTGACCACAGTATGCTCCAGTCCGGTTTTAGAAACCCGGATGACCATCAATACCTGAGAACAGTTGCCGCTAAACTAGGCATTATCTTCTCCCCACCGGGAACAGGTATCTGCCATTTCACCAATATGGAAAACTTCGTCAAGCCTGGTATGACCGGGATTGGTGCTGACAGCCACACAGTAAACGCTGGTGGAGCTGGTGCAATCTTCATGGGAGCTGGTGGTTATGACGTGGCTCTGGCCATGGCAACTGGAATGTACACCATGCCAATGCCGAAAGTCATCAAAGTTAACCTGACCGGTCAACTTCCCAAGAACTGCCAGGCTATGGACGTGATCCTGAAGATGCTGGAAATCGTTTCTGTGAAGGGTGGAAAGGGAATTATATTTGAATATGCAGGACCTGGCGTAGCCACTCTGACTCTGGGAGAAAGGGCGACTATCACTAACATGGGTGCTGAGATGGGTGCAACTACCTCTATCTTCCCGAGTGATGAGCAAACCAAGACCTTCCTGGAAGGTCGTCAACGCGGTGGCGACTACACTGAACTGTCTGCTGATGAAGGTGCTTCATATGAAAAAGTAATTGATATTAACCTGTCTGATCTTGAACCTCTGATCGCCATCTATCCCTCCCCAGGGAACGTTGAGACGGTTAAGGCACATGCCGGAACAAAGATTCATCAGGTCTGTGTGGGAAGCTGTACCAACAGCTCTTTTGAAGGAATTGCAACCTTTGCAGAAGCCATCAAAGGCAAACGTGTCAAGGTTGATACCATGTTGTATCCAGGTTCAAGATCAGTCGCTATGCAACTCGCTGACGCCGGATATCTTAAGATAATGTATGCGGCTGGTGTCCGGATTCAGGAAAACGGCTGTGGCGCCTGTATCGGCCAGGGTGGTTCACCCCCAAGTGGTGGAATTACACTGAGGACCTTCAACCGGAACTTTCCGAAGCGTTCTGGTACTGACGATGCGCAAGCTCACCTGATCAGCCCACTTGTCGCTGCAGCTTCTGCACTGACCGGTAAGATTACCTTACCGGAAAACAAAGAGATTAAAATCAACGCCGTTCCGCCCGTCATCGACACCGGATCTTTCATCATGCCGGATGCTGCAGATCCCAATGAAGATATTATTCGTGGACCCAACATCATGGCTCTGCCTGATTTTAAGCCGCTCCCAGACAAACTGGAAGGTGAAGTTATGCTTTATCTGCAAGACAATATTAGTACCGATGATATTCAGCCTGCAGGAACATATCTTCCCTTGCGCTCTAACGTCAAGGAATACGCTATGCAGGCTACTTTTCAGCTGGTAGATAATACCTTCGCTGATCGAGCTGTTGCACACCGTGATGCTGGTGGATTTGGATTTATCATCGGTGGGGAGAACTACGGTCAAGGTAGTTCACGTGAGCATGCTGCACTTTGCCCAAGATGGCTTGGAATCAGGGCGGTTATTGTCAAGACCTTTGCCCGTATCCACGTAGCCAACCTGGTTAACTTCGGTATCGTACCGCTGACCTTCAAAAATCCTGCTGATTACGATAAGATCAACAAAGGTGACAAGGTATCTTTTGATGCTTCCAACCTGAGCGGAGATTTGAATCTGGTCGTCAACGGTGAAAATATTCCTTTGGAAGCTGCTTATGACATGGACGTTATTCCTGTCCTGCAAGCAGGAGGCGCTCTGCCATTCTTCAAAGCGAATAGCTAGGGTTAATTAACCCGCAAATGAGCGATCTGGTCTGTTTCATCAAGGCCAATCGCACACCAAGTCGTCCACTGAGAATGAATTATCAATATCGTTTTAGATAGTTCCGAATACGTGGGCACTTTAGATCTACCGGAAAGGAGGATGGTCGAGCGACTATTCTCCTTTTTTTGGTTATCACACGCAGCATCAGTTCATGTGTGTAATCAGACCTATGAAAGCCCGCTACCAAAAACCAGGGTAGAGCGGTATTCCATTCCCCCTTCACACAGGCAGACCCATGTTACACAGGCTGGAAGTCAATCTGAAGTCACAACTTGAGGACCCGGAAGGAATCAAAGCCAGACAGCTGTTTCAAAAAGCTGATTGGCCGCAGATTGAAAATATTCGCACGCTTCAGGTCTACATGATTCAAAGCGAGCAGATTACGACATCTTCGCAAATGGAAAAACTGGCCAACGAGCTATTTGTAGACCCTGTGTTAAATAACTATATAGTGAACGGCTTTACCGGGGATCAACAATCCTTCGACTGGTATGTGGAAATCGGTTTCAGGGCAGGTGTTACCGATAATGCCGGGAAGGTTGCTCGCGAAAATCTTGAGCTGAGACTGCCTGAAAAATTCACCGGCAAAGAGTTAGTAGCGGCCTCAATCGGTTACTTTATCGAAGGCGCATTCAGTGAAACGGACATTCATTCTGCCGTTGATAAACTGTTGATGAATAAGTTGATTCAACGAAAATCCATTATCTCCAAAGCGGATTGGGAAACCGGGAAGAACGCCCTGAATCAGATTCCCATGCCCATAGGTGATGATGAGGTCAAGGTTCAAACCCTTGATTGCTCTGCTGTGGATAAGATACTGAATCTCAGTGATCAACGCATCCTTGCACTGTCACCAGAGGAGGCGTCCATCATTTGTGAATGGTTCGGTCTGGAGGCGGTCCGCAACCTGAGAAGTCAGTCAAAACTTCCGCAACAACCTACGGATGTTGAACTGGAGACTATTGCCCAGACCTGGTCAGAGCATTGTAAACATAAGATATTTAATGCCAATATCCGCTATACAGACGAGAACGGAAACACCGAGGAGATTAGCTCCCTTTATAAGTCCTATATACAAGGGGCAACACAGGATATTCGCAAGGAACTTGGTGACAAAGACTGGTGTCTGTCAGTTTTCAAAGACAACGCAGGCATTATCCGGTTCAATGATCAGCACAGCATCGCTTTCAAAGTGGAGACCCATAATTCGCCTTCTGCCCTGGACCCATATGGTGGAGCACTTACAGGCATAGTTGGTGTGAACCGGGACTCCTTCGGTGTAGGCATGGGCGCTCAACTGATCGCCAATATCGATATTTTCTGTTTCGGCCCACAGGATTACCAGAAACAGCTTCCCAGTCGATTGTTACATCCCTCCCGGATCTATGAGGGTGTTCGTCTGGGTGTGGAACATGGCGGCAACCAGAGCGGGATTCCAACCATCAATGGTGCCATCGTTTTTGATGAGTGCTATGTCGGAAAACCACTGGTTTTCTGCGGGACCGCCAGTATCATGCGGGCCCTACATGACAACCAGCCGTCTGAAGATAAAACCGCCAGACCCGGTGATATCATCGTCATGAACGGCGGACGAATTGGAAAGGACGGTATTCATGGTGCAACCTTTTCATCAGTAGCCCTGGATGAAAACTCACCCGTCAGTGCTGTTCAAATTGGTGATGCCATCACCCAGAAACGGATGTTTGACTTTCTCTGGGAAGCAAAAGAGGAGAATCTCTATACCTGTATTACAGACAACGGTGCTGGAGGCCTTTCTTCATCTGTTGGAGAAATGGCGCAGTTCAGCGGTGGCTGTAAACTGCATCTGGATAAGGCTCCCTTAAAATATGAAGGACTACAACCGTGGGAGATCCTTATTTCGGAAGCACAGGAACGGATGACGGTTTCAGTTCCCCCTGAAAAGCTCGCCCGCTTTCTGGAGCTGTCGGAATTGATGCAGGTTGAATCAACCGTTCTGGGCGAATTTACTGATTCCGGCTATTTTGAGTGCTATTACGAGGACAAACTGGTCGCTCAACTCGAAATGGCCTTTATGCACGACGGCCTGCCAGCCATGAACCTCACAGCCGAATGGACTCCTCCAACACAGGAGATTCTGGATCATCCTGAACCTACCGATTATGGAAAGATGGTGCATACACTGCTGGCCAGGCCCAATATCTGTTCAAAAGAGTCGGTAATTCGTCAATACGACCATGAGGTTCAGGGGGGCAGTGTCATTAAACCGCTGGTTGGTATTCAAAACGAAGGTCCCTCAGATGCAGGGGTCATCAGGCCGGTACTGGACAGTATGGAAGGGATCGCTATTGCCAATGGGATTTGCCCTAGATACTCGGTGCTGGATACGTACAACATGGCGGCATGTGCCATTGATGAAGCGATTCGAAATATTATCGCGGTCGGTGGCAGCCTGGAACAGATCGCAGGATTGGACAACTTCTGCTGGCCGGACCCAGTACAATCGTCTCATACACCCGACGGAACTTATAAGCTGGCTCAACTGGTCAGAGCCTGCAAAGCTATATACGATTACTGCCCCGGTTTTGGTGTGCCCTGTATTTCAGGAAAGGACAGCATGAAAAATGATGCCAACCTGGATGGACAGAAGATTTCCATTCTACCGACACTGCTCTTTTCAGCTGTCGGTAAGCTGGAAGATGTTCGCAAATGTGTCACTTCCGATCTGAAGAGCGCTGGCGACCTGGTCTACATCGTTGGGGATACTTTTGATGAGTGCGGCGGATCCGAATACTATCAGGAGCTTGGTCTTGAGGGAGGCATTGTTCCCAGCGTCGACCTGAACACAGCAAAGGATCGCTACGAAAGGATATCCCGGGCAACACAAGAGGGGTTGATCCGGAGTAATCATGACTGCTCAGACGGTGGAATGGCCGTTGCTGCTGTTGAAAAAGCAATCGGCGGAAACCTGGGATTGGACCTGAATCTCGAATCGGCAAACAGCCAAAGTCAACTGTCTAAAGACCGTTTTCTGTTCAGCGAGAGCCAGAGTCGTTTTGTGCTGACAATCGCTCCGGAGAACAGAGAACCGTTTGAAGCTTTAATGACTGGTTCCCCCTGTTTTTTCGTGGGAACTGTTACTACTGATCCGACCATCACCATCGCTTTTGGAGATAAAACCATTATCACAGAACCGGTGTCAACTCTGAAAGCGTCATGGCAGAAAACACTCAGTCAACCTGAGCTAAATTAGGTGTCTTGTAAACCAATTACATGAACTCAGCAATTTTGAACCTGAACAACAACCGAACCGATCATGGATAACTACCTGCCCCAGGAAATCGAAACAAAATGGTATGAGCACTGGGAAGCAAAGAAGTATTTTTCCCCTGACAACCAAGATGCGGACCAATCGTATACCATTGTCATCCCACCACCCAATATAACCGGATCTCTGCACATCGGACATGCGCTGGTGAATACACTGCAGGACGTTCTGATCCGCTGGAAACGAATGCAGGGTTTTAAGACTCTCTGGCTGCCGGGGACTGACCATGCCGGTATCGCCACCCAGATGGTTGTGGAAAGAAAGCTGAGAGCAGAGGGTATCGAAAGAGAGGAACTCGGGCAGGAGAAATTTGTTGAAGAGATCTGGAAATGGAAAGAGCAGTCCGGAAGTACTATTTTTCGCCAACTGCGAAGGCTTGGTGCTTCCTGCGACTGGGAACGCGAGCGATTTACCCTGGATGAGGGCCTCTCTCGAGCAGTTAAGAAAAGCTTTGTCGACCTGTACAATGAGGGACTTATTTATAGAGGAGAGTACATCATTAACTGGTGTCCCCATGATAAAACTGCCCTTTCAGACCTGGAAGTGGATCATGAAGATAAAGAGGGCTCTTTAACCTATATTGCCTATCCCCTTGAAAATGGAGAGGGAGAACTGGTCGTTGCTACCACCCGACCTGAAACCATGCTGGGTGATACAGCTGTTGCTGTTAACCCTGACGATCCTCGGTTCAGTCAGTACATAGGACAGAATGTGGTGCTGCCACTTGTTGATCGGGTTATCCCCATTATTGCAGATGAATTTGTCGAAACCGAGTTCGGTACCGGTGCTGTCAAGGTAACACCAGCCCATGATCCCAACGACTTTCAGATGGGGCAACGGCACGACCTGCCTTCGATTAATATTTTCACAGAGAGTGCTGAAATTAATGAGGTATTCCCGCCTCTGCAAGGCAAGGATCGATTCGAGGCCCGCAAGCAGATTGTCGAGATGCTAAAGGAAGCGGGTGTTTTCAGAAAGGTTGACAAGCACCCCCATTCCGTTGGCCAGTGCCAGCGCTGTAAAACAATTGTAGAGCCCAGACTCTCGACCCAATGGTTCTGCAAAATGTCCGATATGGCCAAAGCCTCAATAGAGGCCGTTAACGATGGTCGGTTGCGCTTTGTCCCAGAGAGCCAGACCAAGGTCTTTTTTGAATGGATGAACAATATTCAGGATTGGTGCTTGTCCAGACAACTCTGGTGGGGACACCGTATTCCAGCATGGTATTGTGATGACTGCGGGCATATTAATGTCTCTGAAGAGCCGGAGGTAACCATTTGTTCAAAATGTCAATCCACCAACCTTACTCAGGAGACTGATGTTCTTGATACCTGGTTCAGTTCGGGGCTGTTCCCGTTTTCAACCATGGGATGGCCGGATAAGACAGAAGATCTCGGGAATTTTTATCCCAACTCCTCCCTGATTACTGGCTATGACATCCTGTTTTTCTGGGTAGCCCGGATGGTGATGATGGGCATCAAGCTGACAGGTGAGGTCCCTTTTCCAGAGGTTTTCCTGCACGGACTGGTCAGAGACGAAAACGGCGAGAAAATGTCCAAAACCAAAGGGAATGTCATCGACCCACTCGACATTGTGGAAAAATTCGGGGCAGATGCCATGCGTTTTACCCTAACCAGCCTGACTGTGATGGGACGGGACATTAAACTGCCGGAAAAAATCATCGAGGGCAACCGGAATTTCATCAATAAAATCTGGAACGCCACTCGTTTTACCCTGAGCCATATCGAACGCCTCGGCGAAGCGCTGCCCATCGATAAAGTTGAACCGGGTCTGTTTGACCGCTGGATTCAAAACCGTTTAAGCCAGGCTGTTTTCGATGTGAACAGATACCTGGCAGATTACCGGTTTAATGAAGCGGCTAAAGCAGCCTACGCTTTTGTCTGGCACGAATTCTGTGACTGGTACCTGGAGATTATCAAGCCCATGCTTTTCGGCAAACTTGGAGATAAGCAACAGGCAGCCTCGCTATCCGTTCTGTTTCACGTGCTTGAGAAGAGTCTTCGATTGCTGCACCCCATGATACCTTTTGTAACAGAAGAGCTCTGGCAGCAGCTTCCCGGAGCTGGTGAAACCATTATGTTGAGCCCTTTCCCCGAGGTATTGGAAACCGATATCGAACCTGCAGGTGATGCTGAGCAGTTAATAGAGCTGATCAATGTTGTTCGCAATATTCGCGGAGAAAACGGTATTAAACCTAATCGAAAAATCGATATCATTTGTGTCAGCAGTCAGACGCCTCTGAATGATAATATCTCTGACTATCAGGAGATCATCAAGGCATTGGCCGGTGTGCAACAAATCGACATTTCGGCAGGTATTGACAATAAAGAAGGGCTTGCCGGTGGAGTTGGCAGCGGTTTCGAAGTGTTTATTGACCTCTCCGAAAGCATAGATGTTGCGCAGGAAGCCAGTCGTCTGGAAAAAGAGAAAGCCAAACTCATAGCAAAGCAGGAACAGATTAATCGGAAATTGAATAACAAGGAATTCCTTGCCAAGGCACCGGAAAAAGTGGTTGTAAAAAACCGGGATGAGCTGGCTGAAATTGATACGAAAATTGAAAAAATCGATAAGAACCTTAAAGCACTCAGTGCCACATAAAGATCCGTAATTATGGTAGCCAACGCAACTTCACATTTGTCCGATGTCAGCTCTTTTCTGGCCATGGAGGTATTTGCCCGTGCCCAGGAACTTGAAAAAAAGGGCAGGAATATTATCCACCTTGAGTTTGGAGAGCCTGATTTTCCAACCCCGGCCGCGATATCAAAAACCGCCATCCAGGCCATTAACAACTCCGAAACAAGGTATACTCATACACAGGGGATCTTACCCTTTCGGGAAGCGGTTGTGGATAAATACCGACGCCAGTACGGGCTGAACATTTCACCGGACCAGATCTTAACTTCCAGTGGCAGTTCCGTGTTACTCTATCTGGCGATCCGCCTGCTCGTACCACCGGGGGATGACATTATCATGACCAATCTCTGCTACTCCTGCTATAACAACCTGGCGGTCATCGCAGGTGTCAATCCGGTGCGGGTAGATATTCATCTTGAGGATAATTTTGAGTTGGACGTGAATGCAGTAAAAAAAGCGATCACACCCAGAACGCGTGCTATTCTGATCAATTCGCCCATGAATCCAACCGGAACCGTACTGTCCAAATCCTGTATGAAGGAATTGGCTGCACTCGGCATTCCGATCATATCCGATGAGATCTATTCAGACCTGACCTATGAAGGGGATATCTATTCCATTCTGAACTATACGGACAATTGTATCGTCCTGAACGGCCTTTCCAAGTATTACGCCATGACAGGCTGGAGGCTGGGATACATGATCATGAATCCGGCCTGGGTCGGTGTAGCTGCCAAGGTTCACCAGAACATGATGATTTCCGCTGCCGAATTTGTACAGAAAGCTGGTGTAACAGCAATTGCCGAGGCAGAGAACGAGTGCGCCGAGATGGCAAAGGCATTTGACGAAAGACGGAAATTTGCCCTGAAACGGTTGTCAGAGTGTGGACTGGACCCCGGATATAAACCCGTTGGGGCTTTTTATATTTTTCTGAAATATCCAAAGGAGATCGATTCGCTGTCGCTGTCCATGGATATTCTTGAAAAAGAGGGGGTTGCCATGACACCGGGCATCGACTTCGGACCGGGAGGTGAGGGTTTTATCCGGCTCAGCTATGCCAACTCTATGGAAAACATTGATGAAGCCATCAAGCGGTTAGCGCACTATTTCTTCGATTAATCAGCAGTGGCAAATATTCAGTAAGAGCGCTGACTGACTTATATCAGAAGCCAAAAGAGAGGTAGTAGACGGTTCGGAGGCTGGGTTTCTGGCCGGCATATTCTCCGGTCTCTTCAATATATTTGGTATAGCCCAAAATTAGGCTGTGTCCCAGGGCCAGTTCGACGCCGCTCAGACCATAGTTATCTTCTACCCTGTATCCCTGGTTAGACCCCATTCTAAGGCTGATCCAGCTGGTGGTTCTTGAAAGTGGCAGAATTCCCAATTCAAGGCCATAGTGAAGCCGTCGGGCATAGCTCTCGTCTCCCTCCGACCCCTGTTGGTTGGTCAAATCACGCCAGTCCATGGCAGCAGTAAACTTGAAGATGCCGAATTCGTGTATCATCGCTGCTCCAAGAGCATACTCCTCCGGTATATCAGTAGCGTCCTGCATCGAGATCTTTTTCCGCCAGACACCGCCGATCATAATCCGTGATTTAGTCGCTGTCCGGTACAAAAACCCGATATCATAACCACTACCCGAACCCTTGATACCATCCTTGTCCAGGGTAGGAAAATCATCGTTGGCCAGGGCATTGTTCAAGTCATAGGTGTACTCAAGTTCCTGTCGTTCGATCACCTTATAGCTGAGGCCCAATACCAGCTGCCCAAGTCCTATAGGAATGGATATACCAGCCTGACGGATATGGTCCAGTCTCGCAAAGGAGTTTATTTCCGGTAGGCTGGGATTTCGAACCTCGATATCCAGTGTTGCTTCATAGGTATAGTTTCCCCCAAGGGTCATCCCTTTTTTATCCATGTTGATAAACAGGTTCGCACCGGTGTCCATTTTGAAATAAGGATGTTGACCGATAAAGTCGTTCATGAAATCGATCTGTTCTGATTGGGTATCCAGGCTAAAGGAACCGTCCCTTGCCATCTCAACTAGCTCTTCAGCATCATCCGAATAGGCTGCCTGAACAAAGGGGAAATCAACCCACCAGTTGAAGATGTTGGCCATGGCAGCAGGATTGTAAAATAGAGCAGCACTGTTGTTAGCGCTGGCAATACCGGTATTCCCCATAGCCAGGGAGCGATAATCCTGTCCAATCCTGCGATATTCAATAGCGTTAACAGCAGTCGGGACGGAAATTGTCACCAACAGCACTATCCATAATGTTAGATATTTTTTTATCATCACGGATCAAAACCCCGGGTTTTCCAGAAAGCTTAAGATTTCACAATCACTGACTGCGGCATCTGAGGCTGCGGGCAGTGAAATGACACCTGTACAAAATGTTACAGGATTGAAAGGCGATACTGTAATCGCAAAATTATTTCCCGTATCCATTTTAGTGTAAAAATTCAAAGACGAGAGATCCTCTGTTCCAACAAGGGCATACGCTTCACTGGCAACTTTGTTATAATAGAGCGGACTGCCAGCCTGAATGATCGCACTGTCAACGGTCACATCATAGTTTAAATTACCACTGACGGTCCCGTATGTTGGGTCCAATGTAAGATTGAACGGGAGGCTTGATGTTCCATCATAATTGGACTGCCCTAAAAACACATCCGTCGATATGTCGGCGCAGATTCCCCGATAAAACGCACTCCCCAGTCCCCCAAAAATCAAGCTATCCGGGATATCAACCGGCACTACCCCAATGGAAGGCTTAAAGGAGCAGTTATTGAGGTCGGCCGGATCACCAGCACACGTTTCAATCTGACCAGAGACCATAGTGAGGCTTAACAGGGTCTTTAATTCCCTGAAAATCAGCAGGCTTGAAATCAGAATGCCTTCCATATATATGGTCTGATCCTTAACCCCGATTTCAGCCATTAAAATATTCAGTGCACTTTTGAAGTCGGAAACTTTGACTGCGGTATCAGGAATATAATCATACAGCAGGCTTGTCGGAGTAATCGACGAATCTGACAGCTCTGTCAGGATCGTCGCCATGGTCAGACCGGATCTTCCCATGTAGGCTATGGCTGTTAGATGTTTTCCTTCATCACTTTCCAAATCATTACAGGCATCAATAGCATCTGCCCATTGCCGTTCATCGAGTAACACTTTACAGGTTTCAAGCCCACCTGCTACATGGGTAGCCTCCGTGTCCTTACAACCACTGAAAGCCCATAAAATTCCTACCAGCCCGATCAGATAGATTGCTGATCGAAGAAGCGGGTATTTCAAGAATGCTTTCATACTCAATCTGGCCATCATAAGCCCGTGATGTAAAATCAGCTTGTTGATAAAAAAGATTTACGGTTCTGTTCTTCCAGTTTATACTTACAAATATCGTACCTCAAATGCTAAATGTTGGCTGAACCTTCGTCAATTGCATTTAAGGGTACCAGACATTTTCATTTTATAGAGAGAGCAGAAAGGCTTGAAGAGTCTGATTTTTATATTTAAAGAATAATAGAAGGACATCAATGGAAGAATTTGACTATATGGGGGTCGCCGACACCATCCCCGATAGCTGGTACACAGCCCAGGAAGCAAAAGAAACCTCGTCAGGTATTTTTTATGATATCATGATCAGTACCGCCATGAGATTTGAAATTGTCATTAATGATGACAAAGATTTAAAAGGGCTACTGGATATCATTGCTGAAGAACGAAATGTTCCTGTAGCAGAGGTAGTGCAGGATGTTCAAAATGTTGCCCTCACAGTTGGCGCTGTCAGGCTTTTTCATGATAAGTATCCGGAAATTGCAGAAAGGTTTCCAAAGAATGAATTCGGCAATCCCAGTTATCCGGCACCATTTCTGGCAAAAATACTAGGCGTCGACGATGCGGTGGCCGAAAATATTCTGAATGGCGTTTTAAAGGAATACAGTATATATCTCAGCCCTGGTGAACCCGCTGAGCAATAGAAACTATAATCAAGGATCGTAATGAAATTTCTCCATACCATGATTCGCGTACTGGATATTGACCAGGCCCTGGACTTTTTTGTAGATAGACTCGGCCTGATAGAGATTCGCAGGCATGAATTTCCCCAAGGCCGATTCACCCTGGTCTTTCTGGCAACGGCAGAGAATGAACCCCAAGTGGAACTGACTTACAACTGGGATGAAAAAGAGCCGTATAGTGAAGGTCGGAATTTTGGCCACCTCGCCTTCAGTGTAGAAAATATATATGAGTATTGCGATAATCTGCAGCAGAAAGGGGTAACCATTCTGAGGCCGCCGAGGGACGGACACATGGCTTTTGTTCGATCACCGGACCAGATTTCAGTTGAAATACTTCAGGAGGGAGAGGCTCTGGAACCTCAGGAACCGTGGCTTTCCATGCCCAATAAGGGAGAGTGGTAGGCCTTTTTCGGTAAAACCCGTGGCAGTGTTCAGAGCTTATCTTCTGGATCAAGAGCAGGCAAAATCTTCACATTTGCTGTCTGAAGCTATACCTTGCTGCCAAAAACTGGATTGCTGCCCGGTCTGATTTTTTTTATTCTTCCTGCTCTTTTGGAGCCGGCTCGAATTCCGGTTTTTCGCCACAGACGATTTGCGCTGCATGATAGATCGAATCGGCTCGGATCACCCGATTAATTCGAACCCCATGCGCACGGTAGGTCCCATCGCCCAGTGCCTTGATTTCGGCGTTGCCACCGACGGCATGTCCCCCACAATCAAATATCCGGATACCGGTCTCATCCTTCCAGAGATAGTCAATTGCGTACCCCGTAGAGGTCAGAATAAATAGTATTGTGATAAAACAAATAAATGCTTCCTTTTTCATGTTTTTTTCACCGTGCAAACTGTGTTTTCGGCGGGCTGATTCCAGATTCAGTAGGTTCCACACCCACTTTCTAATTTTGAAAATTCGATGGTTGTAGCATTCAGCATACGGAAATTGATTCACATCTACAAGTCTTGTCAAGCTGGAGAAAAACCCAGCACTGATAGATGGATCGAACCCGAGTAAGCATGTGAGCCTTGCATTTTGAAAAAACAAGATACCCAAACGGGCTCGACGCCAATTTACTATACATTTTCCGGACCATTTCAACCGTTTTTTGCTATTTTACACTCCCGGCCTTAAGGGCTGAGAACTCGTCTGCAGTTGTTTTCCTGTTTCCCTCGTGTTATATAAAGGTGACGATCTCATAAATGAATCGTTCCCATCATTTCCTACTAAATCACTCTGTACGCCGGAGGAGATGTGACTGAAATTAACCGTTCGGATTTGTTCATTATATTCAAAGCTGCAGCCCAGATGTGCAGCGTTGATTCAATTGTTGATGAACAGGAAAAGCAGTTTCTCAAGAAGCTGGCCCATACCGCCAACCTTTCATCTGCTGAAATAAAAAAGATTCGTTCTACACCAAAGGAGGATGTCGAAGATCTTGCGGAGAAACTCTCATCGCAAACGGCAAAAAAGGTGTTCCTGCTGGCACTGGCAACCATGGCCAAAGCAGATGAAGAACTCAGCCGGGAAGAATTGGAAATGCTGGACGCAATGACCCTCAAATTGAATATCGGGCGCGTTAAAACAAAAAAAATGAGCTACAAAGCATGTGAAAGCATGGTCCTGAAACTGCTAATTCAAACAAATACCAACAACTCCTCTGTAGCGGAAAGTAGTTCCGCGGAAATATTTTCCGATCTTGATCTGCTGTAAACTGCAGGATATAAATATTACAAAGAAAATTGACTTACTTTTTCAAAGGGAACCCATGAAAAAAACGATTTTAACTGCAATCTCCATGTTGCTTCTCATTGGCTCGATTTCAGAATTGCCTGCTTCAACAAGGGACGAAATCAATTACCTGTTACACTTTGGTCAAAAAGTGTTGGTTGAAGGAACCCGGAGAGGCGAGAGAAAATGGGATTTCGCCTGTCGTATCAAACGCAAAAGTAACTATCTTGCCATTGTTCAAAGTGATAAGGCAAACTATCGCGTCGTGCCCTCACCTGGCGGTCAACGAGTTGAAATAATCTGCCCCCCTGACATTTTTCAAAATGCCATTCGCTGGTATAACGACCTTCAAAAAGGTAGATACTAGATATTTTCACCTAGCCTCGTCACAAATTAACCGTTCCATCAATATAACCGGTCAGAAAATCAGAGAAAATTTGATTCTCTTTTTGGTTAAAATCTGAAAGCATGGGGGATTGACGCTCAGGCTCCAGACTCCATCAGGAAGCCTGAGCGATCTCAAACCATTTTTTCACCTCTTACGAGATGCATATTTATATTTTTCGTAAGAGGCGAACATAGCAATGTCTTTTAAGGGCATGCAAGATTAAAGATATAGCGTAGGGAGCACAAAGGTGGATTTCAATCCATGTATGAAACACAAAATCGTTAGAAAAACGGTTCGTGATTTCTCCGAAGCAGAACTTGGCCCCATTGCCCACGACATAGATCGTGAGGCCCGTTTCCCATGGGAAGTAATCGACAAGATGCGCGGGCTTGATTTCTTCGGCTTGCAGATACCCCGGAAATATGGTGGAGCAGATATTGACAGTATCAGCTACGCCATCACCATTGAAGAGCTGTCACGTGTCTGTGCCGCAATCGGTCTCTGTGTCACTGTCCATAATAGCGTTGGGGCCGCTCCTATTGTGGCATTTGGTTCCGATAAACAGAAAGAGCACTTTCTGCCACCCCTGGCGTGCGGAGAACGAATCGGTGCATTCTGCCTAACGGAAGCCAATGCTGGATCCGATGCGAGTGGCGTTGAGACCAATGCGGTTAAAGTCGAAGACGGATACCTGATCAACGGAACAAAAATATTTGTGACCAACGGAGGCGTCTGTGGGTATGCGTTGATTTTTGCTACCATTGACGACCCATCAGGTAGCCCCTCAACCAAGGTATTTATTGTCGAAAAAGGGATGCCCGGATTCTCTGTGGGAGAAATAGAGGATTTATGTGGAATGCGTGCCAATCCTGTCTCATCACTGTTTCTTGAGGACTGCAAGGTCCCGTTCAATAATTGTCTTGGGCAGTCTGTCAGCGGGGTTAAGGTTGCGTTGACTGCATTGGACTCCGGACGTATCGGTATTGCAGCGCAAGCCCTTGGAATTGCCCAGGGCGCATTTGAAGCAGCTGTCAGATATTCAAAGGAGCGCCAACAGTTTCGTAAGCCCATCTCCTCGTTTCAAACCATTCAAAACTACCTGGCTGATATGGCAACCGAGATTGATGCAAGTAGGTTGCTGCTTTATAGAGCATGTGCACTGAAGGATGAAAACAAACCCTTTGGCACTGAGGCTGCGATGGCGAAACTATACTGCAGCCGTACAGCAACTCAAACAACCAACCTGGCCATGCAGATTCATGGTGGTTACGGATATAGCAAGGAGTATGATGTCGAGCGCTATTTCCGTGACGCAAAGGTTACTGAGATATATGAAGGAACAAGCGAAGTACAGCGACTGGTCATATCTCGCTCTGTACTTTCCCAATACACATGATAAAAATGCTAAAACTGGTTTGCTGCATCAAACAGGTACCCATGGTGTCAGAACTGCCCTGGGATCCAAAAACAGGCACCCTGAAACGTGCCCTGGTCGACGGCATGATAAATCCGGCCTGTCGCCATGCCCTCGAAGCTGCACTGATACTGAAAAACGCACACCCCGCTGAAATTACAGTTATAACCATGGGACCAGCCATTGCAGAGGAAGTTCTGCGTGAAGCCATGGCAATGGGAGCAGATCACGGTATTCTGATCAATGATTCCAGAATCGCCGGAGCTGATACCCTCGTTACATCAAAGATTCTGGCCGACACCATAAAGACAGCCTGTCCTGACTTCGATCTGGTTCTTTGCGGCTGTCACACCAGCGATAGTGAAACAGCCCAGGTTGGCCCCCAGATCACAGAAGAGCTAAACATTCCAGGTATTGCTTATGTGGATCAGCTTGAACTGAATAGTCAGTCGCTTCGCATCCAGAGACTTTCTGACGGTTTCACAGAGACCCTTGACATGACACTGCCTGGTCTGGTCACTGTTACCACCCAGCAGAATGCACCCCGGTATATCCCAATGTCCGGACTTGAGGATGCCTTCAGTGAAACAGACATCACGTGCTTAAACCTCAATGATATCGGACTGGGCCATGAGCTGACAGGATCAAACAACTCCCCGACCAGAATCCTCAGGGTTTTCTCCCCTGTGACCGATAAAGAAAACACGGTGATGAGAGGCTCAGCCAGCAAGATTGTACAACAGCTGTTCGATCAATTTGAAGATAAAATTGGTGGGGCCATTGGAAAGGATATAAAGGAACATCAATCATGACCAAGAAAGAGCAACTAAAAGAAATCTGGGTTTTTGGAGACTACCGGAACTATTTTCAGAACCGCGTCACCCTGCAACTGCTTTCCCGTGGTGTTGAACTGGCGCAAAAAACCAATGCAACGGTTTGCGCTGTTGTTTTCGGACATGAAGTGGATGAATGGGTCGGAGAATACATAGCTCATGGAGCTGACCGGGTTCTGGCCATCGATCATCCAGCGCTGAAGCAATATAAAATGGAAACCTATGTTAACCTGATGGTCCACCTGATTGAAGAGCGCAACCCCGACATCATTCTGATTGGAGCAACCAACTTCGGTCGGGAGTTCGCTCCACGGATTGCTAAACGCATGCAGACGGGACTAAGTGCTGACTGCATTGGACTGGAGATCAATGAAGACGGTATCATGGTTCAAACCGCTCCATCATTTGGAGGAAGCGTCCTGGCTGAAATCATTACCCCGGAATGTAGGCCCCAGATGGCAACCATTCGTCCCGGTACCTTTCAGGAAATCCCACACGATTACGAAAGAACTGGTGAGGTAGTCAACCTTGCATTGCCGGATAATCTGCCAGAAGAGCGTGTAACACTGGTGAAGTCAGAGCGGAGTACCCAACGGTATCAACGCATTGAAGAAGCCAAGGTGGTTATATGTGGCGGTCGGGGAATGGGTAGCAAAAAGAAATTTCGAAAACTGGTTGAACTTGCAACCCTGATGAATGCCGAATTAGGAGCAACCCGTCCAGTCGTCTATGCAAACTGGATTAATTCGGAAGCTTTGATTGGACAGGCTGGGAAAAATATCAAACCCAAGGTATTGTTCTCATTTGGCATCAGTGGCGCTATTCAGCATACTGCTGCCATTAAAAATGCTGAGTTTATCATTGCTGTCAACAAGAATCCCAAAGCACCCATGATGGCTATGGCTGACATCGCTATCGTTGCCGATGCAAACCAGGTCTGCACCGCAATGATCAAGGAGTTGAAAGGCAGAATCAGGTGAAGGTCCGCTCTAAGAGCCTCCTCCACGCTGACTGATGCGATTGATAATCCATTTCTGTACCTTTTTATCATTTTCGGCATCAACAAGACCCTTCAAATCGACGAGAGGGATCTCCGCACGAGCCATCCCTTTATGACCCCCAGCTGAGCCGAACTGTTCAAAACTCTTGCAGGCAATCGTCCCAGCGTTTCGGCGCAGACCGTTACTTCTGAAGATAACGAACAACCTGTTTCCACTGATACCCGAAACAACACTCCAGTTAACATCGCTGACACGCATAAAGAAATCAGCTACCATCACACAGACATCTGGACTGCTGACCTTTCCCAGATGCGAAAACATCCAGCCCTTAATAAACCGTTTATTCTCAATGGCATTTTTAAAATGCCGGAGATAACGCGGTCTCATTTCTGATTGCTCAAATTTTTTGACCATTTGAACATTTGCTTCCTTGAAAAGGTACTGAAATGCCCTGACATCCTCAATGATGGTGTGGCGTTCAAAACTGCTGGTATCTGTTTTTATTCCGTAATATAAAGCCGTTGCAAGTTTTGTCGAAGGTTTGATTTTAGCGGTTTTGATATACTCCGTCAGAATACTGGCCGTGGCACCGTAGTTCGGGCGAATATCAACATAGGGTGCCTCAACTTCAGAGAGGGGATGGTGGTCAATAATCACGTTGGGCATCAGGCCGGCAAACGCTTCATGATGCGCAGGCTGTGAATCCACCATGACTATTCGGTCAAAACGTTGGACATCAACTTTGGAGAAAGGCACTAGTTTAATATTGAGGCGACGAATCATCGCCTGGTTATCCTGACGGTCGATTGCATTGACGTGCGCGATTACGATACTGGCGGCTTTACGCCATAGCAAACGTTTGACAGCCATAGCGCTGCTAATTGCATCCGGATCTGCGTTTATCAAAATCAGGACATGATGTTCGCCTGAAAATTGCTGATAAAAGCTATCCAGCATATGCTTTTTATCTGATGCCATTATCCCCTGTTTTACTCGCTAACTATCCAGTTTGCAGTCAATTTCCTGATATCTTCATCGATCTCTTTCTGGAGCATCTTTATCCTGAACCGCTCCTTTTGATAGGCAAGCTTCAAAGTAAGGATATCATAGGTCATACCCAGCTTCAATCCCGCCAGAAAATAATTTTTAACCTCCTCATCGATCTTCTTCTCATTGGCAAAAATCGAGGAAACCAGGATGTTTAACATGAAAATGATATGCTCAGGATCAGCTATATTCAGCTTCTCAAGTTTTGGTGACTGTTTCTTCCTGATAAAGGTCGCAATTTCATCAATGGTTTCACTGGACTCATTGTCATGGAAAACACGGCTGAGCTTGTTCAAAAACTCCAGCTCCATTTCGTCGACAATATTATCAGATAACATGATCCTAACAACTGCCCGGATCAGCCATTTTCTTTCCTCCGGCAACAGTTCCTTCATGTACCTTATTTTACTGTTTTTCATGATTTCCTTCCTTGATCCGGTACCATCCGAAGTAATGCCCCTAACCTTGATACAGGGGCCTACTCCGCTTTTCCCGTTTGTGTGATTGTTCGGTCAGTATGGCAAACAATAAAAATCATCGTCAATCAAAATCACCTTCCTGACACCACCTGGACACCTTGACATTTGCCAGTTTCTCAAGTAGTTTACAAACATCGAATACTATTCGGTGACTTGATTATGTTACATCCTCCCCCAAGAGTAGCGACCCTGGCAAGAGAAGGATACATGATGCATCTAATATCAATCGAAACGTCCATGAAACGTTCGCATCATGTCAGAACAGAACGGTAAAACGATGCCTTTAACATCAATATAGAAACGGCTGCAGACTGCAGCCCCTTTGGTTTAAATCTGAATCGGACATAAATAGCTTTGGGACTGAAAGAACGCAGACAAAGAGAAAAGGATGCGAGAAGGGAATTAATTCTTAAAGCTGCCCGGGAATTGCTTCATTTAAAAGGGCTTAACGGTGCATCCATGAATCAGATAGCAAAAAAGGCTGAACTTGGCGTTGCCACACTCTACTCCTATTTCAAAAACAAAGAGGAACTGTTTTTGATTCTTCAGGAGGAGGGGTTCGACCTTTTGAAAAAAAAGACTTTTGAGGCTATTGCCGAAGAGACCGACCCTTCCAGAAAACTCTTTATAGCAGCGGAAACCTTTCTTCAATTCAGCCAGGAGAATAAAAACTACTACTACATTATCAACTATTTCATATCATCACCTGAAATATTATTCGAGCAAACTTTGAAAGCGGGAATAGATGAACAGGCAGCCAAATCAATGCAAATGCCGATCATGATCATCGATGAGGGCATCACCGCCGGTATCTTTAAACCTGTTGACATCAGAAAGGCAGGCATCACGTTCTGGGCTCTGGTTCATGGGCTGACACAGTTTCGCAAGCTGGAGAAGACAGTCTTCGCTGACAAAAACTTCATGGATATTTTTCACTTTTCTGTCGAACATTTCATCGATTCACTCAAATAGCATTACCGATTGTACTTCTGCCCATACCAAGCTCAGACACATCATTTGCTTATTGAAATCTGGCTTAATTATTTGACATGAATGTTGATCGACGGAATTGAAAATAATTTCGGACAGGTTCGACATTTTTGACACCACTTCATGGTTGCTTCTTTCGCTACAGAGACCATGTCAGCTCTGTTATTTCAAAGCAAATTACTGTTTCACCGGTCTGGAGCAACTTTACCACCACCCCAAAACATACCCTTACATATTGTAATTTATATTTATTTGTGTAGTTATTGATTTCTGTCCGGAGATTCTAAATTATTTTCCGAGGTCTATTCAAATTTTTGTCACGAAATGTGCAGATAGTGGACTAAGTCATCAGCGCAAGGGAAGGTCATTAGCCTTTTGCCATTTATAAACTTTTTTAAAAGAGACCCCCATGAAAAAGCTGCTCGTTATCTTAAGTTTATGTTTGTTTATTTCAAGCATGGCCATCGCTGGCCAAAAAGACCCGGTTGGGGTGTTGTTTCAGGTCAAAGGAAAAGTTGAGTACACAAAGAATGGGAAAAAATGGAAAAAGGTCAGACGAACCAAGTTTTTGTTTTCCGGATATCAAGTTAGGACTGGCTCAGACAGTACAGTCAGAATCACCATTAAGGATACCGGTAAAAACTTTGACATGCATCCAAACTCAATGGTTGCGGTCAACAAAGGAGTGCTTGCAGTCAACCAGGGGACCATGACACCTGCTGCTGAATCCGGTGCCCTCATGTCGGGCTTGATGAAGAAGTTTAACAAGTCACAGTCGTACACGACGGTTAGACGAAGTCATAAGAAGTCAGACATCAAAATCAGCTCGGTGCGCGAAATCACCATTTCAAACAGCTATCCATACATGGCCTGGGATAATATCGGAAACGAATATAGCTACAAGCTGACCGTTGGTGAAAAGACCTACGATATTTCCGCCACAGATGAGGCCGTTGTGCGAGCAAGGATAGAGCCCTTCGAAGGAACAAAGGCTTATAAGATCACTGCTCTGAAAAACGGAAACGCTGTGGTCACATTGAAGCCATACAAAAGCCGTGGTCAGTACAAGGACCATACGGTTACCTGGCTCAGCGGAGACGACAAGATGGAAGTTGAAAAAACCATCAGTGACATTCAGTCTACCTATGGTGAAAACTCTTTCATGATGGGCAGTTACTTTGAAAAGAAAGATATGTGGGTTGCTTCAATGGATCAATATCAGCAGTACTTGCAAGAGTTTCCTGATGAAATTGAAATGACACCTTACCTTTTCAGAGTGTATAAAAAACTGAAATTAAACGGTGTCTACAAAAAAGAACTTGAGCAGTGGAAACAGGCTATGATCGAGTAACTCTCCTTATATGGCGCACCACGACCGCCCCCGCTAGATAAAGGTGCGCCATATATTATTCAAGCAGAATGATTTTCCAGCACAACACTGTTCCCCTGTTCGACTCACGTCTATTCCTGCAAGTCTTCTTTCACAAAGAAAATTCCATATTGACGCCCGGCTGCCCTTCGGTTTGCCCCCTATCCCTTTGCCTTCAGCAGGCTTTCCCCTATCGAAGTCCAATAGGACATGGTGGCTGGAAACTATGCTATTAGAAGTCTGTGGACGACTCTCTTTCCATCTGATAATTATCCAATTGTTAAAAGGTTCAAAGTGGACGGGGTACAATAGACAAATGGAGGATCATGATGGATAAGCAACTGGAAACAATATTTATCAACTGTCATAAACCAGCAGCCCGTGATTTAATCGAATTCAAGAATGCCAGGTTTGTTGATGTCATCAATGGATGTTTTTTTGATGATGGCACCCGTCTTCTGACCCGAAATGGGAAAATTGATGCCATTCTCAGTGCAGAAGAGGCCGCAGAAAAAATTGCGCCTGATCTTTCTGTGGATTTGAAGGGTAAGACGGTTTTGCCTGGTCTGTTTAATGTTCATTGCCATATCCAAATGATCAACCCGACGCTGTTTTCGAGTTTTAAAACAGTTAAAGATCGGAAAGCGTATCACGATCAACAAGTCGATAAGAATATGTCTGACTGCTTGGTTCACGGTATCACAAATATCAGAGATGCCTATACTGATGACCTGCTTCCAAATAGACAATTGCGCGACCGTATCCAGAAAGGGGACATTCCGGGCCCACGCATTCAACAGGCTGTCGTTGTTGGTGCTTCTGGCGGTTATCTGACACCGAACATCCGGGGCTTCAAGAAGAAACTCCTGGGCATGATGGGTCTAGCCAGTCTTGATTATGATGACGCCCGGTCGGGTGTTGTGTCATTCCCCTCAAGTGCAGATCCACAGAAGGTAAGGGATGCAGTGGATCGCGCAATGGAAGAGCGGGATGCTGATGTGATCAAGGTCGGGGAATCACTTGAAGAGAGCCTGTTGAACCCAAATCCTGCCGTCATGTCCATGGATCAACTGCAGGCAATTACAGATCAGTCAAGGCGTAAGGGATTGCAGAGCACCATACACTCGGTCTCCGTAGAGACGTTTCGAAGAGCGGTAGCTGCCGGTTTTTCATCTCTGGCACACATGGCCCGTGATGGTGATCTGACGGATGAAGATGTTATGACCTGCCTTCAATCCGATTGTATCATTGAGCCAACACTATCTGTCGGCTATGATATGAGCTGGAAACTGAAAGGTAATCCCTTTGCTAATAATCCAAATATGGACGCGCTGTACGAATTCAGAAACAACACTTTTTCTGAAATTGCCTCCTCTTTCTGGCTTCCTGAACTCAGTGAGCATGTCATTTCCGGCTATAACAAGGCCAACCAGGGAAGATATAAGATGTTGGGCCTGTTGGATCTTTCAAAAATAATGCAGTACTTTTCCCCTATTATTCATTTTGCCATAAACAATTCACAAAGGCTGGTGGAACAGGGTGTACCAATGGCCTGCGGAAATGATGGGGGCATCCAGGCGTGTACGCCCGCTATGGCAGCCCATGAGCTTTTAATCTTCGACTTTTTTATGAACCACCAGGCCGACAAAAAGGTTTTCAACGGAATCAAAGCCTTGCAGACAGCGACTATCAACAGCGCAACATCAATGGGGATTGACAATGCGTATGGTTCAATTGAAATTGGGAAGGTTGCGGATTTTGCCCTGATCAATGGAAATCCATTCGAAGATGCAAGCGTGATCGGTAAGCCTGTCGATGCGCTTTTTATGGACGGCTGTCTGAAAATCAACAATTGTGGTATCGATATCTGAAACAGGGTTCATCTCACCTTCATGTGACGATTTCCAGTTTTTAAGTAAGTTTTTTTGATTGGAAAATCAGTTCAACTACCTTGACCATCGGGGGTCAAGGTTTTATCATGCTTGAAACGATCATCACAGAAACCTTTCCTGTTGAGGAGCCCCCATGAGCACCCTATTCAGCATCAATTTCAATAAAATTGCCCTCCTGCGAAACTCCAGAGGCAGAGACTACCCCAGCGTACGTGAATTTGCCCAGAAAGCCATCAACCTGGGTGTGGGTGGATTAACGCTCCACCCGCGCCCGGATCAGCGTCATGCCCGTTTTTCAGATGTCTTCGATCTGGCGCAACTGGCTCTCGAAAACCCGGGTACAGAGCTTAATATTGAAGGTTATCCCACTGAAGCCTTTTTGGACCTCGTCATTGAAGGAAAGGCTCATCAGTGCACGCTCGTTCCTGACGCCCCGGATCAGATAACCTCAGACCACGGCTGGGATGTTAAAAAGGATGCGGAGACTCTAAAACCCATCATCAAACAACTACAGGAGAAGGGAATTCGAGTCAGTCTTTTTATGGATCCCGATCTTGAACAGATAAAACTTGCAAGGGATACAGGCACTGACCGAATTGAGCTGTATACTGAAGAGTATGCAGAAGATTATCATACAAACAAGTGCCAGGCCACCCTTGAGAAGTACGAAAAGGCTGTTTCATATGCACGCAGCATTGGGCTGGAGGTGAATGCTGGGCACGATCTGAACCTGGATAACCTTGCCCTGTTTTTAACCATCGACGGTATCAATGAAGTCTCAATAGGGCATGCCGTGATTGTTGAATCTCTGGAGATGGGATTTGAAAATGTGGTGAAACAGTATCTTGAAATTGTTGCTAAGTAGACCTGTTCATGCAGGTTCGGCAGATCAGCCGGATCACATCATCATAACTATCCAGCGGCACTGGCATATCCGTGATTTTAATTGATTGATGCCCAACTTCACCACAATGGAGATCAATATGGAACCGAATCGAATCGGATGGATCGGAACAGGCGTAATGGGCAGTTCCATGTGCAGTAACCTGATGATAGCAGGATACAAGGTTGGTGTTTTCACCAGAACCCGATCAAAAGCGGATTCACTCATAGAAAAAGGTGCTCAGTGGTGTTCCTCACCGGCAGAAGTGGCAGCTGCTTGTGATGTTGTTTTTTCCATTGTCGGGTACCCCGATGACGTTGAGGCCTGTTACCTGGGCAAAGATGGCGTTTTGAGCGGTAATCCCCGGTGTCATACGATTGTTGATATGACCACTTCTCAACCAAGTCTTGCAGAAAGAATCTTTCAAAAGGCTGCTGAAAAATCGATAGCGTCACTGGACGCACCGGTTTCCGGTGGGGATGTGGGTGCACGCGAAGGTAAGCTGGCGATTATGGTTGGCGGTAGCGAATCTACCTTTCAATCAGTGTTGCCACTGTTTAATATTATGGGCGAAAACATTGCCCTTATGGGAGATGCCGGTGCCGGCCAGCACACAAAAATGAGTAACCAGATTAAAATTGCATCTACCATGATAGGGGTTGTAGAAGCACTGCTCTACGGATATAAAGCCGGACTGAATCTAAATGGCCTGCTAGATGTAATTGGAAAGGGTGCAGCCAGTTCCTGGTCGCTTAATAACCTGGGAAGACGAATTGTAAATGATGACTTCAACCCTGGCTTTTTTATCAAGCATTTTATTAAGGATATGGGAATCGCACTGGATGAAGCCAGGCAAATGAATCTGGCATTACCAGGGTTGGCAATGGCCCATCAATTTTATCTCTCCGCTGTTGCCCAGGGATACGAAAACCTTGGTACGCAAGCGCTATATAAAGTATTGGAAAGTATGAACAAAAAATAGCATTTTCTGCCATTATCCGACAGAAAACTCGTAAATTGTTTCCGGACCATTTCAGTATATTTTACTCGCTTTCGTTGTGAGAATAAGACATCTATCACCTGTACCTCAATATTTGTACTTGACAGAATATCACCTTGCCATTTCCAATAGATTGGAATTAAAGGAAGTAACGAACACGATGGCCAGGGTCTTTTGAAAACCGTTTGTTCGGAATATTGCCACAAAATCACTAGGACACCTTGTAAACTGAGGTTATAGATATATGCTTGGTACCAAAGAAATGCTGTTTTTACTAGTAGATGATCAACAGACCATGCGTCGCTTAATAAAAAGCTGCCTGCGTCAACTTGAATACAAGAACTTCAAGGAAGCGGAGAATGTGGCAGTTGCTCTGCAGCTTTTAAAGGCAGAGCCAATTGATTTTGTCATCCTGGACTGGTCAATGCCTGGTGAGCCAGGTATTTCCCTGTTGAAAAAGATAAGGTCAACAGAAGAATGGAAGAAACTTCCCGTCCTGATGGTCACCTCCGAGGCTGATCAGGAGTCGATCATGGAGGCAATCAAGGCCAAAGTAGACGGATATATCATCAAACCCGTCAATGCAAAGGTACTGGCAGAAAAAATAAATAATATTCTGCAAATCTAATCACTAGTGGCAGCACTCGGCCCATAGAGCGTTAATGGCATCCCGACGGGTAACAAAAAGACATGGCAGGCGAAAAACCGGTGGTTTCCTGGCCGTTTTTCGCGAAATGCCCAAAGGATTGATCTGGGGTTGGAGCATCTGGTCAATCGCAGTCATCCTGACCCTCCTGGTCATCTTTGCCCCTCCACTTGAATCTGTTAAAAATGCAGCTATCTCATTGATCACACCCAGTGAGCAACCCAGCCTGCAATCTGAACCTCTTTCCCCATCAGAATTAAAAAAAGAACCGGTTGTTGTTGCTGAGAAGCCAGTTGAACCTGTCCAATCTGCTAAAATTTCGAAGCCGCTGGAAAAAACCGTAGTACCCGTAAAAGCAACTGCCCCCCTTCCTACCGCAAAAACAGTTCCAACTGCAGTGGCTGAAAAATCCAAGAAATCAGAACACGTATTAAATGAGGTAGACTCTTTACCTCAGGATGATAACAAGGTTACGAGGACAATATCAGCCTTGCCGCTCAGGAAAGCACTACTGGCCGTAAATTCAAGGGATACCGGCTTCATTCAGGTAGCCAAAAAACCTGCTAAACCCATCGAGACACCTGAAGAGAAACCACTCGGTCAACAAGTCACTATTAAAAAAAGACAGCCCGTTTCAGCCCTGCCTTTCCTGAAAGCCTTACTGGCTGTAAACTCCGGAAATTATGACTTTTACAGAAATGCTGCCCCCGGACCTGTCAAAAGCAGCCAAAAACACGTTGCCATCAAAGGTGTTGTGAATGCTGCCGCAGACACAGAAAAAGCTCCGTTAAAACCGCTGCCTTCAACACAGGATACTGGCAACATCCAGACGAAAACCATTTTGAAGGTTGCCAAGGTTTCTGTAAAAAATAAGGAGAGTCAACAAGAGAATGCAGCAGGGAAAAAGAAGTTTACTGAGAAGGTTGCACCGGATATCAAGCCATTTGCAACCACCGATAAAAACAATAACGCGGTTAACTGGGACAACATACAATTTGAGGGAGTTGATCGAATGGGGAGAACCGTAAAAATGTCCCTGATTGTCCTCTCTGAAGATTTTTTCTGGCGATTCGGTGGTTTGTCCATCACAAACAAGCAGGGTCATATCCTGAGCATAGCCGACCATTTGGCCAGCAAACCGATGAAAGCAGCTGTCAGGAATTCCAGAGGACTCATTTGTATTGGAACCGCCTCTGAAGAGGGAGGTCTCAAGTTGGAGGAGTACAGAGCAGCCCTTCGAGCGGACCGGCTGATCAACTGGGTAGTTGATACACAGCCCCAGATTAACTCGGTTTATGCGTTGGGTCTGGGACAGTATCAGAAGAAAAGATCGCCCAGCGGGAAGCCGGAGAATGGCCTGTCAAGCAATGATCAGCGGCGTATCATACTGATAAACATCACTCACATGCCAGCCCGGGCCAACCTCGTTGAGGCCCTCAAGAACGGTTTGGATAAGCTTCAACCACTGCCTTTTGAACTTCAGCGATATTCGACCTTTGACTTAAAAGACCGCTCTTCACTCATTTGACACATTCCTGACTGCCCTTGTCCTGCAGATTTGGTTTGCAGAAGCCCCGAAAACCAGTCCAGCATTTCCTGAGGCTCACAACCGATCATTACTTATTCATCAATCTCGATCAGAGAATTACCCAGTACCTCTCGACCATCCTGGGTAGTTGTGCGGATCGTATACTTTCCGCTTTCAAGCTTCCACCCTTCCGTTGTCAATGTGTCACCAGGGAAAACCACACCCTTGAATCTGACGTGAAATGACTTCATTTTAGCCGGATCATTGTCACAAATGCTCTTCAGAATCGCTCGACCGGCATAGCCATAACTGCAAAGGCCGTGAAGTATTGGTTTATCAAACCCGCCCATTTTGGCGAACTCTGGGTCAATGTGCAGCGGGTTCATATCTCCACTGAGCCGATAGAGCACTGCTTGATCGGATGAGGTGGTATAAGCCACGCTGAAATCAGGAGCTTTTCCTTCGGGTGGACTGACAGTTTCGGTTTTTGGACCTCTTTCGCCACCAAAATTTCCGCCACTCCTGTCCATCAGCAACGATTTGTTTTCAAAGAGCAGTTCTCCATTTTCATCCCGGCTTTCGACGTTTAACGTCAACACAGCGCCCTTGTCACCCTTATCCCAGATAGATTCACAGATAGCGGTGCTTTTCACAGTGGCAGATGCAGGAAGCGGTTTATGCAGGGTAATTTTCTGTTCCCCATGCAGCAACGTAAACAGATTGATGTTTGATCTCTCAATAAACGGGAATAGACCCGGGCCAAATGGAATGACCGCAAAAGTAGGATATACCTTGAGATCCTTTTCGTAGACGAATGGAAGATCGTCCATCCCCGCACCAATACCAATCGCATAGAGAATAACTTTCTCTTCATTGTAGCTATAGGGTTCCATTTCAAACTTTTCACCAATAATATCCAGATTTAGTGCCATTTTTTCTCCTTTTGTCTCTTAGCTGTTTCGAATAATGCATTGCTGCTCTACCATCAGCAGACATGACAAACAGTTTTTGCCCGTATGCACTTACTTCGGCTGATTAAATCGGGCCACTGCTTCAAAAAACTCAGGTGCTGTACACAACATACTCTGATTACGATTCTCCAACTCAATTGCATTTTCCAATGATGGTGCATCCAGGTTCTGGCGGATTGTCTCCTTGGTTAACCGCAAACCATAAACCGATTTTGAAATCATCACACGAGCAGTTTCGAGAGATGCCTTCATAAGATCATCCCCAGGGATCAACCGGCTTAACAGTCCAATACGTTCTGCTTCCTCAGCGTCCACCGTGCGCCCTGTCATCAGGATCTCCGATGCTCGAGCAGTTCCGACCAGTTTCGGGAGGAAGTAAGTTGTTCCCAATTCACCACCGGAAAGCCCGATATTGATAAATGAAGGTGTGAACCTGGCTTCAGGTGAGGCATATATGATGTCCGCTGCCAGAACCATTGTAAACCCACCTCCAGCCGCCGGGCCATTGACAGCCGCAATAACGGGCTGCGAAATGCGTCTCAACTCCTTGATGACGCCAGCGTACTTCTTCTGTATGATATCCAGATGCAAGGGCGCTGATGTAAACGCTTTTAGCGATTCTTCACTTGATATTCTGGCATCCTTCAGATCCGCACCTGAACAAAATCCCCTGCCGGCACCTGTCATAATCAAAACGCGAATATCCGGCCGTTCATCCAGCATTCTAACCAGGTCGTAAAGGTCATCAAGCATATCTAGACTGATTGCATTCAACCGATCAGGCCGGTTCAAGGTCAACAACCCGATTCCAGGTTCAACTTCTTCAAACAATAATGTTTCATAAGTCATAAACCCTCCTGTTAATTAACGACGATCGTCATCTTCCATCTATCCCCTCTTTAGGGATCGTACAAAAATAACTTGGCATAATCTGTCGGCTAAAGTCCTATAAAAACTGGATATTTTGCAGATAATACACCAAGTAATTTTTGAGCCGACCCTTAGGCAATCAACCCATGGGTTTGTTTCAAGCGTTCCTCAGCTTCCCGGTTCATGGTCTCCAGGAGATCCTTGCAGCTAGGAATATCATTTATAAATCCAATAGACTGACCAACCATCAGCGCTGCTTTGTCCACATCGCCACCTTCCCAGGCATCCTTCATACGCTCACCAGCCAATAATGGATAGACATCTTCGAACGAACCGCCTGAGTTTTCAAGATCAATAATCTTACTGACAACCTTGTTTTTCAGCGCCCGACCCTGCAGTCCAAATGATTTACAAAAAATCGTCGTATCAATCTCCCTCCGTTTGACCAACTCCTCTTTGATGTTGTCGTGACAAACACACTCCCTGGTTGCGATAAAACGACTCGCCATCATTACCCCTGAAGCACCAAGGGTTAACGCTGCAGCCAGTGACCGTCCGTCTGCAATTCCACCTACCGTTACGACTGGTATGTTGACAGAATCTGCAATTTTCGGTGTTAACACCATCGTTGTCACATCATCATCAAGGGGGTGTCCGCCTTCCTCGATTCCGGCAGCGTAAACGCCATCATAACCAACTTTTTCTGCGTGAAGCGCGTGACGCAGGCTACCTACCTTGTGAAACATCTTAACATTCGCCTTCTTCAGCATTTCAACCGCATCCATGCCAACCCCCTTATCCAGGGGTGCACCTGATATTTCTACCCCCGCAATCTGCTCTTCAGCAATCACCTTAATGTACATTTTATGATGATCCGCGCTCAGCCTGACAGATGGTAAAACAGTGACGTTCACCATAAAAGGCTTGTCCGTCATCCGTCTGGTTTCATGTATGGCCGCCCGGAACTCCTCCTCTGTATCGTAATTTCCGGCGGTCAGATTTCCAAGGCCCCCGGCATTTGAAATCGCAGCACACAAAACAGGCTTGCTTAACCACATCATTGCACCACAAATGATAGGGTACTTTACACCAAACATTTCAGTTATAGCTGTCTTTAACATCTTCGCCCCTCTTTCTGACCCTGATTAAAAAATATCGAGCTCAGTTGCCCTGCCAGAACCTCTAAAAAACAAAGACCTTATCCCTTTACAGGTGCCACATGAACAACGCTAACCATCAATCCTGCCTTAGAAATCTATCTGATCAGGATATTCCACTTAAGTTTTCCATCTTTTGATGGAGTTCAAATACTAATGAAGATCAATCCCACTGTCAAGCGCATTCTTTCGGATTTTCACTATTCGAGAGTAGACCTATTTGGATGGGGAAACTAACGTTTTGAGTCTAAAATTCAATTAGTTCGGAGGCTAATTAGGTTGATGGCTGGATTGCATCTTCTGAAGTTCGACATCGATAATTGACCGAATATTCTTCGTCAATTGTTTCACATCCAGGTCTTTGAATTGCTCAGGCTGAATAGGGTTCATGATGTGTATGTCAATTGAAAGATGATCATTTGACTGCTCAACTATTTTTGAACAAAACCGTTGTGTGATTTATTCGATTTCAAAAATTCAGCCCCCCTTTAAAAAGCCGTTGCAATTTAATTCGTTATACGAAATGATCAGACATACAACAACAATAGCGACTGCCGGACAGATATCATACCAACCCGACAATCCACTTTTATTGATAGATAACGATTCAAAAAAATGCTTCCCTGATACCCATCATGCAACTAGCAGAAAACCTGTACGCATATCTCTGGCAGGGCCAGGACAATAATTGCAATACCTATCTGATTTCCAACTGTCTGGAACAGGGAAAGCACCTGGTTATTGACCCTGGGCACATGAAGACCCAGGGAAATGACGAGCCTGCCCTTGAAATGCTGTTAAAAGGAATTCAGGGAGATGGCCTGGATCCGGCGGCAATCGGCATGATTGTGCTTACCCATTGTCATCCTGATCATGTTGAAGCGGCTGGCTTTTTTCAAAGCCGTTTAAAAACACCAATTGCTATTCACCGTACGGAGGCCGGCCTTTACGAGCAGATGGGCGGGATTGCTGATTTAATTCTCGATGAAGGTGATTTGATCCTGGGATACGAGAATCCAGTGACACTGAATATTTTTCACTCTCCGGGACACTCCCCCGGCCACATCACCATTTACTGGGCAAAAGCAAAAGCATTGATAGCCGGTGATCTAATTTTCTATCGTAGTACCGGCAGAACAGATCTACCGGGAGGTAGTCTTCCTCAGATGAAGGAGAGTATCAAGAGATTGTCTGAGCTTGATATCGAATGGCTGCTCTGCGGACACGCATATGGAAATTCTGGTGTTATAGAGGGAAAAGAGGAGGTTCAGAACAATTTTCAATTTCTGGCCCAACAATTAATGTTCTGATCCGTCAGGTACAACTATCAGGCAAGCACACCATTTTTTTATAGAGGAATCGATGGGAGAAGGAAGAGCCAAGACTGCTTTTGAACTTGCAATGGAAAAAGTGGCAGAAATGCCAAAATTGAACTCAGAAGAACTTAGTGAAGAGCGCAGAAAGGAGAGCATCGAGAAGGGCGAAGCCATTGCTCAGAGATACCTTCAGAGTACCCAGCGAAAGACAGATATAAAAACCGAAATCAAGGTATTCTCGCCCGAGCAGGAGAAAACTGGAAAACTGGCGGCCCTGAATTGCCTATCGCAGACGCTTTCTCTGATCCAACCTGAACTGAATCTCCATATCCTCGAGGGAATGGTAGCCATTAACCCGGCTATTTCGATAAATACTGCGTCGGAACAATTGGACAAGATCATCAAGACATTTCACGAAGAGCTGAACGGAGCCTTTGCTTCTGTTGAATTGTCTGAAATTAAACGTATAAAAGATGAAGGGATAGCAGGATCAGCAGTGAAACCAAATCTACGGGCATCCAGTGTCTGGCAGCAAAAACAGGCGGAATTGTCAGCGGTCCATTCCGGCAAGTTATCCGAGTTTCAGAAAACCCTTCTTCCCAAATAAATCGACCACAGGATCCTCCTTCAGCCCCTCAGTTTCCTCCTTAGGCGGTGCCAAATCTGCTCGGAGAAATTTGTGATCAACACCCCGCTGATAACCAGCATCGCCCCTGCTATCAACGACCAGGTAACCGGTTCGTCCAGGATGAAATAGGCCAGTATGATAGCACTCACCGGGACGAAATTGATAAAAACACTGGCCTTCATGGGACCAATCCTGTTGATTCCGTCGTAATACCAGAAAAACCCCAGCACAGTTCCAAAAAAGCCCAGGTAAAATAGTGAGCCCCATTCCAGCGTTGAGATTGCTGCCATTTTCTGAAAAACGCCGTTCCATGCTGCCGGAACCAGCAGTAACAATGCACCCACCGCAGATGAATACCCTACCGATACCAAGGGGGAGAGCCCTGTCATGACTGACTTTCCAATCAGTGAGTAACAGGCCCAGGAGATGACGCACCCGAATATAAACAGTTCTCCACCACTCATGGGCATGTGTATAATATTGCCTAGGTCACCATAAGTAATAGCAACCCCAGCTCCCACAAATGACAATATAATCCCTATCCCCTTGAATGGGCTCAGTTTTTCCTTAAAGAATAAAGTAGCACCAATGCTGATAAATATCGGATTCAACGCGATGATTAACGCGGCCCTGCCAGCATGAACCGTTTGCAGTCCTTTAAAGAACAATACGTTATAAGCAAAGATCCCCGTCAATCCCAGGAGTATGATTGGAATAATCTGCTTCTTCTTCAAAGGGGGCAGGTAACCTTCTCGAATACGGATGGTTGTCAGCAGAAATAAGGACGCAATTGAAAATCTGATAAAGGCTGCAGAGTAGGGATCCATCCCCTTGGACACAATACGGCCGGCGATAAATGTACCACCCCAGAATATAGCTGTGCCTAACAATCTTAGATATATCAGCATGGGTTCATTAAACTGAGACTAAAAGATAATGCAAGAGAAAGATTAAAGGGTAACAGGAGATTTGCTTAGTCGTGGGAAAAATGGGGAATAAGTACGATGGCTGTCAAGTACTGGACAAAAGCGGTGGGATATCCGCTCCAAAATGGGGATCAGGAGGGGCCAAAGCCCCTCCTGATTTAATGTTTAGACCTGGCTGCCGGCCTCAAACCCGTTGTGTATTGCATCATAGGCCAATGCAATCTGGTTGGCGTCGCCTATTATCTTGTAGGCAATCCCTTTTTTATCCAGGACTTCCTGGAAAGCATTCTCCGATTTTGAGCCAGATGCAAGTACCACTGTATCCGCGCCTATCACGTCAACCTGCCCATCGAACTCCACCTTTATACCATTCGGTGTGATCTCAGCTGCTTTGGTCTGTGTTTTAACAGTCACACCATATCGTGACAGATCCTGCATCATCACCCATCGTGTGGATTTCCCGATGTCCTTGCCGACTTTTTCCAACATCTCCAGAAGCACCACCTCTTTGGTTCCTTTTGTCGCTATTTTGAGTAGATCTTCGGGTGTTTCCACACCGTTTATCAGCAGAAATTTGATCGCGTCTCCTGACGGGGTCCCTTTTTCGGCCAGGTATAGCGCCACTTCCACACCAACGGCACCACCGCCGACGATAGCCACCTTTTTCCCGCAGCGGACCTTTTCAGTCAATACATCCCAGGCCTGAACCACATGCGGCAGGTCCACTCCAGGGATCGGAAGGGTAATGGGGGAAGCACCTGTTGCCAGCAGCACAAAGTCCGGCTTCTCAGCATCCAGGGTGGCTTCATCTACAGCTTTACCTAGCTTGAGTTCCACACCGCTTAAACGGATCTGCTGGGCCAGGTCCGTTGCCAAATCCAGGAACTCTTCTCTTCCGGGAGGGGCTCCTGCCAGAAAAAGCTGACCACCCAGTTCATTATCCCTTTCGTACAGGGTCACTGAATGACCTTTTTCATCAGCAGCCAGAGCGGCACTCATACCAGCTGCTCCCCCTCCAATGACCAGCACCTTCTTCGGTTCATTTGTTTTTTCGATCAGGCACTCTGCCTCACGGCCGGCCCTGGGATTACAGAGGCATCTTACCTGCTGCAACTGAAACAGATGATCAAAACACCCTTGGGCGCAAGCGACACAGTGAACAACATCCTCCTCCCTGCCAGTTCTTGCCTTTTCCGGCATAAAGGGATCAGCAATCAGTGCCCGACCCAAGGCGACCATGTCACAGACACCATCCCGTATCAGTTCGCGGGCGGTCTCTATATTATGCACGCGATGTCCTGTAAAAACTGGTACATCTATCTTTTCCTTCATCTCCTTTGACAAATACCCAAAGGCTGCCCTGGGGACAGAGGTCACAATCTGGGGTATTCTGGCATCATGCCATCCGACGTTTATGTTAATGGCATTGACGCCAACAGCAACCTGCTCTTGAGCAAATACCTGCAACTCTTCTCGTCCGACACCTCCCGGCATCAGGTCATTACCATTCATACGAACCAGAACAGGATAATCCTCACCAACCGCTTTTCGGATGGCTTTTATCACCTCGACACCAAAACGCATCCTGTTTTCAAATGATCCACCCCATTCATCCGTTCGTTTATTAGTCAACGGAGATAGAAATGAGCTGATCAGGTATCCCGTACCAGCCAGAACTTCCACAGCACTAAATCCAGCTTTTTTCCCCCGCAGAGCGGCCTGGGCAAAACTGTCAATTACCTGCACTACCTCATCCGGCTCCAGCGCCCTGGGGGTTTCCCGAGTCATTCTGGAAGGCACCGCTGATGGTGCCACAGAGGATTTCCCGTCAATCATCATTGAGTGTGTATTTTTTCCACCATGGTTAATCTGAAGAACGGAACGGGCGCCATTGTCGTTAATCGCAGAGGCCAGCCGGGTCAATCCGGGAATATGATCATCACTGTGTGCTCCGATATTGGTGGAACCAGCAGACAATTCATCGACGGATGCAAAGCCAACAGCAATCAGACCTGCACCACCCTTTGCCCGCTCTTCGTAAAACCTGACAAGCTGATCCGTCACAAGATACTCTTCAGCCATATTCAAGTGCATGGCTGGCATGCAGATCCGATTTTTAATCTCCAGTTTGTTTATGGTTATCGGTTCAAATACCGGGTCATTCATCATTTCTTCTCCTTGATTGTTATATACTGTTAAACAGTAAGAAAACCATTCGGGTTTATTGATCCCTATTGAAAGCAGCTTTCTCAATCCGTCCAAAACTCAAATGCTACTGATATCTATAGACGAAAATAATTGCACGATATGCTCAGATAATATCTCCCGTTTTAAGGGCTTCAATCTCGTCCGGTTGAAACCCCCACTCTTTTAGCGCTTCATCATTGTGTTCCCCTTTACCAGGAGGTGGATACCGCATTTCAGGTTCTGTACGACTGAAACGTGGTGCCGGTGCGGGTTGTACTACACCACCAACCTCAATAAACGATTGTCTGGCCTTATTATGAGGATGTTCCATCACCTCATCCAGTTCAAGTACTGGTGCGAAACAGACATCGGTTCCCTCCATGATGTTGCACCATTCTTCCCTGGTTTTGCTTTTGAAAATCTCCGTTATCTTTTCCTTCCAGTTCGGCCATTGGTCTATGTCCATTTGATTTTGAAAGGCCTCATCCTCTATCTCAGCATGCTTGAGTAGTAATGCGTAAAATTGCGGTTCAATGGATCCAATGGATATCCACTTGCCATCTGCGGTTTCATACGTATCGTAAAAATGGGCACCGCCATCTAGCAGATTAGTTCCCCGGTTAGCTGAATGCAAACCGCCAGCAGCCATTCCATAAAACATTCCCATCAGTGCCGCAGACCCTTCAACCATCGACGCATCAACCACCTGACCCTTCCCTGAATTCCGAGCCTCATAAACGCCACACATGATCCCGAAAGCCAGGATCATGCCGCCACCACCGAAATCACCTACCAGATTTAACGGAACAGCCGGTTTTTCGCCCTTTCTGCCAATGGCGTGCAATGCCCCGGAAAGTGAAATATAGTTGATATCATGGCCTGCTGCCTGAGACAATGGTCCATCCTGTCCCCACCCGGTCATCCGTCCATATACCAGTCCGGGGTTTTGCTGCAAACAGACATCGGGGCCGAGACCCAACTTCTCCATTACACCTGGTCGAAATCCTTCAATCAATCCCTCCGCCTGGGATATCAACCTCAGAACCGCCTGAACCCCTTCCGGTTTCTTCAGATCAACAGATACCGACCGCCGGTTTCGATGTAGAATCTCATACCGGGTTTCCTGTGAAAGGACTGATGGTGCCTTACGATCAATTCTAACAATCTCAGCACCCATATCGGCCAGCATTTGAGCACAAAACGGACCCGGTCCGATACTGCCAATTTCAACAATCTTCATCCCCTTAAGCGGTCCCATCTCAATTCCTCCTGAACTGTTATGTTAAGTACGATCAGTGCGACTTTAACATCGTTTGCACTAAAAAAGATTCCAACCATAAATTACATCATTTGATTGAATAGTATCCTAGTCGAGTCCCGAAGCGAAGTCAAGATACCCTTTCAGCCCAATTCCCCATCAAAAATCATTCGTTCCTGAAAGGGTTCTTCTGTTTTTCAAAAGTGCAATATGTATAGTCTGACTTTACATTATGCACAGTGTTGTTATCAAGCCCAATCTTTACAACATTTTAATCTTCCTTTATTCCTAGACCTGTCGGCCGTGATCGGCCTGGACCGTTTCAAAGAATGTATGTTACCTTTTATAGGGAGGTAAATCGTGCCTTTCCTGGCAGAATTATCACATCGAATAAGACTATTCACTACTATTTCCGGATCTATCGTATATTTTCAATCGTGGAAAGATGGAACGCCGTGTGTATCGCTTGACATCCAATAAGGGATTTTTTATCAGCTCACTCGACCACATGACGCAAAACCTGGTCTCCACTATCTGCTATATTAATGAGAACATACCATGCACAACGATAATCGTACTGCATTGATTTCGATTTTCATTGTCATTCTTATTGGCTTGGGACTGGCATGGGCTGGCAGCCAGGGGGGGACTGTGGTATACGGGGTGCCACTATATGCAGGTCTAGTGGGACTGGCGTTCCTGATACAATGGGTAGCCTTTTTACCGGCGTATCTGGGCCAGAGTGAACGATTTTTCGACCTCACCGGCAGCGTTACCTACATTGCTGTAACCGGTATTGCCGTTTTGTTGAGTCCGGTGCTGGATGGCCGATCTCTGTTGCTATTGGTTCTGGTAGCAATATGGGCGTTCCGGCTGGGCAGTTTTCTGTTCCGGCGCATTCACAAAACTGGCAAAGATGGCCGGTTCGACAACCTCAAACCCCATTTCTTTCGATTTCTCAACACTTGGACACTGCAGGGATTATGGGTATCATTTACATTGGCGGCTGCACTGGCGACGATTACGACGGCCTCACGCAAAGAGCTTGACGTGTTTGCTCTGGCTGGCCTACTGATTTGGTTTATTGGATTCGCAATCGAAGTGGTGGCAGACGCCCAGAAAAACGGGTTTCGGGCAAACCCGGATAATGCAGGACAGTTTATCCAGACGGGCTTATGGGCATGGTCGCGCCATCCAAACTATTTCGGCGAAATCGTGCTCTGGATCGGTGTGGCTGTAATTTCAATACCGGTTCTCAGGGGCTGGCAGTGGATGACCCTTATTTCACCTGTGTTTGTCACGCTGCTGCTGACCCGGGTCAGTGGCATACCAATACTGGAGCGACGGGGTGACAAAACATGGGGTGGTCAGGAAGACTACGAAGCATATAAAGCGCGCACACCAGTACTGGTCCCGCGACCACCAAAATAAAGGGCAATCGAGGTCGCTCAAGATTGAGGGCGGTTATTCAACTACATCCATATTGGACAGGACCTGAAATCCCTCTCTCACCAACACATCCCTGGCTTGATCTGCATCTTCAAACCGGAATATCATAATGGCTCTTCCATCCCGTTTTTCTGAAAAAGCGTACATGTACTCAATGTTCAGATTGCAGCGGGAAAAGGTCTGAACAGCAAGATGGAGTGAGCCTGGCGTGTCATCCAAGGCGATGGCCAGCACCCGGGTGGTGGAACAGCTTACCTGATGGGCTTTGAGGACAGCAACGGCTTCTTCCGGATCATTGGTGATCAGCCTCAATATTCCATAATCGCTGGTTTCAGCAATCGTCAGGGTGATGATGTTGATCGATTTTTCATGCAGGAATTTCAGAACCTTTTCCAGATGACCCGGTTTGTTCTGCAAAAAGACTGAGACCTGGGTTACATGCATTTTTCTTCTCCTGTTGAATGTTTAGACAAGAACTGTAACTTTAGCTTTTTCTACGATCGATCACGCGCACCGCTTTTCCTTCACTGCGAGCAATGGTCATCGGTTCAACCAGCGTGATTTTGGCTGAAACCCCCAGGGTTCCCTTGATTTTGTGGGCAATGCCTTTGGATATCAAATCCAGGGTTTTGATCTCATCTGAAAACAGGCTGTCATTCACCTCAACCATGATCTCCAGATCGTCCATTATTCCTTTTCGATCGACGATAATCTGATAATGAGGTTCGATACCTTCAGCTTCAATCAGAATAGATTCGATCTGGGACGGGAACAGGTTCACTCCCCGTATAATCAACATATCATCTGTTCGCCCGGTCACCTTTTCCATTTTCACCAGCGTTCTGCCGCAGCGACAGCTATCGTGGTACAGTCGTGTGATATCCTTGGAGCGATAGCGAATGGTTGGAAATGCAGCCTTTGTCAACGAGGTGTAAATAATCTCACCCTGTTCTCCCTCGGGTAGAATCTCACCTGTTTCTTGATCAATAATCTCAACGTAAAAATGGTCTTCACAAACATGCAGGCCTGATTTCTCAGAGCATTCCGCAGCTACACCCGGGCCGATCAGTTCACTTAGGCCATAGATATCATAGGCATCGACCCCCAGGCGTTTTTCGATTTCTGTACGCATCGCCTCGGTCCAGGGCTCAGCACCAAGAATGGCTGTTTTCAGGCTGGATTTTCTAAGATCGAAATCCGGCATGTGGCGCTCTGCATATTCTGCGATATTCAGTGCGTAGGAGGGGGTGCAGGCCAGCATTGTAGAGCCGAAATCCTTAATCAACATCAGCTGGCGCTCCGTATTCCCTCCCGAAATCGGGACTGTCAACGCACCCAGTCTCTCTCCCCCGTAATGCAGGCCGAGTCCGCCCGTGAACAACCCATACCCGTATGCGACCTGGATAATATCTTTATTGCTGCCGCCATAAGCCACAAGACTTCGAGCAACTACTTCCGCAAAGATATCGATATCCGCCCGGGTGTATCCGACAACGGTAGCGTTACCCGTTGTACCAGATGAAGAGTGGACACGGACAACCTCCTCCATTGGCACCGCAAAAAGACCGAACGGATAGGCATCCCGCATATCCTGTTTGGTCAGAAAAGGGATTCGCCGCACATCATCCAATGAATTCAGTTGATCCGGATGAAATTTCGCCTGATCAAAACTATTTTGATAAAAAGGAACATGTTCATATGCCTGCCTGACCGAGTGTCGCATTCTTTCCAACTGCAATGCCTTACGCTCCGGAACGGACATTGCTTCCACCGCTTTGTTATACATACTTACCAGTATTTAAAAATCAAGAGGACGGCAGACTGATACCACTTGATAAAGAGGTCAGTCATGCCCGGATTAAGCCCATAAAATTAATTGATCACAGTATATCAAGATATCAATCAAGAGAGAATTTGTCCATGGAACAGCTCGTAATGCCATGATCTGCATTCATGTTCTGGAATCTGACGAAATCCTTCCGAAAAATACTCAGCGATCATATGAGTGATGAAGGAGGTTGGCATTGCCTAAAGCGATTAGTCCAGCGATATCTGGCGGCAGTTGTGACAACCATTTTCTATCAAATTCAATAATTTCTTAATAATTGTCCCACTGGCCATTCACCCAGGTATCACTTCCAATGGTTATTCTGTCAGCAGACGTCTAACCTTCTTTCATTTAATCTTCCACCTCCTCTTTACCATTGATTTTAGTATTGTTTTCTATTAGGGTGGGCCCGGTTCAGAAAAGAAATTCTAACCAATTCACAGGTAAGCCTTATGATTGAAAGTACAAAAATTCTACCGTCATCATCAACGGATTTAGACTCATGGCGTGGCTGGGTGGCGGTTGGAGCAACCTTTGCCAGTACCTTTATTCTGTTTGGCATTGCCTACAGCTTTGGTGCATTTTTCAACTCGATGTCCGTTGAATTCGGAGCCAGCCGCAGTGCTACCTCCGCTGTGTTTGCCATAACCACCTGTCTGTTTTTCACTGGTGGTATCATTACCGGGCCGCTGAGCGATCGGTTTGGACCAAGGCCTGTGTTGATATTTGGCGGAATTGCTATCGGTGCAGGTCTGTATCTCACGTCTCTGGTGCAATCTATCCAGATCGGCTATATCACTTATGGACTCGGCGTGGGAATTGGCGTTGCCTGTGGCTACGTTCCGATGCTAGCGGTGGTTGGGGCCTGGTTTGAGAAACGACGCGCCGCTGCATTGGGAGTTGCTGTCACCGGTATCGGTTTTGGAACACTGTTGATGTCACCCCTGGCTGCCAGTTTGATTGGAAGAGTGGGTTGGCGACAAACCTATGTGATTTTCGGTGTCCTGAGTATGGTGGTGTTGCTTTTATGCGCCTTTATAACCCCACGACCTCCGGCAACATCAGGAGAAGTGGTGAAACAGAGCCTGGGTCAGCTTATCAAAACACCGATATTCAGATACATGTATCTTGGTGGATTTTTTAATACCCTGGCCTTGTTTGTCCCCTTCGTATTCCTGGCTCCTTACGCTACCTCCCAGGGAATAAGCGAAGTCGGCGCGGCATCTTTGATCGGTATCATTGGTGGATTCAGCATTGCCGGCCGATTGATCTTCGGTGTTCTGGGTGATAGAGTCAGCCGCATTCGCTTGTTTCAAGGTACTTTTCTGATTGTCGCCCTGAGTTATGTTGTCTGGTTGGTAGCAGCAGACTCGTTTGTTCTGCTGGTCTGTTTCGCCGCCCTTTTAGGCACGGGATATGGAGGGTTTATTGCCCTTTCACCTGCAGTCACTGCCGAGCTATTTGGCCTGGCAGGTTTGGGTACCATTTTGGGGGCCATGTACACATCAGCCGGTATTGGCGGCTTGATCGGTCCCCCCCTGGCTGGATATCTGATCGATCAAACCGGCAGCTACTCACCAGCCATCATTGTAGCCATGATTTTTGGATGTATTGCCTTTTTATTGCTGATACCCATTCAGCGTTATATGAAACGCCAGATGGATTAAATGTCAAATTGTTAACGATTCGCATGCAGATGCAGTTTGGCTTTGACTATCTGCTTGAATGCTATGTCCCTGTGGCAAAGGGTCAATAATGCTATCTCCCTATCCGTCTTAAGGGATCGGAATCTGCTGGTGCGAATAGACTGAAGAACTGAGAAAATAATTCACTACTGCATATTCATCATCTTGTCCTGGAACTCATGCTCATAAAAATTGACGCTTTTTCCGTTGCCCTGTACAAAGAGCTTGTATCCTTCCTTTAATGTAATAACTGCAGCTATTTCCAGTTACTAAGAGCCTCCCCTGCCAACGTTAAAAAGGCCTGCGGACTGTGATTAGCGGTTTTTTTAAAAGCTTAAAGATATGAGAAAAACAGGCCTCGGTTATCTTTGATAAAAAATCCCTTTAAATGATGAAAGCATTAATACCCGAAGTAAAATTTTCAAAATCGAATCGAGACCAGCTGGAATTTGAGATTTTTACCTTACAAAGTCTTTTTTCCAGACAAGATCTACTGAACATTTCGCTTGAAGAACCTCACCGGGTCGATTTTTATCATATTTTGTTCATAACGAGTGGTGAGGGGATTCATCATATCGATTTTCAACCATTTACCTTCAGGGAAGGAAGCATTCTTTTCATTTCCAAAGGGCAGGTACAGGCATTCGAAGTCACGCCCGATATCAACGGATTTTTGATTCTGTTTACTGAGGATTTCCTCCAAAAATATCTGATTCACTCAGATCTGCTTTCCTTCCATAGGCTTTACAATTACTACCTCCATTCGCCGATAATCCAACCAGAAGAATCTGATATAATCAATTTCAGGAATATATTTGGGGAAATCGAACAAGAGTATTATGCTGTGGATGATTTTGCCAGAGGGGAAATTCTGCGTCACTTATTAAACGTGATTTTGCTGAAAGCCGAACGCATTAAACGGACCTTGAATCCCAGGGAAAGGAATTCTGAATGGTTCAAAACTTTCATCTTTTTTAAAAACAACCTTGTAAGGAATTACACAGAAACCCGAAACGCTGAAGACTACGCCGGTCAATTGAATATATCGTATAAACACTTGAATACAATCACCAAATCAATTGTGGGGTGTACCGCAAAAAAAATTATCGATAATTTTGTGGTCATGGAGGTAAAGAGATATATGGCTGTTTCAAACATATCAATCAAAGAATTAACCTATGCTATGGGATTTGATGAACCCACCAACCTCGTAAAATTTTTTAAAAGACACACAAGCCAAACCCCTTCCCAATTCAAAAAATATCTGACTTGTTAGTCCACAGGTTCGAGATTTACCATTCTTTGTCAATGATCCACCTTTCCCGACATGCTTACCCGGTTTACCTTTATACGATAGGGTTCATTATGCGATAGAATGCACATTTCAATTTTACGGGAGAAATAGTATGGCAGAGCAGAAAAAAGTCGCCGTCATCGGCGGTAGCGGCCAGATAGGATATGGATTAAGCAAGGCTTTACTGAAACTAAATCATGAAGTTGTAGCCGTGTCCAGAAAAAGGGGTGTTACCAATGAGGCAAAACTCACTGAATTAGAGAGACTTGGCGCTGTCGTCAAAGAATGTGGTGACTATGCTGACATAGATAGTCTCACAGGTATTTTGAAAGGCTGCGATACGGTGGTAGTCGCCATGAGGGCTAACGCAAAGATGATCAGACAGGTTGAGCCGCGTATTCTTGAGGCGGCAGTAAATGCGGGTGCAAAACGGTTTGTTCCAGATGAATTTGGCTGTCACACACTATTAATTGACTACGGAGACGGTACTCTCTTTGACGCCAAAAAGGATTTGCATCAGAAGATCTTTAAATCAGGAATGGATTGGACCTTCATATATAACGGTGTCATTTTCGATTATATGGTCCCGAATTTCCGTATGTGGGACAAAATAACGACGTTTGGTGATGTCAATATTGAGCTGACAACCCACGATCTTGGAGATATTGTTACAATTGCCGCCATGGCTGTCACAGATGATCGGACCGTTAACAAAGCAGTACAGATTAGTGCCAACAAGGTTACCCAGGCTGGAATGATAGAAAAACTTCAGAAAAACTGGCCTGACAGAATTACAGATATTGACCACATATCATCTGAAGAAATAATTGATAAAAAAGTGAATTCAGATCCTGATAAAATTTCCGCCAAAGGAGGTTTTGAGCCAGACCAGGAAAGGTACGGAATAAACTATGTGGTCTATGTCATCGGAAAACTGTTCGGTGAAAACAGGTCCGACACACTTCTAGCTCAGGAACTGTACCCTGACTATAAATTCAAAACCCCGGAAGAAGCAATGAAGGATGTTGCCTTTGTGTTTGGAGAACAACCGTAAAGATTCATCAATGGCAAGTAGTGAAGATATCAGGTCTATGACAAGCTCATGTTGCATAGCTTAAACCTGTTTTAGTTGCGTTCAGCGTAGGCTGTCCTTTATACTTATGTTGTATCCATTCAATAAGGAGGTCACGATGAAAAACAAACCAAGTGTACTGTTTTTGTCCCATGGAGGCGGACCTTTGCCACTTCTTGAAGATGAGGGACATAAGGAGATGGCTAATTGTTTAGAGAAGATAGCAGCCCATCTTAAAAAACCATCGGCCATCATTGTCGTCAGCGCACATTGGGAAGAAGGAGTTCCCACCATCACGTCGGGAGCTACCCAGTCTCTTATCTACGATTACTACGGATTTCCAGAAGAATCATACCGTATTAAATATCCGTGCTCAGGAGAAATATTGTTGGCCGGCCAGATCCATAATCTACTGGAAAAAGCAGGAATCGCAGCCAAACTCGATGAACAGAGAGGTTTTGATCATGGCCTGTTTGTACCATTAAAAATAATGTATCCAGATGCTGATATTCCTTGTGTTCAGTTATCCCTTGTGAGCAGCCTTGATCCTGCTGAACACTTGAAGATAGGCCAGGCTCTACAAGATTTAGACCATGAGAATTTGCTCATTATTGGCTCGGGTTTCTCCTTCCACAACATGAATGCTTTTTTTGCTCCCGAAACACGCGAATCAAAAATAATGAATGAGAATTTTGAGACCTGGTTGTTAGAGACCTGCACCAACCCTGAACTTGACGAAGAAGAAAGAAGTCAGCGACTCATCAAGTGGACAGAGGCTCCTTCTGCCCGGTTTTGTCACCCGAGAGAGGAACATTTATTGCCACTACATGTCTGTTATGGTGTTGCTCACACCAGTTGCTCCGAGAGTTTTGAGCTACGGATTTTAAATATAAAGTCGAGTATGTATCTTTGGTCAACAAAACACTAGCAAAGTGCTACCAGGGAAAAACCAAAGCTACCTTTTCGAGGTGATAAAACCATGTTAGAACGAGTGATTGACCTATTGTTTGAAGAAGCTGGTGGCGAAGTCCCGCAACAGATTAGTCGTCTGAATAAAGATGAACAGTTTCGGGCACTTTGTAACATTCGCCCACCAATTCCGGTGAGTGAGGAGTTCCTTTTATTACAGAATGGCTATCTACAACAGAAAACACAGGAACGACTCATAGTCGATGTCGATACCTTAAAATTTTCAGAAGGAATTGCTTTGTGGCAGGGTGACATAACCCGCCTGAATAGTGATGCTATAGTCAATGCCTGTAATTCAGCACTACTCGGCTGTTTTCATCCTCTCCATAATTGTATCGACAATATTATCCATACCTTTGCTGGAGTGCAGGTTCGATTGGATTGCCACAAATTAATGAAAGGGGCTCAATTGCCGAATGGTGACGTTATGGTAACTTCAGCCTACAACCTGCCCAGTCACTATATTTTTCACACCGTTGGCCCTATAGTAAGGGATCATTTTCCGACAGATCAAAACCAGGCTGATCTCAAGACGTGTTATTTAAACTGTCTGAATGAAGGTAAAAAGAAGAACATCAAAACCATCGCCTTTTGTTGCCTTTCAACAGGTGTATATGGTTATCCCAAACAGGAAGCTGCTAGACTCGCGGTTTCCACAGTAAAAAACTGGTTGGCGAAAGAAGATGAATTGAAGGTCATATTCAATGTGTTCGCTGATGATGACAAATTCTACTATGAGCAGGAATTATCAAACTGACCTAAAACTGGCTAAGAACGCTTTGGAAAATGCCGATGCCATTCTGATTGGTGGTGGGGCTGGGCTCTCTGCCTCAGCCGGACTTCGATACAGCGGAAAACGATTTGAGGATAACTTCACTGAATACATTGAAAAATATAATTTAACGGACATGTATTCATCCGGATTTTATCCATTTAAAACCCAGGAAGAAAAATGGGGATATTGGTCCCGGCATATCCAGATCAATCGGTTCGAACCTGCAACCGGTGATGTTTATTTGAATTTAAAAAATCTGGTTCAAAACAAAGAACATCATGTGATCACCACCAACGTAGACGGTCAGTTTTATAAAGCAGGTTTTGACTCATCCGTAGTATTCGCTGTTCAGGGAGATTATGGAAAGATCCAATGTGCAATTTCATGTCATTCAAAATTGTATGACAGTGAGCAACTTGTGCGTCAAATGATCGAAGAACAGGAAAACTGTAAGATACCCTCAAAATTAGTGCCTCACTGCCCGGTATGTGGTGAAAATATGGAGGTCAATATCCGCAAGGACAACAATTTTATAGAAGATGAATCGTGGCATACATCAGCTTTGAGTTATCAACAGTTTCTATCTGGAATTAGCACTAAGAAATTGGTTTTATTGGAAATAGGCGTAGGTTACAACACGCCCTCCCTCATTAAGTTCCCCTTCGAACAAATCACCTCAAATCACAGAAATACCACTCTGATAAGAATCAATAGGGATCATCCTCAAGCTTCCAGGGAAAACAATGATAAAACAATTGTTTTTAAAGAGGATGCCGCTGAGGTTATCAAGGATATTGTTTGCGTTATTTGATACACCCTTCCTTCAAAACACCGCCTATTATTTCCCCCTGTACACCGGGGTTCTTTTTTCCATGAAGGCATTAAGCGCCTCAATCAGGTCTTCTGATTTCAAGGCCGCTGCATTTTTCTGAGCGACATATTGCAGCCCGGAGCGGATTCCGTTATCGCGACTAAAAAGGATCACATCCTTCGTTCCCTGGACTGTCAGAGGCGGGCAACCTGCAATATCTGCGGCAAGACGGTCTGCTTCTTCAAACAATGCCTGCTGATCCTTGCAGATTCGTGTAATAAAGCCCATCTGTAATGCCTCTTCCGCGTTAAAATCACGTCCGGTCAGTGCCAGTTCCCTGAACCAACCATGCCCAACAATGTAAGGCATTCGTTGTAAGGTTCCGACATCAGCAATAACACCGATTTTTGTTTCTCTGACACTAAATACAGCATCCTGACTGGCAATTCTGATATCACAGGCACTCAGCAGATCTACGCCTCCTCCGATACAGTGGCTGTGCACAGCGGCAATGACTGGTTTTGTGCAGCTCTCGATACTGTTCATACTCTCCTGTCCGGCCAGAATAAGCTTTCGCAGGCTTTCTCTTGAATCTGCCCCGCCATCTCCCATCAACGAACCCAGTTGCATCAGGTCGATACCGGCCGTGAAGCTTTTACCTTCCGCCTTGATCACCACCACCCGGACCTCCGGATCCAGATTGAACTCATCAAAAATCTCCACCAGCAAGGTGAAAAAATCATGGGCCATCGCATTCCGTTTCTCGGGTTTGTTCAAAATCAGGTATGCAACGTGATCTTTTTTCACAATTTTAAACGGTCCTTTTTCAGTCATATATCCTCCTGCAGTTTGGTTACCGGGTTATTATGTTTTCTCCATAGATCAAAATTCTGCCGTAGAATCGGCAATACGCTGGAATAGTGCCCCATGAGTGCGAAATGGTATCGCTCGGAATCCTCGGTCAAAATGACAGGGCTGATTTTAGCTCTTCCGGGGTTTTTCGAATCTGCCAGGTACCACTCACGACACCCACTATTGTACCATTAGTATCCTTAATCTCCAGATCCAGAACAAAATCTGCCTTTCCTTCTTCCTCAGCTCTGTTTTGTATAACCTCAGCCTCCTCTGAACTCATGCTCACTTCCAAAGTTACATCGGTCATCGCAGGGGCAAGAAACCGTATTGAGACCTCTTTCACAATGGGGAAAAACCGCGAATAGTCAAATGAAACCCCATGTATCAGCCCTCCCGCCATTTCCCCGATGGTGAAAAGGGATCCCGCATACATCATTCCAACATGGTTCACATTTCCTTCCAGAGGCATCAACAGTTTTCCATACCGTTCCGATAGATCGGTCACCTTGATTCCGGTTCTCTTGATCCCTTCCACCAGTTTGACTGCCACTTCAGCTAATTTTTCAAATTTTTTCTCAATCATAATCCGCTCATATTTTTATAGTCATTTTATGGGCAATGAATAGTGCTGAAACTCGAGTGAGGATTACTAACCCCTCTTTAGATTGTCAAGATCTAATTGGGCATATGTGAGCATTTGATCGGATTGACTAAATAATTTCCACATATATTCAGACTGTTAGATAAAAGTGTTGTCTATAAGTCTCTTGACTGTTGCGAAATAAACTGCTAATTTTAAAGGGATAAGCAAGACGGAGCCCTGCAATCTATCAAATTCATAGACTGCTTTATTCAGCAACCTCCATCGGGAATGACCCATATAATGGAAGCAACCAAGAGTAAACCACACCCACCTGGTCGTATTAAGATTGTCAATGCTCTGACGGCACTTCTTGAAAAAAAGGAATTCAATGCCATCACTACAGCAGAGATTGCGAAAAACGCCGGGGTCACCGAGGCTTTGATATACAAATATTTCAAAGATAAAAGAGACTTGTTGCATCAGATACTAAGTGCGTTTCTTGAAGACTACCACAGCAAGACCCTGGACGATCTTCGCGGGATCAAAGGGTCAGTTAATAAGATTCGAAAACTGATCTGGACTCATTTCAACGTCTATTCAACCAATCGTGTGTTTGCTCGCATTCTACTGATAGAGGTCAGAAGTCATCAGGATTTTTTCAACAGTGAGACCTACACCCTTGTAAAAGACTACAGCAATATCCTTCTGGACATTATTGAAGATGGAATTCAGAGTGGTGAAATTCGCGATGACATACCGTCCAAAATCATGCGGCAAAGCATCCTGGGCAGCATAGAACATATTTGCCTCACCCGCATCATATTCAACCGGGAGATTTCATCGGACAGTCTGACAGAGGATCTTTGCAACTTCCTGTTCATCGGCATCGAAAAACAAAGATAGACCATGCACTTGTGCTGTCAGTCCGCTCTGAATCGGTTCGTATTGCTCTATCAGATACCCGGTGACAGTCGCTGTCTTCATTAGAAACACAACTCCTTTTAATTTCATTTTTCTGGAAAACAGGGGTTGTTTTTTAAGTGTTTTTCCTTAATAATATTTAATTGTACCAGAGATCTCCGGTTCGAGATTCACAGCCATTTGCCACATATTTACGAATCATGTGTCAAAACGGCGAGTTCAGGACTGTCTGCGAAGGGAATCCTAGTTCATTCTCCCCATCGAGTAAGCCCGTCATCGAATACTCAATTTATCCGGTCTGGCTTTAAAGAAGAACCAGTCTATGGCGCAAGAGTCAAATCCGGCAACAGGTGTTTGAATCTGCTCCACATTGACCTTCTGTCGATCAAGTCCGGTTTCTGGTCATATTTACAATCTGACAGGATCGAATTGTTGTTCAGAGCGAAGTGAATCCAAATCCAAACCATTTATAAAGGTTAGCACCAGGTGGCAAAGCAAAAGAGAAAATATAAAGTGGTTGTAAAAGAGGATTACTGCAAAGGCTGTAATCTTTGTGTGGAGTTCTGCAAACCCGAAGTCCTGAAGGTGTCTGAGAATCTAAACCAGATGGGATACAATTATGCAGAAGTGGATGAGGGGAAAGAGTGCAACGGCTGCATGATTTGCACGCTTGTCTGCCCTGATCTTGTACTCGAGGTATACTATGAATAAAATATTTATCAGTGGTAATCATACATTTGCAGAAGCTGCCATCAGGGCAGGGTGCAAATGCTATTTCGGCTATCCCATTACACCTCAGAACGAACTGGGTGAATACATGGCGGCAAACCTGCGAAACGCAGACGGCGTTTTCATACAGTCTGAAAGTGAAACGGCCGCGATCAATATGGTCATCGGTGCTTCTGCTACAGGTGCCCGCGTTATGACATCATCTTCCAGTCCTGGCATCAGCCTTAAACAAGAAGGTATCTCTTTTCTGGCAGGCTTTGAGCTACCTGCAGTCATAGTTAATGTGATGCGAGGTGGTCCCGGTCTGGGCAATATTGCCCCGGCACAGGGAGATTATTTCCAGGCAACCCGCGGCGGCGGACATGGAGATTATCGAACACCGGTACTGGCACCAGGTTCTGTTCAGGAAATTGCTGATTTAACTTATCTTTCCTTTGACCTGGCCGACCGCTACAAGACACCAGTGATGATTCTGGGTGACGGTATGATGGGACAGACCAAGGAGCCCGTCCTTTTCCCCGAAAAGATCAAGTCCCTGCCTGAAAAAGAGTGGGCCTTGAAGAGTCGTGGGGATGGTCCCAGCAAGTATATGGCATCTCTTGTGCTGGATACAGCAGAAATGGAGCGTCACAACTGGAAGCTTGAACGTAAGTACCAGGAGATTGCGGAGAAAGAAACCCGCTATGAGCTTTACAAGATGGATGATGCCGAGGTGGCAATCATCGCTTACGGGACCACTGCCAGAATTGCTAAGGGAGCCATTAACCGCATCAGGAATGAAGGAATCAAAGCTGGCCTGGTGCGCCCCATCACCTTATGGCCGTTTCCCAAAAAGATACTGCAGGAGCTCACCCGAACCATCAACCAGTTCATTGTTTTTGAAATGAGCACCGGCCAGATGCTGGAGGATGTTCAGCTTTCCATCGGCGGAATGGCCGATATTTCATTTCACGGCAGACCCGGTGGCATTATCCCGACACCTGCAGAATTTGCCAGATTTGTCTATCGCGAGTACCAGGAAAAAAAAGGACTTAAATCATGAAGCTTAAAAACGAATGGCCTAAATATTATAAGAAAGATGTCGTCACCCACTACTGCCCGGGATGCGGCCACGGGACCGTTCACAGAATAGTGGCAGAATTGCTGGAGGAGATGGATCTGGGTAAACGGACCATTGCCGTCAACCCAGCCGGATGCGCGGTGCTGGCTTACAACTATCTTGATATCGATATGATCGAAGCCGCCCACGGACGCGGAACAGCAGTCGCCACAGGTATCAAGCGGGCAAGACCCGACCTTTTTGTCCTCTCCTACCAGGGCGACGGCGACCTCTCTGCAATCGGCACAGCAGAGACGATTCACTCTGCCAACCGGGGCGAAAAATTTTCCGTTATCTTCATCAACAACGCAGTATACGGCATGACGGGCGGGCAGATGGCCCCAACGTCAGTTCTTGATCAGCAGACCACCACCTCACCCATGGGGCGGTCACCAGATGTTGATGGATACCCACTGCATATCACAGATATTGTATCCACTTTCCCTGGTGTAGCCTATGCTGAGAGGGTCTCTTTGAGTACCCCAAAGGGCATCCGCCGAACGAAGAAAGCCATAAAAATTGCATTTGAGACACAGGTTGATGAGCTGGGATATTCTATTATAGAGGTTCTGTCACCTTGCCCGACAAACTGGAAAATGAACACTATCGACTCCTGTAAATGGATGGATAACGTTCTGGCAAAAGAATTCCCGTTGGGCGTGTTAACCGATAAGAGAGAGAAAAAATGATTTCAAGACTGCTTTTTGCCGGTTCAGGCGGCCAGGGTGTATTAACCATAGGAAACATACTGGGAAATGCAGCAATGCTGGAAGACTTCAATGTCACTTTTCTCCCGGAATATGGAGCGGCCATGCGAGGGGGCACAGCCAACTGCACGATCTGTATTTCAGATGAAGAGATCGCGTCTCCTGTTGTATCGTCTCCGGATTTTCTGTTATCTCTGAACCAGCCATCCGTTGTGAGCTTCATCAACCGCCTGCAATCAGGCGGTCGAATGATCTATAATTCCAGTATTGTGGACGATGTTCCGGTTCGGGGTGATATCAGTTCTTTTCCGGTACCGGCAAGTGACATGGCCCACGAATTGAATAGCGCACGATCCACCAACATGATCATGCTGGGAGCCTTCGTTAAGCTGGCAAATGTGGTAAAAATTGAAACGCTCCAGGAAAGCATCCAGATGCTGATGGGGCGAAAGAAAAAAGTGGCTGAAAGTGTCATTAAGGCAATGATGGCCGGTTATGACGGATTTCCATTCGAATAAGAGAGGTTTTAAAATGACTATCAGACAAATATCAATTGCCGTCGAAAATAATCCCGGCAAGCTTCATAGGGTATGCGAAATCCTGGAAGCTGAACAGATCAATATCAAGGCTATCATGTCAGCGGCCAAGCTGGAACCGGTTCAACTTCAGGTCGTCGTCGACGATCCGGACAAGGCGGTCTCCGTACTGAACAGCAAGGGGTACACCACTTCCACCAAAGAAGTGATTGCCGTCTCAGCCCCGGATCATCCGGGCGGACTGAATGCGGTTCTCAGAACCATGGTTGAAGCGAATATCAATGTTGAAAGTCTCTATCCGTTTATTAATCTAGAGGGAGGAGAGGCAATCCTGATTCTGGAAGTGGATAAGGAACTGGAAGCAAAGGATATTTTCAAGAAGAACTGGATTAAAACCCACGGATCCGAAATCTACAAAAGCTGACAATACCGGATCAAAACTCAAGACCCGGTTTGAACGTCAGGCTTTCCTGAAATAACAAGGGCACCGGACGGTACCCTTGTTATTTACATTTCCCCTACTTAGGACCCGTTGCCAATCCACCTGTCATCAAAGGTGCCAGGTAAGCAAAACTGTCGTTGACGCCACCTGTCAGGACTTTCGCTTCATCCAGGTTGGTTATTTTTGACCACTCGTCACGTACCTGCTCAGCAGAAATATCAGCAACACCATCACCGATAATAGTTCCGGGCGCACACATGACAGCTGTTCGACTGAACCAGCCGGCTGCACAATTAAAGATCATGTCTGAATCCTGGTTCTCTTCTGATACCAGATACATCACCAGCGGTGTCACAAATTTCGGGTCCAGTTTGGTAAAAATTTCAGGAGGCATTACATCCTCAGTCAGACGGGAAGCAGCAATCGGTGCAATGGTGTTGGCCTTGATATTGTACTTGGCTCCTTCAATATGAATGGAGTGCATCACACCGAGAACACCCATTTTGGCGGAACTGTAGTTGATCTGGCCAAAATTACCATACAGACCAGCACCTGATGCTGTGTTAACCACACGACCGTAACCGTTGGCCTTCATGACCTTGAACGCCGGTTGCGTCACACAGTAAGCACCTTTCAAATGAACAGCCATCACCAGGTCCCACTCTCCCTCTTCCATTTTGACAATACTCTTGTCACGGAGAATTCCAGCGTTGTTGATCACGATATCGACCTTGCCGAAATTGTCCACGGCAGTTTTCACAATGTTTTCCCCACCTTCGATGGTTGCAACAGAGTCATAGTTAGGAGCCGCTTCACCACCGGCCGCCTTGATTTCATCCACAACCTGATCAGCGGCAGCTGCGCTGCTTCCAGAACCATCCCTGGCGCCACCAAGATCGTTAACAACCACTTTAGCGCCTCTTTTTGCCAATTCAAGCGCATAGGTTTTTCCCAATCCTGCGCCTGCTCCAGTTACGATTGCAACTCTTCCATCAAATCTGACATCACCCATCACGTTCTCCTGTTTTTATTATGCTTTAACGGCTCGAAAGTCCCTCATCCCGGTAAGAAATCCCTCAACGGCGAGAGATTCCAGCGAACGAGCCTGATAGAGCCGGCAACCCTTTTTGCAATGAATCATTCAAATCGGGTTGTGCCCGGCAAGTAAAAAACTGACTCTGGAAATAATTAGAACCCTCTCTTTAAAATAGTATTTCCAATTGTTGGCTGATACACCCTGAAGAACAGTCAGTTAAATCAGTTCCTATTAAATTCCTGTGCAAAAGCAGGGATCAGGATAAACTTCAGTGTATCTTTCGTAACAGAAATGTACTCCTCGTGGTCCACCTTCAATACCCTTCGAAAAGCAGACTCCCCGGAAGTGAACGAATATATCGCATTTGAAATCGCCAATACCATGGCTGAATCCCGAGGAGATACATCTTTTTTGTCCGGAGCCAGGCCCATCGCTGTTGCTACATTGGGAACATGCGCCGATAACCGATCATCCTTGATCCCGTCAGGTCGCGTTTTCGTGAACGAGCTGACCACTACAAGCTTCGGAACTTCCGGTTTAGAGAACAAATAATCACACATGGTCTCAATCGCAACCTCCAGGCGGACAGCCATTGACTTCCCGTGGACTTCCTTTTCAATATCCCGCAACACCTGGATAATCTCATCATTAACGTCTGTCACCACTGCCTCGTAAAGATTCTCCTTATCTCCCCAGTGATAATGCAGAGTCGATATATCAATACCCACTTCCTTGGCGATCATGCGAGTGGTAACCCCATGATAACCATACTCTCCAAAAAGATGTCGGGCGGATAATAATATCTTCGCCTTCATTGAGTCCGGGTTCTTTCTCGCTTTCTCCAAAGGTGTCGGCACTAGCTGTCTCCCAAATTCCAAATAGAAATTCCATTAATTGTTTCCATCATATGATGCATAGTTTTTAGAATGGATTTTTGCCCTGACTATGTCAAGAAAAAAGAGGAGTAGCAGGCAGCTGGTTGAAACCAGGAAAACAAGCATAACCCCCGATGTTGTCAGGGAGTTATGCGATATCAGAGGAGTTTGAAGCGAGGTTTAAAACAATGCCGGATGCTAGTACTTTCCACCGTGGTCTTTTTTGACCTGATCCCGATCAATTTCGTTGTCATCAGTTTTGGGGAGGCTATCCACAAAAACCACCTGTTGCGGTTTCTTATATCTTGCGATACGAGAGCCAACAAATTCAATCAGTTCCTTATCATCGAGAGATTCCCCAGGCTTCAGGACACAGACTGCCTTGATGGCCTCACCCCATTTCGGATCTGAAACGCCAATGACACTGACTTCTGTGACAGTCGGATGTTCAAGGATCGTCTTTTCGACCTCTATTGGGTAGACATTTTCACCACCCGGTTTAATCAGTTCTTTTTGTGCTTTCCGCTTAACATACCAGAGATAACCCTCTTCATCAAAACGGCCAACATCGCCAGTATGGTGCCATCCGTTTCGAAAAGTATACGCTGTTTCCTCTTCCAGTCCCCAGTATCCCAGAAAAACGGTTGGAGATCTTACACAAATCTCTCCCGGGGTTCCTACGGGGACTTCGTTGTCAAGATCATCAAAGAGGGCAACCCTTGCAAGATGGGTTGGTTTACCAGCACTGCCGGGCTTCTCGGCAATGGGACAGCCGCTGACGCCCATGGCTTCGGTCTGTGCAAATCCGGTGTGATACATAGCATCTGGTGCCAACCCCATAAAGCGTTTGATATTATCGGGATGATCCATACCACTGAGATGTTTAATACTTGAGATATCGTAGGACCCCTCATCATACTTATCCATGATCATGCCCAGAATGGGGGCGAAATTGAAGAAAACAGTTCCTTTCTCTTTTTCAATCAGCTGCAACGTCAATTCGGGGTCAAACCTCTCGAGAATCACATTTTTACCGGCCGCATGCATCATGGCAATGGAGAGATTAAGACCCGCTACATGAAAAAGCGGCAGAATACACATATGGCACCCTTCATGGTCGAGCTCGTATTCACCCATGGCAATAAGGCTTGAGTAAATGCAATTGCCATGGCTTAACAGCGCTCCACGGGGATGACCTTCGACTGCTGCTGTGTGGATAATAACGAAACCTGCATCTTCGGAGAAATCCGGGGCATCATTACCATCCGGACTATCCATTAAGGAATCAAAAGAGAGAAAACCTGCCTGCAGATCTCCATCGCCAATTCCATAGCATTTTTCTATGAAATCAGAACCCTTGGCGATTTCTCCTACGGTTTTCTGGTAATCAGCTCCAGCGAAAACAATTTTTGGGGTACAGTCTTTAAGGACAAATTCAACCTCATCCTTCTGAAACCGCCAGTTGACTGCCAGGACAATAGCACCTATTTTCGCAGCGGCACCATACAAAATCATGTATTCGTCACTATTATGAGCAACGATACCCAACCGATCACCCAATTGCACGCCCGCTTTTACGAGACCCGCAGCAAAACTGTCACATTTGTTTTTGTACTCTTTATGTGTCAATCGTCTTTCATTGAAAACGATGGCATCGCGATTTGGATATAGCTGAGCATTTCTATAGATAAAATCGTATATGGTAAAATCACGTACACCCATGACATGTCCTCCGTGAATAAGCCTATTAATAAAGAGATTTCGCTGTATAAATTTAGAGGATAGTTTGTCACTTCGCACCATTAAATGCAAATCCCTGCAAAGAGCGACCTTTTCACTGTTCCACCGAGCGCTGACCCAATACTTTCCACAAAAAGTTTGTTTGTTTTTATTGGTTTTTCGGGTAAAGTGGATATTTCAAAGACTATTCCTGCCGCATCTAAAGGCAGGGAATCACTGAAACATTCTCATCAATTGTTGGATAGTTTAAGAGGAAAAGGCAATGTATATTAATGGACAATGGATCGAAGCCGAGGGCGGAAAAACATTCCCGGTCACCAACCCTGCAAATGGGCAAGTCATCGGAAACATTCCGGATGGTAATCAGGATGATGCCAGAAAAGCGATTCAAGCAGCCGAAGATGCCTTCAAAGGCTGGTCGACTCTGACGGCATATGAACGATCATCATACCTCTACAAAGCATGGCAGATCATGATGGAACGTAAAAACCAACTGGCCGAACTTATGACAACTGAGCAGGGGAAACCGCTCAAGGCCTCCATGGGAGAGACACAATACGGTGCAGATTTTCTACTGTGGTACGCAGAAGAGGCGAAACGGGTTTATGGAGAAATCATCCCGGCCCCCCGCAAAGATCAGCGATTTATGGTCCTCCACCAACCAGTTGGCGTTGTTGCTGCAGTTACACCCTGGAACTACCCCATCTCAATGATCACCCGTAAGGTTGCTCCTGCCCTGGCTGCTGGTTGTACAATTGTTCTCAAGCCGGCAGAGTCTACCCCGCTTTGTGCCATTGAGATTTTTAAGATCCTGGATGAGGCAGGTATTCCTCCAGGCGTCGTCAATCTGGTTACAGCTCGAGACCCTAAACCGATCGGAGACGAATTTCTAAGCAACCCACTTGTTAAAAAGCTGGCTTTTACGGGTTCAACGGAGGTCGGTAAGTTCTTAGCTCAGGGGGCAGCAGCCCAGATGAAACGAATTTCCCTGGAGTTGGGTGGTCATGCCCCCTTTATTGTTTTCGATGATGCGGACCCGGTCCATGCAGCCAAGGGAGCCTCCCTGGTGAAATTTTTGAACACCGGGCAGGCCTGCATCAGCCCCAATCGAATATTCGTGCATAAGAGCATTATTGATCCCTTTGTCGAAGAACTGTCGGCCCGGGTTTCACGAATGCAGGCTGGCAGCGGTTTTGAAAAGGGCGTTCAGATAGGACCCTTGATTGATGCAGCAGCGCTGGAGAAGGTTCAGCGGCAGGTGAAAAATGCGCAAGAACTTGGCGCCACTATTATCTCCGGCGGAAAACGCCTGACAGAAAACGACCTGGACAAGGGCTTCTTTTTTGCGCCGACCGTCATACGCGACGTGACCCCTGAAATGTTGATTTATCGGGAGGAGACATTTGGTCCGGTGGCACCGGTTATTGCTTTCGACAATGAGGAAGAGGTTCTGGAAATGGCCAATGACACCAATTATGGATTGGCCTCTTACGTCTATACCCGTGACATATCACGCGCCATGCGGATGTTTGAAGGCCTCAGGTTTGGAATCGTCGGCATCAATGATATCAACCCGACAGCTGCAGCCGCTCCATTCGGTGGAATGAAGGAGAGCGGCCTGGGGAGAGAAGGAGGGCATGAAGGAATCGCCGAGTATCTTGAAACCAAACTCGGCGGATTCTCAATCTGACAAGTTTCTCAACCAATCACAGTTTCCTGGGCTTGATCATGTTTTCAGGCGCCAGGACTTCATCCAGTTTTTTCTTGGTCATCAGCTTCTGTTCAAGAACCAGCTCATAGACCCCTTTGTTCTGTTCAAGTGCCTCTTTTGCCAGTTGCGTTGATACTTCGTAGCCCAGAACCGGGTTCAAGGCCGTTACCAGCCCAATACTGTTTCGAACCTGATTTCGAATATGTTCTTCATTGGCCGTGATCCCGGTGATACACTTGTCTACCAGGACACTGATTCCATTTTTCAACATTTCGATAGACTCAAAAATACTCTGCACTATCACCGGCTCCATCACATTCAGCTCAAGCTGTCCAGCTTCCGCACCCAAGGAAACTGTCAGATCGTTTCCAATAACCTTGAATGCGATCTGGTTGACGACTTCCGGAATCACGGGGTTGACTTTCCCCGGCATAATTGAAGATCCCGGTTGCATTTTCGGCAGATTAATTTCATTAAGACCGGTCCGGGGACCAGAAGATAGTAACCTGAGGTCATTACAGATTTTAGAAAGCTTAATAGCCAGCCGCTTAATCGCTGATGAATACATCACAAAAGCACCTGTGTCCTGGGTCGCCTCTACCATGTCTTCAGCCAGTTTAACATCCAGACCGGTTGTCATTTTCAGGTGTTTGATCACTTTCTCACTGTAAGCAGGATCTGTATTGATACCCGTTCCGATGGCTGTCGCACCCATATTGACCACCAGAAATAGATTGGCATTTTCCTTCAGCCTCAATACTTCTTCTTCAAAAGTGGATGCATAAGCCTCAAAAGCCTGCCCAAGGCTCATGGGAACGGCATCCTGCAACTGGGTTCGCCCCATCTTGATAATATGGGAAAACTCCTGGGCCTTTAAATGAAAACTGTTAATCAACCGTTTTAAAATGACCAGTAACGCTTCATTGGCATTAAAGAGTGCTATTTTTACAGAGGTTGGATAGCTATCGTTTGTTGATTGAGATAGATTAACGTGGTTATTGGGGTGACAGTACTGATACTCGCCCCGTTCGTGTCCCAGCAACTCGAGTGCTCTGTTGGCAATCACCTCATTGGCATTCATATTAGTCGAAGTACCGGCCCCACCCTGGATCATGTCCACCACAAAGTGTTCATGCAGCCTTTTATTTCGAATCTCCTCACAGGCCTTCACAATAGCCTCCTTGATCTTGCCGTCCAGGTTGCCCAACTCGTGATTCGCCCTGGCAGCAGCCATCTTAACACTGGCAAACGCTTCGATCAGAACCGGAAAAAACTTCAATGTCACACCACTGATATTAAAATTCTCCAGAGCTCTCAACGTCTGAACGCCATAATAATACTCATGCGGTACTTCACGGTCTCCAAGCAGATCATGTTCTGTGCGAGTTCTACCGGATTCATACTGAACATTGGTATTTAAGACACGGGTATTTGCCTGGCGCATACGTCTCGAAATCACCTTAGCCACGTAAGAATACACGCTCATGGCAATGGTACCGTTTGCTTCGAAGATCTCGATCATCTTTTCTTTACGTATGTAATGGATAACAGTATCCTCCAGCACCCTTGCAGAGGCGAAATGAGGTGTATCATCGATGATTGCCCCTTCGCCCAGAAAATCATAGGCACCAAAAAACGACATGGTCTTCTCTTCCCCGTATGGGGTTTTCTTAAACAACAGCACGCGGCCAGTTTTGATAAACTGGATTTCCTCCCTGGGATTATTCTCGCTGAAAAGCATATCACCCTCTTTATAGCTTCTCTCTTCCAAGCAGGCTGCAACAACAGACTGTGAATTATCATCCAGGTCTTTAAACAGCTCTATTTTCTTTACAAAGCCGACCAACGTTTCTGTTCCCATATAAACCTCTTGAAGAGTGATACAATAAATCTCAATTTCCCCTGATAGAAGCGGGATTTAGAGAAGGAGATTTCGACAGTGCCAAAAGTTTATCCAAGTGTGACCATGCTATCGGAAAGAAAAGTTTAAATCTATGATTTTCTTACTTACCACCTTCCAGCCCAAGCCCAAAAACGGTCAGATTTACACCGCTAAACTGGTCAATTGGATTTGGCCCTTGGATTGCATTATATGTTTCATAACAGGGGATAAAACCTTATCTAACTGTATTAATTGCACATGGAGTGCTTTCCAGGTGACGCAATCACCAGGGTTACAGGGTCCTGGAACGACCCTTAGGTAGTCATTTTCAACGGAAGGAAATCAGACAACCACTGCTGCCCAACACCTTCCACTACGGACGGCGGAAAAATCATCAGGTCAGCAGGCTTTTGGAGAGAAGAAATGGAAGAGACAACTAACGTTATTGAATTTTTGAACGAATTACAAACACTCATCACCCAGGGTCTGATTACAGAAGATCTGGCGCTGGAACTCCTGGACTGCTTCTAATCAAAAAATAGCTCATGTCTTTCTGAATCAGTCAATGTCCCGGTGAACCGTATCCGGTGAGAACGCAGGAAGACAAACCGCCACATACTCGGCTCCCCCTTTTTCCGGTGTACTATACTGTACCCACTCTCCAGCCTCAGTCAGAACCGCTTCACCTGCATTTATCGTTATCTCCTCATTTTCTGTTTTAACAACCAATTGACCTTTCAATACCACGGTGTATTCGTCAAATTCGGGTCTCTGACCAGGTTCTATCCAACCCTCCGGGCTTTTCATGCGGGCTATACTGACTTGAGGCGTATCGGTGTTTACCCTTCCAAAATACTCCTCAATTCTTTTAGTCTTGTTACCAGCCGCCTCAATGATGGTTGGCGTTATAATTTTTTTTGGCATAGATCCTCCCGAAAGCCCTTTGCCTTGCTAGAACAGAATATGTTGTCCGATACTATCCCAATGAGCTTTTTTTAACAACTTGTTGTTGCTGTCCTTTATCTATTCTGTTAGTTTCTATCTTTCGATCAAAAAACGGATGCGCTACCGCATCAATATTCAAAACCGGCAGTTTCCGGGCTTCTCAGATGCCCAACTGTTTAATTTCGGAGGAGATATGAAGAAAATCATGTGGCTGATTGTCAGCGTAATGCTTGTTTTAACCATGAGTTCAACCGCTTCAGCAGAAGATGTTCTACAGGCCATCCAGAAGAGAGGAACACTCCTGGTGGGAATGGAAGCCGGCTATATGCCTTTTGAGATGCGGAATAAAAGAGGTAAAATCGTCGGTTTTGACGTTGATATGACAACTGCAATGGCCAAGGCGATGGGCGTCAAGGTTAAATTTATTAATACCAACTGGGATGGTATCATCCCCTCTCTGCAGACCAAGAAGTTTGATATCATCGCATCAGGCATGACGGTTACACAGGAACGGAACCTGAAGGTTAATTTTGCTGATAATTACATCACCGTTGGTCAAACCATCCTGCTGAACAAGAAACTGGCAAAAAAGATCAAATCTTATAAGCAATTGAACAACAAGAGATACACCATCGCCTCAAAATTGGGAACCACTGGAGAGCAGGCTGCAAAACGGATGATCCCCCGCGCAAAGTATATCGGCTACGAAACTGAGCAGGAAGGAACACTGGAAGTGATTAACGGCCGTATCGATGCCTTTATCTATGACCTACCCTTCAATGCCATCATGGCAAGCAGTAAAGCCAAAGGAAAAGTAATCCACCTGGACCAGCCCTTTACATTTGAACCTCTCGGCTGGGCAATCCGTAAGAATGATCCCAATTTTCTCAACTTTCTGAACAACTTCATGTTCCAGGTTAGAAACGATGGGACCTATGACAAGATCTACCGAAAATGGTTCAAAAGCTCCAAATGGTTGAAGGGTGTTCAGTAAAACGGCTTAGGGATCGTACAAAAATAACCTGGCATCATCTGCCCGCAAAAGTCCTATAAAAACTGGACATTTTGCAAACAGAATACCAGGTAATTTTTGAGCCGACCCGTAACAGACCTTCATTGTAGTTCCGGCAGTTGCTGTCTTCCATGGCAACTGCCATTTGAAACAGAGAGATAAGGGCGACTGAATGCTACGTGAAATGGTTAAAAAAAGCTTCTGGTATGTTTGTCTGGTTATTGTACTTGGATTAATGGCGTGGGGCCTGTCAGTCATGAGCAAGCGGATTGACTACGTCTGGTACTGGAACCGAATACCCCAGTATTTCTTCTTTACCGGTCAAATCGAGAAATTTGCCTCGGAAGATGGCAAGCTCAGTATCAATAGTTCCAATGAAACCCATACAGAAGTCACTCTCCACTACGACATTGGCACAACAGAGATATTTGAGGTTGAGACTGAGAGTCTGACATTCAAGGATGGTGACCGTTTTACGGATGTGGACAAGATCGGCGAGCTGGAGGTATTTTCAAAGGGTATATTGATTGTGGGGCTGATTACCACCCTGGAAATATCGCTCTATTCCAGTGTTATAGGGCTGATCATCGGTCTGTTTACCGGCCTTGCGCGGATATCGAAAAATCCGTTAATCAAGGGGCTTTCGACAATTTATGTGGAGGTCATCAGGGGTACCCCGCTGCTGGTTCAAATCTTCATATTCTATTTCTTTCTGGGCACGATACTGCAGTTCGGGCGGTTTGCCGCGGGCACCATGGCTCTCTCCTTTTTTGCGGGCGCCTATGTAGCTGAAATCATCAGGGCCGGGATTCAGTCCGTTCATCCCGGACAGATGGAGGCTGCACGTTCGCTGGGGATGAATTATATTCAAACCATGACCTATATTATCCTGCCGCAGGCGTTTAAGCGAACCATGCCTCCTCTTGCGGGACAGTTTATTTCACTGATCAAGGATTCGTCGTTGGTTTCAGTGATTGCGATTACCGATCTAACCAAGGCAGCGCGAGAAATCAGTACCTCAACCTTCGCCACATTTGAGGTATTTTTCACGATAGCAGGTATGTACCTGGTCTTAACGTTTTCGCTCTCAATGCTGGTACGCTATATTGAAAGGAGATTTGCCGTCAGTGATTAAAATAGAAAACATCAGCAAGACCTTTATCGTCGGAACACATGTTGTCAAAGCGGTGGACCACTGTTCTCATCATGTGAAATCGGGAGAAGTAGTGGTGGTCATCGGCCCATCCGGATCCGGGAAGTCAACACTGCTGCGTTGCATCAATCAACTTGAAACCATCGATTCAGGCAATATTTATATCGACGGCGTCGATATCACCAGCATCAAGACCAACATCAACAAGATCAGGGCTGAGGTGGGGATGGTGTTTCAATCCTTCAACCTCTTCCCTCACAAAACGGTCAGAGATAATATCAATCTGGCGCAGTTGAAAGTCAGAAAGCGTTCAAAATTGGACGCAAACGAGAAAACAGATTACCTGCTGAAAAAGGTCGGTATCGAACAGAAAGCTCACGTCTACCCTTCACAACTCTCTGGGGGCCAGCAGCAAAGGGTTGCCATTGCACGGGCACTCGCAATGGATCCCAAGATCATGCTGTTTGATGAGCCAACCTCCGCTCTTGATCCCGAGATGGTGGGTGAGGTGTTGGAAGTCATGTTAAGACTGGCAAAAGAAGGGATGACGATGGTTGTGGTCTCCCATGAAATGGGGTTTGCAAGGGAAGTCGCCGACACCGTTGTCATGATGGACGAGGGAAAAATTATTGAAGTGGGCAATCCCGAACATTTTTTCACCAATCCGGTAGAGGATCGAACCAAGCTGTTTCTGTCCCAGATTCTTTGATGTCTTCACGTCCGATCCTTATCACGTAATGAAAACCGCTGTGCGTATTCAGATCATCCTGTTATTTTTCTTCAGCCTGTTGGCCCCAGTAATCCATGCCAGCACGACAGCAGAATCCCAACTTCAGTATAAAGCCATTTTTTTCTATAAGCCGGACTGTAAGCCTTGCGAAAAGCTCCATCGAGAGACACTTCCGGACATAAAAAAAAGCCTTGGAAAGCGATTGACCATTCTCTCCCTGAACACAGCCGATCCAGAAGGTGGCAAAGTCTACCTGGGGGCCCTGATTGAACTTGGTATCCCGTATGCCAAACCTCTGCCAATAATTGTTTCAGGCCGCCATTACTGGAGCGGGGAGTCGGAAATCACGCGTCACCTGGCGGAGATGGCGTCCGCCGACCCCAACGGTCCCTTATCACGATGGCCAACTATCTCCGGCTTGGATAATCTGTTGGAGCGAATTCAGCTGATGCCAGAATCCGAGAAGAAACAGTGGTTTATCTCTGCCAATCCAGGATCGCTGAGTTTTATCATTGCTGACATGAGAAGGAAATTCAGGCAGGATATCGCCGGAAATATATACGCAGTTATAACCTTGATCTGCCTGATTCTGGCAGTCGGGTTTTCCATCATCGTGTTTTTCCGCGACAACCATCCAGAGATTGGCGCCCTGAACAGATGGTTTATCCTGATGCTGGCGATTTTCGGAATGGCAATCACCTGGCAACTGGCTGAAGTTGATGCCATCATTCGGGGACAGAAAGCCTTTCTGAATGCCATTGATGACTGGCTCTCGTTTTGGTCTCTGGTTGGAATGGTTATCGGTTTTGCGTTTACGTTTCACACGCTATTTGGGGACCGACCGGAAAGGATAAAATTCTGGCAGCGTTGGGCTATTCTGCTTTTCTTGTCGGTAAGTGTTGTCGCTTCCGGTTATCTGGCATTTCTGGAGTTGATTCAGACAGAGGCTGTCTGCGGTGCATTGGGTGACTGTAACGCCGTCCAGCAAAGTGGCTACTCCAGTCTCTTCGGCATCATATCCATCGCTGGATTCGGCATGCTGGGAAATGCCATGATTCTGATCAGCTGGACAGTTGGACAGTTCGGGCCTTTGAAATGGCGAAAAGCGTTTGATATAATACTCTGGGCATTACTGGTCGGCGGCACCGGTTTTTTCATTTTCCTGACCTTCCTTGAGCCGTTTGTGATCGGAACCACCTGTTTCTGGTGTCTCACCGCAGCAGTAGCGATGACACTGCAGCTCCTGATCGCAACTCATCCAGCTGGAAAAGCCCGGCAACATCTCTTCAACTCCAGCAACCCGTAAAGCCCTCTTTTATTTACCGCTGTTTTCTGCAATCATCTCATGAAATTTCACATTAGCCCGTTCCACGAACTCTTTCATGGAGATCAGTGGAGCAGATACCGCTTCCTGTAACTCTTCAGAGATAGAACCTTTGCTAACGGCTTCAACACCAGCTTGATGAAAGGCATCCAAAACGGCTTGTACCCCTTCCGGATTTTCATCTTGCATCATTTCGAGCGCTGATCCCACAGGCCTGACCAGGGCTCCCATGTACTCACCGGTTGCGAAATTCTTTGCAATCGCTTTCATGTGATGAATAATGGGTTCGAAGTTATCTTTTTCCCCGAATCCGCAGGTGGATATCAACAGCATTTTACGGATTCTTGCCTCTTTACCCCGGCTGGGATGCCTGGAATGTCCCTCTCTCACTTCTATAAAAGGCATTCCACCTGCAATCAGGCGATCCAGCATGACTTTCATTTGAGCGGTGAAGCCATCAAAATAGACAGGTGACCCGAAGACGATGATATCGGCGTCTTTGATCTTTTGTCGTATCTCCAGCATGTCGTCGTCATGGATACATTTTCCCGGGTGCACAAACCAGCAGTTGAAACAACCGGAGCAGAACTTGATTTTCTTTTTTGCAAGGTAAACCATATCGATGTTTGCCCCAGCAGATTCAGCGCCTGTCAGAAATGTCTGCAGAATTTTATCCGTCACCCCTTTTTTCATCCTGGGGCTGCTATTGAACGCCAATACTCTCATCCGACCTCCTGTCAAAAGATTAATAGTTATATAGATATCGTTTAATGAGTGTGCCTTTGATGTCTGTCAAACTCCGTGTTCACAATGAATTATGGAAGTAGAATAAACACGGGAATAAAATTCAGGCATACGTTTCGGTTTCCCTTTTTTATAATCAATGCAGATATAGTCGATGGTTCCACGGAGCATTGTCAACCCATCAGGAACGCGAACCATCTGAAAGCTACGCTGCAACCTGAGCCTTCCATCACAGGCGGAGACACAGGTTCCGACTCTGGCTACGTCACCCTGACGCAATGGGGCCAGATAGGTCAGCTCAGTATGTCTTACAACCAGGGCACATCCGGTTTGCTGCATTACTTCTGAGGTAATACCAAGATGAAAGGTATGAAGAAGATTGGCCTGATCAAGCCAGTTAACATAAATCGCATTATTCATATGCCCAAGTCCATCGATATCGTCTGGCATGACTTCCAAATCAACCGCAAAGGCGTTTGAAAAATCTGTAATCAGGTCCGAACCCTCACTGGTCGACGCCCCATCTCTTAGAAATTGCATAATAGGTTCAAGTCTCATGCTCTTGTATTTAAAAAACCGGAAGGTGATATCTGCTTTTAATCAGGTAACAAGCCGCTTCCCGACAACTCCGACGCAGCTCCCTGTATCCATCAAAACCCTCCGTGTCATATCCAGTCTCGGCTACGCTTGATTCATCCAGCATAACCTGATAAGAAGGTTTCGACCAATACAAATTCAACGGAGGAACTATGGACTATGATTTTATCATAATCGGCAGTGGCTTTGGCGGTAGTGTCTCAGCCCATCGATTAACTGAAAAAGGGTACCATGTCGCAATAGTTGAGCAAGGGAAGCGAATAACCCCGGAAGACATTGAAGCTGCAGATGCGGATACCAAAAAGTTCATGTGGATGCCCCGTTTAAAAATGGACGGGTTTTTTTATCAACGTTTTTTCCGGCACACATCCATTGTTGGAAGTGTAGGTGTTGGAGGAGGCAGCATTGTATTTGCCGCCGTTTTACTGCGCCCAAAAGAGGCATTCTATCAACACCCGGACTGGTCGAATCTGGGGGTTGATTGGGAAGCGGAACTGTCCCCACATTATGACACCGCAGAAAAAATGCTGGGTCGTGTCAAAAATCCGATTTTTGACAAACAGGATGAATACCTCAAGAAAACAGCCGAAGAGATGGGGCGTGGAGATACATTCGGCCCAACGTACAACGGAATTTACTTCGGCACCCCGGGCGTAACGGTTCCGGATCCGTTCTTTGGTGGTGAAGGACCTGAGCGCTCCGGATGTCAACTGTGCGGCGACTGTCTCTCTGGCTGTGGGAAAAACTCAAAAAACTCCCTGGACCGCAACTACCTCTATTTTGCTGAAAAAAACGGTGCCGATATACTAACCGAGCGCAAGGTCAGCAGGATTGTTCCTCTGGAAGCGGGCGGTTATTCACTGGATATGGTACATCCCCTTTCCGGAAAAGCCATTGGAGAGCCTTTGAAAGCGGATAAGGTTATCGTTTCAGGCGGCGTACTGGGTTCCTTGGAACTGCTTTATGAATGTCGGGACATTGCCGGTACCCTTCCAGACATATCAAGTCGTCTTGGCACTGGTGTCCGCACAAACAGCGAAGCGTTCGCCATTGTTTTGTCCAAGGATAAGGATGAAGATTTGACGAAGGGGAATGCCATCACCTCCGATTTTTACCCGGATGATGCCACCCATATTACGCAAAACCGCTTTCCTGAAGCATACAGCATGATGAAAAAGCAGGCAGTCCCCATGATCGACGATCCGGTCCCCTGGCGCCGTGCTTTAAAAACAATGGGGGCAATGCTGATCCACCCATACGATACCCTTGCTGCCTGGTTTGCCAGTAACTGGCGTGAAAGGTTGACTGTTTTTACGGTCATGCAGCACCTGGATAATGAGATCACTTTCACTTATGGTAAGGGCCTGCTCTCTCCCTTCCGATCGACCTTGAAATCCGAACGTGTCAAAGGTAAGGAGGCCCCCTCATACATCCCCATTGGCAACGAAGCCGGAAGGGTTTACGCTCGCGTCTCCAATGGAACACCGCTGAACAGCGTGATGGAAAGCGTCGGCAACCTGACCACCACGTCTCACATTCTGGGTGGGTGTAATATCGGAGGCGATGTATCACAGGGTGTGGTTGATACCAACCTTGAAGTATTCGGATACCCAGGCCTGTACGTGATAGACGGGTCAGCCATTCCGGCCAATGTGGGGGTCAATCCAAGCCTGACTATTACGGCGCTCGCCGAGCGGGCGATGAGCCGCATTCCAGCGAAACAGTAGTAGGCCGGTATCGGTTTTGCTGAGAGTGAGTTGAACCGGACTATACCTGCGCAGGCTCAGTGGCATCGGTACCAGAAGGCATTTTGATAAACAGGGTTAAGACAGCAGCCAGAATGGGGACAATGGAGAGTAACCAGAAAGTCTGGTCGAGCCCATAAGCGTCCGCCAGAAAGCCGGAAAGTGCGGTTCCCAGACCACCGGTTCCAAAAGAGAGACCCAGGATCAATCCAGATGCCAGCCCCAGGTTTCTTGGCATCAGTTCCTGTGCCAGCACTATAGTAACAGAGAACGAAGCCAGCAGAGCTGCCCCGGCTGCTGCTGACAGGATCCATACCCAGGGTCCTGTGACCGAAATCATCATTACCGCAACCACCGGATACAACAATGAACTGATGACAATAATGCTTTTTCGTCCAAAGCGATCGGACAAGTGCCCCCCGTAAAGACCGGCTACAGCACCACTGGCCAGAAAAACGGTCAGAATCATGCTGCCAGACTGCAGATCTATTCCCTTCCCTTGAAAAAACAGGGGCATGAAGGTGATGAAACTGACATAAACCCAGGAGCGAAGCGTGACGATCAAAAAAACGGCAGTCAGCGACACCCAGTGAATACTCAATGCCGGTCCGGCAGATTCGTCCACACCATTTTCAGATACGGATACTGATTCCTGTTTCAGGGCATCACCCGGATAAAAGATGATCAATAGAAACAACAGTGCACAGGGAGGGAGTAACCCGAGGGTGGCATGAAGTCCAAACCCCAGTACCAGAAAGCCACCGATCATGGGGCCGATGGCAAACCCCAGATTTCCACCCATGGAAAAAACAGCTGTTCCCAGACCGCGTTTGTCCCCACTCAGCATAAAGACCGTCATCATGGCCCTGGGATGATAGGCAGCTGTTCCCAGACCAGCGAATCCAACCAGTAACAGAGCCGTCATATAATTTGGCGACCATCCCAGTAGTCCCATGGCCAGAGCCGTCCAGAGAATACCCACCGGTATAAACCAGGCGGTGCGAAATCGATCTGATAGATAGCCAAAAATCGGCTGAATGACTGACGATGTCAGGTTAAGAACCATCATCAGCATACCAACCTGGAAATAGGTCAATTCAAACAGATCTTTCTGCTTGGTAAGCACCACTGGAAGAATACCCTGGGAAGCGTCCACAAAAACATGACCCAGGAAAATCAGGAGTAAGGGAATTTTCGCCATGCAAATCGCCTTGAACGTAGATAACCGTTTAATACTGAGAATCAGTCAGATGAAAAGCAGCCGGATAGAGTACCCCAACCGATTTGTTCACTGTTTTACGGATACTGAAAAACCAAAAGATCTCATTATGGTGGATATTCATCAAGGTAAAAATGAGGATGCACAAACAATTGGTCGTTTTGAAACCTGATTTTCAAGGTTCGGAAACAGTTAAAGAATGTCTGACTTGCTTCTAATCGAGTTAATTGATATGTTGCCATCAGATTCTCCATTGATATTTTTATGAATTCAACTATTACTTGAGGCTATTAGATGATCGATCAATCAGGTTTTAAGGATAAAAGCTTCTGGTTAAACTCCAGGGAATATAATCCTGGAGAGTCATTAACCGGTGATTTAAAAGTCGACGTTGCTATTGTCGGGGGTGGTTTTACCGGGTTATCCTCAGCCTATCATTTAAAGAAAGCAGAACCCGGGCTTACTGTCGCGCTTTTGGAGGACTGCGTTATCGGATTTGGTGCCAGCGGCCGAAATGGCGGCTTTAACATGACGCTGTTCGGAATGACCCTGTCACTGACCGCCCTGAGGTTTGGAAAGGAGAAAACACGAGAGGCCCATTTCTATATGGAGCGTGCCGTTGACACCCTTAAAAACCTGGTAGAGGAGCTGAATATAGATTGTGACTACGAGCATCCTGGCTTTCTCAGAGTGGCAACCTCTGAGAAATATAAAAAACGGATTCTACATGAAATTGAACTGGCACACTCACTTGGACTGTCGGGTATCGAATGGATGGAACCGGAACAGGTCAGGGAACAGGTTAACAGCCCTCAATACCTGGGAGCCTGGTGGGAACCCCGCTGCGGTCTTGTAAATCCGGCGAAACTCGCATGGGGATGGAAAGATGTCCTGCTGAATCAACAGGTGCAGATTTTCGAAAATAGCCCGGTAACAAGCATCAAACGGAAGACCGGTCAATTTCAACTGGAGACACCAGGTGGTCAGGTGACAGCCGAACGGGTCATTCTGGCAACAAACGCCTATTCTCACCTGATTCCGCAAATAAAACGAAAACAGGTCCCGGCCTGGACTTACATTGTCCTGACAGAACCCTTGTCTGACAAGCAGTTGGAAAGCATCGGCTGGCAAAACAGACAGGGAATTGAAGATGCGAGAAACCTGGTTCATTACTATCGTTTAACCCATGACAATCGTATACTGATGGGTGGCCGGGACGTTTCACTATCCTTCGGCAAGAATATGGATCTTGATAATAACGAGGAGACCTTTGATGGACTAGAGAAAGATGTGATGGAGATATTCCCCGGACTCAAGGGAATTGCGTTCAGCCATCGCTGGGGTGGACCAGTATCGATCACAATGGATATGGCGCCTGCCATGGGAACCATCGGAGGCCGAAACATGGTGTACAGTCTTGGTTGTATGGGGCATGGCGTCAGCCTGACCCACTTGAACGGTCAAACAGCTGCCGACCTGATACTCGAAAAAAAGACCGATTTAACCGATGCCTTTTTCGTGAATCGCACAACGCTGCCCTGGCCCGGAGAGCCGTTCAGAAATCTTGTTTCAAAAGCCATATTGGGCTATATGCACTTTGAGGACAAGATCTACGATCCGAAGCAGACCTGAACCATACCGGACTGCTGTTCCGGCAGGTCTGTTGACTAGAAAAACCTGCGTTGCTGAAGCACACAGTCTGCAAGGACAATAGCCGCCATACTTTCTACAATAGGAATAGCCCGGGCCACCACACAGGGGTCATGACGTCCCTTCGCCTCGAGGGTCGTCTTTTTCCCGTCAAAATCAACTGTTTGCTGCGGCAGGCCGATGGTCGCAGGCGGCTTGAACGCGACCCTGAAAATAATGGGCTCACCGTTTGAGATACCACCCTGTATGCCGCCACTATTGTTGGTGGTCGTCCCCAGCCTTTTGCCTTTTAACACAAAGGGATCATTATGTTCAGACCCTTTCATGCGGGTCCCTGTGAAGCCTGACCCTATTTCAAACCCCTTTGTTGCCGGAATGGAGAGCATCGCGTGTGCCAGCATCGCCTCAAGCTTATCGAAGACAGGTTCTCCCAGGCCAACCATGACGTTCCGGCAGACACAGCTGACCACACCTCCGACAGAATCCTTTTCATCTTTGCTTTTTCTGACGAGTGCTTCCATCTCAGCGGCCGCTTTCAAATCCGGACAGCGGATAATTGTCTGGTCGACCTCACTTCTGTTAAGCATCTTCATATCCGGCACCTGAGAGACAATATCCGAAACCGAATGAACCCAGGCCACGATCTCGATACCAAACTGCTCACCCAGAAATTTTTCAGCAATGGCACCGGCACAGACCCGTCCGATAGTTTCCCTTGCCGAGGAGCGTCCGCCACCGCTTGATGCACGAATACCATATTTCATCTGGTATGTATAATCAGCATGAGAAGGCCTTGGAATAGCGGCCATCGCGGAATAGTCGCCCGGCCTGTGGTCTTTATTGGGCACGAACAAGGAGATAGGCGTTCCCAGGGTTTTTCCGTTTTCGGTACCAGACTGTATCACCACCTGGTCAGACTCTTTCCTGTCTGTCGAAACAGCGCTTTGACCCGGTCGTCTGCGATCCAGTTGCGGTTGAATATCTGCTTCGGTCAGCTCCATACCCGGTGGACAGCCATCAACAATTGCGCCAATCCCTTTACAGTGCGATTCACCAGATGTGCTCACCCTGTAAGCACTTCCAAACGTACTTGACATAATCCCGCCTCTTATTCAGTTATCCTCTTACCCTGTTCCGAACAGGTTTTCAGTATCGCTTTTTTTCAGTTCTCTGTCAGCAGTTCAATATTCGGATTATCACTAGGATTTATAAACCAATTATCTTCATTGCCGTGCCGAACAAAAGCATGTAAAATTGGTTCTTTAAGCAAATGACATTGACTTTCCATTGAACAGGACACCCTTTTCTTCATAGACCCTTATGCGTATCGACACCAAACCACTGAATCAATATCCCTGGTATCTCCGACCAATCTTCCGCAGCCAGAAGCGAAAATATGGCACCATTCTCAAATCGGGGTTGATGTGGGCCCGTATTCCCCGTCTGTTTGCTGCAATCTCATTTTTATACGGCACCCTGGACCGAAAGAGCTCGCCATTAGATCCAGTTCTGCGCTCTCTTGTCATCGTCCGGGTATCACAAGTCAACTGGTGTCCCTACTGTGTGGATCTGAACTCGTCCGTGCTGGCCGAGAGAACAGGTTCCATGGATAAAGTAGAGGCATTGGAAAACTGGCAGGACAGTGATCTGTTCAGCGAAATGGAGCGAGTGTCCCTGGAATATGCTGACGCCATCACATATACTGACAGGCAGGTGGATGGGGAATTGATGTCAAGGTTGGGACAACATTTTGACGAGAATACCATTGTCGAACTCACCGGACTGATCGCATTTCAAAATCTGTCCAGTAAGTTCAATGCAGCCCTGGATATCGAGGCACAGGGCCTTTGCCGCATTCCATCCGCGTTGCAGAACTAATATAGCGTTCTGCAAATCAGTTGTCACTCATTCAGATGGTATACATACCCTCAATCAACATATTGTCCTGTTTCTCCTGTCTCAGCCATTAAGAAGGCCAGAAATGCGCATCATTCCAGATTCTTTCTTTTAGTTCATTGTTCAGCTCAAATAAGATCTTATGATGTCCCTTTTCCCAGTCGGCTAACCACTGGTAGAATTTCTTTTCATCCGGATCATCAGACTGCTTGGCTCTGTCAGTATAGATCCTGATAGCTCGGGTTTCCATATCAATTGCAGAGGAGATCGCGGCCGCTTCAAAACTGGCAGCTGAAATTTTTCCCTTTATGGTGTCCGTCAATATCTCAGATGCTGTATCCTCAGGGCCTTTAGGGAATTTGATGTTTTTAAACTGTTGATTTTCTTTGTAGTGAACAAACTGCTCGGAAAGGAATTTGATGTGCTCCGTTTCCTCTTCAGCCATGATCTCAAAGATCTGTTGTACATCCGGGTCTGCCGCTTGATCAGCTACCTTTGTGTAGAACGCCTTACCTCTCCTTTCAAGCAAAAGTGCGGTTTTAAGTATCTCAATCGCTTTGCTTTCTTCCATGGAACTCCTGTTTGAAAATGATGTTAAAAATCCGGGTTTGAGCAATTGCCAGCATTTCCCAAGTCCGTTTATCTTATGGGAGCCCTGCCACATCTATTATCAACTGCCTCCATGACAAAAATCAAGAATTCAATGGTACAAATTGATGTAATATCTTGCTGATACCAACAATACCGAGGCTGAAGCAGTATATTTCTTTTTTTAAATACAAACAGATCCGCCGACAGCTTTCCAATTGGCCCCCTAAAATTCTGAATCAGAATCATAGAGTGGATTAAATACAGGTGCAGGCAATGATGTCGTATTATATTTTTCAAATTATATGTGATAGCTTGTAGAGCAAGACAGTGATTTCTATTCTTCGTGAGAGATACAGGATCAACCCCACACAAAAGGGTATCAGAGCCGTTCAATAGCAAATATTTTCTGATCTCCAACCTCACAACAAGCCGAGTTTTCACTATTTAAAAAAAACCAATGATGTTGGCTGTACCATTCTGAGAGGCGTCAAACTCCTGATTCCATGTCAATCTATTAAACATCGTTAGAAAAGCAAAAATCATAATTAAGCAGGGTTACACAATGACGGTGGCGAAAAACATAAAAATTCTCCTGGTTGAAGACGCAAAAACGATGCGTAAGATCGAGATAAATATTTTGAAATCTATAGGATACGAAAATATTCTTGAAGCCAATGACGGAGCAGAAGCAGTTGATATTCTCAACAACACTGATGGAATTGATCTGGTGATTAGTGACTGGAATATGCCGAATATGGACGGTTATGAGCTGCTGGTCGCTATTCGACAGAATGAACAGTACAAGGAAGTTCCATTTATCATGGCAACAGCACAGGCTGATAGAGAGCAGGCTCAGAAAGCTGAGAGGGCAGGATGCAACGGATTCATTCCCAAGCCTTTTGCCGCCGATGAGCTTAAACAAATGATCGCCAGTGTTTTCGGCGACGAAGGGAGCGCTTCTGAGAGAGCAGATACCGCAGGCCCTCAAAAGACAGCATCAGGCAAAGCAAAGCTGAGGGTAGCCCATATCCAGATCACAGACCACCTTATTCTCGGCGTTCTGAAGAGTTGGATTGAGCAAGGTGAAATTGAACCCAAACACTACAAGCTGGAAACAAAATGCATGGCAGGCTGGAATCCGGTTGAGCAAGCTCTTGAGAAAGGTGATGTTGATGCAGCCTTTGTCCTGGCACCCATTGCCATGGATCTTTTTCATTTTGGGACTCCCATCAAAATGGTGTTGCTGGCGCATCGTAATGGAAGTATTTTTGTGCGAAATAAGCAGGGTGATTATCAGAAACCTTACGGGGATTTTTTCAAGAAAAAATCAGTGTTGATTCCGCACAAGATGTCGGTTCACCATATGCTACCCATATGTTTTTTAATCCCATCAATATCAAACCCAGCTTAGATAAGGATGCTGATGTCGACATCAACCTTGAGGTTGTGGCACCGATTAATATGACCCCTTTCATGAAAGAAAACGATGAGGTGGCCGGTTTTGTTGTCGCCGAACCGATGGGATCAAAGTCGATTGCTTCAGATGTCAGTGAAAAACTGTTTCTCTCCAGTGAAATCTGGCAGAATCATCCCTGTTGTGTCGTGACAGTTCGCAATGATTTCAGCGAACCCAATTCTGAAGCGGTTCAGGAATTTGTGGAACATCTGGTGAAAGCCGGGAAGTTCATTGCGGATGATGGTGCAATGGCAGCATTTGCCGCCGTAGGGTTTCTGGACCCGGACAAAAAACTCGACCTTAAGGTTAAAGTGTTGAAGCAGGTTCTGACAGATCCACTGGGTATCACAACAGACAATCTTTATCCCGTCAAAGCAGACCTTGATCAAATGCAACGCTATATGCACGACAAAATGGGTGTTGGTAACCTGATCGATATGGATAGTTTTGTAGATACGCAGTATGCAGATCGTGCCTGCTCCGATTTTGACCCTGACAGCCACTCGGCTGACCTTCTTAATACAGAAGAACAAATCATGTCACTCCTCTCTCGCAGCAACTGATTCAAAAGGGACATCGCCACCCTTCTCATTCACTGCCTGGCAATTCAACCAGAGAAGTACATGAGCCGTTGAGGTAGTTGTAGACCAGTTTTTCAGAATCAATCAGTGTTCTCAGTGCTGTCTTGCAGTCTTTCTTGTTCACACCCTTGTCTTTGTGCTTGTCTGTCATTACCTTGAACACATCCTGCGGCTTATATCGTTCTACGCCATGTGTTTCTGCTATCAGGTTGTACATCTCGTCCGCGAGTGTTTGAATATCCATGCCCATTTTAACCCCTAAGTTTCATTAAAATTTTTTCAGCCCCACCTGTTTCAGGCATATGCCTAAAAGTAGTTTAAGGAAACCGACTGAAAATCGCAAGCACTAAAGAGCGGAATTCCACCTGAATTATGGCCGGGATTACTATATTGTCATGTGTCCCAATACATAAGCGCAGAGCCGTTTCCTGCAGGCCAGATCAGTTTCCCATCTTTTTGCGACAACTCAGCCTGCAGCAGAGATACAAGATAGTCATCATACTGATCACTATCCCTCACACCTAGCCTGTTTTTTGCCTCATCCAATGCCTCTTCCAGGGAGTCATTGGACCATGATTTCCAGGTTTTTCCGGTCTCCATCAGAACATTCGGATATATTCCCATTTGAAGAAGGACGTTGTATAGAACCTGAAAACAGGGGCTGTCGTAGGGCTGTCCTAAAATTCTCTGCGCGGCCCTGGCCATAATAGTGTCTGCAAATAGTACCCTTGAAACCACGAAACAACCTTTACGCGAAATCGATTTCATTTTTTCTATGAACGATTTAATATCCGTTTCGGCATACATGGAGTGTGATGCCAGCGAATAGTCGTGCCGATCAATATCAATTCCCGGCCAGTTACCTTTTATCAGCTCGACATTGTTGACATTCCCAGCCTTGATCGTTTCGGTTAACATCTCCCCCATTTCAGCGGATGGTTCGAGGGCTGTTATCTCCCTGGCATACGGCGCCAGGAAGGCGCTCCAGTCTCCAATGCCGGCACCAATATCAAGTAGCGTCGAGTCCAGGTTGCTTTTAAGCGTCGATGCAATAAAGAGGCGACTGGAACCGGATTCTGATAGCCCCTTATCCCCTTTATCCTTGAAATGATTTGCTTTACGTTTCCAGTAACTTTTATCCCGGCATTTTTTGCTCTTGCTGGATGCCTCCCCCTTCAACTCTACAAGTTCTCTCCATAAGTTAAGCCAATCTGTCAGTTGTTCCATCTTTCCCTGTTTATTAATTCAGCCACGGCTTACAAAACATCCTTGTGGCCAAGATCTCATTTATTAAATACTGAGCTCCCGAAGAATCCAGAAGCTTAGTTCTGCGCAGAATCTATTAAATTACAGCATAAATTCAGTGGTATCCCTGCTGACCGGGATCAGGTAAATGAAGTTAGAACAGATCGCCCAACTCCATTTCTTTCAAGACTTCCGAGGTTGGACCACCAGTCACCGGATCCCAGCCCATGATTCCGAAGAACTCTTTTTCCAGGGAATCAATATCAACCGTAATGTTTTTAAGCGGTCCCAAGGTAAGCGGAGGGCTGCCGATCGCCCTTGCGGACAATTTTGAGTCGTCAGGGAGTAAGCCTTCACGAACATTAAACGCTTTTCTTAAATTCAAAATTCTTTTGCCAATATGGAAGTACTCATCAGGAGTCATATCCCAACCGGTGACGGCATTTAAAAAATCGACCAGCGGATAAGTAGCAGTATCCGGACCGAAGATGCAGATGCCGCTGGCGTTGAGCAGCTGGGTATATATCGTGGTAGCTGTATTCAAATATACCTTTTTTGCCTCTTTGCTTCTGGCTTTTTTCACCCTTTGCCTAATTTCCGGGAATTGCTCTTTGCCACTGCGAAGGTCTGAATCTATGAAGCTGGCAATCGTATGACGCCCAGGAGTCGGTTCACATTGATATGTCAGGGCCCAGCCGGGATCGTTCCTGGAATCGTGCATAGGCAGTTCCTGTCCACCGGCATGGATGGCATAAGGTTCAGACTCTGGGCCGATCTTCGCAACTGCGGCTTTTACCCCATCTGCCAGAACATCTCCAAAACCTTCTCTACGGATAATCATACCAACCAGTTTAACGATTTCACCGACTTTCCCCCAGCCAAGTTCCAATCCACCTGTGGTTTTGGCATCAATTAACCCGTTTTCAAAACACTCTACGGCGTAAGCCACAGTTCCGGCAGTGGAAATGGTATCGATTCCAGCCCGGTTGCACATCTCATTTATTTCCATAATGGCATCAAAATCATCGTTTAACACCAGTGCGCCAAAACCGGCGATGGTTTCGTATTCTGGTTTGTGTCCCTCGCTTCCCTTGAAGGAACCCGTTTTTACATCCATCTTACCACCGCAGCCGAGTGGACAAGCCTGGCAAGCGTATCGTCGCTTCTGGCGCTTAATCACCGTCTCGCCGGACAGCTTCTCCACACGTTCAAAGGTAAAATCCCCAACCGATGATCCACCCCAGTTTTTTATCGGGGTGTCACCTGTCAACCCTGAAAACATGGTCAGGCCGGGAGTCCCCCAATCGCTGAATATTTTTTTCATCGTGCCGTTTGTGGCTGGTGCACTCATGCCTGTTCTAGCAACAAGTTTACTCATGAAATTGATGAACCTGACGGTAATTCGGTCCGCGACGGGGACGTCTTTCTTATAACTGGCAAGGAACTGTTTTCGTATCGCCTTGACGTCATCAGGTCTTGCCATGGGAATGTCATGGGTTCCCAGGAATGATATTGCTTTCAACTTCTTGCTTCCCATGACGGCACCAAGCCCAGATCGGGCTGCAATCCTCGCTTTGTCGGTTGCAATGCCTGATATGAGCGACAGTTTTTCACCTGACATGCCGATTGATGCAATGCGAACCTTTTTGTTGCCCAATTCTTCCTTGATAGCGGTCTCTGTCTCAACAACATCCTTACCCCATAAGCTGGATGCATCTTTAATCTCCACGCCATCACTGGTTATATGAACCCAAGTCGGTTGTGCAGCCTTCCCTTTGAAGAAGATAGCATCATAGCCCGTTCGTTTTATTTCACGGGATAGTGACCCGCCACCATTCGCGTCTCCCCAACCACCTGTCAGTGGTGATTTACCCACGGCAACAAACCGACCCGTAAAAGGCAGGTTAGTGCCGGTTAACAAGCCGGAACAAAGTCCCAGATGAGCTTCAGGAGACAACGGATCGATACCCGGTTTCTGTAGTTGGGTAATAAGCGCAGCACCCATTCCATAGCCGGTGAGATATTTTTTATAGAACGATTCCTCCACTTCAACTGTTTTCGTTGAGCCAGTGGATAAATCCACCATCAGGTATTTCCCCATTGCGCCACCAAGCATGTCTACCTCCCTTGAGTGTTGTTGATTTTATGGCCATTTTTCTGTTTTTGATTCACCGAATGTCAGCTATCCGCCCGCCAAAGGCCGCATACACAGGATCACATCTCCATCACTTAGTTTTTCCCTTGGGCCTGCGGGATTTCCGTTTATAAATACCGAAATTGTTTCGGTTTTGCCAAATCCGATTTTCCGAATCACCTTACTCAGCCTCATTCTGTCTGCAACTCGTAAATTCAAACCGGTTTCTGGCGCATAATCTTCTATACCCAGATCGGCATCAAGACCACCAAAGAGCTTTATAACGATGGTAATTTCTTTTTTACGACCAAACATCTGTCCAAGTTATTAGAAAAACGTTTCCATCAAACGATCCAGAGACTCAATGCTTTTTCGAGTTAAGCAATTATATTTATGAGCGATATTCCTTTTCTCAAAGGCTTATAAAGCTATTTACATGTTTTAGTCTGAAAATGCAATCATTTGCCAAATGACAGATTTACAAGCTGAAGTTTGTAAACAAAAAAAACATTACTTGGACGGGCATCAACAGTTAACAAATTTTTACCTGTTTTTAACTGTCCATAACATAAGGACCTGTTTTATAAATTAAGAATGAATATCATCATGACAATCACTATCATTGGAACTCCCTGGCAACCCGATTTTTTAAAAAACCATGTTTATATATAACAAACCCGACAACCTCGTCGATCTGTTTGAAGAATCGGTAAGCCGATTTTCAAGCAACCCTCTTTTTGGTGTTACAAATGAAGATGCCACTGCCCTGAACTGGATCACCTATCAGGAAACAGGACACAAGGTGGATAAAATCCGAGGTGGGTTGTCGCAAATAGGTGTTGGCAAGGGTGATGTTGTCGGCTTTATTGGCAACAACCGGCCGGAATGGGCGTTTGTTGCCTTTGCGACATACGGCCTGGGAGCTTCCTACGTCCCCATGTATGAGGCAGAGCTTCTGGATGTCTGGCGTTACATAATCGAAGACGCCGAGGTTAAGGTGCTGGTCGTATCAAAAACAACGATATATGATCAGGTCAGGGGATTTTTGACCGATCTGCCCAAGCTGGAAAAAATAATCCTCATTGAAAGTCAGGGTGAGGGCAGTCTGTCCGCTCTGGAAAAAGCGGGAGAAGCAAATCCCATTGCCTCCATAAAGCCCTCTTCAAGCGATCTGGCCGGTCTGATCTATACCTCGGGCACGACCGGTTCCCCCAAAGGGGTGCTGCTGAGCCATGGCAATCTGAGCAGCAATACACATGCTGGTTACCATTTTTATCCTGAATTGGACGAATCAGCCCGCAGTATCTCCATACTACCCTGGGCCCATTCCTATGGCCAGACAGCCGAACTATTCAATTATTTCCAGTTTGGCGGCGCCATCGGCTTTATGGAAAGTGTGGCAACCCTTGCCCGGGACCTGCAACTGATTAAACCAACCTTTATGATTGCTGTCCCCCGTGTATTTAATAAGATATATGACGGGATTCACGCCAAAATGGACGATACGGGTGGCATGGTGAAAAAACTTTTTCTGTCAGCCGTGGAAACGGCCAGGAAGAAGAAAGAGCTGACTGAAAAAGGGAGCAATTCCCTGGTGGTCAATTTGAAACTGGCCGTTCTGGACAGGCTGGTCTTCTCAAAAATCAGGGAACAGTTTGGCGGTTGTCTGAAGGGAGCCCTCACTGCCAGCGCTACTATGAACATCGAGATTGCCAATTTTTTCGACTATGTCGGTATCCCATTGTTTGATTGCTACGGTTTAAGTGAAACCTCACCGGCTGTCACCATGAACAACCGGGAAAACCACCGACTGGGTAGCGTGGGAAAATGTGTGGAATATGTCAGGGTCGAGATTGATAAATCAAATGTGGAAAAGGGCGCAGAAGATGGTGAAATTATCGTTTACGGCCCCAATATAATGCAGGGATATCATAAAAAGCCGGAGGAGACCCGAGAAGTGATGACAGCCGACGGTGGATTCAGAACCGGTGACAGAGGACGGTTGGATGAAGACGGATTTTTATACATCACCGGGCGAATAAAGGAGCAATATAAACTGGAGAACGGCAAATATGTCTTCCCGACCACTATTGAAGAGGAGATCAAGCTCCTGCCCCATGTTGCCAATGCCATGATCTACGGAGACGGTCGCAAGTTTAATGTCTGCCTGATTGTTCCTGATTATCCGGTTCTCGAAAAATTTGCGAAAGAGCATAACCTGTCTGACGACCCGGAAGAGCTGGCTCGCAATAAGGAGGTTATTGACCTGATAACCGATGAAATATCCATGTTTCTGGAAGGGAAATACGGCAACTATGAAATTCCCAAACGGTTCAAGCTGCTGGCCGAAGATTTCTCCCTTGAAAATGGGATGTTGACCCAGACCATGAAACTCAAACGGCGAACAGTACTCGATGCTTACAAACCGGATATCGAAGCGCTGTATTCTTAGGGTATCAACCGGCCGGTTTTAGATTCTCGAGCTGATGGTAATGGAGGTCTTGCCACGAGATACAACGCAATTCCTCCCTATTCATAGGACCAGATCACCATGTCCTTGTTGCCGGCACCGTTTTTGCTGGTACCGGTCACATAAATGCGCCCCGAGGGACCGATGGCGATTCCGTTGTCCCTGTTGTTGAAGGAGGCGAAATTGATCTCTTCATCACCATCTCCACCGGCCGCCGCATCATGAGTCACGTATCCGCTGTTTCCGAAGCCTGAGTCTGCAGAGCCGTCGCTGTTAAACCGCCAGAGAGCCATATCCCCCAGAGCACCTGTTTTAACAATACCGGCAACAACGATCTTTCCTGCAGCGTCAAGTACGAGAGCGTTTCCCTTGTCGTCACCCCCATAGGGATTGTTGAAAACCACCACCCCACCACTCCCGAATGTGCTGTCCAGGGAACCGTCGGTGTTGTAACGCCAGAGGGCCATGTCCAGGTCTGTCCCATTGTAGCTATACCCAGCCACAATGATTCGTCCATTACCATCCAGGACTACCTGGTGCCCCCTGTCATCTCCATTTCCACCGGCAGCCCCGTTGTGTATAACGATTCCACCAGTGCCGAAGGAGGCTTCCAGATTACCTGATATATCGAAACGCCAGAGCACCATGTCATCGTTTGCGCCATTTGCACTTTTTCCTGTCACGACGATTCTGTCAGACGTGTCTATGGCAACAGCATATGCATAATCGTGATCGTTTCCGCCGGCAGCGTCATTGTGCGTCAGGAATCCATCACCATCGAAGGCGGTATCCAGGGTTCCGTTTTCCAGGTAGCGCCAGACGACCATATCGTAGTTGGAACCGCTGCCGTAGCTGTATCCGACTATTACAATGCGGCCGGCTGAATCGACAGCGATTCCACGGGCCAAATCGCCGGAATTTCCTCCCGCAGCATTGTGGTGCCTCACATGCCCGGCAGTACCGAAGCTTGTATCGGGAATCCCATCCGCATGGTAACGCCAGATGGCCATGTCCAGATCTGCTTCGGTCGAATTCCAGACACCTCCTGTCACCAGGATCCGCTTTGAGCTGTCCAGAACCAGACCATGTCCCATTTCTCCGTTTATTGCAGTCGCCCCGGCATCTCCATCCTGGGTCAGGTAACCGGTCGAATTAAAGGTCGTATCCAGGTTTCCGTCAGTGTCATACCCCCAAAGCGCCATGTCCATGTCCGCCGTCCCCTTACTGTACCCAGAAACCAGCAGCCGCCCCGAACTGTCGAAATCCGCCGCCAGACCGAAATCATCACCGTTTCCACCGGCGGCATTGTGGTTGACGGCAATGCCGTCCTGATCAAAGCCGGTATAAAGCTGCCCGACTGCTCCAGGAGGAACCGATTTCATGATGATTTGAACACTGACGCCTTCCTGGTCTGCCTTAACCAGAAACGGATCTGACAGGCCTGAACTACACCCGAATGGTTTTTCAGACATTACCGTATCAAGTGTATAGGACTTGATGAAACCGACCTTCATCAGGCGCAGTTCAGTATTTAAAGGGATACGGAGACGGACCTTACCAGTACTGATATCCTGTAGCTGCTGATCATAGGAATCGATTAAATAAGCAGCCTGTGTCGAGCTTGTAACTGAAGCCGGAACAGCCAGAACCAGTGCCGTCTGGAATTCCCAACTCAAGATTGTTTGCTTGAGCCCGCTTCCTGCTGATTCGTATATAGTGACATCAGCATTCACCCAATCCGTACCTCCTTCATTGCTCAGGGACCTGCAGCCGGAAAGGAAAAACAGAATAAAAACAATTCTGAACAGATTCTTCAAGTTGATATGAAAACGTGATACAAGCATGGTTTTATCACAACTGAAAGTTACAGTGCTAATTTCCCGGGTTTAGCTGGCCCGGGTTCTTTAATTAAAAGACTAATATATTAATAATTTAAGGTCGTCAAGTGATAGATTAAGCGTGTATTGTTTGATATTTGTCAAAGGGTCAGGGCGAACTGCATTTTTCCCAGAGTGTCATAGAGCAGCTATTCAAAGTAGCGGACGGACAGTGTCCTTAAATGGCTTGAGTGATGTAGGAGATGAATGACGAGCGGCGGGATGAGATCGTCAGGTTAGGCTGAGAAACTTGGAATCGTCAACCAGGGAAGGTCTTGTAGATTCCAAGCGGGGTCATCCCTGAATCTCCACAGTGAGACAGTGTGTTCTTGTGGAATTCAATGGGATGCCCTGTTTTCCGCTTTAAAAAACGGATTTCGCTATTCAGCCATCATGGCGGCAACATCATCTTCAGCTGTACCAATTGGCTTAATGTCAAAATTCTCCACCAGTACATTCGCCACCGTCGGTGACAGAAATGCCGGAAGCGTTGGTCCGAGCCGAATGCCCTTAAAGCCAAGATGAAGAAGTGCAAGCAACACGGCGACAGCTTTCTGTTCATACCAGGCAATGTCAAATGACAGGGGCAGGTCGTTGATATCCTCAAGACCAAACACCTCTTTGAGTTTCAGGGCAATCACTGCAAGAGAGTAACTGTCATTACACTGTCCCGCATCAAGCACTCGCGGAATGCCACCGATATCACCCAGATCAAGCTTGTTGTAGCGGAATTTTGCGCAACCGGCTGTCAAAATAACCGTATCCTTCGGCAGTTTTTCCGCAACGTCCGTGAAATAGCTTCTTGACTTCTGACGTCCGTCGCAACCAGCCATTACCACAAAGCGCTTAATAGCGCCAGATTTCACAGCATCCACAACCTTATCAGCCAGGGCCAAAACCTGATTGTGAGCGAAGCCAGCCACAATTTTTCCGGTTTCGATTTCGGTTGGTGGGCCACAGGTTTTTGCCTGCTCAATGAGTGCAGAAAAATCTTTCACGCCGCCTTCAACTCTATCGGGAATGTAGGTCGCACCCGTATAGCCAACCATCCCGGTTATATATAACTTGTCCAGGTACGTATTCGCTTTTTTTAAAGGCACGAGGCAGTTGGTTGTCAGCAGAACCGGTCCGTTGAAGGATTCAAATTCAGTGTTCTGTTCCCACCAGGAACCACCGTAGTTGCCCACAAAATGATCATACTTTTTGAAAGCCGGGTATGAATTAGCAGGTAGCATCTCACCGTGGGTGTAGACATCAACTCCTGTTCCCTCTGTCTGCTTCAGCAACTCATCCATATCTTTGAGATCATGACCCGAGATTAAAATCCCCGGTTTTGTCCCAACGCCGATGTTCACCTCAGTGATCTCCGGGTTACCATAGGTTGTCGTGTTTGCCTCATCCAGCAAGGCCATGGTGGTGACAGCAGACTCTCCAGCTTTCAGCACCATCGCTACCATTTCGTCCACTGACAGATCTTTCGTGGTTGAGGCCAATGCCTCCATCATGAAATCATTGATTTCCTCTTTGTGATATCCTAGTACAGCGGCATGATCAGCATATGCAGCAACCCCTTTGAGACCAACGATCAACAATTCTCTGAGTGAGCGGACATCTTCATTTTCAGTGGCCAGGATGCTGACGGATTTGGCTTTTTCTGCGAAAACTGAAGAATCACCAGTCGTCCAGTCAGCAGCTTCCGGCAGGGTTTCATTGAAATCGCTGCCATTTTTTTCCTTGTAGGCCGCGAGAAATGTTGATTTGATCTTATCCCGTCGTTGAAGTCCTTCCTGGATCAGAGCTGTAAATCTGACATCGTCAAAATTTGCATTGGTAATGGTGGCAAACAGGCACTGGACAATGAAATCGTCATTGCTGCGGTCAGCAGCACCAAGTTCCTTAAGCTTTTCACCATAAATTGAAATTCCTTTGAGTACGAAAACCAACAGGTCTTGCAGGTCGGCTGTTTCTCCCTGCTTACCGCAAACGCCTTTAACAGTGCAGCCAGTGTTCTTTGCGGTTTCCTGACATTGAAAACAAAACATAATAAAGCTCCTTATTGGGGATACAGATTGGGTTTTAGTAAGACAAATCCCAGTGAACAACAATCTTCTGCCGGGATTATATCAATAACTCTCATGAGCTGACAAGCTTCATAAATTTTTGTCATCTCTGATAGAATCTTTTATGCACTGGAGCAACTGGTTTAAATTAAGATGGTACTCACGGGAGACATCGGCCAAGGTGTGGAAAGTCTCTGTGGGACACCCTGCACACAATAACCCTTTGTCCAGAAAAACCTGATGGGTTTGCGGATGAGATTCCAGGAGGCTTTTAACTATTGTGTCCGAAGTTACCATTTCCTTTTGTTTCATTTCGTCACGTTTGTTTCTTTTGGATCGCATTACAGAAGTCGTATAAGAATAAACCAAACCTCCAGCTTATTTGCAAGTGCTGAAACCAATCTAATGATCATTTAGGTCGCTGTCTTTGCGCTAACGCAAACAAGGAATTTTTATAACAGAATAAGGAATGATATAGAAAAAGCGGTAAGGGGGACCTCAGGCGTTTTCGGAAAACAGCACAAGGGCATGGGGATCGACGATCGTAATTTTCTCGCGGCCTGACTTGATCCAACCTCTTTTTTCCCAGGCACTGAGGGTACGACTCACGGTAAAAAGGGTGGTTCCTGAAAAGTCGGCTATATTCTGCCGACTCAAAGGAAGATCGATGAGAATACCCTCCGGGGTTTTAAGACCAGCGCTCCGCATCAGGCGCAACAGGGTGCGGGCGATGCGCTGTTCGACACGTTCGGTGCTGAGTTCAAGGTAGCGATGTTGAACCTCATCTATTCTCAAAAGTACGATGTTCAGAAGATTGATCGCAATAATGGGATACTTCCCAATCAACTTTAAGATTGATGATTTATTCCAACTGGTAACCTCCGAGTTCTCAACAGATTCTGCAGTAACCGGGTAGTCCCAACCCTTCAGGCTGGATATCGCCGCTGTTATTTCGCCTTCCCCTATATAGCGAATGATCACTTCCCTGCCATGTTCGTTAAGCTTGGTCAGTTTCAGACGACCTGTATTCACCATGTAAAACTTTTCCGCTGGGTCACCCTGATGAAACAAAACACTTTTGGGCTTGAGTTCTTGATGAAAACCACCTTCAATTATGTTATCACATTGATCAGAGGATAATCCCTGGAACAAATCTGTTTCTTGAATATCGTCTTCCATAGAAATGCTTTTTTCTATTTACCACTGGCGCTTCGATTGAACCCGGTCAGGCAGGGTAGATGATGACCTTATATTTTTTAAAGACATAAAGTCGATAGGTCACTAAAATCTGAGGGCAGTTCAGGTGGTCTGTCAAGATATAACCGTTGAGTCAGGATTGAATTCGCAGATTAATATTAGATCGATCATTGACAATAATTGCATATTTTCAGACTCTTAAATAACTGCTTGACAAAAAGGAACGAATCAAGGAAAGTTAGTGAATACTAACTAACAGACCTATTAGTCAATAATCAGCTAGCTGAAAATCTAAATGAGCAACGATAGAACAATAATTGCGAAACACCTGACTGACAGGCAAGCGCAGATAGTAGGGGAGTCTATCAATATCATATCTGAACAGGGTATTCAGGGATTGACCATTAAAAATCTTTCAAAAAAGATAGGCCTTTCAGAACCGGCGATTTATCGCCATTTTGATAGCAAAGTTGATATTTTATTGACCATTCTGGATATTTTTAATCAAGACAAGCAATTCGCTGTAATAAAGATAGTAGGAGATCAGCTTGGGGCGGTCGAGAAACTGGAAGCGTTTTATGTTCATCATTTCCAGTCTTTTACAGAAAACCCGGCATTAACGGCGGTCATATTTTCCGAAGAGATTTTTAAAAGTGAGCCCCGGTTGTCTGCAAAAGTGTTGGAAATTATGAAAGCTAATCAGGTGATATTGTCTGGTATACTGGAACACGGACAACTCGACAATGAGTTAAGAACTGATATTCCGGTTAGTCAGCTGGCAATCATCATATTGGGATCTCTACGCTTGATGATCACTCAATGGCGTCTTTCCAATTTTTCCTTTGATTTGGAAAAAGAGGGTGGTGAATTGTGGTGTACCCTTAAAAACCTTATTTCCCGGGACTGATGGTCAGTCGGGATCTTTTTCAAATGGGAGTCAGAACTGAAACAGATTCCCATTCAAGTTAGTTAATACTAACAAACTTTAAAGAGTTATATATGGAAACACTATTCAAGAAACCTATCCGGTACTCCTGGGCAATTATTCTAGCATCTATTGTGGTTTCGGCTTTTTTTATGGCGGCGATGAAATCCGGATCCCGCATGGAAACAGACTTGGACAAGTACATGCCACAAGACCATTCAGCTTTTGTATACAGTGACATGGCAGAGGAGTGGTTTGATATCAAGGATGGCATTATTATCGCTATTGAGAACCCGGATGGGGTATACAATCCCGGCACTTTAAAGAAGGTAAAGGATTTAACAAAGGCACTGGGCAAGTTTGCAGAGATCAATAAGAGCGATGTCACCTCTTTGTATACTGCTGAGAATATAATTGGTACTGAATCCGGGATGGAAGTCAGGTCGTTTTTTAAAAGGATTCCTACTGATGACGCGGCAATGAAAAAACTGCAATTGGCGGTTCAATCCAATGAAATGGTTTTTGGCCGACTGGTATCCACTGACGAAACGGTTTCGGTGATTATTGCGGAGATTGGTGATGATGTTTTTTCCCAGGATTTTTATCATCAGATCCTGAAGCTGGCTGAGCAGTATGAGGGACCGGAAAAGATCCATGTGGCCGGCAGGCCCATTGTAGAAGGGACCATGGCTTTACTGGGGCCTGAGGATATGAAGCGGATGGTGCCTATTGTCCTCCTGGTAATCGTACTGGTTTTGTGGCTGGTATTGCGCAGTGCCAAGAGCACCATTTTTACCTTGCTGGTGGTGGTGTTCAGTACGATCTGGACTTTTGGATTGATGGCTGCTCTTGGAATTCCGATTTACGCCGTCTCAACTATGATACCGGTTATGTTAATTGCCATTGGTGTTGCTGACGGAGTCCATCTATACAGTCATTTACATCTTTTTCTATTGGAAAACCCTGATGCCAGCAAGAAAGAGGCGGTTATGGACATGTTGTCAGGTATGTGGAAACCAGTCGTTATGACGTCTATAACCACCAGTGTGGGGTTTATCTCTCTGGTATCTTCCCAGGTATACCCGATAAAGTATTTTGGTTTGTTCACCGCTTTCGGCGTAATGGCAGCCATGGTGCTGTCCCTGGTATTGATTCCTGCAGGTATCATGTTGTTCGGACTTCCCAGATGGCGCAAATCGACTCAGGGAACCGGCGTCGAAACAAACAGTCCTGCTTACGTGTTTGCAGAGAAGATTGTGAAACACAAATACCTGACGATGATTGCTACGGTGATTATCATCGTTGTCTCCTTAACTGGTGTCAGCCGTGTTTGGATCAATTCCAGCTTTTTGGACAAATTTGAAAGAGACAGTGACATTGTCCTGACGGATCAATTTATCAATGAGAACTTTGGCGGGACATCAACGTTGAATGTCATACTGGAGGGAAAGGACAAGGATGCCCTCAAGGACCCGGTTGTGCTGAAGATGATTGACACACTTCAGAACGATGTTGAACAGCTCGCAGTGGTAGGCAATTCCTTTGCCCTGACTGACTATTTGAAACGCATGAACAAGGTACTCCATTCCGACAATCCGGATTTTGACACGATTCCGGATACCAGGGAGTTGGTTGCCCAGTATCTGCTGTTATACGAAATGTCCGGTGATCCTGATAATCTCTGGAAGGTTGTTGACTACAGCTATAAGAAGGCTAACCTGACCTTCCAATTAAAGAGCGATAACTCAAAATCCATCAATAGCGCGATTGCCATTATTAACAGCCATATTCAAGGATTCACGGACCAGGGTATCACGGTCAGATTTGCGGGGTCGGGTTATAAGGCGCTGGTTTTCTCGGATTTGATTCTTGAGGGGCAGATTATCAGCCTTTTGATGTCGCTGGGGATTGTGGTCATCTTATTGGCTGTGATGTTCCGGAACATCGCTCTGGGATTTATCGGTGCCGTACCGATCATTATTACAGCCATCATCAGTTTCGGCATCATGGGTTTGTTCAATATCCCTTTGAGCACAACAACGGCATTGGTCTCAAGCATTGCTATCGGAATTGGTATCGACTATGCCGTGCATTTTATTGAACGGTATAAGATTCATGCCCTTGAAACAGGTGATAAGGATCTGACAATCCGAATGACCATGCACCACTCCGGCAGGGCCATCATCTTCAATGCCATAGTGGTGATTGCCGGATTCATGGTGCTGCTGTTTTCTGTCTTTCCTCCAAACCGTTCTTTAGGGGCGCTGGTATCTCTGAATATGTTCACCAGTTTTCTGGGAACCGTAACGGTCATGTTTTTATTGTTGTACCTGTCTAATATATTTTTTAAAAGTAACTCCGGATCGAAAGACCCGTCTGATAAATAATGGAGGATAAAATGAATTCAATGAAAATAAGCGCGGTCATAGCAATTCTAGCCCTGGTCATTCCCTTTACCGCCCTTTCCCAGGGAGAACTGACTGCGCTGCAGATGGTTGAAAATGTTTATAATCGATCAACTGGTAATGACATGCAGAGCGATTTAACCATGACGCTGACAAATTCACGGGGGGAAAAGAGAGTTCGGAAAATCAAGCAGTATACAAAAGATTTTGGTAAATCGGAAAAAAAGATCATGTTTTTCCAATATCCGGCAGATGTACGTAATACCTCTTTTATGACCTGGAGCTATGATGAAGCTGGTAAAGATGATGATCAGTGGATTTATCTGCCAGCCCTGAAAAAGGAAAAACGGATCTCCAGTGACAGCAAGAGCAATTACTTCATGGGCTCGGATTTTACCTATGATGATCTGGGAGACCGCCATCCCTCGGATGACGGTCACAAATTTCTGGGAGAGGAGATCGTGCAGGGCGTTACATGCTATAAAGTGGAAAGCATACCAAAAGATGATGAATATATGTATTCCAGGACGATAACATGGATTACCAAGGACCAATGGATTGAATTGAAAAAAGAGTTCTTTGATGAAGATGGAGATTTATTGAAAACACTGGCAGTTAAAAAATATGAGAGCATTAATGGTTTCTGGATAAATCTTCATAGCGAGATGAAAAATATCCAAAAAAACCATTCAACCAACATGGAATTGAAGAACGTTAAAATCAATGGAAACATTGCCACCAGAATGTTTTCAGTCAGAATGATGCGGCGGGGGATTAAGTGAAAAAAGCCACCGTTTTGATGGTCACGTTGCTGCTTCTGATTTCGGGTGGACTTTCAGAGGTCATGGCGCAGTCAACAACGTTTTCAGGATATGCGAGGAATTTTACAGGAATACTTCTCAAAGGTGACCATGATTATTCGATCATCCAGGATACCTTCGATTTAAAGATTGAACATTCCAGGGGTAAGGTGACTTTCAAGGCGAACCCCTATATCAATTTCTATCACAACAAGGATCAGGAAATGGCGCTGAGGCAGTCTTATATGGATATATATCTGGATTCCATGGATTTCCGTATTGGAAAACAGCAGATTATCTGGGGTAAGGCTGATGGTGTGTTTATTACCGACGTTATATCTCCGAAAGATATGAGTGAATACCTGCTTCCTGACTTTGAGGAGATACGGATGGGAGTTCAAGCATTGAAGGTCGATTACTATTTTGGAGATAATACCATTGAGTTCGTCTGGATTCCTGATTTTACGCCAACACAGACGCCTGCTGTAGATTCCATATGGTATGTGCAACCCGACTACACGGTTACCCCGACCTTTTACGTTACAAAAAAAGAGGTCCCTTCAAACTTTGTTAACAGCGAGGTATTTTTAAAATTGGCCGCGATCACTTCTGCTATCGATTATGAGATCATGGCTGGTTATCTGTGGGACGATGATCCAACAATGCATATCAGTACAACCATTGATGCGGGCTCCAGCCAGCCTGTCATTACGGTCACGCCTGAACATCACCGGTTAAAAATGGGAGGTGGCAGCTTCAGCATGGTACTGGCAGGTGCCGTTGTCCGGGGAGAAGCAGCTTACTACAATGGCAAGTATTTCAGATCAGAAAATCCTGTTCTGACAGACGGAGTAGAAGAGAAGGACTATATTCACTTTCTCCTGGGGTTCGACTACACAATATGGAATATTAAAACGAGTCTGCAGTTTATCGAACAAAAAATTCAGGACTATGATGAAATGATTGTGAGTGATGAAAATGAGGACAAGGTAACCCTTCTGTTCAGTACTGACTTTTTGAGAGAAACCTTGAAACTGGAGCTCTTTTCCTATTTAGACCTGAACAATAATGGTTCCCTGGTACGACCAAAAATAAGTTATAATTTAATCGATGGTTTTCAGATTCTTGTCGGGGCCACTATTTTCAACGGAGATAGTGGTATATACGGCCAATTTGACGATAACGACATGATCTACTCTAAGATCAAATACTCATTTTAAAAAATTGTCCGTATGCTTTAAACAAGTCCTTATTTTATTCCTATAAAGAGGTCCTGAAAGATATTGCTCCTTGTAGTGATAGCAAGACCCCGACATGATATCCGGTCCTTAAGCCGGATTGTTCCTATTCTCAAGACTATTTTCAATGTTAGAATTGTTATGCTTTGCTATCTGCCAACCTTTTCGAAATATACCGGCTCATTGGGGTAAAGGTTATCTGGTTTTGAATCGTTTTCACCGTCTCAATGTCATCAATACCAAAATACATGGTTCGTCCAATAACCCAGATCAGGTTGGTTGGTGATTGAATTTTACTGACACCTGCAGGGAGATCACCCTTCCAATCCGGCCCGACTATGGCATAGGTGCCTTCCTCGCTACCTGTCGCCCGTTTGCCAATATAAGCAAAAGCATTGGTCCATGAATCATTAAGCTGAAGAGAGTAATATCGCCCATCTGTTTTGGGTACGTGAACGATAAATGGTTCATCCTCGAGTTGAAACCAGCCAGAAGAGTAAAACGTATCGGTATTCATGCGCACGATCATTTTGTCTTTGGCCGTTGGAAAGCGATGCGTGTGGCTGATATGGTTCAGCGGCGCCTTACCTTCATTTGTAACCACATCTGTGCTGGTCAGTTTTTTCTGGGCCCCCAACATGATGATTCGAGGCATAAAATAGATAATGGGTACAATCATCACTGCTGTTGTCATCAAGGCAGTTATCAGGAACAACCTGATTTTCTTCCGATTCGTTGTCATAAAAGGGGTTGATTGGGGTTTAATGTCGATTTTCAGTTTTCCAAAAAGAGGTGCATTAATCGATTTTTTCAATGGGTGGTATTTCCCAGTTTAATGCCAGTAACTCTTTCTTCGGAAGGTACGCTCTCAGTGTCAGGGTGAACTCATCATTCGGGGCCGGAATCCAGTTTGTTATCATGTCATTGTCAGGCTTGTCATGCTGGACGTACAGATCAAGTGACCCATCTTTGTTGAACGATAAATCGGGATTTCGGTCGCTTAAAGCATATCGGTTCATCGGATTGTCGACCAGATAACCATCGGAACTGTACAAGGTGACAGACCAGAAGGCATCCACAGGTGGCAACTCTTTGGGGTTGAAATGAAGTCGATATCGATTTGAACCATGCAGTTTTCTGCCGTTGTGGTCGAAGAATCCATGGTAGAACATGGCCTCCTCTGGAATGGCGTTTCCCAACGAATGGACGGCAATGGCAGCGCGCAGCAGGTAGTTGCTCCCATAGTTGCCAGTCCTGAAACTGACACGCCAGTGATTGACAACGACTCCCCTGTTTTCTGATTTCCATTTGATGATCTTCAGGCTGACAGGAACAGCCAGAATAAATCCGACCAGAATGCCTAGGATTATAACAGTTTTTTTACTCATAAGTGATTAATCCAGTTTACAGATTTGGGGGAAAAGGCTTGAAAGCAGTATTGCTCTCTGGCTGTTTTTTATCTGCCAAACGATACAACAGTCTTAGATCGGTCTATCCATAAATATGCCGTTCACCATGGACTATGCATTCCCAATCAGCCATGATTGACCGCAGCACAGCTTCCTTGTTATATATACGAAAAGTCATGGTTTATCATATGCTGAACAAGTTCAAACTTGTGCCAATTGAATTCAAGCTGATTAAATGAAGGATATATACCACTTTATGATAGGAAACTGGGGAGTGAAATGGAAAAAGAGGTGATGACATCGGCAGTGGTGGTTCATGTTCTTTTGAATTGCCTCCATGAACATGGGGTTCGCCCAGGAAAGATCGAACGAAAATCAGGTCTCAAGTTGGCTGAAATCGAGAATTCTGAGTTTAACATACCGCTGGAGGCTCTGCTGTCACTTTGGAAACTTGCTATTGAGGTGACAGGTGATCCGGCATTGGGGATCCACCTGCGACAGACCTATGGAGAAAACCTTTCTCATTTTGCCAATCATATATCGTTCAATAGCGAAAACGGATTGGTGGCGCTGGAAAATTTTATCCGTTACGCCAGTCTAATTTGTGAAGCTCATCAATTTGAATTGATAGCGGACAGCGGGTTAATCAGGATAAACTATACAAACACCTCTCCGGATCACCAGAACGACTGGATGCCAGAGTACAACCTTTCCTCTCTGGTTTACTATGGACGTAAATTTGTCCATGAGAATCTGTGTCCGGAAACAGTTCTTTTTCAGCATCGATGCCCAACAGATCCAACCGTATACGAAGAGTTTTTCAGGGCCCCGGTATTGTTTGAGCAGGGAGAAAACAGACTGGTATATCAGGAGAAGCGCCTGATGAAACCAAATGAAGCAGCAGATCCCCATCTACAGGCTATTCTGAAAAAAAAGGCGGATCAGACATTGGAACGCCAGGCAGGCCAAACGCAGCTGGCAACCAAAGTTCAGCAGCATATTGTCGCGCAGATTTCTTCCGGAACCCTGAGTTTCGAATCGACAGCGAAAAAATTTAGGCTAAGCAGAAGTAGTCTCTATCGGGCACTCAAGGACGAGGGGACATCATTTAAGTCGATATTGGTAAATACCCGTAAATCACTGGCTGAATCTTATCTGGAACAAGGGTTGAAAGCGTCACAAATCGCTTACCTGACTGGTTACGCAGATAACAGCAGTTTTCTAAATGCCTTCAAGTTATGGTTTGGTGAGTCACCCGGATCCTACCGTCAGAAACAACTCAAATGCTAGATTCCCTGGAAGGAAAGTGAAGAGATCAATGGCATTATAGAAATGAGATAACATGCAGATACCTGGAATAAGCAAAGCAACCGCGGACACCTTAAAAAAATGGTTCGTGAGTTATGTACAAAGGTTCGATCTCGGCATTGAAAAATGGCAGCAGAACATCACTCTTAAAGAACAGCATTCTAAAAGGGTCAGCGAAGAAATATGTCGCATTGGTGAGTGTCTTCAATTAGGCGAGGATGAATTACGGCTTGCAGAGATTATTGGCCTTTTTCATGATATCGGCCGTTTTGAGCAATACGCCAGATACAAAACGTTTGTCGATGGTAAATCCGAAAATCACGCCGAGCTGGGCGTAAAAATCATAAAAGAAATGAGGGTGCTGGAAAATCTGGATGGTGCGATTCAACAGGTTATTTTGCGTGCGATCCTTTACCACAACAGGGCGGAGCTTCCCGAGGATGAGAACCATCAGATTCTGTTTTACGCAAGATTGCTACGAGACGCAGACAAACTGGACATTTATCGCGTGTTAACGGACTATTACAATCGACCGAATTCCAGGCGTAATGACGCCATCGAACTCGATCTACCAGATACTGCAGGGTTTTCTGAGATATTGTACGAGGATCTGATTCATCATCGAATCGTAAAAATCAAGCACGTTAAAAATTTCAATGATTTTAAACTAATGCAGGTCGGATGGGTATTTGACATCAACTTTGATCCGACATTTCAACTTGTAAAAGAACGAGGCTATCTGCAACTCATTCAAAAGGTACTCCCGGAATCGCAAAAGCTCGAACATCTTTTTCAGGAGATTCAGCAGTTTCTTGAAAAAAAGATCCTGCCCTTACCTCATCTATCGGCGCTCTTGCACAATCCAGCTCTTGAACCTGAAACAACAAAAAAATAACAGAAACTAGGAACCCTTTAAACAGTTTAAAAGAGATTTATTCACGGAAGGTGGACAGATCATTTTTTTGTCTAAGGCTATACCCGGCGAGGATAGCGTTAAACTATTGATTGCTTGATATATTACTGTTGTTTTTTCAAATAATTGGTTTTAGTACAATTGTCATCGTGAGAAGGGATAGGATATGAAAATAGCGATATCGTCCACAGGTTCAACTTTGAGCGCAAATGTATCCGCCCAATTTGGGACTGCGGAGTACATGCTTGTCATTGACCTTGATACTGGAGATCTTGAAGCTGTGCCCAATCCCGGCAAAGGCAAACAACGTGGCGCCGGTATACAGGCTGTTATGCTGGCGGTCAACAATGGAGCAAATACAGTTCTAACCGGATATTGCAATCCGGCCATCAGTCGCCAGTTTGAAACCGGTGGTATTGAAATTGTAACCGGGATATCCGGAACTGTTGCAGAAACAGTTCAACAATTTAAAGACACCCTGGTCAAAAGAACCGATAACAACCCGGATCAATCCGCTGGCAACGCATCGAAGGCGGAAACTAAAAAATATCTCAATGCCGCTAGAAGCGCTCTTCGACAGTTGGTCAACATCCTACCGATAATGATCAGTATTGTATTGCTGATAGGCCTTTTCAATACATTCATTTCGAAGAAAATGCTCGCCGGGGTCTTTTCAGGCAATCCATTGATTGATAGCTTTTTAGGGGCTTGTTTTGGCAGTGTTTTTACTGGTAATCCGATTAATAGCTATATCATCGGCGGAGAATTACTGAAGCACGGTGTTGGTCTGGTCGCAGTGACCGCATTCGTCATTGCCTGGGTGACGGTCGGCTTGATTCAACTGCCAGCCGAAATGGCAGCTTTGGGTCGCAGGTTCGGGGTTCTGAGAAACTTCCTGTCTTTTTTAATGGCAATCATCGTCGCATTTCTAACGGTGTCTGTGTTTAGCCTCACAGGGGTTGTATCATGAACAGCAAAATTGAACAGAAGCAATCCAGCATGCGTCAGTATTTAAAAGGCTCAATACTTTTCCCTATCCTGGTACTCATTTTATATGGGGTCCTGTTTCTAACCATACCGGATAAAGCCTGGCCGGCTCTCAAAAACTCGATCAGCATTCTTCAAAGCTTACTTATTCCTCTGTGTCTGGTTTTTGTGCTGATTTTCCTGATAAATCTATTCCTTAATCCTGCTAAAGTTGCTAAACATCTTGGCAGAACATCCGGCTTAAAAGGTGCCGTTTTATCAGCAACGGCCGGCGTTATTTCGGTAGGGCCGATCTATGCCTGGTACCCACTATTGAAGGACCTTAAGGAGAAAGGTGCAGCGGACTCGTCAATCGCCATATTCCTCAATAACAGAGCCGTCAAACCATTTCTGTTGCCCATCATGATTTCTTATTTCGGCCTACTATTTGTTATAGTGCTGACAGTACTGATGATTGTAGCATCATTTGCAATCGGATATCTCCTCAGTATCTTCATGGGCATCAACGAGCCGTATTGTGCAGATTAAACAACCCCAATCACGAGGTATAACGTTGACCTATCAGAAAATAAAGCTGGAAAAAAAAGAACATATTGCCATCATCACCTTGAATCAACCTGACAAACTGAATGCGATCGGACTGGAGATGAAAAATGAACTGTACGAGGTTCTGGGAGAGCTCGAAAAGGATGATGATATTCTGGTGTGCATATTAACAGGCGCTGGTCGTGCATTTTGTTCCGGTCATGATAACGACGATCCCCTTGATAACATGTCCGAATTTGCTAGTTTAAAAGAGGAAGGACGGCTGTATCATTTCAGCAAACCCATTATCGCTGCTGTAAAAGGTTATGTGCTGGGTGACGGAGCCCAACAGGCGATGTTGTGTGACATGGTAATTGCTGGAGACGACACGATCATTGGTTTTATCGGAGCAGAAATTGGCGGTTTATGTTATGGCGCCTATACCATTTTACCGGCTGTTGTCGGCCACCAGCAAGCCAACGAACTGTTGATGACCTGCAAAAGAATTTCAGCCGACGAGGCTTACCGCATCAACCTGGTCAACCAGGTTGTTCCCAGTGACCAGGTCATGGATGCAGCTCTGGAAATGGCTGGACGTATTGCCAAGCTGCCACCCAAGTCGATCCAGTACACAAAAAAGGCGATGCGCGGTCCCCTGGCCAGTGATCATCACTTGAAAGTCGTCGATGAGGCATGGAAAGATATACTGGGGGATCTGTACAAATCATGAATGCCGGCAGGAGCATTAACACTGAGATGTTCAAGTGGCTTTATTACAGGTAATCTGACCAAGCGCTCCACTGTAGTCTCTGTCATTTATTCAACTTCAATGCTGATTTAGGCGGATTGCCTGGTCGGGATGGAAAAGGTGAAAATCGATCCACCTTCTGGGTTTTGCTCGGCCCAGATACGACCATTGTGGCCGTCAATGATCTCCCTACAGATGGATAGTCCCAGACCCGTTCCGCCTTCTTCTTTCCTGGACATGCTGCTCTGTTCGAAGCGATTAAACACGTTTTCCAGCTCGTCTGCAGGTATTCCGACACCATTATCAATAATTGACAGAACAAGGTTCTCCCCGTCTTTTTTAGGTTTAACACGAATCACTCCTTGTTCCGGAGAAAACTTGATCGCATTTGAAAGCAGGTTATGCAGGACTCTGGAAATGAAATCTGCATCCATCTCCACCGTTTCTTCGAATTCGAGATTGTCGATATCCAGCGTGAGATTTTTATCTGACAACAGGGAGTAGCAATCATTAGTGACGTGTTGTACCAGTTTTGAAATCGGATAATTTCTGAACACAAACTCTATTTTCCCGGCCTCCAATTTAGACAGATCCAGTAGATTATTTAGCAGTACCAGCAGTCGTTCACCACTCTCAGTAATATGTTGGAAATATTTTTCCAACTTCTCCCGATTCGTATTCTCAGCCCGGCTTTCACCCAGCCGGGAGAAACCAAGTATTCCCTGCATAGGAGACCGCAGATCGTGGCTGACATTGGACAGAAATTCTGTTTTAGCTGCGTTGGCCTGTTCTGCAATTCTTTTGGCCTCTTCAAGGTTTTCCAACGATCGGTTCAGCTCAGCGGTTCGGGACTCTACCATGGATTCAAGATGTTGCCGATATCTGTTCAGCTCACTGTTTTGCTGCCTGAACTCATCATGCAGCTTGAGCCGTGTCAACAGCTCCCCTGTATTAACCGGCTTGGAGATATAGTCGTTAGCGCCGGCCTCAATGGCTTTCATGAAATCAATGACACGGTTTCTTGCTGAAATAACGATAATCGGGAGGTCAAGGATTGAGAACTGGGTTCTGATCTCAGACATCACTTCAAATCCTGTCATATCTGGCATCATCAGATCCAGCAACACCAGATCAGGTGTTTGATCACCTTTTGTTATTTCCAATGCCTCTCGACCACTGGATGCCGTCAACACCCTGAATCTCGAAATCGCCAGTTGATTGGCCATCACTGTTAAATTTACCGGATCATCATCCACCACCAGTACCAGGGAACCATCATCATTTTTATCGGCTGCAGACTCCGGAACCAATACTGATATTTCCTCGTTTGAGACCAGCTGTAGTCGACTTAACTTTTCATCACCCTTCTCCGTTTCCTCTTCAATGGTTGATTCAGTCGCCACCGGTACCGTAAAGGAAACCTTTGTGCCTATTTCTGGTTCCGATTCAGCCCAGATCGTTCCATCATGCAGATCAACCAGACGTTTTGTAATGGACAGGCCAATCCCGGCCCCTTCGTACTGCCTGGTCGGAGATGCATCGACCTGCACAAATTCATCAAAGATGGTCGGTAAGCGATCAGCTGGAATGCCGATTCCGGTATCTGCAACAACCACTGTTACCGTACCATTTGAGCTCGTGGCGGAAATAGTGACAATTCCTTCATTTGTGAACTTGATGGCGTTTCCAATGATGTTGTACATGATCTGCTGCAGGCGATCTTCGTCTCCCATCACCAGCGGAATATCTTTACTGATAGTGTTCCTGATCTCTATTTTGCTCTCTTTGATCAAAGGCTTACAGAAAGGTATCACCAGATTCACTATCTGCCGCATTTTCACCGGTTTTATGTAGAGACGCAGCTCCTTGTTTTTCAACCTGGAGAAATCCAGGATATCGTTGACCAGGTTTGCCAGCCTCTTTCCACTGTAAACAATCAACCGCAGATTATCCTCTATTGGTTTAGACAACGACCCTGAGACTCCGCCGATCATGGAGTCGGCGATACCAATGATCCCATTCAAAGGCGTGCGCAATTCATGTGAGGTATTGGCCAGAAACTCGTCCTTTAATTTCTCGGTGCTGGTCAACACCTCGATCATACGCTCCTGGGCCTCCTCTTTCTCCCGTCGGGTATCATTCACACGGGACATGAGGCCCAGCGAGAACATTGAAACCATGAACACAGCACCAATAGCCGTGCTGAACGAGGTTTTCAAATAATCCCCGAAGACATCCAGAACAGAGATGCTCTGCAGAATTGCCGGAATCATGGCTAAAAATGTTGCCAGTACAAAAAAGCGAGCGGGTTTGTAGCCTCTCAGATAAGTAAGCGGACCAATAACCATCACCGACAGTCCAGCTATAGCACTCAGCAGATTTCTGGAAACGATGAACATGGCAGCATCAGATAATTGACACAGGATGATATTCACAGCCAGAAGTACCATCAAACCTACAACAGTTTTGTCCACCCGGGGACTATATGTAGACAGTTTAAGAAAGCTTCTGCTGAAGAGAAGCATTGCAATACCCATTACCAGGGGCGCAGAAAAATAGAACAACTTTCCAAGAGGATTCAGTATCGGAAAAACCTCAAACAGAACCCCCTCCAGAACGAAGTGCCAGATCAGAAACGCGATCAGCAATAAGATATAATATAGGTAACTGGTATCCCTGAATGAAAAATACAGCGCAAGATTGTATACAACCAGAATGAAAATAATGCCGAAAATGGAGCCGAAAAATACATATTCATTCTTGAAAGTGTGTTTAAAACTGCTGTCTGAAAAAAGAATAAGCTTCAGATCCAAATAAGTCCTGCTTTTTATTCTACTGAACAATACCAATGTCTCTTTTTCGCCCAGGACCAGGGGAAATGTAACAAACCGATGGCTGATGGCTTCCTTGAAGAAACCGCTACTCCGGTCATTTGTCATCATCATGATTTGCTTCTTTCCATCAAAAACATGGAGATCTATTGCTATTCCAGCTCGATTTATATTATATTCCAAAACTAATCGTTGAGCGTCTTCGGTATTATTCAAGAGGGTGAATTTGATCCAGTAGACCCCTTTTTTATATCCCGGGTTAGATGACTTTTTATCAAAGGTCTGAAACCGGCCATCCGCATCAGCGGACTGAACATCCTCAATGGTCATACGACCTCCCTGATCCTCAAGGATGGATATGTTTTCAGTGATGACGAGGCTCGTTGTATTGCCGGCGATATTGATGGTGGGATTGCTACTACCTCCAGCAGCCAGGATGGGTTGAAACAGCAGGACATACAGCAGGCAGCAAGCGATAATAGCTTTCATAACTCTGGCATGACTCTTCATTGATCCCTTCTCGCTGTGCGCTAAAAAACGTTACCGCGAATTGTCTTTGATATTCTCCGGTTCGATTGCATAAATTCGGTAACTTTTGAAGACATTCTCATGCAACCGGGAAAACTCTTCGTCCTTTGATAGATCTAATCAACTGTAATGTCAATATAATAATATCATTTATTGTATTTTTCATTGACCGGTATAGCACGTCGAGATCAAATCATCATGTAAGGTTAGGTCTATCAATATAACAACTTATTGAAGTTTAATATTATTAACTGTCGACACGAATCCTATTTCTGGATTTGCTTTATCTGGGAGCCTGACAGTGAAATCTCGATGTCATATCCAGCAAGAATCAATAACGCGATACTTAAAAGGGTATTGACATTAATGTCCGGTACAATTTAGCGTTGTTCGAGGTACCGTTTCTATTGTATTTTAATTAAAAGAGTCTAAATTATAGAGGATGATATGGTTGATAAAGAGGACATTAAACAAAAAATCATTGATAAGGCTGAAAAAGACCCCGAATTCCTGGCTGATCTGATAAAATATCCAAAGGATACCATCCATAAGCACTTTACGCCGTCTACCGGCGAGCAAATTCCAGAATGGGTAACGGTCAAGATTGTTGTGGACACAGAAGATACGGTTTTTATAAATGTGTCTCCGCCTAGCACTGCCAAGAACTATTGAGAAGATACTCTGTTTAGTGATAAACGTGTTGGTTTTAGCAGGCACGGCTTTTCCAGAAGGAAGCATGTGGCCGAGAACCGTGTGCTTCCTCAAGGTCAGCTCAAAATCCGACCTGATTCAGCAGGAGATCAGTAAAAATAAGGTGCTGGTATTCATCCCCCAACATAAGGGGTTCTAAAAATCATCACCGGGAACACACCTGATTTGAATAAAAGGAATTCATGAGAAGCAGGATCTCTGTTGACAATCTATTCTTAAATGTCTCCACGACCTGCAATATGAGTTGTGCCCGCTGTTTTGGGCACCTTGATGGATTTCAAGACCAACAGCTCATGAGCCTTCAAACAGCCCAGGCAGCGACCCGACTCTATTTTAAACAAAGAGCCCTGGATTGTGAATCCCCTTACATCATGCTGTTTGGCGGGGAGCCCCTGACAAACCTCGATCTCCTGGATCAATACATTCCCTGGGTGCAACAGGAGTATCACGATTATCCCTTCAGGCTCTGTCTTTTTTCAAATGGACTAGCGTTGACCGGTGAACTGGTGGACTTTTTCCTACACCACAACATGCTTCTTTTCATCAGCCTTGATGGTGATTATAAGACCCAGCGGAAAAACAGGGATATCACAGCTGAAGAATACGACCATATTGTGGCTATGATACGACTAACAGCCGAATCAGAAAGAGACGCGATTGTCCCGTACTGTGTCATTAATCAGGCGGATATAACCCGAGTTGTTGAAATTGTATCATATATCGCAAGCCTCAGGGTTAAAAAAGTAGCCATTGCAAAAAACCTGGAAGAGCAGTGGAGTGACAAAGAGCGGTCAACGCTGCTTGATACATTTAAAGATATTAAAAGGAAACTTGGGATTCAAATTTTGCTGTATCCAGAAATTATTTCAAATTGTGCCACCTGCCAACCCAAATCCATGATGGTCTATCCAAATGGGGAGATAAAGGACCTGTGTTATACCTGTTCATCTATACTTGCCGAAAGGGGGACGATTACAGCAGATGATAGCCGTGTAATGCATCTTGGTCACATTGAGAAACAACCGGAGTTACTGCTGGATGTAAAGAAGAAAAGAAAGCTCATCAAAAGCAATATGCAATGTGCGATCTCAGATGGTAAAGACGCCGCAATTGTATCCGAGTTGTCCACTCCCAGGCATCCCTTCTCTGGACTTACCACGAAAGCCATTGCGGGATAAAATTCTCTCGAAACACCATGGAACGAACCTTCGCTGACACCCTGCAATCCCTGTCAAGATACTTCCCCGAAAGTCTCGTGTCAGCAACCGAGTTCGGCAAAATGGTTTCCATCGGAAAACATTTTCCATCATTGATGTCTATGGGGGCAGCCTTTGAGACAAGGCTGAGCAATCCAAACCCGCAACTGGACCTGTTTTTTGCCATTGAAAAGAAAAACAGAAGCGTTCTGAACAGTCTTCATCAAGGGTCCGGGCTTGATCCGGACCTATTCACCCATCCCGTCTGGCAACAGATCAGGGTGCTGTTTAACGCCTGGACTGTTTCGGGTTCAGACCTGGATAGTTTTGTTAACCAGGTGTTCCTGGAATTTGATCTGGATGGTATGTCTCCAGAGATTCCCGTCCCGGCGGTTTTCATGCAGATCAGCGACAGATTCTACCTGAAAGACCCGGATCATCCTCAAAACGGGTTTAAGGATGCAGACAACCTGAAAACCGAGTGGATTTTTGAGGCACTCAGCACATTAAAGAACAGCCCCATCTCCACCGGAGCACTTACGAATACCAGGCGATGCTTTGAAAATCTACTTCCCGGCACCTATATAGACCACATCGCCATCATGGCTTCCAGGACGCCGGATGCCATCAGAATCAATGTCACCGGTCTGGATTTGGAGCAACTTTGTTGTTATCTGGAGAGTATTGGGCTGGGGTCCAGAACATCTCAATTAAGAGATGTTCTGCCAAGTCTGTATTCACTGGTGGATCATCTTGTGCTGGCAATAGATATCAGTGATGCCTTTTCCCCAAGAATCGGCATCGAACTCCGTTTCCCTAGAGGTGAGCACAGTATTTACAACGAAACAAAATGGGATTTACTGCTGGACAAGCTGGTCTCGCTGGGTCTTTGCATTGAGGAGAAAAAAGCAGGTCTAGTGGAATGGGGAGGCAAATCCCGCGAACTGTTCGACCCGGAACTGTGCCGCTTTATGATTTTTCGCTATCTTGACTTGATCAAACTCATTTTTCAACCTGACCAGCCGCCAGCCGCCAAAGCCTATTTCTCCTTTATCATCCACCCTTTCAGAAGTCCTTAAGGCTCTGTAGAAATAGATCAGATGCTATCAGCCAGGTGAGGGGTTTATCCAAAAAAGGCCTGACCCCAATCTGCGCTTATGGTGCAGGTGGAAAACAAGCTAAAAATACCCAGAACGTCCAATAGTCCTAAGTTTTCAGTAGATTTTATTTTTTTCCCCACGTGAAGCAGGGAACTGATAAGGTTCCCCTGATTTGATATAAACCACGGGTTTTCAGTGAATCACATCAAGCACATCAATACATCGCTTCGATCAGGTCGGCAAATGCCTCGTTGACGAAACTGCGTTTGACCTTCATGGTCGGAGTCACCTCTCCATCTTCAACATAGAGTTTTTTGGGCAGTATCGTGAATTTTTTCGGCTGCTCCACCTGTGAGAGGGTTTTGTTCACCTTGTTTATCTCTTCCTGGATCAATGCTTTGATATCCGTGCTCTGGGTCAGGTCTTTGTGGGTGGCAAACTGGATTTTATTGTCCTGGGCATATTTGATGACGGTGTCTTCATCCAACATAATCAGGCAAGAGACGAACTTACGCTTATCGCCAATCACAACGGCATCGTTGATATAGGGACTCATTTTCAGTTTGTTTTCGATATACTGGGGGGTGATATTTTTCCCGCCGGCCGTGACGATGATATCCTTTTTGCGGTCCGTGATGATTAAATGGCCATCCTCGTCCAGTTTTCCGACGTCCCCTGTGTACAGCCATCCATCAATCACCGTTTTCCGTGTCGCTTCGGGATTCTTATAATAGCCCTTGAATATAGACGGGGATCTCATCAGGATTTCACCGTCTTCGGCAATTTTCACTTCAGTCCCGGGAAGGGGCGGGCCAACTGTTCCAAACTTGGGCTCTCCAACCTTGGTGACCGTTGTTGCGCCGGTACCTTCTGTTTGTCCATATCCCTCCACCATAGCAACACCAATTGACTGGAAGAATGTCAGCACATCAGGTGAAATAGGGGCTGCGCCTGAAATGGCTATCTTCATGCGATCAAAACCCAGTCTTTTCTTGAGTTTTCTGAAAACGGTGAAATAGGCCAGTTTATATAACAGTTCCCAGAGAACAGGGACCTTTTCACCGGTCACAAATATTCCCGTTCTTCTGGCGCCGATCCAGCTGGCTGCCTGGTAGAAAACTCTCTTGATCCAGTCTGCGTCTGACATTTTAATGTAAATATTGGAATAGTACTTCTCCCAGATACGGGGAACAGCATAGCCGATTGTCGGGGAGACCTCGATCATGTTTTCCATGACCGTATCCGGTTTTTCGACAAAGTTCAGGACATAACCGATGGTGATGTGACCAAATACGGAAAACATACGTTCGAAGATATGGCATAACGGCAAGAAAGAGAGAATCTCATCCTTGTCGGAGACCTTCAATACCTCCAGGAAGGCATTTGCCATCCAGTAAACATTAAAATGAGACAGCATGGCGCCCTTTGGCGGACCGGTTGTTCCAGACGTATAGATCAGGACAGCCGTATCTTCCGGTTTGATGTCTGCCATGCGTTTTTCCACCGGATTTGAGTCCTTTTCATACGCTGCCCTTCCCAGTTCAAGCAGTTCGACGAAGGTCATCAACATGGGATCTGTGAAATTCCGGAGTCCTTCCAGGTCCCAGACAATCACCTTTTTTAATTGCGGTACCTTGTCCCGAAAATGGAGCCATTTGTCCAGTTGCTCTTCATTCTCAACAAACAGAATCAGAGATTCGGAATTCTCGACTACATATTGCATCTGGGGAGCGGCATTGGTGGCATATATTCCGACGGAAATACCGCCAGCTAGCTGAATGCCCAGGTCGATCTCCACCCATTCATGGCAATTGTCGCCGATAATGGAGACACACTGCTCCTTTTCAAGGCCGAGCGATACGAGGGCCGCGGCGACATACTGAACGCGACTGAAGTATGCGTTCCACGAAATATCGCGCCAGAGACCAAATTCTTTGACTCTCATGGCCACCCGTTCGCCATATTTCTGGACTGCATGCTTGAAGACGCCAGGAGTCGTGTATTGTTCCACCGTGTTTATCTCCATACTTTTTTTCGTTTCCACCGCTGATATCCCTTAGCAGACTCCTCGGAGCGAACGCCCATATAAAATTCCCTGACGTTCTCGTCTTCAAGCAGCTTGCTGGATCTGTCCTTCATCATGAAACGGCCGTTTTCCAGAATGAAGCCAAAGTCTGAATTCGACAGGGCCATCCGGGCGTTCTGTTCAACCAGCAGAATTGTCACGCCTTCCTGGTTAATGCTTTTAATAATCCTGAATATTTCCTTCACCAGAATGGGGGAAAGGCCAAGGGAGGGTTCATCCAGGCACAACAATTTAGGGCGGTTCATCAGGGCCCTGCCGATGGCCAGCATCTGCTGCTCACCGCCGGAAAGGGTACCGGCCCACTGATGGGTTCGGTCTTTCAATATGGGGAAGTAATCGAAGATCCTTTCCATGTCCTGGTTGATACCTGCCCGGTCTCTTCTGAGGTATGCGCCCATGAGGAGATTTTCCCGCACCGTTAACTCTTTGAAAACCTCACGACCTTCCGGTACATAGGCGATGCCAAGTCGCACGATATCTTCAGTGTCTCGGCCGTCGATACGCCGCCCCATGAACTCGATGGTTCCCTTGTCGGGTTGATCGTCCAGCAAACCCATCATGGTTTTCAGGATGGTGGACTTGCCGGCCCCATTATTCCCGAGAATGGCGGTAATCGTTCCCTCTTCAATGGACATCGAGGTGCCACGAATGGCATATATCAGGTCGTAGTACGTCTCAATGTTTTTTATTTCCAGAAGTTTTGTCAATCCTCGTCCTCTCCTAAATATGCTTTCAATACCTCGGGATGCTTTTGAACCGCTTCGGGAATCCCTTCAGCAATCGGTTTTCCAAAGTTGATCACCAGGATCCGGTCTGAGATATCCATTACCATCTGCATGTCGTGTTCGATTAATAGAACGGTAATCCCCAGTTCATCTTGAATATCCTTGACCCAGAAAATCATGTCCTGTTTCTCTTCTGCGTTCATGCCCGCGCAGGGTTCGTCCAGCAGCAGTAGCTCAGGCTCCAGTGCCAGTGCGCGCCCCAGTTCAACCAGTTTCTGGGTTCCGTAGGGGAGCCCGCCCACCAGCTTGTTTCTGGCAGACTGCAGATCTAAAAAATCGATGATCTCTTCGACCTTTCGACGGTGAACCACCTCTTCCCGCGCTGCAGAAGAGCGCCTTCCCCACAATAGGCCGCCCTGAAAGACACCGGTTTTCATGAACAGATGGCGTCCCAGCATGATATTTTCCATGCAGTTCATGTTATTGAACAGTTCGATATTCTGGAAGGTCCTGGCAATTCCCAGCTTGGCGACCTGATCCGGGCGCAGCCCACGGATGCTTTTTCCCTGGAACTGAATATCGCCGCGGTTGGGTTTGTAAATCCCGTTAATACAGTTAAAAAGGGTCGTTTTTCCAGCACCGTTGGGGCCGATGATGGAAAAGATCTCTCCCTTTTCCAGGCTGAAATCAACTCCCTGGAGAGCATCCAGCCCGCCAAACGAGATACCCAGATCTTCAACTTTGAAAAATCCCATACAAGTTCAAATTGAAATGTTAGCCCACCTTAACCATCGCTTATCTAATCGGTGGTTGTGGGTTCTGCCGCCGGGCCTTTTTCAGGATAAGGCCTGGGCAGCAAATCGCTTACCGGTCTTCAACCAGACCGGTCGCTGTTGGCAACCGGCCTGAAAATAATTCAAAATATCAGTCCAGGCTCATCCAGTCCGCCAGAATGTTGTAGTCCGCATTCTTAAGACACTGAATGATATAAATCGAATTTTGACCCTTCCGGGAGAGGCGATCACCCTCGACAAATTTTGAATAGCTGATTTTGCCCGAAAGTCCCTGGAGATCCCGAAAACTCTCCATTCCCTTGATGAAGCTATCCCGGGTCAGGTTTCGACCGGCTCGTTCAAGACCTTCTACCATCGTTTCGCCATAGATGATACCTGCGTAATAAAAGACACCCCATCGTTCACCTTTTCTGGCGAACTGGTCAAAGACACGCCTCTTATAGCGCAGCAGCAGCAGGTTGTCCGCATCCGGCATCAGGGTGAAAGCGGCTGCGATGATTCCCTCTATGGCCCCGCGGCTGATTTTATAGAACAGTGGCAAGTCCGAGCAGGTGCTGGTCGTCATCCACTGGGTCTTCATTTTCATGGCTTTACCCGTCAGCAGGACGCGAACCAGTGGTGACGGTGACAGCCACAGCAGGACGAGATCGGGCTTGGCCCGTTTCAACTTCATAATAACCGGCTTCATGTCTGTTTCACTGATGTTGTGTGGAACCGTGGTCACCAGTTTGACCCCATGCCTGGCTAACTCTTTTTCCGCTCCCCGGAGACCCGCCTTTCCGTACTCATCGTTCTGGTAGACGACCGCGATTCGTTTGTATTTCCCACTGTTTACGGCATAACGCATCAAGAGTTGCGCTTCTTCGCCATAGATCGGATAGGTCGGAAAAATATATTTCTGTGGTGGAATAGCAAGGGCAGGACTTCCTGTCGCCGGACTGACCCATGGCACCTTGCGTTCCTGCAGGTATTCCTTGACGGCCATACCGGTTGCCGTTCCAACACCACCTACCCAGGCAAAAATTCCATGATCACTTTCTTGAAGCTGCTTAACCCCCGCCTTTGTTTTTGCCGGATTGTAGGCATCATCGAACTGATGAAAGATCACCTTTCGACCATTAATGCCCCCCTCAGCATTGATCATTTTGAAGTAATCCCCTGTGGATCTTACCACGGAACCCCATGCACCTGCTGGTCCGGTTTGAGGGCCCCAACTGCCGATATGGATCTCTGTATCAGTCACCCCATTCGCTGCCATAAGATTGGGCCCAAAACCGAAAATCAAAGATAAAGCTGCTACGATCACCCAAAAAGCTCTTTTCTTCATTTTGTGCTCCTTTTTTGAATTAATGGTGCCTGATTACCGATTCTGAAGAGTCCTAAACCTTTTTTACATAGTGGCGGGAAAACAGACCACTGGGTTTAATGCAGAGTACCAGAACGATAATCGCGAAGGAAACCACCGACTTGAATTCAATGGAAATATAGCCTCCAAAAAGCTGTTCGATGATTCCCAGGATATAGGCTCCGAAAACAGCTCCGGGAAGCGATGTCATGCCTCCCAGGACGGCCGCCGCGAAGCCTTTCATCAACGGATTCCACATCATGTACGGTTCCATCACCACAGGGGCGATCAACAGGGCTGCAGCGCACCCAACCATTGACGATATCCCCCAGGTCAGCATCATAATCCGGTTGGTTCGAATGCCCATGATTCTGGCCGCTATCTGATTCTGCTGCGTAGCCTTCATTGCGAGACCCAGCCTGGAATATCGGTAGAAAAGAAAGAGCGCTACCAGCAGTACTATCGTGACAATCAAGGTTGTAAATTCAAGAGCGCTGATATAGATATCGCCCAGGTCAATTGAATCAAACGGGCTGATAGGAAACGGGATAGTTTGCTGGTCAGCACCGAATTTCCAGGAGACAAAACCCGAAAGCACAAACTCCAGACCCAGGGTGATAATCATAAAACCAAGAACAGTCGGATTTTCAGCTCTTCTCATGATGACGAATTCGATGAAAAAGCCCAGGCACATGGAAAAGAAAAAGGCGGTAGCAAAAGCGGAAACAAAGGAAAAGCCATAGAACTCAAGCGTCATGAACGCCAGGTAGGATGAAATCAAAGCCATCCCACCCTGGGCAAAATTGACGATTTCAGATGTTTTGTAAACAATCACCAGGGCAATTGCCATCAGGGCGTATGTACTGCCGACAGCAATGCCACTGAGAATCATCTGAAAAAACTCGGTCATGGGCCTCCTCCGGTTTCTAAATGGAACGGTTGTTCTTGCTTAAGATGGGTTGAAATCGGGTATCAATACGACTAAAACGGCCATGTCATCCAGAATTTTTTTGTCCTCAGCCAGATTCCATAGATACCAAGGGGCTCGAATACCATCACCAGAATCATGATAAGTCCCAGAACGATAAACTGGATATTGGAAATACCGGTAATGGAAAAATAGCTTTCCGAAAGCAATTCCAGCCATCCGCCAATATAGGGCAGGTCCTGAATGTGACGCAGCGTCAGGTCCAACCAGGAAATCAGACAGGCACCCAGGATGGCACCCATGATAGAACCCAGGCCCCCCACAACGATAAAGGCTAAAAAGAAAATGGAGAGCACAAGGTTGAACAGTTCGGGTTCGATAAATCGAAGCACATAGGCGTATAGACCGCCGCCGACCCCTGCATAAAAGGCACTGACCGCAAAAGCCAGGGTTTTATAATAGGTCAGATTGACCCCCATGGTCTCAGCAGCCACGTCATCATCTCGAATCGCAATAAATGCCCGTCCAACCTTGGTCTTGACCAGATTCCGGGCAAACAACGCCATCAACACTGTGATGACCATCAATAACATGTAAAAGTCCCTGTCCGTCTTGATTTGCCAGGGACCAATCGCTAACTCAGGTGCGTGCAGTCCCTGCCGACCGCCAAAGAGTTCAATTTTGCCAATGACCAGTGAAATGGTGATACCAAATCCAAGGGTTGCTATCGCCAGGTAGGGCCCTTCCAGCCGTAAAGCGGGAAATCCAATCAGAAAGCCAAACAGTGCCGCAACCAGGGCTGCCGCGGGAAGTGCTAACAGAAATGGGAAACCAGCAAATGTCATCAGGACAATGGTACCATACGCACCAATTGCAAAAAAACCAGAATGGCCCAGAGAGATTTGTCCGGTATATCCAACCAGAAGATTTAAACCGATGGCGACAATAACATTGATGGCCATGAAATTGGCCATATAGATATAGTAGTTGGACACAAGAAAAGGGAAGGCAATCAGGGCGGCTATCAGTACAACAAACCAGAAAGCAACAGTGCCTGAGGTAACCAGCCTGACATCCTCGAAATAATCCCGCTTCATATCCATCGATTTTCCTCTTCTCGATGATTTAGTCGACCCTTCTGCTTGATCAGATTCAGAATATTGGGGTTCTCCTTCTGCAAATGCGGTACCAGACTACACTTACCTGTATCTACACGCTTTATGGAGATCGAACGCTCTTTGTGATGTTTATTTGAGTTGTATATTGATCAATCGATCAATATGTTGGCTGTTGTTAATATACAAACTCTCTAAAGCAATACTGAGTGGAAGTCAAGCTGGGGATGAAGTGGTATTGATAAAGTGGACACCCAGTTAAGTTTGCTCTAACAGTAGACTTACGGAGGTGAACAATGACAACAAAAAGGACAAAGTACCCAAAACAATTCAAGATCGATGCAGTCAACCTTGCAACCGAACAAGGTTACAAGGTCTCAGAAGCAGCCAGAAGCCTTGGAATCCATGAAGGGATACTGAGACGCTGGAAGCAACAACTGACATCTGACGATGCGCAGTCCTTTACAGGGAACGGAAAAATGAACCTGGAAAAAGTGACATGACTTTACAGTTGAAAGCATCACCAGTAAGATAATAAGCGAAAAGACGATCGGGCAGACTTGATCAAGGAGTCAAGGGGGAAGCGGGTTCACTCAAACTGGCAAGCAATGGATGCTCTTTTTACAATGATGGATATTAATGTTGTGCTGGGGATCACCCTTGCAATCGCACATGTGCTGGGGGTGGGGTTTTCGGTGCACTCAATTTTTCGCACTCACACGTCGCAAGGGGCGATTGCCTGGGCCATCTCCCTGAATACGGTACCGTACATAGCCGTACCCCTTTATGTGGTGTTTGGGAAAAACCGCTTTCACGGGTATATTAAAGCCCGGAACCGGAAGGATATCGAACTGAATTATCTCGTCAGCCGCATGTTGGCCGATACGGACAACAACAAGCTCTTTATCGAGGTCGAAGATGCCCGCAGTGCGGTGATGGCTTATCTGGCCGGTATTCCGTTTACGGTCGGAAACCGTGCGAAGTTGCTGATTGACGGCACAGAGACCTTCGACGCGATATTCGAGGCGATCGACTCGGCTACGGACTATATTCTGATCCAGTTTTTCGTCGTGGAAAACGACGACCTGGGAAAGCTATTGAAGTCGAAGCTCCTGGCCAAGTCCCGGCAGGGGGTGGCCGTCTATTTTATCTATGACGAGATTGGGAGTTACAACCTGTCCTCGGCATACTCGGATGAACTGAAACGGGGCGGGGTTCGGATTACTCCTTTCATGACGACACGTGGGAATCGGAATCGGTTTCAGCTGAATTTTCGCAACCATCGCAAGACAGTGGTGGTGGATGGCCGGGTGGCCTTTGTAGGCGGGCACAATGTGGGCGACCAGTATCTGGGGTTGAATCCCAAGTTCGGGCATTGGCGGGATACCCATGTCAAGGTGGAAGGGCCGGCGGTCCAGGGTATTCAACTCTGTTTTGTTGAGGACTGGTTCTGGGCGGTTGGCGACGTGCCGAGCTTAAGCTGGCAACCGACGCTAATTGAGGAGAGGGGGCACGCTACCCTGGTGGTGGGGTCAGGACCGGCGGATAATTTTGAAACCTGTGGTCTGTTGTTTCTCAACGCCATCAACGGAGCCGAGAAGCGGATCTGGATTGCCAGCCCCTATTTCGTCCCGGACAACTCCATTGTCAAGGCCTTGCAGTTGGCGGCCCTGAAGGGGGTGGATGTGCGAGTCATATTGCCGCAGAAACCGGACCACCTGCTGGTTCACCTCTCGGCTTTTTCCTATATCAACGAAACAGAGCTTTCCGGGGTGAAATTCTACAGTTACCAGTATGGCTTCATGCATCAGAAGGTAATGCTGGTGGACGATGACATGGCCACCATCGGCACGGCGAATTTTGACAATCGCTCCTTTCGACTCAATTTTGAGATGACCCTCCTGTTTCGCAGTCGATCCTTTGCGGGGGAGGTTGAGGAGATGCTGAAAAAGGATTTTGAGAACTGCAATCTCATCAGCACTGCTGATTATAATAGCAAACCCTTCTGGTACAAGCTCGCCATTCGCCTGTCCCGGTTGATGGCACCGCTGCAATAACCGGAGAGAAAGATGAAAATGGACCGGTCGTTGGCAAGGTTCTGGCTGATTGTTGTGTCGCTGTTGATGGTGTCTTTTATTACAGTGATTACATTCGCGGGCTATTTTCTGGCGGGACCAACTGGATATTCACCCGGGCTGCTGGAAAACGCGCGGGCAAAAGGGGAAACCCCGTCACCGGACCTTTCGAGCGAAGAGCATCTGCAGGTAATGACCTTGAACCTGTTTCATGGTCGGGGTGGTGACGATTTCCGGGTGTTTGTCTCAAAAGGCCAGATCTTTGAAAACCTGAAAGCAGTGGCGGGGTTGATCAGGAGCACGTCGCCGCATATTGTTGCATTACAGGAAGTGGATGAGTCTTCCATTTTAAGCGGCGGTTTTAACCATGTTCAGCAACTGATGCTGGATACCGGGCTGCCGTATGGATCCATCGGCAGGCACGTCACTGTGAGCGGGATGGCCTATGGAACCGGTTTTGTATCTCGTCTGCCGTTGACCGGTATTCACTCCCGAACCTTTGATCCAAGGCCGCCTACCCTGACCAAAGGATTTGTCATTGCAAGCGTGCCGTGGCCGGGTAGATCGTCTGTAATGGTGGATATTGTGTCGGTTCACCTTGATTTTTTGTCGACATCCAATCGGAAACGGCAGGCAAAGGATCTGGAAGACTACCTTTACCGGCGTGACAATCCCCTGGTGGTGATGGGGGATTTCAACAGCACCTGGGATGAACCGGATTCAGCAGTTCGATCTCTGGCTCGGCGTTTGAACCTGAAGGCCTACAATCCAGATACAGACCATACACCCACCTTTCCCGGCACCGGAAAACGGATTGACTGGATCCTGATCTCTGCCGATCTGGCTTTCACCGACTATGCTGTTCGACCGGAAGCCGTGTCGGACCACTTTGCTATCACAGCAAATCTCAAGCGGGGTAAATAGCGCTTTAAATAATTTCTACGGGAAAACGTATCGGTAGTGCACTGATTTGCCGATACTATTCCACTGAAGTTTTAATTCCATATTAACACACTAAAACCTCGTGATCAACTTTTTCCCATCTCTATTTTGGATGATTGGGATTTGGGTTCAGTTCCCAAATTCACCACAGAGTCCAAAATAATACTCAAAGTTTTTCCGACTTATGAGGGGGATTGGACAATGAAACCATGTCCTATTTCCCCTCATAATATTGGATACGTTTTTCTTTATTGGACCTCTAACAGTAATATTTCCATCAGCTTTAAGGTGTTCCTGTTGGAATATATTGTGGTATTTTAAGTGGCCCCATCACCGCTTAGCAGCGACACAGTGTACTCCTGGTCGTTTTTTAATGTGTCGATCGAAATGATCGCCTTGTCGTAATAGTAGAATGGGTTCTGGTTGGTCGGAATATGAGACCTGATTCTTTGAATTCCAATGGAATCAAGTCGAGTCAATGGAGTTGTAAAGCGACACCATCTTCTATAATCCTTTAAAAAAGCTCTTGACTTTAAATAGCCAAATTCTTACCATAATCAAAGGCCTATGCAAGTAATCTTTGCGACGAACAGGGAGAGGGTTTGGGTATTGCTGTCGATGTTTATTACGTCTGGTGGGACCCTTTCCTGAAGGCTGAAATCAAGCAGGCCGGACGGTCGTGTAGGCGAGTGTGATTTGAGGAAACCCGATTATCAACGGAGGGAAAGATAATGGAAGGGAAAGGTCAGGTCGAAAACCCGGCACTTTTGATTGTTGATATGCAGAACGATTTCGTCCGTCCGGGCGCCCCCCTCGAGGTGCCCGACGCCCGCTCGACAATCGCAGCACACCGAACCCTGATCGCCGATTTTCGCGCCCGGGCGTTGCCCATCGTCTATACCAAGTTCATCGCCACACCCTACCGGTCGCTGATCTGGAACTGGTCGCCGGAATGCGAACCGGAAATCAAGTGCTGCTGGAAGGGCCATAAACGGGATTACGCCGACAGCAATGAAGCTCTGGACTGCACCGATATCATCCGCGAGATCTACCCCGAGCCCGATGACTTGATCATCGAAAAATTCGGTTATGGCGCATTCCACGGGACGGCGCTTGCGGACATGCTGCATTCCCACGACGTGCGCTCGGTCATCGTTACCGGTACGGTGACGCAGATCTGTGTCGAGGAAACAGCCCGAGAGGCCTTCCACTACGGGTTCCGCACGACGATGGTGGAAGATGCGGTGTCGTCATTTGCGCCCAATCTGCATGCCGCGACGCTGGAAAATTTTGCCATGAAATTTGGCTGGGTGAGCACCAGCAACTCTGTTCTGGGACGCATCGGTGAACGCTAAAGCCCTCACAACCCTGCTCAGCGGTCGCTATGGCATCGTCATCCTGTTGGCATTGATGCTGGTTGCCTCGGTGCTTGCCATTCCGGAATTCCGAACCCAGAATAACCTGACCAATGTTGCCTTGCAGACAGCCGCGCTGGCGATTCTGGCCATCGGCCAGACGTTGGTGATCATCGCCGGACTGATTGATCTGTCGGTGGGCATGCTGATCGGCCTGGTCGTTGTCATCACCAGCGATTTGATGAACGGGCAATCGTCGATGACGGTTGTCGGGATTTCCGTCGCGCTAAGTCTGGGAGCAGGCATTGGTCTGGTCAACGGATTGCTTAATTATCTGTTGCGAATTCATCCGCTGATATTGACATTCGGAATGTTGAGCGTCCTGCAAGGGGCAATTTTTGTTTACACGGACCGCAGCGTAGGCCAAACTTCGCCAGAATTTGTCTGGATGGCCAATGGAACCATAGTCGGTATTCCATTTGCCATCATCTTGGTGGCGGCCGTCGCCGCAGCGGCCTATTTTCTGCTGAACCGGACCCGCTTCGGAAGCCACGTCTATGCTGTTGGAGGTAGTGAGGAGCACGCTCGGCGTGCCGGAATCAAAACCCATAAAATCAAAATATGGGTCTTTGTACTGTCAGGTATTGCGGCAGGAATCGCCGGGATATTGGTGGCCGGCCGCCTGGGCACAGGATACCCCAACGCCGGCGCCGGCTACGAACTGGATGCCATCGTCGCGGTGGTCCTGGGCGGTACGTCATTGGCGGGTGGCCGCGGCTCCATTCTGGGCACAGTCGTGGCGGTCTTTGTTCTGGGAATCACGAGCAACGCGCTCAATCTCCTGGAAGTTTCCTCATTCGTGCAGATTTTGATCAAGGGGCTCATCGTGATTGCGGCAATTCTCCTTAATCAACCGAAAAAAGAGGTGACGGCATGACCGCTCTGACATCGGAACAGAAAAAGGAAAATCGATCCTTGGCGCTACGGCGGTGGATTCGATCCTATGCCATCTGGCTGGTTCTTGCCTTGCTTTTCGCGATTGCTGCAATGCTGTCTGAAGCCTTTCTCAGGCCAATCTATATCTTCAATATCGTTCGCCAGGCCGCCCCCGTCGGTATCGCCGCCATTGGCGTGACCCTGGTCATGATATTAGGTGGGGTTGATTTGTCTGTGGGCGCGGTGATTTCATTGGCAGCGGTTCTGGCGGCTGTGGTGATGGATGGCCAGGTCGCCAATATCACGCTGGCCATTGCAGCGGCGCTTGCCGCAGGCACTCTGACCGGTATTATCAATGGTGTGCTGACCGCATACAACCGCATATCACCCTTCATTCTTACCCTCGGCATGGCAATCGCGGTTACGGGAATTACACAGATATATTCGGGCGGTACCGCACGCGGGATGGCATCGCCCGGCTTTCGCGAATTTTTCAATTTCAGAATTGGCAACGTTGTCCCAGTCTTGGCACTGGTCTTCGTCGCTCTGTCCGTATTGGGCATATGGCTGCAGCGGGCGACACGGTTTGGCCGCTCCCTTTTCCTGATCGGCTCCAACCCACAGGCTGCCCGTCTTTCAGGCCTGCCGGTGGCCCGGGTGACCATTGTCGCTTACGCCATTTCAGGCTTTATGGGTGCGGTGGCGGGGATCGCGCTGTTGGCGCGCTCGGGGGTGTCCAGCACATTCGCCGGACGCGGACTCGAATTCGATGTGCTGGCCGCGGTAATTTTGGGCGGCACCACTTTCCAAGGCGGACGGGGCGGCATTGCGGGCACCATTGCCGCGGTTTTCGTGCTGCTACTGGCCTTCAACTTGGTTAACATTGTGGGCCTTAACTATAACGCCCAACTAATCATCAAAGGGGGGATTATCATAGCGGCATCGGCGGCACATGCTTACCTGAGTGAGACACGCTGAACTTGCCAGCATACAGAATTTCCGGCCGGGGCGGCCGGGAGTACATTGAACTATAATAAAAAATGGGAGAAGCTGATGAAAATCGTGACACGTGTATTTGGATTATTTGGAATCTTCGCATTGGCGATCGGCCTCTGGGTCGGACAGGCCTTAGCGGCGGAAGACGCCAGGGTTTTGCAGGAGCAGCGCGTCGCCCAACTTATCGACACCTCGGCATTTAAAAAGGATGGCCCTTACAAGATTGGCGTGTCCGCCGGATACCTGGCTAATTCGTGGGTAGTGTTCGCATTGCAGCACATTAAGTACGAAGCCTCATTACACAAGGAAATTTCCAAAGTGCTGGTCACCGACGCGGCGTTCAGTCCTGCCAAGCAGGTTTCCGACATTGAAGACCTGATCAGCAAGGGAGTTAGTTTGATACTGTACTGGCCGGTCGATGACAAGGCCATAGAGGGTGCCCTGAAAAAGGCCGTCGACAAAGGTATTCCCACGATCAATACCGGCGGCGGCTATGTCCATAGCCCGTCGGTCACGGCCAGCGCCTTTATCGACCAATGGAATCTGGGCGAGATGGGCGCCCGACGGTTGTTCCAGGACATGGGTGGCAAGGGCAAGATTTTTGCCATGTTGCCGATCCCGGGAACCACGGCCGCGGTCGACCAGTTAGCCGCGCTCAAATCGGTGATGAAGGAATATCCGGGTATCGAACTGCTCAGCGCCGAATACGGCGACTGGAACCGGGCCAAGGCCAAGCAGATCACCGAGAACCTGCTGCAGAAACATTCCCGGATCGATGGTGTATTCTCGCCCGCCGGTCAGATGTCCATCGGCGTTGCCGAAGCTTTCGACGAATCCGGCCGCCTTGGCGAAGTGACCATGTCGCCGGGTGATGAATATAACGGTTGGCTCAAGTGGGTCGGAAAACACAAGCAGGGCGGCGCGGTCACCTTCCCAACTCGAGTAGGGCAGGAAGCGCTCCGCTTGGGCCTGCGCATACTGCGTGGCGAAACTGTCCGCCGGGGGCTGCGTATCTCTTCGGAATACATTACCCCTGGTGCTGCCGGATCGTATGCCGAAACGAACCGTCCGGACGACTGGTGGTCCAGCAACCTGCCGGAAGCCTGGAAGCCATGACAAGGACCGACTGTGTACTTTAAGGGAAATCGACATGCTGCTTAATGCCAAGGGTCTGACCAAGCAATTCCCCGGGGTAATAGCTCTCGAGGGCGTAGATTTCGCCGCCGATTCAGGCGAGGTCCACGCTCTTGTCGGCGCAAACGGCGCCGGCAAGAGCACCTTGATGAACCTGTTGTCCGGTGTGTTCGAGCCAAGCGCCGGGGAAATTTTGATCGACGGTGCACCGGTCAAGTTCGATGCGCCGCGGGATGCGGTAGATTGTGGAGTCAGTACCGTCTACCAGGAGTTCAGTTCGATCCCGCAATTGACGGTAGCGCAGAATATCTTTCTCGGCCGCGAACCAGCCAATCGATTTGGCCTGCTGGATCTCACCGCCCTAAGGACCGATGCGCGGGCCGTTCTGGATCGTTACCACCTTGATATCGACGAGATGGTGCTGGTCGAGGACTTGAGTGTCGCTAAACAACAACTGGTGGAAATCGCGCGTGCATTGTCTGTGCAGGCGCGAATATTGATCCTCGACGAACCGACGGCGGTCCTGTCCCTGCACGAACAGGAAAACCTGTTTAATATTATCGACAATCTGAAACACCAAGGCATGCTTATCCTCTATGTCTCCCATCGCATGGAGGAGATCTTTTCAATTTCCGACCGAGTTACGGTCCTGCGAGACGGACATCACATCGCCACCATGAATACGGCCGAGACGAACCACGCCAGTATCGTACATATGATGATCGGTCACGAGGTGGTGCAATCGGCGGGCCTGCCCCCCGTCGAAGAGGGAAAAGAAGTTCTTGAAGTCGACCTTGGTGCTGGGCGGCGCGGTTTCCGGATGCGCCATGGCGAGGTCCTGGGCATCACCGGCCTTGTCGGTGCCGGACGCACCGAGATGGCCCGTCAGCTGATCGGCCTGGAGGCGGATGACGGCGCCAGCAGCAGCATAATCATCGACGGGCAGAAAATAGTCCTGAAATCGCCTGAACACGCACTCCGTAACGGCATCGTCTATCTGACCGAAGACCGCAAGCGCGATGGTTTGTTCAGCAATCTGTCGATCCTGAAGAACGTCACCGCAGGGGCGCTGGACCGTTTTTCCGTGTTGGGTTTCCTACGCCCCTCCGACGAACGGCGCGACGGTGGATTCATCCTGGAGCGCCTGCACCTTGTCTCCGGATCGTTGAATGCACCGGTGCGCGAGCTGAGCGGAGGCAACCAGCAAAAGGTGGTTTTTGGGCGGGCGCTTTTGTGCAACCCGCGGGTATTGATTTGCGACGAACCGACACGAGGCGTCGACGTCGGGGCCAAGGAGGAGATCTATCGCCTGCTGGTCGAACTCGCGGGTCAGGGGGTCGCGGTGATCTTCATCTCATCGGAATTAAAGGAATTACTGTCGACTACGCACCGGCTGCTGGTCATGCATGAAGGCAAGATAGTCGCCGACATGCCGACGAGTGAAACCACCGAGGAAAAAGTGCTGCTGGCCGCAACTGGCATGGCAGAATAGGCGAAAATACGGAAAACTGGGAGAAAACAGGGAATGGAGAACGACATCAAATACAAACTTGCCGTGGTGCAAATGGATTGCGTTATCGGTGAAATTGCACCAAACGTGCAAAAAATAGAGAAATTTGCACAGGTGGCGTCAGACCGAGGCGTTGACCTGGTGGTATTTCCCGAATGCGCGACGACGGGCTATTTTATTGCCGATGACCTAGCTCGACTTGCCGAACCCAGCGACGGTCCGACCGATCTTGCGCTCGGTAAAATTGCGGCCAGCGCCGGGGTTCACCTGGCCGTCGGCACGGTCGTTGCTGAAAACGGCGGTTATTATGATTCGCAAGTCTTGTTCGCGCCGACCGGGGAGCGTCTTTCGACCTATCACAAGGTCCATCTGTTTTCGGCCGAACGAGGCACCTTCCAGGCGGGCGATACACCAACGGTGGTCGACACCGGACTGGGCCGGGTCGGCATGACCATTTGCTATGACATGATCTTCGGCGATTATTTCCGCTGTTTGGCTGATAAGGGCGCCGAAATTATTATCAACAGCACCGATTGGATCGGCGACGGCTATCAACGCCAGACATGGGGCTGGAGCGGCGTCACCACGCAGGGAATGGCCGCGACCCGGGCGCTGGAAAATGGTGTGTTCGTCGCCATGTCGAACCGTGTTGGCCATGAAATGGGCTTCGACAGCCTTGGCCATTCCTGCATCGCCTCGCCATCGGGGCAGATTCTGGCATCCATCCCCGCCGGCGAAGATATCGCCATCGCCGATATCAACATTAAGGCCGAGGACTTGGACAAGTGGCGCGCCATCGCCACCTATCGCCAGGATCGAAGACCCGAGGTATACGCTTAAGGCGGCTCTTGGAGTCGCCTTAAGCGTTCCCGGTGGTGATTGAAAATTCCGCTGCTGGCAATGATCAGGCCACCGATATTGGTCAAGAGATCAGGAAATTCGTCGAAAATAACCAGGCCCAGCAATGAGGCCCAGATCAAGTTGATATATGTAAGGGGCGTGATTGCCACCCGTGGGGTTAAAAAAATCTTCTGAAAACTAAGAATAGTTGGATGTTCTGGGAATTTTCACCTTTTTTTTCTGTCCACAACCCTTACGCGGCCTCCCGATGGTAGTATTTCAGCACATCTCCTAGGCGTGACCGGCATTTAATTCTACCATTTCGATTTTCAGGTTCGTGATCCTGAAAATGGAACAGCAAGCAGTTAACGGTCATTTAATTGCAAACTTTGAAAGCTGCTGTGACAGTTTTCAGATTCGCGATTACCCGTTATATCTGTGTCTTGTGAATAGTTGTGGTGTAAGTGTTTGGAGGAGGTGGCAGGAACCGCTCACACACGGGACTAATGAATTGATTTATAATAGTTTTTATATCCATAAAATAGATATTTTCGTCAAAATGGCATTTGGAGTGTATTTATTTCTACATTCTTGTATTTATTCCATAATAGTATGTAAATATGTCAAAATCAAATTCATCCCATCTCAGGTTTGCAAAATTGGGATTTGGGTTTGATTCTCATTCTGACCATAAAATTTCAAACTCCTTCTTTTTAGCACATCCACCAAATATCAGTTAAAGTTGGTTGTCAAATTCCCGCAGTCTCCACTATTTTACCCCCAATACCTTCCATAGCAGATGGTCTGACTACGTTAACATATTAATATCATAGCCAATCCACTGTTTGACGTAATTCTTTTCAGAAAGTATGGTTATCCCGTTTGTACGCAAAAGTTAAAGCATTGAATTTCCGTCAGCTTTGAGGTGTTCCTGTCGGAATATATCGTAGTAATTTAGTGGTCCCATCACCGCTTAACAGGGACAAGGTGTATTGTGGATGTTCGGCAAGGGCGTTAGCGCTATCGGAATATTTATGATGGATTATTTTCGAACGGAAACTGGTTCGATGACCCTATTTTTATTGGTATTTGTAACTCTGAATCTATTGAGCCTGCTCTTTGCTTTACTTTTGAAAGAGGAGGGTTTAATAGCTCGTCGTATTTAAGTAATCAAAAACGTTAATTGATATGAGTAAACACAATAATTGAGAAATCAATGGGAAACTATGATGAATATAAAAGCCAAATAATCAAATGCACTCAATGGCTTTCCGAACATGGCTTTTTCGGTACTTTAAGAGGAACCGGCGGAAATGTTTCAATGCGTGTTGAGGGGGAAGAGCTGTTTGTTATCACCCCTTCGACGCTGCCATATGATCAATTGTCATTGGACAACATGTGTGTGTTGGATTTTGATTTGAAGCAAATTGAAGGGGAATTGAAACCCTCTGTAGAAGCCGGGCTTCATCTTGAGTGTTACAAACAAAGAAAAGATGTCAATGCTGTCATTCACACGCATCAAACATATGCCAGTATGTTTGCCATTCTGAACAAACCGATTCCCGCCCTTTTTGATGAAGTCAGTTTCGATATCGGACCGAGTGTTGAGGTTGTGCCTTACGGTCTTTCAGGCAGCCCGGAACTCATTGAGAATCTCAGAGGCAAATTGAGCAATAATTGCCATTGCTATCTGATACAGAACCATGGTGCATTGAATCTGGGGGCGACCTTGGACAAGGCATGGTTGAATGTCGAGTTACTTGAAAAGACTGCCAAAGTATACTATGGTGCCCAATCAACAGGAAATGAAGTGACTCTGCTCCCTGATGATATCGTCAGTTTAATTACTGAATTGAGAAAGACAGAAACAGGAGAATAAAATACGAATCTCAAAACCCAAAAGGCAGGAGGACTTGTGAGCCAGATACATTTCGCAGTTTTAGATGTCGGAAAAACAAATAAGAAAATCACCATTTATGATAGTGAACTCGTTGCCGTCCAATCCGTATCAGAGGTGTTTGAAGAGATAGTTGATTCGGGTCTGACCCTGGAGCCCATCCAAGAGATAACCAATTGGTTTTTGGATCAAGCCAAACAACTTTCGGCGCAATATAATATAAAAGCTATATCAGCAACCACGCATGGTGCTGCGTTTGTATGCCTGGACGACAAAGGTGAATTGACAGTCCCCATGCTATCTTACACCACCGATCCCGGTGAAGAATTCCATAAATCATTTCACGCCAGGTTTGGCAGTGCCGATGAGTTGCACTTAAAGACCGGAACACCTTCAATGCCTGGACTTGGTTGTATGGCCAAAGCTATATTCTTCATCCAGCAAACGTTTCCGGACGAGTTTGCGCGAACCAGAACCATTCTAAACTACCCGCAATATTTCGGTTTTTTGTTGACCGGTCGTACGGCAATTGAGAAAACATATATCGGTAATCACACCTACCTTTGGGATTTTAGAAATAGTGAATACTCAGAGCTGGTTGACAGCCTCGGAATTAGAGAATTGCTGCCGGATAGAATTGCTGATCCCTGGGAAGTTTTGGGAGTGGTGACCGATAGCATTTCAGACAAAACCGGACTTGCTCCGGATACGATTGTCTCAACCGGAATCCATGATTCAAACGCTGCGCTTCTTCCGTATCTGATAAAGGAGAAGACCTCTTTTGTCCTGAACTCATCGGGGTCGGTTATGGTAAACATGCGGTGTGAGGATACAGTTTCGCTTGAAGAAAAAGACCTGGGAAAGGTTATATTATATAACACAAATGCCTTTTCCGAACCGGTTAGAACATCAATATTCCTAGGTGGACTTGAGTTTGATATATACGCTGGGCAAATCAAAGCGGCCAATGGTGGCGATATCCCGTTTCCGGATTTTGACAACGATCTTTTTCGCAGAATTATAGAAGAGAAAAGGTGTTTTATTATCCCATCGGTTATCCCCTTTGGCATGTTTCCCAATTCAAGTCCAAAAATCGTTGAAGATGGGACTGTATTTACGTTTGATGATATTATGTCGGGTAGTTTTCCAGAATTTTTTAAGGATTTTAAAACCCCTTTTATGGTTTTGAATCTGTCCATTGCAATTCAAACATCGGCAGCGATTGAAGCCATCGGACTGAAGAAAAACGATGTAATTTACATTGAAGGGGGCTTTCAAAAGAACGACTCCTACACATCAATTCTTTCTGCATTAAATCCAAGCTCTCCAATAATGCTGTCCAATCTCGACGAAGCTACATCTTTTGGAGCGG
>Ga0307989_1000028_pt1 | contig 127054 bp, 100 predicted proteins | sample EllFjometagen185_FD_203164 | JGI IMG/M metagenome (GOLD analysis project Ga0307989, IMG submission 203164) | Marine microbial communities from Ellis Fjord, Antarctic Ocean - #185 | ecosystem: Environmental > Aquatic > Marine > Unclassified | place: Southern Ocean | collected 2014-10-08 | reverse complement strand
CGAGATGATTACATGCTGGAATACTATTTCAAAATTACTATCCGAACGCCCTAGAAAGCGTAAAGCACAGTTATCAAATTACTTTCACTACTGATATTTGCTATAAACAACTTAGCGCTTATGCCCTGGAAGAGGTCTCTTCCTCCATGGCGGAAATCGAAAACAGGACTCGGGCAAACAGTGAGAATGCGACCCAGGCCCAGCAATTAACCAATCAGACAATAAATATTGTTTCTGAAGGGAACCAGCAGATGGAAGCCATGCTGCAATCCATGAAACGCATTAACGATTCCAGCCAGCAGGTATCAAAAGTGATTAAAACCATCGATGAAATTGCCTTTCAAACAAACCTTCTCGCTCTGAATGCAGCAGTTGAAGCGGCCAGGGCTGGAAAGTACGGAAAAGGATTTGCTGTTGTTGCCGAAGAGGTCCGCAGTCTGGCTGCTCGAAGTGCTGAAGCGGCGAAGGATACCACCGAACTCATCGAAAATTCGATTCAGGAAGTTGAAAAGGGTGTGCAGAATGCAGACAATACCGCATCTATGCTGGAGAGAATCACGGAGGGAATTAATCAATCCAATACATTGGTCAATGAGATATCGGCGGCTTCCTTGGAACAGGCAAGCAGTGTCGGTGAGATTAATGATGGATTGACAAATGTCAATAACGTCGTACAGCAGAATTCATCAATCTCCGAACAGTCGGCCTCAGCGTCTGAAGAGCTGTCGGCTCAGGCGTCCCGACTACAGGAGATGATGAACCGTTTTATCCTGTCGGAACATCTGACACAGGAAGCGCCGATAGTTCTGCTTGAAGAGTGATGCGAAAGCGCAGATGAAGGTTTATTGGAAAGTCAGTCTTTTTAAAAAAAGAACTGGGTGACTATAACTTCCTGATAATGACGAATCAGTACACCTGCCAACGCCTATATTCCGGGAATTGATCTGAATTTGACGGAAGTTCCGAAATTCCGTTAGGCTGTGGTTTGCGTTTATAAGGAAACTATCGGAGTAAAATCTGAATTGATGACCAACTAAGAAAGGAATGCCAATGAAAATTCTTCGTGTAAATATGGGTGATTTAAGCACAAGCGTTGAAGCCGTAGCGGATGATGACTTGATCATCGGTGGAAGAGCGTTGACAGCCAGAATCCTGAACAAGGAGGTCCCACCTGCAGCTGACCCATTGGGACCCGAGGCAAAGCTGATCATTGCCTGTGGTCCACTAGCCGGAACCAAAGCTCCGTCTGCCGGAAGGTTTTCCATTGGTGCGAAAAGTCCACTGACCATGGGGATCAAGGAGGCTAACTCCGGCGGACCGGCAGGGCAGAAACTTGATATCCTGGGCATTCGGGCCATTATTGTTGAAGGTCAGGCAGCGGATGGGAAACTGTTTATGCTGAAAATCAATAAGGATGGGGTCGAACTTCAGGACGCAGAGGCTTATCGCGGCATGAAGAATTACACCCTGGCCTCCAAACTTTACGAACAGTTCAGTTCAAACGCGGCGGTGATTTCTATTGGAATAGCTGGTGAAAGGGGGTGGAAGGCATCTGCGATTACCATGACAGATAAGGATGGGGATCCTTCAAGGCACGCTGCCAGGGGCGGTCTGGGAGCAGTTATGGGATCCCGTGGATTGAAATGTATTGTCATTGATGATAGTGGCATGGGGAAGGTTGATATAGCCAACAAGCCGGCATTTCAGAGTTCGGTTAAGGAGTGGGCCAAGATTACCAAAGAAGATGCCAACTTGCAGGGAACGATGAAGCAGGGTACCACTGCCATTATTTCCACTCTGCGTTTTCTGGGAGCAATGCCGGCACTGAATTTCAGTGCTGAGAACCTGGAAGGGGTAGAAAATATCAGTGGTGATGCTATTGAGAAGCTGAACCAGTCCCGTGGTGGTAAAATGGCCGGTTGTATGCCGGGCTGCCTGGTCCGATGTTCCATTGTGTATAATGATGAGAACCAGAAGCATGTCACGTCAAGCCTCGAGTATGAAACCATTGCTCTGATGGGAACCAATCTGGGAATTGTTGATCCGGACGTTGTAGCGAAACTGGACTTTTTGAGTGATGATATCGGTATCGATACCATCGAGGTTGGCGCTGCCATGGGAGTTGCGGCAAGCGCGGGGAAGATGAAGATGGGCGATGCTGCATCGGCTTTTGCACTGCTGGAAGAGATTGAGAAGGGAACTGAATTGGGGGTGATGCTGGCCAATGGTGTTGAAGAAACTGCCCGACAATTAGGAATTGACAGGGTTCCGGCCTTTGGGGGGCAGGCAATACCGGCTCACGATCCCAGGATTACCAAACCGACTGGTGTCAGTTACAGTACCAGCCCTATGGGAGCGGATCATACAGCTGGAATTACTTACGATGAATTCAGCTCAACGGAAGGACAGATTGATCGGTCATTGAAGGCACAGGTGACCAATGCCATACGAGATGCCATGGGCTACTGCATGTTGGCGACTCCTGGCGATTTCAATGCGTTAATGACTTTTCTCAAGGACTTGATGAATGCCCGGTACAGTCTAAGTCTCACCGAAACGGATCTGGTAGAAGTTGGGAAACAAGTGTTGAGAGATGAGCTGGCCTTTAATAAGGGAAGCGAGTTTCATACGGCGCATGAAAGTGCACCAGCATTTATCCGGACCGAGCCTGTTGGCCCCAATAATTCTGTGTTTGATATCGATCCGGCGGAAATTGCAACATTGTGGGACAGGCTGGATGCGTTTCAGTTATAATCCGGCCCAGGACAGGAAATTAAATACAGGTGGCTGCCAGTATCGTATGGGGGTCGCCCGCGCCTCTTGTAGGAATTGAAAAGCTGGAGCTTAGCCTGTGTTGTCCAGGAAGCGGATTTGACAGAAGAGCCGAGGCAGGGGTATATTCCTGTGGATAAACGACAACGGACATCATTCAACCAAGGTATCAACAGACGAACGCCATTTCAACCAGGAGGAAAAAATGGAGATTATCAAGCAGGCACTTAAGGATGGGTTGACGACGCTTTCCGAATTCGACTCTAAAAAAGTGCTGACGGAGTACAAGATACCGGTCACTCAGGAGATTGTTGCCAAGGATGTCGGCGAGCTGAAGCAGGCAGCTGAAAAGATCGGTTTCCCCCTGGTCTTGAAAGGAAGCTCAGCTGAGATTGCGCACAAGACAGAGGCAGGTCTGATTAAGATCGATATCAGAACCCTTGAAGAAGCGACCGCGGCATTTGAAGAGATCACAGGTAAGATGGGTGCGGATAAGGGTGGTGTGCTGGTTCAGGAGATGGTTAAAGGACAGCGCGAACTGGTTGTCGGCCTGACCCGTGACCCGCAGTTCGGTCCCTGTGTGATGTTTGGTCTGGGCGGGATTTTCACCGAAATCCTGAAGGACGTTGCGTTCAGAGTTGCTCCGCTGACCCGGAAGGACGCCATGGATATTATGGACGACATCAAGAGCCACAAAATCCTGGATGCGGTTCGGGGTATGCAGGCCGTTGATCGAGAAGTGCTGGCCGATATCCTGATTGCGGTCGGTCAGATCGGGCTGGATCATGATGAAATCCAGGAAATTGACATCAATCCTCTCAAAATCAGGGATGGCAAACCGGTCGCTGTTGATGCGCTGGTGGTGCTGAACAAATAATAAACCCCTGCTGCAGGCAGTCTGCCTTTCAGGCGGACTGCCCACTGAAACGTTCCGGCTTACTAACCCCCCCCCATCTAATTAGACATTAGCAGTGACCGGTTTCTGTCTCAGGGTTGTGATGTATCAAATTTCTGAAGGGTTTCTTCAGCTGGTTTGGCGGTGATCATGCTGACCCCTACGATCGCAATAAACGCCAGAATGAAGCCTGGCAACAACTCATAGAAATACTCCCCCGGAACTTTGATATAGTTCTTAACCACAAAAATGGTGACTGCTCCCACAACCATTCCAGCCAGAGCCCCATACTTTGTTGTCCCTCTCCAGACCAGTGACAGGATGATCAGAGGCCCAAAGGCGGCACCAAATCCACCCCAGGCGTAGCCAACCATTCCCAGGATCGTTCCACCACTGGAAGCGGTGATCACATAGGCAAGTGCTGCAAACCCGACCACGCCAAAGCGGCTGATCCAGGCTTTCTTCTTGTCATCGAACTTGCTGAAAAACGGAAGGTCCTCTGTCAGTGAGGATGTCAGGACCAGCAGCTGGGAATCGGCTGTGGACATAACAGCTGCCAGGACCGCGGCCAGAATAAAACCTGAAAATACTGGATGAAACAGGGCAGATGTTAAAGCGAGAAATATCCGCTCCTTGTTACCATCCGGTCCTGCTACGCCTGCCAGTGGGGCTATTTCGTTGTAACCGATCCCGATCAATCCGATGGTGGTTGACAACACCAGGCAGATAATCATCCAGGAGATCCCAACCCGCCTTGCCTTTTTGACATCCTCGACACTTCTAATACCGATAAAACGAGCCAGAATATGGGGTTGGCCGAAATATCCGAATCCCCAAGCCATCAGTGATGCGCCGGTCAGCCAGGTGGTGGTGATGCTGAATGCCTTCGGGTTTACAGCCGCAATATCAACACCGGACCCTGAAATGGCAAAATATGCCAGCAGAAAGCAGAAAGCCAGGGCCGTCAACATCAGAATCCCTTGAATCAGGTCTGTCCAGCAAACCGCCATATAGCCGCCCAGGAAGGTATAGGAAACCACTACCAAAGTGGTAATAATCAGCGCTGTCTGCTCGGTGGCGCCAAAGCTGTGGGCAAAGAGCAATGTGCCTCCTTTGAGCCCTGATGCGACATACAGAGTAAAGAAGAACAGAATCACGATGGTTGACACCGTTTTTATCAGTCCAGAGGTATCATCAAAACGATTGGACAGAAACGTGGGCAGGGTCACGGCGTTCAGCTCCTCACTGTATGCCCTCAACCGTGGCGCAACAATGTACCAGTTGGCGTAGGCACCCATGGTGAGGCCGAGTGAAATCCAGAATCCCTCAACGAGTCCGGCTGCAAACACGGCTCCCGGAAGTCCCAGGAGCAGCCAGCTGCTCATATCCGATGCGCCGGCACTGATGGCTGAGGTAATCGGTCCCAGAGAGCGGCCTCCAATAATAAAGTCCTGGTTGTTCTTCGTTTTTGTCATGGAGTAATACCCAATACCCAGCATGAGACACAAGTAAAGACCAAACTGTATGGTAATTCCCATCGGTATACCTCTTTTTCAGATTGCTATCCACAGATAGTAATACGGTCCCGGGGGACCCGGTGAGTGTCTTGCCAACAGAAGGAGACAAAGGACGTTCAATCCGGAATAGTTCCGAATTGTCTCTGCTTCCTCGGCGGATTAATCCATCTGGACCCACTGACAAGGGGCAGATGAAAAGACTCCGGCGACCCATCCACCACTTAAGTCGCTGGCTCCGGTAGGGTCTCTATGCACTACTGGAGCAAAAGATCAATACGTGTGCAGTCTGTTCAGGAGGTTTTTAGACCGCGTGCACCCAGATTTCCGTAACGGTGATAGGTGTGACAAATGCTCTGGTTCTGAATGTACTGAAGCATTTCGATTCGTCCCTCCATCAACACTGGTGTACATGAAATATAAAACCCTGTTTTCGCTGCTGCCCTGAACACGGCTTCAGGAACCCTGTCAAAGTCTGCATAGCGAATTCTGGCAACGGATGGCATTCGTGCAATCAGCTCCTCATCGGTCTCAACTGTTAATGGGGTTTCCTGGAGAAGCATTTGCCCCTCCCTGCCCCTCAGGAAATCTGTCACGTCATTGCAAAGCGTCTCCGGCACACTGAGGATGAGTTGGTTTCCTGCAATCAGGGTAGCTGCGATTCTTGCCACTGTTTCAAAAAGGGTGTCAGCCTCATGCAGGCGAACAACAAACGTCCCCAGGGGGAGGTACCTCAGGATGTTATCCTGGCCCCGAAGATTGAAATAATCGTTATCCCGGGAAAACTCGTTTTCATAGTGGAACACGTAGCTTTTGATAGCCCTTGCACTTCGCTCCATATCAAGGTTCAATGCCCCAAACTGGTTCCATCGGACCTTCATTTTCCACTCGGCAGCCAGTCGCTGCAGAGGGCTCTCGCTCATCAGAGGCCCAGTAACCGGTACTGACCGGTCTGAAATCCTCATGAACTGGGTCACGTAGTTGGGGGAGCCCGCTTTAATTGCAGGTCCAATTGCGGATTTCTTCATACCACCGAAGGGTTGCCGCAACGTGATAGCCCCGGTTGTCCCCCTGTTGATATACAGATTGCCCGCCTCGATACCTTTCTTCCAGAAGTTGATCTCCCTCTCATCCAGACTTTCAATTCCTGAAGTCAGACCGTAACCTGTCTGGTTGGTAATTTCAATAGCGTCCTGCAGGTTTTCCGCACAGATGACAGCCAGAATCGGTCCGAAAAACTCTGTCATATGAGTCAGGCTGCCAGGGGTCACATCCCACTTGATTCCCGGTGACCACAGGTAGGGATTGCCATCCACGACCTCAGGCTTCAGAGCCCAGGTCTCTCCCTGCTCAAGGGTTGTCAGCGCCTGCATCAGTTCCCCTGAGGGTGGTTTGATCAGAGGTCCCATTTTCTGGCTGAAAAGCCAGGCGGAACCGGTGCTGAAACTCCTCGCAGCGTCAACCAATTGCCGCTTGAAAATCTCATCATGATATACTTCCTTCTCAAGGACCAGCAATGATGTCGCACTGCATTTTTGTCCACCATTTCCAAAAGCAGATTGGACGACATTTTTAATGGCCTGGTCCCGATCAGACATGGCGGTGACAATGGTTGCGTTTTTACCCCCTGTTTCAGCTGCCAGGAACAGGCCAGGCTTCTGCTCAAGCATCCGTAACCCTGTTTCAGTTCCCCCTGTCAGAATAACAAAATCAACCGCCGGATGGTCTACCAGTTTCGAGCCCACGCTGGAGCCCGGGCAGGGCAGAAACTGAAGTGCTGTTTTGGGTACACCTGCCCTCCAGAAACATTTGCAGAGTTCCCATGCAACCAGCACGGCGTCGGAGGCAGGTTTGAATATAACCGTATTGCCTGCCGCCAGGCTTGCTACCATCCCGCCACACGGTATGGCAATGGGGAAATTCCAGGGTGAAATCACAAGGCCTACCCCTTTGCCCCGGGCCTCGACGGTTTCATTATCTATGATCTGTTTAACAGTGTAGGGATAGTATTCGGCGAAATCTATCGCTTCTGATACCTCTACATCCGCTTCGGAAAAGATTTTGCCAGTATTGGCCGCGGCAGTCCCGATCAAATCACCCCGGCTCTTTCTCAATTCCCGGGCAACCATTGATAAAATATCGTGCCGTTCCAGGTGGCTCATGGCTCGCCACCCGTCAGGGTCTGCTACGGCGGTGGCGATAGCTGTCTCAACATCATCTGTATTGCCCTGTCTAAATCGGGAAACCAGAACCTTGTCGTGATATTGGGAGGGATCAAAACAATCCGTGAGTTGCCTTTCCTCAAATATGTCACTGCCACCAACCACCAGCGGTATATCTATTGGTTCGTCTCCGGGCTTTTTCATCCAGTGAGTTCGAATCTGTTCGGCCCATTCCCGGTTGCTTGCAAGACACCAGTCCGTATCCGGCTCATTCACAAATTCATTTAAGTGACGGGTACCGATGTTTTCTGGATATGATTCCTCCAGGCGATTCTGTGTTCGATTGGGAACACTTTTGACCTGCTCGATTTTAGAGCAGGACTCAAAAAACTGATTCTGCAGAAAAGACCACTCCTTGGTTCCGACCTTTAAACCGGGAGCGTACCTTAGAAAATTTTCGGGAGCCGTGTTTTCATCCAGCCGTCTGATCAGATAGGCGATGGCATTGATAAACTGTTCATTTTCCGCTACGGGGGCATAAAGAAGCACATCACCGGTTTTTTCAGTGATGGATCTTCGAATATGGTCAGCCATCCCCTCTAACATCTCAAAATCCACAAATTCAAGTGCCTCATAATGTTCGGCTAACTGGTAGGCAAAGGCCAACTCAAACAAATTGTGTGATGCGATTCCCAGGTTGATCGCTCTGATTCGCTCCTGCTCCATTCCGTAAATGACCATTCGCTTATAGTTGGCATCAACGTCGGTTTTACAGTCGTAGGTCGCTAATGGCCAGTTGTTGATGTCAGAATCGACCATCTCCATTTCCATGTTGGCCCCTTTAACGATCCGAAGCTTGATTGGACTCCCACCACTTTTAAGTCTTTGTATCGCCCAATCCGTTAACTGCTGTTGAATCCCATGAGAATCGGGAAGATATGCCTGCAGAACAATTCCGGCCTTGTGGTTCTTGAACTCTTCACCGTCCAGCGTTTCCATAAAAGCAACAGACGTGATCTCAAGGTCGTGGTACTCCTCCATATCCAGGTTGATGAACTTAGGGACCTTTTCACCGTTCCTGCGAGTGAATGTATGAGCCTGAGCCGTCCGATACAGTAGTGACAGCCGCTCCTTGAGAACGTCAATGGTTTCACGAAAGGCCAGTGGCAGAATCTGGGAGTAAATGGTCGATATCTTGACTGAAATATACTCAATCTCAGGATTTTCAAGGTCTCTCTGGTAAATATCCATTCGAGTCTGGCACTCCTCCTCACCCAGAACAGCTTCTCCCAAATGGTTGACATTCATCCTGACACCCTGTTTTTTTCTTTTCTTCAGATGCCTCAGCAGAGGCCCTGTTTCCCCGGAAAGGATCGCCTGGCTGCTGAAATCTCGCATTTTATTTACAACCTGCGGAACTGAAATGCCGGGGAACGATTTTCCGAACTGTAAAAATAGTTTCACCAGAGCCTTTTCCCACTGTGAAAAGAATGCGGGGATGGTATTATTCTTGAGCGTGTGGATAATCTGATCTGCCACCCGTTCACTGTTGCTGGAGCGGAATGCCTGGTCGATCATCTGCGTTAACACGACCTTGTCTCGTGGATGACGCAGCAGACTGGCCATCTGCTGCTGGAAGGTTCTTTCACTCTTTCCAATCAACTCATCGGCTCTAGATTGCCACATTTCAGCAAGCTCAGCTGCCTGCTGCGAAAGCTGCTCAATATTCAGTTCCTTCATGGTTCACTCCCAAATTCCAATTATCGGTTTAAGCCCCTCTAAATTCTGCCCTGATCGTTCAATTTTCAAGTTAAAGTATAATGGTTTAACCAATATACTAGTTTCATACTTATCAGCACCTGTCAAGGGTAAAAATAAAGTTTGTATCATTTGTGTGTCGTCGGTTCCGGAATCTGACTGGACGTGAATTAAGGGTGTTACGGTATAGTGATGGTGAAAATCCAGGGTGCAAGTCAATACCTTTAACGTAAGGATTTTAAAAAAAGCAATAGAGTGTCTGTTATGAGGCTGATGCGGACAGGCTGGCACGGTTTGCCCATGGAAAAAGGTCCTAATTCATCATTTACATGGATTTGTGATGGGGTTTGGGATAGGTGATTATTATGAATTACTTCTACAAGAGGGTACTTCTGAAATTGACGATTAAAAGCGAGAGATGTAGAATCATTTAAAATACGATTTACGTTTTGGTTAAGGATAACAGAAAACCCAACTGCAAAAACCGAATGGACGCGGCGATAATGAAAAAGGCCCTGCAATGGGCTGCCAATGACTACTTTGACGATGGATTTCGAAGCGAAATCAAACACCTGATAGATAAAAACGATGAAAATGAGTTGACGGACCGTTTTTACAAAGACCTGGAGTTTGGTACTGGCGGATTGAGGGGTATTATAGGTGCCGGGTCCAACCGGATGAATGTATATACGGTTCGTAAGGCCAGTCAGGGCCTGGCCAATTATTTGCTCTTGAACGGAGGTCAATCCCCCAGTGTTGCGATTGCTTTTGACTGTCGTCATTTTTCAGATGTTTTCAGCCGGGAAACAGCCTGTGTTCTGGCAGCAAACGGAATCCAGGTTCATCTCTACAGGGAATTGCGGCCTGTTCCCATGCTTTCCTTCACGGTTCGCGAACTGGGCACAACGGCAGGGGTGGTTGTAACAGCGAGCCACAATCCGGCAGAGTATAATGGTTATAAGGTATACTGGTCTGATGGATGCCAGGTGACACCCCCCCATGACGAGGGAATTATTGGAGAGGTTAACGGAATTGAAAACTTTGAATCGGTCAACTGGGCACCTTTTGAGACCCTTTTCGAAAAGGGAGTGATTCAATATGTTCCTGATAGTATAGAGGAAGCCTATTTTACCAGGGTGGAGGCTCTTGCCAGGGGAAATCGGGAGGTGAACCGGAATTTTGGGATTGTATACACCCCGCTGCATGGTGCCGGCAACTATCCAGTAAGAGAGATTCTGAAGCGGAGGGGGTTTGAACAGGTCAGAATCGTAACTTCCCAGGAAGAACCGGACGGTGCTTTCTCCACTGTTGCTTCTCCGAATCCAGAGGAGCCTACCGCACTGAAGCTGGCCCAGGAAGCAGCTGGTGATGATGATCATCTGATTATGGGAACAGATCCCGACGCTGATCGCATTGGGGTGATGGTCCGACATGAAGGTGAATGGGTCAAAATCAACGGTAATGAGATTGGTCAACTGATGCTGGCCTATTACCTGGAGAAACTCAATGAACAGCAGCAGCTGCCGGATGATGGTGTTTTTATCACCACTATTGTCACTTCAGACCTGGGACGGGAAATTGCGGCCAGTTACGGTGTTGAAACCATAGAAACTCTGACCGGTTTCAAGTACATCGGTTCTGTTATCCGGGAGATGGGAGAGACCGGAAAGGGGACCTTTATCTTTGGAACCGAGGAGAGTCACGGCTACCTGTTCTACGATTTTGTCAGGGACAAGGACGCTGTGATTGCAGCGATGATATTCAGTGAAATGTGTGCAGAACTTCATCAGCAAGGAATATCGCCCATCGACCAGTTGGACAGGATACATCGTCGATTCAGCTTCCATTCGGATTCCCTTGTCAATAAGGTGATCAAGGGGCATGAGGGTGCAGCCAAAATCGGGAGAATTATGGAAGTCCTGAGAGAAAGCCCTCCGGTAAAAATAGGCGATGTGCAGGTGGTTTCCATCAGGGACTATCAAAAAAAGGAGATTGTTGATTGTATCGAAGGCAGGATTGCAGGTGAAACAACCCTGCCCACTTCGAACGTGCTGGCTTTTTACATGGCGGATGGTAGCCGCATTACGGCTCGTCCGTCGGGTACGGAGCCGAAAATAAAATTCTATTTCAATCTGAAGGGCACTGACAGAGAGACACTGCAAAAAAACCGGGTTGCCTATGAAGAAGATTTTTGCAGGTTGATTGACAGTATTTAAATGGGAAAACCTATTCCCGAAAAGGCTCAAATTGATTATCCTGAAGTCATAACCATCAATAATAGGAGGGGATTTGGAACAAGCAGATCTAGACATGATTAAAAGTCATGCAAAAGACAACAACCAGCTTGACCGTCTCTATAAAGAGCACGTGAGGTTGGAAGGTGAGATAGAAAAAATTCAGTCCATTCGTATTAAGAGTACGGATGATGAGAAAAAACTAAGGGATCTGAAAAAGGTCAAGTTGGAAGGCCGTGACCAGATGGAACAGATTTTTCAGACCTTAAGGTAGACAATCATCGGCAGCAAAAACAGCCCCATTTATGTAGATGGGGATTGCTCGATTGATTTGATTCAGTTATTTCTAAGGTTTGATTGTCGTCACCGGAATGGCAAAGACCATCAGCCATGAAAGTCAAAGGACAACCGGGGCGCGTGGATGCTGAAATCTGTTTCGATCAGGGCGTATGGTTGTTCAGCGTATCTTTGTTATCATTCTGGGGATGGTATTCGGCTCGTTCCTCCTGACTATGGCGGATCGTCTCCAGCAGGGTGACTCTGTCATGCGTCGATCGTCCTGTGACAGCTGTTCTACTGTTATCGGGGTTATAGGACTGATACCGCTGCTGGGGTTTCTGGTAAACGGAGGCAGATGTCGGAATTGCGGAGAGGCGATATCCTGGGTCTATCCGTTGGCGGAAATCCTGAATGGTGCTTTTGTCTATGTCATATTCCTCAAGACCGGCTGGCAGGTTGGGTTCGTCCATGCTTTTTTGATATTCGAAGCGCTGCTGCTGATTGCCGTCCTTGATTTCAGGACCCATTTGATATTCCCTCAACCGGTCCTGATAGCATTTCTGGTGCAGTGCGCCTGGCTGTTTCTGGTCCGAAGCGCGGATGTGTTGAGCTCCCTGATTGGTCTTTTCATGGGGGCAGGGCTGTTTCACTGGATTGGTTATCTCTATCAGAATCTCCGTCGGCGTGTTGGCTTGGGCGAAGGAGATGCCACCCTGCTGGGACTGATTGGATTTGCCTTTGGATGGAATGTACTGCTTGCCACCATTTTCTGGGCAGCAGCCTTTGGCATTTTGTGTGGGGGTGGCCTGTTGGTGTTGCGCAGGCAGTCCTGGAGAGATGAGATTGCATTCGGGCCCTGGTTGGTACTGGCCACCTTTCTGATCTGGTATTTTCCCGGATTCTTCCAGAACATACCGTTTAAAGCATCGTATCAGCTGATACTGCAACATTAAAATTCCGTCAGTCAAACTGACATTCGTTAACTCTTAACGTGTTACCCATAATGAGTGAAAGCAACATGGAAAAAAAGGATTTGGACTGGGGCAGTCTGGGATTCGATTATATTAAAGCCGATTACCGGTTTGCAGCTACCTGGACAGACGGTAAATGGTCTGATGGAGAGCTGCTCAAAGACGAGTACATGAAGATCCATGAGGGATCTCCGGCTCTGCACTATGCACAACAGTGTTTTGAAGGGATGAAGGCACAAACTGCCAAAGACGGCAGTGTGTTGCTGTTCAGGCCAGAATTGAATGCTGAACGGATGCATATGACAGCCGAGCGTCTGATGATGCCTCCGGTGCCCATGGATCTGTATATGAAAGGTGTGGAAGAAGCCGTGCGCGCCAACTACGCCTGGATACCCCCCTTTGGTTCAGGTGCGTCGCTCTATATTCGGCCGCTGTTGATAGGGGTCGGTGAAAACATGGGTCTCAAGCCTGCTAAATATTACGATTTCCGTGTAATTGTTTCGCCAGTTGGTCCGTATTATAAGGGGGGGGGTGTCCAATTGATATCTCTTGCAGTTACTGATTTTGACCGTGCGGCACCCTTGGGAACAGGAAGATTCAAGGCGGGTGCAAATTATGCTGGTGGCCTGCTGTCAACGCAAACAGCCAAGGATATGGGGGCCAACGAGGCGCTCTACCTGGATGCGACCCATCGGAAGTACCTGGATGAGGCGGGTTCCGCCAATGTTCTGCTGGCCATGACCAACAACCGCTTCGTAACGCCGAAATCGGATGCTATTCTCCCCAGTGTCACCCGGCGGTCTATCATGACCATTGCAAAAGAAGAACTGAAGATGACCATTGAAGAGCGTCCGGTTGCCATCAGGGAAGAGCTCCCAGAAATTGAAGAGATGGCTGCCTGTGGAACAGCTGCGGTGATATCACCAGTTGGTAAAATCAACCTCGACAATCAGTGGCACAAGTTCTACGCAGATGGGGAACAGGTAGGACCGGTGATGCAGAAACTCTATGATTCGCTGACCCAGATACAAAAAGGGGAGAAAGCGGATCCATATGGTTGGGTAAAAAAGGTCAATCTGGACTGACTGCTACTTCAACCGGAAGTCCCTTCACAATGGGAAGCAGCTTGTATAGGTCGTTTCCCACCTTAACCAGAGAAAAATGGCTGCGCTGTTTGGTATTTTGATCACCTCTTTCATCATTGCCCTGTCAGGTGCTTTGATGCCGGGTCCGTTTCTGACTGCGACCATCAATGAAAGCTCCAAAAGGGGGTTTTTTGCAGGTCCCCTGATGATTCTGGGTCATGGAATCCTGGAACTGGTGCTGGTAATAGCCCTGATTTTAGGGCTTGCTCCATTTCTGAAGGATGATACGGTTTTCGGCGTTATTGCCATTTCCGGGGCGTTTATTCTTCTCTGGATGGCGTTTGGCATGTTTCGTTCCCTGCCTTCCTTGCAGTTGGAAATGACGGGAGATAACGCCAAGCGGGGTGGGTTGGTGGTTACCGGTATCCTGATGAGTCTTGCCAATCCGTATTGGAGTATCTGGTGGGCAACCATTGGCCTGGGTTATATCATACACAGTCAGACATTTGGGTTGACAGGTGTGTTGATGTTTTTTATCGGCCATATCATGGCGGACCTGGCCTGGTATTCCATCGTCTCTTTCTCCGTCGCCCGTGGAAAAGCCTTTATCAGTGCTTTTGTTTATCGTAGCATTATTGCTGTCTGTGCCTGTTTTCTGGTGGTGTTTGCCGTCTACTTCGGGTATTCTGGTTTTGAGAGATTCACTCTGGTATAATACGGTTACAGGTTGGGCTGCCCGTTTTGCCATCCTTCATTGAGCCCGGAAGGGATCGGTTATTTTTGTACGATCACTAAGTGTAGCAAGCTATTATGCAAGATAAAAAGAAAGAGCTGACTGTTAAATGCCCCACCTGTCGAGTGGAGGCTCCCTGGCAGGGAAATGCCTACCGTCCCTTCTGTAGTGAACGATGCAAGTTGATTGATCTGGGAAACTGGGCAGACGATAGCTACAATATAGAAAGTGTGGATCCTCCCGATTTTTCTGACGAAGATCAGAGCAGCCCCCACTCCATGGGTTGATATGACGGGGACAAAGAAGCGCATATGTCAGCTTTTTATCGGTCTGTTTATCAGTCTCATTCCGCTCTTGCTCATTGCCTCGGAATCGCAAAAAATATTGGATGAAGGGGCTCAGGTTACCTTTGTGCCGCACTTGATTCCGGCAGCAGCCCGTCCGGGTGAAAACATCCGGCTGGCTGTCGAGGTTCAGCTGCAACCGGAATGGCATATCTATTCAGTGATCCGTTCAACAAACCCGGATGCACCACCTCCCACAAAACTTCTGGTATCAAACGGAACGTTGATTAAAGACGGTCCGGTGTACGAAACACCTCCGATCAGCCAATTCATCCGTGTCCTGGGGATGACGATTGAGTATCACAGTGAACTTGCTTTTTTATATCAGAATCTGCAGATACCGGAAGACGCTGATGTCGGCAGCAGAAATCTTACCGTAAGCCTGACCTACCAGCTATGTACCGACAACATTTGCCTGCCGCCGAAAACGGAGTTGTTGAAGCTCCCCTACACAGTTGAATCCGGAAAGCCAAGGGCAGCATACCTGAATGCCGATAGAACCATTAATGCGCTGCCGGATAAAATGTTCAAGGATCAGCTGTCTGATTTGCAGGGAGAAGGTCTATGGGCATTTATCGCCCTTGCAGCCTTGATGGGGCTGGTCTCATTGCTGACGCCCTGCGTGTTTCCCATGATCCCCATCACCGTCACCTATTTCACCAAGCAAGCCGAAGGAAAACAATCCCGCGTCATCAAGTTGGCCAGTCTTTTCGCACTCGGTATTATCTTTACCTATACAGTGATAGGACTATTGCTATCCAGCCTGTTTGGTGCCGGCAGCGCATTGCTGCTGGCGACGAATCCTGTGGTGAACCTGGCCATAGCAGTGGTATTCATCGTGTTCGCCCTGAGCCTGATGGGGTTGTTCAACCTATCTCTTCCAGCAGGGCTGGAATCCTTTTTCGATCGCAGGGCCCGTAAACTTGGCGGTGTATCGGGGGTTCTGTTGATGGGCTTCACCTTCACCCTGACAGCGTTCACCTGCACCGTTCAATTTGTTGGTACCATGCTGATTGCTGCTGCACAGGGAGAGTGGATCTGGCCGCTGCTGGGGATGCTGGTTTTTTCAACTGTCTTCTCCCTTCCCTTTTTCCTGCTGGCCATCGCCCCCAGCCTGATCCGGCAGATACAAGGGCGCTCTGGTGCCTGGCTGGGAAGGAGCAAGGTGGTACTGGGTATCCTGGAGTTGATGGCTTCGATAAAATTCCTCTCCAATGCGGATCTGGTCTGGAATCTGGGCCTGTTATCGCGGAACAGTGCTATCTTTATCTGGACATTGCTTTTGTTTGTTATTGCAGGTTACCTGATCTGGACAGGCGTGAAGCCGGTCCTGAATCGGTCCCTGATACAGTGGGTCATGGTGGTCCTCTTTGCTTCGCTGGCCATTGTGGTCAGCCAGGGCCGGGACGATCGTTCACTGGGAAGCCTGATCGATGCGGTTCTGCCCCCGACCAGTGGCCTTCACCAGGAAACGGGGGAGAGGGTTTCGGCCAGTGAGATAGAGAATATGGTCTGGCTGGATTCATTCAGCGAAGGCCTGGAGCAGGCAGGAAAGAGCAAACAACCCATCTTCCTTGAATTTACTGGTTATACTTGTGTCAACTGCCGATGGATGGAACAAAACATCCTCGCCCGGCGGGAGATTCATGAGCTTCTGAATAACCGGTTTGTGCGTGTTCGCCTCTTTACCGATGGTGGCGATAACGCCCGAAAAAATCTGAACCTGCAGATCGAACGCTTCCAGACGGTGGCCCTACCCTTCTACGCTATCATCAGCCCGGATGGCCGCCTCCTCAGAAAACACAGCGGTATTACATTGCAATCCGCTGATTTCAAACGGTTCCTGAATCCTTATCCTCAGAAGTAATAGGCAGGCTTTTCCGAACACATCCAGATTTCCGGTCGATCATACCCCATCAATGGCAACAGTCCCATAGGGAAAGAACGTCTGGATATCATGGAGGCAGACGGGTTCAGTGAGATGCTGGGTTATTCAATCTGGCGAGCAGGCGTTTCATCTTCGGAAGCAGCTCATCTCCCGTGGGCGTCCCCAACAGGTTATTCATCTCCCCGGGATCATCCTGCAGGTCAAAAAGCCAGGGTTTCCTCCCCTGTTCGAACTCTATATATTTGTAGCGCTTAGTTCTAACACCGACATAGCTGGGCGTGTTTTCCGGATAGTATCGCCAGAACTCCATCAAAAAAGAGTTCCGCCCCTTTGCATGACCACTTTTGAGAACAGGAACCAGGCTTTCACCGTCCATCTCCTTTGGAATGGTCACGCCGGCGATATCCAGCAGGGTTGGGGCGATATCAATGTTCAGGGAAAGCTGCTCTCTTTTGCTCCCGGGGTCCTTGATCAGCCAGGGAGCTCGCACAACCATCGGCAGACGAGCAGACGGCTCGTAGGGTTCCCGGATGCCGTGACGGTCATGGGTTCCCCACTGCATGCCGTTGTCGCCCATGTACACCACCAGGGTGTTATCCTGCAGGCCCAGCTCGTCGATCCGGTTCAGCAAGGCTTCAATGTCACGATCCATTGCGGTCAACGTTTCACAATACCGTCGATACTGGTCGTGATAGGATCCCATCATCACTCCCTGAAAGACATTCCCGCGAGTCTTGCCGTACCACATGGTGTCGGCGTGTTCCGGCAGTACCTGTTTGACGTCCACCTCATCATACATTCCTGAGATTCCTTTCGGAGATTGATAGGGTGGGTGCCCGGGGCGATGGGACAGATAAAGGCAAAAGGGCTTGCGCTTGTCGTCAGGCTTCTCCAACTGCTGCTGCATAAACTCGAAGGCATACTCATTCACTTCTTCGGTGATATACTGTTTGCGGGACGGCACTTCTTTGCCGTTGACAATCATGGGACAGTCAAAATAGGCGCCCTGCCCCTCTCTATATGTGTAAGATACGAACAGATCCAGAAAAGACAGATCGGGCAGTCCTTCTCCCGGCATATGCCATTTTCCGATAAAGGCAGTGGCATAGCCGCTGTTACTCATATGTTCCAGAAAGGTCCTGGACTTGCCAGTCCAGGGGGTGTGATTATTTTTAACACCATGATGATGAGCGTAAAGGCCGGTTAATATGCTGGCCCTGGATGGACTGCAGAGCGATGTGGTGTTGTAGGTGTGTTCAAAAACCACCCCTTCTCTTGCCAGACGGTCCATTCCCGGTGTTTTGATAAAAGGATGTCCTGCAAACCCGGTGGTATTGGCGTTGTGGTTGTCCCCCAGGATGAAAATGATATTTGGGCGTGATGTCTCACTCCCCCTGATCAAACTGGGTAGCCCACATCCAAGAACACCTGCTGCAGCCGTTTTGCCTGCCAGCTTAATAAGTTCCCGCCGCCCTATTTTTTCTTCAAATAGCCTGTTTCCCTTTGTCATTTACACCCCCGATCCGAACATGAGCCGATAACCGCTCAGGAATATCACATAGAGATTCTCACCCTTTCCCCAGGCATATGCTGCGATCACAAATACCAGGCTTCCTATTATGACCGCTATGGGTCCAGATGTGGCAACCCTTTCCATTTCCCCTCTTCTTTTCAGAACCCACCTGGCGATGAGGGTGGCCACTCCCATCTCCAGGGTCATCAAGGCTACCAGCCAGACGTTTAGTGGGTTAAGATACCAGTATAAACATTCTGAGACCGGATGAGATTCAGTTAGTCGCAGAACCTCCTTGGTTGCCCAGGCAAAAGGCACCACAAAGGAACCCAGCAGTTTTTCCCTCATGGAGGCGCCCCCAATGGTAGCCGAGCTGAAAATAAACAGGGTTCCGAAGGCCACCGAAACGAAGTAACCAACCCCCAACAGCCGGGTTAGAACTGATTGCCACTCACCACCGCCCGCCATCCGGCTTGTAAAATATCCGGTCATGAACACAACCGCCAACACAAGCACCCAGAGCACCGGGATAATCGTTCGTTTCACCATAGATTTTTCAGGCATGGTTGCACCCTGTTTTTCAGTTGAGAAGAACATGTTACTGAATAATCTACTGACCTCATACCAGTTCTTTCTTAATGCATCAAGTCTTTGGTAGCAATGCGTTAAAAGACACGCTACGAAACAGCTACGTCATTTGCGACCTCCCCTTTTCCACTTGCAGCATCCGGGGCGATGCGGTAGTTTTAGTCCATACAGATGAGTTGTCAAATATGAATTTGATCCGGATGCCTGGTCAGGGGGGCGACTGCAACCTGCAATTTAGACTAACCGAATCAGGAACGGATATCAGCCTCAAGGGCATCCGTTCCTTTTTTTATAGGATGAACATTGAAAAAACTAGCAATTATTTTAGCCGTAGTCCTTCTGCTTTCGACATCTCTAGGGGCCGAGCCCCGGACATCAAAGGTTCGCCTGGAAACAAGTCTGGGTAATATTGTACTGAAGCTTGACCATCAAAAGGCCCCCGGAACTGTTTCCAATTTTCTGGCCTACGTTAAAAGTGGATTTTACGAGGATACCATCTTCCATAGGGTCATCAAGGGGTTTATGATCCAGGGAGGCGGTATGACTGAGGATATGACCCGAAAAGCCACACTGCCTCCTGTCTTGAATGAAGCAAACAATGGTCTTAAAAATCGTGCAGGTACGGTTGCCATGGCCAGAACAGGGGCCCCTCACTCTGCTACTACACAGTTTTTCATCAATACAGTTGATAACAGCTTTCTCGATCATCGGTCAAAAACGACTCAGGGGTGGGGGTACTGTGTTTTCGCCGAGGTGACTGAAGGGATGTCCGTTGTGCGATCCATAGAGGGCACACGCACCACCGTACGTAACGGGCGGCAGGATGTTCCGCGAACACCGGTTTTTATAAAAAAGGTAGTGATAATATCCGAATAGGGATCGTATGGCCCTGAACGCCGTATACAAAACGGGCTGTTTTTGATAAAAGATAAAAATGACATGTGAAAAAGCTCACTGCGCAGGACGCTGTCCGGGCCTCTTTTTTACCCACCGTTGTGCCTGGCAAGGCATGAATCTTAGGGAAGATTTTTAACTACAGGGAATTTACAGAAAATGGCTATTATTGAAATGGCAATGGACGAGACCATTGCTGTCATAAAAATGAATAACGGCGAAAACCGCCATCACCTGGAATTTGCCCAGGCGCTCAATCAGATGCTGGATACGGTCATTGCTGATGAATCTGTCACGGCGATGGTAATGACATCCACCGACGAAAAAAACTGGTCCCAGGGTATCGATCTGGAATGGATGATGGGGCGAATGGCGGAGAATGACACGGAACCGATCACTGAATTCCTGCTCACCATGGATCAGGCTTTCAAAAAGCTGCTTACCTATCCGGTTCCTGCCATAGCAGCTCTCAATGGTCATTGTTTTGCGAATGCCGCCATTCTGGCCGCAGCCTTTGATTACCGTTTTATGCGCAGTGATAGGGGGTTCTACTGTGTGCCGGAGGTGGATATCAACATCCAGTTTGCACCGGGAATGAAAACCCTGCTCTTTCACAAATATTCCAACCCGGTCATTTTTAACCTCATGCTCACGGGACAGCGCCTGACGGCTCCAGAGGCGGAAAAGGCGGGGATCGTTATGAAAGCCTGCAGTGATACGGCAGATACCATGAAAGAAGCCATGGCCTTCGCTAAAATGATGGTCAAGAGTCGGGACACATACGGTCGAATGAAAACCCAGATCAACCAGCCAGTTATCGATGTGATCGATAACGTCAATCCCGACTATTTCAGTGGCCAGAAAGTCCTCTAGTAAACCACCTTATCCGCCTGCAGTTTTTCGATCTCCTCTTCGGGAATGCCCAACAGCCCGTTGAGGACCTCATGGTTATGCTCTCCCAGCAACGGTGATTGACGGGTGATAGCTGCTGGTGTTTCTGACAGTCTCCAGGGCGGTGCGACGACCCAATTCTCGCCAATAACAGGATGGTTGACAGAGTGGAATGCCTCCCGAGCCTGAATGTGCGGGTCTGCAAACAGGCGCTCGCTGTTCAGGGAGGGTGCCGCCGCGACTCCTACCTCCTGCAGAAGTGCCATCACCTCGTAATCATCAAGGACCTCAGTCCAACGGCCAATAATCTCATCCAGTGCTTCCTGGTTGATCCAGCGATTGTACACGTCCGCAAAACGCTTATCATCCGCAAGTCCGGTATTTCCCATTACCCGGCACATGGACTGCCACTCCTCGTCATTGCTGACAGCAATGCTGATCCAGCGGTCATCTCCATTGCAGGGGTAGCAGTTATGCGGTGACATGATCTCATCTTTGTTCCCTTTACGCAGATTCACCCGCTGGTTCATGATGTAATCCAGCAGCATATCGCTGTTCAGGATTGCAACTGTTTCCTGGGATGCCAGGTCGATATACTGCCCCTCACCTGTCTTCTGATGGTGAATTAACGCCATCAACATGGCATAGGCCGCTGTTGTGGCGCTTTTCAAGTCGATAAACCCCATCAGGTTGCTGGGCGGCCAGTCTGGATAGCCTGTATCATGGGAGAGGCCACCGATGGAGGCAAAGTTAGGTGCATAGCCGATGAACTCCCTGTCTGGGCCGATCTGCCCACAGGAGGACGAAGAGAGGTAGATCAGGTCCTCTTTAAGTGTAGCCAGCACATCGTACCCCAGGCCAAGTCTTGGCATGACTCCGGGTCGCATATTCTCAATGACAATGTCACTTTTTGCAGCCAGTTTTTTGGCAATCTCGACTGCCTCGGGCTGCGAGAGGTTCAGGCAGACGCCTTTTTTGTTCAGGTTCAGGTTATCAAATACTGAAGACTCGTCCGGGCCCGTGAAGGTCTTTCCCATGCTGAATGCGATAAACCTTGAGTGGTCAATGCGTTTTCGGCTTTCCACCTTGATGACTTCCGCGCCCAGAAGTGCCAGCAGGCAAGTGGCGTAGGGTCCAGCCCAGGCTGATGTGAATTCGGTAATGCGGATACCCTGTAGTGGTCCATTTTTCATTTTATTCCTCCTAGATAATATCCGATTGTCTTAGTCTGATCAGCTCTTCCCGACTGACACCCAGTCGGTCGCAAAAAATCATTTCATTGTGCTCCCCTAGAAGCGGAGCTGCCCGTCTGATTGACCAGGGTGTTTTTGAAAAGCGATAAGGGGCCGAAGGGAACTTTACTTCTCCCATGACCGGGTGGGTGATCGACTTGAAAAAGCCGACAGCATTGAACTGCTCAGATTCGACAATATCCTGTGCCGTGTTGACGGGTGAGAAGGGCACACTGAACGATTGCCCCAGCTTTACAATTTCACGGCGTGTGTAATTCTTGATGAAATCGGCTAATCTCTGATTGATTTCGTCAGCCTGATCAAGCCTTTTATTTGGATCCTGGCAGTCCGGTTCCTGTGACCACTCCGGATTTCCCATCATCTCTGCTAATGACTTCCATTGACTTTCCTGGGGAACGATCACGGTTATATAACCATCTTTGCAGGCCATCATCCCGCCAATACGTCTGCTATGGGTTTTGGCAGAACGGTCAATATTCCTTCCGGCATTGCGAAAGCCTGTGGCCTCGATTCGTTGCATAGCCATCAAGGCCTCCTGGCGTGAGATATCCAGGAATTGGCCTTTTCCTGAAACCCCTTTCCAGTAATAAGCAGCCAGTACAGCCACCAGTGCTGTTATGCCGATGTCGTATCCTCCCTTGCTACCACCGGGCATGACCGGAGGACGGCTCATATCAGGGGAGGGAATAGGTAGCATGTAGCCCTGGCCGGAGACATGGGATATATTGAGGTGGGCTGCCTTGTAATCTTTGTATGGGCCGGTCATGCCGAAAGCGGTGATGGCAGTCATGATCAGCCCTGGGTTGAGTTTCTTCAGAGAATCAAAGCCCAGGCCTAACCCCTCCATCATCCCAGGTGGTGTATCCACCACCAGAATGTCAATATCCTCCACCAGGGATTTAAATAGCCGGGCGCCGGCAGGGCTGCGGGGATCAAGCGTAACACCGAGTTTGTTGCTGTTTAGAAATAGAAAATGGCCACTTTTTTCGGGGTGGGGGGTGTCTCCCTGAAAGGGGCCTCGCCTGCGGGCATCGTCGCCCCTTGCCGGGGGTTCAATCTTGATCACTTCTGCTCCCATATCTGCCATGAGCTTGGTGCAATAGGCACCGCCTATCCGGCTGCAGAACTCTAAGACCTTTACACCGTCCAGTGCAGTTTGTTCCATTGCTTCCTCCCTGAATCGTTCAGTTTTATCGACGTCAGTCAACGTTCGTTTCATCCCATCGTATTCAGATATCCGAAAACGGTCAAATCACAGCACTGCCTTCAGGAGTATAAATGCGTTCGTCAGTTTTCAGCACCAGGATAACGGCCCGGCTTTAGGGTCGTCGGACAGCCATGAAACCTTACCGACACTTCGACAGTCTGTAATAAAGAGTGTACAAAACAGGCTATTTCAAGTATTCATCACATGACATCTATCATCTAAGTCATCAACAATCCGTTTTACTCTTTGTCAAGCCATGTCCTATGGGGTTGCGACATTTACTCACACCAAAGTTAACCAGGCCTGAGATTTCTGAAGTTCGGGACAAGATTCTAAAACGAATCGTCGCCGTATTCCTGCTGCTTGGGATTTTTGCCATTGTTCCCGGTATTATCAGCGCATACTCTCAGGGTAGATGGGCATTTGCCATTTTCTATGCTGTATCTTACTTGCTGTTTTTCTTCAGTTTTGTTTTTGCACGGCGACTATCCTACACCCTTCGCTCAATTGTGCTGATACTGGGGCTCTTTCTTCTCTCTGTCTCTGTCCTGTCAAGACTCGGACTCAGTGGTGTTGGCCTGGAGTTGCTTATTGTTTGTTGTTTTATCTGCTCCATTCTATTTAGTATTCGCCTGGGGTTAGCCTTGATACTGGTGAGTATTGTCTCGATTGCCACTGTTAGCCTTGGCATGATTTACGGGTTCATCGAGATAAATCCTTCCCACATGTTGACCTCGGTTTCAGAATTGTCGTGGTTGACTGCCACGTTTGTTTTTGTTTTTGGAACGCTGTTGATTCTTCTGGCATCGCAGATGTTAAGAAGCCGTCTGGAGGAGTCGCTGGAACTGGCTGAACAGCAGTCGAGCACCCTTCAGCTGGCAAATACGCAACTCAAATATGAAATGGAAAGGCGGGAAAGTTCAGAGGCTGCAGAAAAACGTCTGCAACAACGCCTTAAGGATATGTTCGATTCGATGCCTTCCATGCTTATTGCGGTTGACGGGGAGCAGCGGATCACTCAATGGAATCAAAGGGCTGTTCAAATTATGAATATCCCGGTTGAAGAGGCGCTGGGTAATCATCTTAGGGACATATTTCCTGTTTTATACGCGAAATATGAATCGATCGCGAATACCCTTGAGTTGAAGCAGTTCTTGAAAATCGAAAAGATGGGCTATCAATACAAAAGCGAGACGGTTTTTCTTGACTGGATCGTCTATCCTATGACGGATGATGAAGGTGCTGTCATCAGGATTGATGATGTGACCAGGCGGGTCAAGATGGAAGAGATGATGATCCAGAATGAGAAGATGATGTCTGTGGGGGGTCTGGCAGCAGGAATGGCCCATGAAATAAACAATCCCCTGGGAGGGATGCTGCAGGGAATACAGAACATCGAGCGCCGATTTCTACCCGATATGGAGAAAAACCGGGTGGCCGCTGAAAAATCAGGTATTGATCTCAACAAATTGCAGGATTACCTGGTTAGGAGGGAAGTGTTAGAATCTATAGCGGGTATCAAATCAGCAGGTCAACGAGCTGCAAAAATTATATCTAGCATGCTTCTTTTCAGTCGGAAAAGTGAATCTCAAGCGGCACTTGTCAATATCCCGGATCTGCTGGACAATACTATTGAGATGGCACAGAATGACTATGATCTGAAGAAAAATTTTGATTTTAAGCATATTGATCTGGTTCGGGAGTATGATCCGGAATTAAAAACCCTCTGGTGCACTGAAACCGAACTGGAACAGGTTATACTGAATTTGCTGAAAAATGCGGCTCATGCGCTGTTTGGAAAGGAAGAAGGAGGAACTCCCCAGATAGTCATTCGGACAAAAGCTGGTCCGGAAACGGTTGTAATTGAAGTAGAGGACAACGGCCCGGGCATGGACGAAAAAACCCGCAAGCGGCTCTTTGAGCCCTTTTTTACGACTAAACAGGTTGGGAAAGGGACCGGGCTTGGCCTTTCGGTGTCCTACATGATTATTACCAATAACCATGATGGTCAATTGGAGGTTCAATCAGAACTAGGTAAGGGAACCCGGTTTACCATCAGACTGCCCCTGGTTCATGTTAAAGCACAACAGGAATTGAACAGCTAGCTCCTGGGTTGCTTGCAGCTGCTACATATTCCGACGATACTGACCACCCACCTCGTTCAGCGCGTCCACAATCCTGCCCAGACTGCAGTAACGAACCGTGTTCATCAGTTCCGCAAAAATATTCTCACCTGACAGGGCCACCTGCTGAAGATTTTTGAGGACTTCAGCTGATTTGTCGGCGTGCCCGGCGTTAAAACTGCGGAGACGGGTCAGTTGTGATTCTTTTTCCTCTTCAGTCGCCCGGGCCAGTTCGACACAACCGGCCTCGGCTATCGGATCGGCGTCTGGATCGACAAAGGTATTAACACCTACGATGGGGAATTCACCTGTATGCTTAAGGGTTTCGTAATAGATCGATTCCTCCTGGATTTTACCCCTTTGATAGCCGGTTTCCATTGCACCCAGGACACCACCCCTTGAGGTAATGCGCTCGAATTCCATCAGAACGGCCTCCTCCACCAGGTCTGTTAATTCCTCCACAACAAAACTGCCCTGATTCATGTTCTCGTTTTTGGCCAGCCCCCACTCCTGGTTGATGATCAACTGTATAGCCAGGGCCCGACGCACTGATTCGTTGCTGGGGGTGGTTACAGCCTCATCATAGGAGTTTGTGTGAAGGCTGTTGCAGTTGTCGTATACAGCACAGAGGGCTTGCAGGGTGGTTCGAATATCGTTGAACTGCATGTCACGACTGTGCAGGGAGCGTCCGGATGTCTGGATATGATACTTCAGCATCTGGGAGCGGGTTGATCCGTCATATTTGTTCCGCAGGGCCACTGACCAGATCCGACGTGCCACACGGCCGATTACTGTATATTCAGGGTCCATGCCGTTGGAGAAGAAAAACGAGAGATTGGGGGCGAAGGTGTCGATGGGCATGCCACGTGAGAGATAGTACTCTACGTATGTGAATCCGTTGGCCAGTGTCAGCGCCAACTGAGTGATGGGGTTGGCGCCTGCCTCTGCGATATGGTAGCCGGAGATGGATACCGAGTAAAAGTTGCGAATGTTTTGGTCGATAAAGTACTGCTGGATATCACCCATCATCTTCAGGGCAAAATTGACTGAGAAGATGCAGGAGTTCTGTCCCTGGTCCTCTTTCAATATATCAGCCTGAACAGTTCCCCTGACATTAGCCAGGGTATCGGCTCGAACCGCTTCCGCCTCTTCTGTGGTTGGTTCGCGATTCTGGTCCTCCCGGAACCTGTCCAGCTGCTGATCGATGGCTGTATTCAGAAACATGGCCAGGATAATCGGTGCGGGGCCGTTGATGGTCATGGAAACTGATGTGCTGGGCTTACAAAGCTCAAATCCGTCGTAGAGAGTCTTGACATCATCAAGGGTACAGATGCTGACACCGGATGTGCCAACCTTGCCATAAATATCCGGCCGTTCATCAGGGTCAAATCCAAACAGGGTGACGGCATCAAAAGCCGTGGAGAGCCGCTTGGCTTCATAGTTGGCTGATAAAAGCTTGAAGCGCCGATTGGTTCGGGCAGGGTCCCCCTCACCGGCAAACATCCGCGTAGGATCTTCACCCACCCGTTTCAATGGAAAGAGACCGGCTGTGTAAGGGAAAAATCCGGGAAGGTTCTCCCGTCTCATCCAACGATAGATTTCCGCTTGATCATCAAAGCCGGGTAGTGAAATCTTCGGTATACGGCTGTGGGAGAGGGACTCTGCGTACAGGGGCAACCGGAGCTCTTTGCCTCGTACCTCGTAGACCAGTTCATCACCATCATAATCCTGCTTAGTCTGCAGCCATTGTTCCAGAAGTTCCTTTGTTTCCGTATCAAGCAGCTCCTCTGCCTTCTGGATTTCTTCCCGAAGTCGGCCTGTCAATTCAGCGGCATCAGCACCCGAAACCAGTACTTGTTCTGCTCCTACCAAGCAAGTCATTTTTCTGACGAGCTTTTTCTGGGCCTCGGTTTCCTTGTGGTAGGATCTGACACAGTCAGCAATCTCTGCAAGATAGCGAGTTCGCTCGGGTGGAATAATCACTGTCTGAGACGAAGAGGTCTTAATCCCGGTCTGTGGAAAACCAGATTCATATGTGACCCCTGTTTTCTCGGAAATCTTGTTCAGTAAGCCGTGATAAAAGGCAGTTACCCCATCATCAGCAAATTTAGAGGCGATGGTTCCGTATACCGGCATATCCTTCAGGTTGGTTCCAAAGGCCTTCATGTTTCGCTGCATCTGCTTACGAACGTCGGCAACTGCATCCTCGCTCCCTTGTTTCTCATACTTGTTGATCACAACAAGATCCGCATAATCCAGCATGTCAATTTTTTCTAGCTGTGACGCAGCACCAAATTCACCGGTCATGACGTAAATTGGAATATCCACCAGATCAATGACCCGTGAATCTCCCTGACCGATACCAGCTGTTTCAACGATGATAATGTCAAATCCTGCGGCTTTTGCTACTGAAATAGCATCGACCAGGCTGACAGGGATCTCTGAATGGGACTTGCGGGTCGCCAGGCTGCGCATGAAGACGCGGGGGCTGGAAATGGAGTTCATGCGAATTCGATCCCCCAACAGAGCGCCGCCCGATTTCCGCCGGGAAGGGTCACAACTAATGACCGCCAGCTTCAGGTCCTTGAAGTCGTGCAGAAATCGAAAAATCAATTCGTCCGTCAAAGAGGATTTTCCTGCGCCACCAGTCCCGGTTATCCCCAGTATCGGTGCTTGTACCGCCTGACCTTTCTCTGCCAGAGCCTGTCGCAACAGTTCCACTGACACCTGATCGTCTCCGGATTCGACGACCTGCTCAAATCGTGTCATCAGGCGGGCAATTGAAGTAGGATCTTGAACCGACAGCTTACCAAGACTGCCTGCCTCATCGGTGAGAATGGGAAAGTCGAGTGTTTCAACCATGTGGTTGATCATACCCTGCAGGCCTAATTGTGCACCATCTTCGGGAGAGTAGATCTTGGTTACGCCATACGCCTCAAGCTCGGCAATCTCATCCGGCACGATCACACCACCCCCACCACAAAAAATCTTGATGTGAGGGGCATTACGTTCCCGGAGCAGATCCACCATATACTTGAAATACTCGACATGCCCCCCCTGATAACTGGACACGGCAATCCCCTGCACATCTTCTTCCACCGCTGCATCAACCACGTCGTTTACCGAGCGGTTGTGCGCCAGGTGAATGACCTCAACCCCAGTATCCATTAATATGCGGCGCATGATGTTGATGGATGCATCATGACCATCGAACAAAGCCGTCGCGGTTACGACTCGAATGTTATGCTTCGGCTTGTAGATTTCAGTGTTCTGAATGGCGACATTAACGGTCATAATTTATCCTCACTGCTGTTTTTCGTTAGCAACATCTTCCCCCTGGCGCTGAACAGTGGTTTCCTGTTGCCATCTGTTTTACACCAAAAAATGTAAAATAAAAACCAATAAATAAAATCCCAACAGCACATTCGTAAACAGACCGGTTGGTATATTTACTGGCGACCGGTGCTGTTCATTCAGGGAGCATCCTCCCTTAAACTGATTATGGTCACTCACGGGTTGACGCCCGCATGAACTCGTATCTCTATTGCTTCAACTGATCGATATAAAACGTCAACTGCTCAGTCGTCTGCCGCCAGATGTTAGGATCCCGTGAGGCTGTGTATACAGCTGAAGCACCGTTCAGGGCGATCACCATGAAACTGGTAATATCTTTATAGTTCAGACCGGGCTTCAGCATCCCCTTCTCTCCGGCTTCCTTGAGCCAGTCCCGCATCAAGCGGGAGAACCGCACATAACCCGTCAGCATGTGTCGACTCATGGAGGCTGACTGTCCGGACAGTTCCACCAGCATGTTCAGGAAAAAGCAACCCCCTGCAAACACATTGGCAGCCAGATAGTTCCTCATAATTCGGTCGATGACTTTCTCGATACGCAGCAGTGGGTTGCTGACCGATCGCATGTCATCGAATACGATTTTTCGCCAGATGGAAACCGCTTCTTCATAGACAGCATACCAGATATCCTCCTTGGATTTGAAATGCCCATAGAGGCCACCCTTAGTCAAATCGGTTGCTTCGAGAATATCGTTGATGGATGTGTTGTAAAAACCCTTGACTGAGAATAACTGCAGCGATTTCGCTACAATGTTCTGTCGGGTTAATTTACCCTTGTTTGTCAAAGTAGGCTCCCTGTTAATCAATAAAATATACCAACCGGTCTTTTTATATCTTGATTGATCCTTGGTTGTCAACAGGTTTTTAGAGTGAGTCAATTACGGGGGTAGAAACATCTCATGTCCACAGGATTGTTGCTGAGTGCTAAAGGATCGGTGTTTGCTGAATCATGAGATTGGTATTTATGTTACCGGAAGGCGAGACCGGCGGAAAAGCGGGTAACTTTGCGATTATAGTCGATCAGGGTGTCTCCGTAGCCGGAGAAAAGCTGGATAACGACATCGAGTCCTCTGTCGGTCAGCCCGGTCAGGAGGTGCAGGGGCATGCGTGCGTCAACTCGAATGGTTTCGGTATCGCGCTTCCAGCCATTTCGAACCATGATGGAGAGTTGTCTGGGATATGTTCCAAGATTGAAATATAGCTCGCCGCTCCCCATATAATCCTGGATATCGCTGTTATCAACAATAAAGGAGCCCTCTTCCGGGTCATCACTGTCGGTAACGACCCAGAGTTTCAGGCCAAGGTTGATGGCCGGGGTGAGGGATGTTTGACCGAAAACATAAACGCGGTTCCAGGTTCGGGATTGATTAACCGGGGATCCGTCATCTGCATAGCGGAGTTTCTCTCCGTTTGATTCATGCTCGATCAGTCCCAATCGCAAGTCATCGATCCATTCCAGCCTGTTCCATTCCAGAAACAGCTCAGGATTGTAGTTATGTTCCCTGAAAGGGCGTGAACTCTCATGATCATAAATCTGCCAAACGGCTTTGTGGGAGTATGCAAAAAACAGGTTCCAGAAAATCCGGCGCTTGAAACTGACATGCAGCAGCAGCTCCTGGTCCAGATACCCCTGATCGCTACCCTCTCCATTGAGTAACCAGCTGCTCAAAACGTAAATAGGCTTATATTGTTCCAAGCTCTGCAGGAAAGCTTCAGGTGTTTTACCCGCCACCGCTGGCAGGAAAATAATATCCTGGCCTTTTTGGTCAGCAGCTGCTTCTAACTTGTCTGCTGCTGTCAGCATGGCAGGGATCAACAGACAGAGCACCAGTAGGAGTCCAGCATGCGGCCATCTTGAGATTGTCAGCATCGGTATTACCATTGGGTTTTTTGGGTCGGTAGCAGATGATGGTTGAATTTTCTGCTACGCTGGTCAGCATAAGTTCTGCCTGCTGCAATGTCAACTGGTTAACTACCTGAGGGTCGGCTAATAGATTATGTGACACTATTTATTAACGATCCCTGAACCTGTTTCTGCAAGGGTTCCCAATTTTTTTTAAAAACCATGGTTGACTGAAAAACTGACTGACTGTATTATTCAATTGGTCAGTTGTTGAAAAAAAGCATGTTCCCGCCAAGCGGCCGAACATTTTTTTACCTTTTTCCAGCCAAATCTGGGCTAAATAGCTACCTGAAATTTACCATGGAAAAAAAAGAAAAAGCCATCCTGGATAGTGCTCGCGAGTTTTTCTTCCGCTATGGGTACAAGAAGACCAGCATGGATGAGATTGCGGAAGAGGCCGGGATTGGTAAGGGCACCATCTACAACTATTTTAAGAACAAGGAGGATCTTTTCATCCGCACCGCTGAATTAAAACGGTTGGAGGTTCTCGACAAAGTCCGGCAGGAGATGGGCAGGCTCAAAAGAGCGGATCAAAAAATGCTTCATTTCACTTTGGCCATGGTTCAGGACATCAGGGAGATGGTTAATAAGTATGCCATGTCAAAATCGGTTCTGGAGGAACTGATCCTGATTGGTATGGATCTGATGGCAAATCGTCCCGAACATATTGAACAAACAGCAGGATTTATTCAGGAAGGGGTCGAGCAGGGCATTTTCAAAGACGGAGATCTTTTGAAGAAAGGAAAGATGTTGAATCAGATTACAAAAGTTTTTTTCCTGCGCTGGCTGACAATCGACCAGCAGGAAGCTGAAACAGAAATTCGAGATATCCATAAGCTGATCTTCGAAGGGCTCAGAAAATAAATAAGGGTCGGCTCAAAAATTACTTGGGTTTCTGTCTGCAAAATGTCCAGTTTTTATAGGACTTTTGCGGACAGATTATGCCAAGTTATTTTTGTACGATCCCTAAGCGGGCGATTTATTACCAATTTTTTTTACAAACCCATTCTATCAAAAGGAATCATGTTAAAAACAATCAGTCGATTCTGCACTCGTTTTCCATGGTTAGTGATCCTGGTGGTATTTGGTATCACCGGATTTTTTGTTCAGCAGATCAGCGGGAATCTGCACTTCGAGGCAGATGTCACCAAGTCATTACCAACAGGCGTGGCCGCGGTTAAATCTGATGAGTATTACAAAAAGAATTTCAACTACCAGGACGTTATGCTGATCGGGGTTGAAAAACGAAAGGGTTCCGTGATGGAGGTGGCGGTACTGCGGAAGATCGAGCAGATTGTGCTGGATATCAAGGCGCTGAAAGCGCCCAAGACATTTGACAGTATATTGACCGGCAAACAGGAAACCCTGGTCCAGTCGATCGGTATCGATACGGAAAATATCCGCTCCATTGCCAACCTGGAAGATGCCATCCTGGACAAGGAGACCGGTTCTGTTGTCTCAGGCAGTGTGATCGAAAAACTGAAAGCTGATCATGGCATCAGTTCCAGGACTGGTGAGGAGGAGAGGCTCCCTGAGGGTTTCCAAGACTTGAAGAAGATCGTTCCGGAGTTGACCCAGCGGATTTTGCAGGATCGGTCGTTTCGGAACAGTATGCTGTCCGAGGATATGCATGCTTCCACTATCTCTGTTTCCATGCTGCGCAAATGGGACTACAAAAAGCGGTACGCTATCCTGGAATTGTCAACCGCTCTGGATGAAGAGAGTCTCAAGGCTCGCTTTCAGGGGAAGGATTCCGATTTTCAATTTGAAATCTATGGTAAAAGCATAGCCGGAAAACAGGTCGATGACGCCTTCATCGCCGGTCAGGTCATTGCCACTCGTAAAGCACTGTCCCGTTTCCTGAAAAAGGAGTTGGGCAGTGTGGCAGACATCGATACGACCCTGAAAGAAATCCTGGAACGTGAGATGACGGCGGAGACTTTTCTGGCTGTCATGACGCACACTGAGGGCAGAGATTTTTTCTCATCAGAGTTGGTGAGTGGCTGGACCACTTTTGTTAATGACCTCTGGGATTTCACGCTTGACCGGATTGATCCTTACAGTCGGGAGAACCTGGAGTTTCAGTTGCATGATGTAAATGATATCTTTGATTTTGATGAGGTCTATCGGCTGATCAGCGACATTTTGAACAGGCACCAGTTGGATGGGGTCAATTATTATGTGGCTGGAACCCCTGTGGTCATTGGGGTGATTGGATCCATGATGTCTCAGGATACCAAAACCCTGATACCCATTGCGGTACTGGTGATCTTTTTTGTTCTGGGAATCGCCTTCCGCAGCTTTCGAGGGGTGGTGATACCAGCCCTGACGGTCGTATTGTCGGTAATCTGGACGCTGGGGATCATGGCATTACTTAACATTCCACTCAAGGCGGGTACGACCATGCTGCCGATTATCCTGCTGGGAATTGGCACTGCCTATGCCATTCATCTGCTCAATCGATATATGGAGGATGCTGCCACCCATACAGACAGGAAAGAACTGGTTCAAAGCTCTGTCAACCATGTAGGGGTCGCGGTTGTGATGGCAGCTGTCACAACCATAGCCGGTTTTAGTTCACTGGCCACATCCGGACTGGAAATGATTCAGGAGTTTGGCATGTTCGCCGCGGTAGGGGTAGGGATCGCACTGATTCTGAGTTTGACTCTGACCCCCTCACTGCTGGTTTTATGGCGATTGCCGCGGAAAAAGAAAGTGTCTGGCGTGGATGCCAAGGGACAGAAACGAGAGATGGTGATCCTGCGGAGCATGAGGTCTATGGCTGAAACGGTAGTTCGCAAGCCCAAACAAACAGCTGTTTTTCTCGGTGCAATCTTTGTACTATCTGTAATCCTGGCAACTGGAAATGAGTTTGAGGGCAGTATGATGAAAAACTTCAGCGAGGATAACCCGTTGTATCAGAGTGATCAATTCATCAATGAAAACCTGACCGGAACCACCAACATCAACCTGCTTTTTAAGTTCCGGGACCGGATTAACATGGAGAGTCCTTTAGCCCAGGCTGAATTCAAGGAACGTCTTACCGGTTTTTCAATGGCCTGGATTGAACTGATCAAAGGGGATTCCCAACTGGCAAGTGCTGGCAAATTGGCTGCGGAACTGGAGGCTGGGGCAGGGAATTTACCAGGCAGCCTGGATGCGGTTATCAAGCGGTTGCAGCTGATCCAGGATGTGCTGAACGAGGAGTTCATTATCGAAACCGTCATGGAATCGGAATCCGAAGATGATTCAGGCTCAGATATGGATGCAAGCAGTTTGGATGATGCGGATGGAGATTCCCTTGACAGCCTGGATGATGACAGTGAAGAGGATGATCTGGGAGGGATGGCTGATGATGCGCAAGAGGAGGAAGAAACCTCCGGTGTGTTTGCCGACCTGTCAGCAGAACAGGTGGTGGGGCTGAAGGATATCAACTCCCGGCTTGGGAATGCGGATGATTCCTGGGAAGAGATCGGGAAACTGGTCTTGAAACTTAGAGAGGAGAAAAGTAGTCCGGCAGGCCTGAAAATGCAGCGCCACTTGAACCTGACCACCGATTACCTGGCGGTAGATATCAAGCAGCCCGTGGTGCTGAATAAGTTGGAAGGTCTGCATCACTTTTTTTACGACATGAAGGAACCGGTTGTCACCATCCGGGATAAAGAGTACATGCCGACCGGATTTGTGATGACGCCGGTGGACCTGGTGCGCAAGTTCTACAAGGTGTTCTATCACAACGATAATCCCGCCTATGACCGGCTGCCGGACGTGGAGAAAGACGGTTTTACCGATATCACTTTGACCGATCGGGCAATCAATGGCGTGGTGTTGAATCAGGCTCTCAGTGGCAACCGGGATGCATTTGAGGGGATTGTATCACCTGATTTGAAGGAGTTTCAGGTGCAGATCATCTTGAAAAGCGGGTCTCATCGTATCATTAAGAATTATGAGAAATATGCGCTGGCAGAAGTCAAACGAGTGTTTCCGAATGACGACCCCTATATCGAGGGGGTTCGAGTGGGAGGCAGTGCTCCGACCAGTAATGCCATTAATGATATGCTGAGTCAGTCCCAGATTCAGAGTATCCTGCTCTCATTTCTCTTTGTGTTTTTTGTTACTTTTTTCATTTTCCGCTCAGCTGTAGGTGGTTTATTCTCACTGGTCCCACTGGCATTTACCGTGGTGCTCAACTTTGGCCTGATACGTCTGATCAGTGGAGAAATCAACACCTCCACTATGATGGTGGCCTCAATCTCCATCGGGACCGGGGTCGACTATACTATCCATTTTCTGGAGCGGTTGAAAATCCAGCTTCGGGCGGGGGACAGCCTGGCCCAGGGGTACATAAATACTGTGATGTCTTCAGGTAAAGCGATCCTGCTGAACGCAACAGCTGTTGCCCTCGGCTTTCTGGTGCTGATATTCTCCCTCTTTATTCCACAGGTGATGATGGGGATTCTGATGGCGGCTACCATGTTCTTCAGTTCCATCGGCGCCTTGATATTGTTACCGGCGATTATCCTGCTGACGAAGCCTAAGTATTTGACACGATTGTCGGTGGAGACCGTTAAAGAAGGACCTGTTGTTGTGAACTAGTGTTTCAATCAATTCAACCGTTTTAGCATTGTTAAGAAGGAGTCAAATATGAATTATATTTCCAGACATCTGATCAAAACACTCACCATGATAACCCTGGTGTTCTTCACAGCAGTTACACCACTGTTGGCTGAAACCCCTGAAGAAAAAGGGCTGCGCATTGCAACAGCCGTGGACAGGCTGCCGACCCTGGAGAAGCAGATCGCCGAAACCGTTCTCCATATTTATGATGCACAGGGCAAGAAGCTGTTCTCCAAGAAGTCCAGGACAGCCAGCCTCACAAAAGATTTCAGGGATCCGGATAAGAAACTCACACGCTCCATTAGTTACTTCTTTTCACCGGCGGATGACAAGGGTAACGGGGCCCTGATGATTGAAATCGAGGGGGATGATGACGACCAATGGCTCTACCTGAAGGGATTGAGAAAGCCCAAACGGGTCCTGGGATCCGATAAATCCTCCTCCTTTATGGGGTCCGACTATTCAAACGGTGATGTGGCAGCCCGTGATATTGAAGATTATAACTTCAAGTGGCTGGGCACTGAAAAAATCAAATTCAGGAAAAAAACGCTGACTGTAGAGAAACTGGAATCCACCTTCAAAGATGACCAGAAGAAGGCGGATTACGGATACAGCAAAAGTGTCGCCTGGATCCATATCAAATCAGGTCTGCCATTTAAGACAGAGGTATACAACCTGTCTGGACAACTGCATAAAAAAGGTCGGCTGCTCTCCTTCAAGGTCAAGAAAAACCGGGATGGTAAAAAGGTATTTATGCCCACCGGTATGGAGATGAAAAACGTGCTCAAGGGAACAAAGACCGTGATGGAAATGAAAAACATCAAAGCCGGTAAAAAAGCCACCAAGGTCAAGCCGAGCATCTTTAAGGTGGACTACCTGACCCGAAGATGGTGGTAATTCCATTGTAATCCTAATCAACCTCAAAAAACTCTCCACGGGGGCGCAGGGCTTGACTATATGCTTATGCAGTTCTGCTCCTTTTGTGAAACAGCAGATAATGAATAAAAAATGAAAAAAAAGTGGATCCTATTGATTGCCCTCTTCCTGTTCGGGCTTACCACTCAAACAGGATGGGCTGACGATCTAGATGAACTAGACAGCCTTTCCGACAGCGCCACTGAAGAGCTGGAATCGGATGACCTCAGTGAGGATACAGACGAAGACTCAGACGAGATGGAAGAGGACTCCTCGGACCCCAAGATCAGCTTCGGTGGTTATATCAAACTGCTGGGATACTGGAACCAGGAGAAATACTCCGACCTGCTCTGGGGGATGTATCAGGGCTATCCCACAAAACCCCCCGCACAGGATATCAGCGGCTTCAATAATATTGGGACAAGACTGCAGTTGAAAATAGAGGGGTACCTTGGAGAGCATGCGCGACTGTTCACTGCAATTAATGTCAACTATAACACAGTTGACTCCATCCACAACACGGATGCCACAGCCAATAACGCTGAAAAGCAGAATGCAGAGGTCAGATTGGTCGAAGCCTTTGTGGAAATCTATGAAGGCAGTCGCATCTGGAAAATCGGACCCCAGCTGGTCACCTGGAGCTACCTGGAGGGAATGGAAGTGCCGACAGATCGTGTTAATGCCCGGGACAACTCCTATAAAAGCACTGAGTACGAAGACAGCAAGCTGCCCAGTACCGGTGTGCTGCTGACCCAGAAAATAGGGGACAGTCAGCTGGAAGTAATGGCAATTCCGGTGGCCAAGACCAATATTGGCATGGAGTTCCAGGACTATTTGTATCCGGGAGCAACAGAGTATCCGGCTGCCAACCCCAACCAGACCAAGTGGGCCACTCGTTTTTCAGGTACAGTCGGAAAGCTGGATGTGGCGGTCAGTTACGTGGAGGGAATTGATCCCGATGCTGACCTGAGTGCCGATATGACTGGCCGGGCCTATAACCGGACCAAGAGTCCCGGTCTCGACCTGCAGTATAACCTGGGCAGCTGGCTGGCCAAGCTCTCCTGGGTCAGTACCATCACTGAGGACGAGGATGGCAGCGATCCGTTGATCAAGAACAACTGGAGCAAGTACGTCATCGGTGGCGAATTCACGGCCGGTGGTTCAACCTTCAATATTTACGCTGGACAGCACGCCATTGAGGATTTCGATCCCAACGGTGCCACCAACTTCCTGGTGGGGCAAATCCGGGAGCGGACCGATTTCGTTTCAGGACATGTCAACGCCAATTTCCTGACGGGTGACGCCCTGAACCTGGTATTGATGGCCGCGAACTACTGGGATGAGGATGGTGAATCGGTACAGTCTATCGTGCGGGGAACCTTTAACTACAAGATAGCCGACGGACTGAATTTTCTGGTCGGTACTTCATACATGGACATGCTGGACAATCAGTTCACAGACGTACAGACCGAAGTAAAATATTCGTTTTAGATTCGCGAAGAAAAATAGCATAAAACAGGTAAGAGCATGGCAGTTGCGAAAACAGACCAATTGCCATGCTATGGCCAGACTAACCTATGTAACCGGTACCTGCACCGGATCCATTGACTCAAAAAAGGCTTCCAGACGGGTCTCCACTTGTGCATCAGAATATGCGCGGGAATCGTTCTGATCGGCTTCGATGACAATCCCGGGTTTGCCGGTCAGCGCAGACACCTCTTCCTGCAGGCGATACATTCCGACTGAATAGGGCTTACAGGATCGATTGGAGTGCATGATGAACCCGGTCAGTGAATTTTCCTCGATCAATTCCGCCAGGTAGGCAATGCGTTCCTTGAACCCGAGATTGATGTAATTGTAAAGGTAAGAGGCCGCCATCATCTCATAGATATCATCGCTTTCCCATTTTCCCTCAACCATGCCACCCCAGCTGTTGGTATAGGTCGCTGCCGTAATTGCACATTGCTGCTCTGTAAAAAACTTGCCCAGGCGATTTAATTTAAACCAGATCGGCAGGTTGTCCCACAGAACACGATATTTCTCATTGGGAATGGAAGCCTCACCGTTCTCAACCCGCTCCTCAACTTCAACCAGAAGCTCTTTATAGTAGTCAACGCATTCCTGTGTTCCCCTCAGGGTGACAATGGGTGCCATATGAATAAAGGCATCCATGGCATTTATTGGCGTCGGAATGGTTTTACCCATTTTGAGGATCGACATCCAGAGATCGGTGGACTCATTTGCCATTTCCAGCACGTTCCGGAAGCGGTCCTGGTCAAAGGGACGTTTGGTAAAATCAGCCAGAAAACGTTCCAGATCTTTGAATTGCTGTATCGAATAGTCAATCAACCCCTGGGTCAATCCTTCGTGCAAAAAAGGTGTATCCACTACGAATAGCGGCACTTTTTTGACGCGGGCGATGGTTTCATACCACTTGATTACCGTTTTACAGATATTGGTGGAACACAGCAGAAAATCGGGTTCCGGGAGACCCCCAACCGGACCGCCCTTGGTCATGGCCGATCCAAAGTCTGTGCGGGCGTAGGAGCAGATATCCTGTGAATAACCGGCTGCTTCCGCGGCATCTATCACATCCATGGCCTGATGTGCAGAGGCACACATGGCTGCGTGATTCTCCGGGTAAATCGGGATGACATCCATGGCATACAGAAACTCCACCGGGGCACCGCTGGTAATCCAGGCAATCGGTTTTTCAGTGGTGGTCTTGGCTTCAACATAGTAGTTGGTCATGATCTCTTTCATTTTAGAGATCGTTCGTAATTTAGTCATTAGTCTAGCCCTCCAGAATTTCTGCAAATGCGTTGATTCGTGTTTTGACAGAGTCAAGGTTGGTTGTGGTCAAATCGATATCGATGGAGCTGTTTGGAATTCCTTCCTCTTTCATGCGGGCCTTCAACAGAGGGGCATCGAAGGCGTCTGGTTCGCAGAAATTTATGTACCAGAACAGGACCCCATCCGCCTTTGCTGAGCGCACCTTCTCTACCAGGTAGTCATGGCGATCATTGTCGGCATTGTAGAGACAGCAGCAGGGGGCTGCTTCATACAGGTATCTGGCGACGCCTTCGACCAGATTTGACGTTTGGAGCGTGTCCTTGGAAACGGTTCTCCAGCCGTTGGCAAAATCATCATCCACCACATCCATATTTAGCTCATCAAAAATGTCGAATACGTCAATGGGATCAAAGACCAGACCTGACACGACAACAGAGACTCGCTTGCCTTCCGGGGCTTCGAGGGGTACCAGCTTTTGAATCAGATCTGACAGCATGTCATTGTATACAGTCCGTGGCAGGAAAAAGCCTGCCTTGATCACAGAATAGAAATCACGGTTTTTGATGAGCCCCGGCTTGTCTCGCCGGATCTGGTAGAGCTCCCGCTGCAGTTTACGGGCACGGCCGTGGCAGGTGGCCGCTTCAGCTAACGACTCCTCTGTTATTTTTTGCCCGGTAATATTCTCCAGCCCTCGGAAGACTGACTCGAGTCCATCCTTCAGGTATGTCCGACGAGCTTCCATGGTCATGGTCATAGGCATGGAGAGGACAACATCCGGTTTTGTGAAGGTTCGGTTGTAAATTTCCCTCAGGTTCACCAGGGTGTCGCAGAGAGTCGTAAACGCGTAAGCTTTGACCATCTCAGCACTACCCCTCAGTTCCAGTTCCATTATGGACCGGGCAACAGAGCAGCAATATCCCTGTAAATGAGCGTCGGCATGATGAATGGGCAGGTTGTTCCCCCATAGTTGTACAGGGTAGCCACCAGCTGCATCGATCAGTTCCATGGGAAAATAGGCGGGCATGACCCCGATAACCGGTCGCCCAAGAGACGCCTCATGTTTCAGAACTGTGGCCGACACATTGGAAATCACATCTTGAAACGCTTTATACATTGATCATCTCCTTTACTAAATCGGTGCATGGCAGGCAATTTTCCATCATGGTAACCGGGACCTGTTTCCGAATGTGAAGTGCATCCCTGTTGCTAATCGGGCATGGTTCCGGTCTTCAGCTGTTAAAGGTCAGACGTAACCCTATCAATCCCATGGTTAAAAAAACATCCACCAAAAGATTGATTTTTTCTTAAGATGTGCAAAGTTGTGCTTAGATGTCAATAGTCAGATCAGTTTCTCCCAGCAACGCCTGCTGGACAGTTGCTGAAATTACTTGTTTTCTGAAGCCGGCAGCAGATATATATTAAGCCTCCGAAACACGACGCCATGACGGGACGCATCTACGGTCCCCAGTTTTCTGAAGCGGGATTGGAATCGGCCTTGGGATTTTGCCAGCGTTCTCCGACATTCATGTGGCGGACAAACCAGGACCGCTCCTTTTTTGTCGAGCTCGGATTCAGGGCTCCAGACGTTTCGGACCTCTTTTTCGATGGAGTGGGGCATGGGCTGGTTCTTCAGGTAAAGCGCCAGTGCGCTTGCGGTCTGGTATTCCCGCGAGACGATGAAGGGCGGCATCTCTTTGATATGGGCTTCCACCATCTCCTCGATTTTTCGGGCGGTTTCAGTCCAGCCTACGAGCTTCTTCAGTGAAATAACTCCTGGTTCTGATATGGGGGAGACGCGAAACAGAATGTGCGATAGCGTGAATACAATCAGGATCGTATTCAATAAAAAGGCGGAAACAAAAATCCAGGTCTGCTTGCGCACCTTTCCTTCAGCCATATTTAAGGCAATCAGGCGGGCCAGCAGCATGAATGCGCTGAAATAGGCTACATTTACCCAGTGAGGGTCGGTCAGGCTCCCTCTAAAACTGGTGATAGTAAAGATCATCACAGGCAGGATGCCGGTGATCAACAAAAAGGCATGTGCCTGTTTACTACCGCTGCCATCAGGCCATAGATTCTCTGTTCTGATTTGTCTGCGGACTACCGCTTTCCAGAAGTAGATACTGTAAACAACTGAAAACAGCAGAAACTGAGAGAAAAAGAACTGGATAAAGTTTTCCCCGTACTTCGAGCCTGTCAGGCCCTTTTCAAAAACAAAGGTAAAGGTGCGCCAGTCGTTCTGTGAATTCCAGTACAGATTAGGGCTGATAATGGCAATGGCAATTAACGCGGCCAGGTAGACGCGCCAATCAGTCAACAGTTTGCGGGCCTCCTTGTTGGCGATGCACCAGACAGCCAGGCACACCGGCATCAGAATTATGGTGTACTTGGCTTGTGCGGCCAATCCGGCAAAGACTCCAAACAGGAAAAACCAACTGCTGTTGCCGCTGCGGATGTACCTGCCGATGGTGTACATGCAGCCCAGCCAGCAGAGCATGTAAGGTTGGTCGATGTGCCAGAACACCGAACCCATCGTGAAATAAGGGGTCGTTTCCAGAATCAGAATGAAAATCAACGCCGTTCTGCGGTCAAAAAAGAGGAGCCCGACCCGGTAGCAAACCAGCAGGATAATGACTGAATAGAGAACGCTGCCGAATTTAAGGGCCAGCACGCTGGAGCCGACGATCATCGACCAGATGCGCATATTCAGAGCTACCAGTGGGGGGTGTTCGTAATATCCCCACTGCAGAAACCGCGACCAGACCCAGTGATCGGCCATATCCGGGTGAACATCCAGCAGAAGTGAAACCCCCATCCAGATCACAAAGTGGATTCCAAGTACAATCCACAGGGAGCGAGCTGAACTTAGAAAACGATCGATCATCGACATGCCAAACCAGGGTAAACGTTAAAATTTCAGATAATAGCCATCAGATCATGAGACCTGAAAAGCGACAGGCATATTAGAAAGTAACGGATTCGCTGTTTTGCAGCAAGTCCTTAAGTTCCCGGCGCCACTTTTTTCCGCCGGTTTTCTCTGCCAGATCCACGGCGATATGCTGCGGTTGCATCAGGTTGGAACGGTTTCGGCCCAATCCCTGGATACAGGAGGGACAATTGGTCAGGATCTTTCTCGCTTCAGGTACCTGTTCCATTATGTTGCTGATGGCATCCCTTTTGCGTTCTCGCAGCGCATTAGCAATGTCCGGTCGACTCATGGCCATGGTTCCTGCTTCCGAGCAGCAGTGGGGGACTGAATGCAGTATGTAAGGCGCATGCTGCTTCAGTATATCAGTTGCCGATCCGCTGAAGGTGTCATGGCAGGGCATATGATAGAGACAGGTTTCACTCTCTGTGACGGTCAGCCCAGCTCGCAGGGAAAACCCGCTGACATCTTCGATGGAAGCCCCAAAAATGCGGTCGGCGCCCAACTCCAGCAGACCTTCCATGCAGGTTCCGCAGCTGACCAGGCAGGCATCAAACTCCAGGTAGCCGAACATTTTGCGTATCTGGGTCAGGATGATGCTGTTTCGCAGGAAGATCCGATTGTGGCTGATACTTTTCGCATTGGCTTTGGCAGGAAATCCGCAGCAGATAGCAGGAGGCGGAACAATGACCCGACTGCCCGCTTTCAAAAGGATATAGACCGAAGCCATGGCGATGTTCGAAAACAGTCGTTCGGAGCCACACCCTGGAAAATAGAATACTACCTGTCCGGAATCTCTGGGCGGCTCGATCAGAACAGCCTGATCCTCCCGACAGTCCGGCAGGTGTTGATGCAGGTTGTCAGATGGCACAGATGTCATCGGTGATTTCAGCATCAACATCGCTGAGCGATTTCCGGGTTTGCTCCTCTTCAGAAACGGCCTGGCCAGCCTCGACGCAACCTGCTGGATTCGGCTTCCCCCCTGCAGGATAACGGCATGAAACAGTGAGTTGTAAAGTGGAGACCGGCTTTCAAGGTAGCCTAGCGAGAAACGGGTAGCAGCTGCCGTATGCTTATAATTCCGTAACGTCAGGATCTCCCGCTCCATGATTGACACCTTTCCCGTATCAATATCTACCGGGCAGGGGGAGCTGCACTTATGACAGATGGTGCAGTGATCAGCGATCTCTTCCAGGTGCCTGAGCGATTCGAACTTTGTCGAGTGTGACCGCTGGGCGGTGTAGAGAAGTGCCTCGATCAGGGAGGCAATTGCCAGGTTCTTGTTGCGGGGGTGGTAGAACATGTTGGCCGCCGGGTAAAAAACGCAGCAGTCTGTCTTGCAGCGCCCGCAGCGCATGCACTTGGCAATACTGTCTGAGAGGGTCTTCAGCGCTCCCCGCTGCAGTATCCCTGCCTCAAGACCCAGCAGGTTGAAGGAGGGGGTGAAGACACGGTCAGGAACCGATAGATCGGACAGTTTTCCGGGATTCATCAACCCCATTGGGTCGATCTCCTGCCGGTAGCGATTCAAGTCCTCCAGGCGGTCACTGTCCAGGTATTTAAGCTTGGTAATCCCGATGCCGTGTTCACCACTGACCACGCCACCCAGCTCTACCGCCTTGTCCATGACCTGGTCCGCCGTCTCAGAGGCCCGGCGCATCATCTCCAGGTCGTTGGAAAAAACCGGGATGTTGACATGCACATTACCGTCTCCGGCATGCATGTGGGTGGCAATCACGATCAATCGACGGGTGATCTCGTCGATGATCTGTGAAACAGTGGCGGAAATGCCTTCGTACCCGCGCAGCAGATCCAGCAGGTCGTGGGTGAGTTGGTCGATAACCTGTCGGGAGCGGAGTTCAGTGCCGGAAACAGATGATATTTCTGACAGCGCTTCACCGCAGACGTCCTCCATACGAGGCTGCTTGACCGATAACCAGTCAGGTGATTCCAGCGGTTTCGCTGATTTCAGGTAGTCCTGCAGGCGGTGAATTATAGAGGTCTGGGTGTATCGCTCTTCTTCGACGTTATAGTCCTCTATGAAACAGGTGAAATCAGAAAGCGCTTCCAATGGCAGCACGATATCTTCGTTCAGCTTAAACGCATTGGTTCGTGAGGCAATGGCCCCCAGGCGCTTTCGGTCCTGCCAATACCGTTCAGCATCCTTTTCATCGCTGGCAATGAAGATGAAAGTGTTCTTATAAGGTGACAGCAGGTGTTTTAAACGGGCCATGCCGTTTTCAGCTTGTTCTGGTGTATGGGCAACGATATCGATCAGGAGGACCGCTTTCGGGGTCTCCCGTTTCGCAGCCTTAACCTTATAGTTGATGGCCCGGACATACTCCTCATCAAAATGCTCCAGTGCAAACAACGCCTCTTCACCCTGGTTGATGAACTCCCTGGAGATATCGACAATCACGCGTCCCGCCTCATCGAAGCTGTCACCGAAAAACTCAAGGCAGCAGGTTTTCTTCTGCGGATAGGCCTGGTGCAGCACGAATCGGGCAGAGGTAATTACGCCGTCCGTCCCTTCTTTCTGCAGTCCCGGTACTCCATTCAGGTACTTGTTGGTGATATCTTTCCAGAGCCCCTTCTTCCTGACCTCGTCACCCCTGAGGGAGATGGTTTTGATTTGCGCTCCCTGGCTGTCACAGACTTCAAAGACGACCTCATCCTCCGGGAGAATTTTACGCCAGGGATGGTTCAGGCGGCGAATCTCCAGCATCTTTCCTTCCGGCGAGGCCATTCGGAACGAGAGGATGTTGTCGATGGCTGTTCCCCAAAGGACCGCTGTTTTACCACCGGCGTTTTCGGCAATGTTTCCGCCGATGGTGCAGGCCCAGGAGCTGGTTGGATCTGTCGCGAAGACAAGATCGTTATCCCTGGCAACCTGCATGGCGTCCCCTGTAATCACACCAGCTTCCAGTTCGATGACCGGCTTTTCTTCACGCCCCCCCGTTTCGGTTGTGACCATGACCGAGCCTAATCCTCGGATCCGGTTCAGTTTTTCCAGGTTAATCATTACCACATGCTCAGTGACTGGCACCGCACCACCTGTCAACCCGGTTCCTGCACCCCTTGGGATGACACCCAACTGCATCTCACGGAGTGCCGACAGCAGCAGGGGGACCTGCTCCTCGTCCGTTGGCCTGACCACTGCCAGCGGCAGGTGCAGTCGCCAGTCAGTCGCATCAGTGGCATGGGATATCAGGGAAAGGGGATCGAAAAATACGTTCTCCCTGCCAATGACGCCGCCCAAACGACTGCGAAGCTTTTCGCGGGCCGATGATACAAATGCCAGCTTCTCTTCAAAGGAACGGTAGGCGATGCGACACGTCTCGATGATCTGTAGCACCTTATCATTTCCGTCCGCTTTGCTTTCGATGATCCCCAGATCGCTCAGGAGTCCCTTCAGGAATTCCCGTTGTTTTTTCCTGGAATCCAGAAGGTCCTGGAAGAGAAAGGGGTTGCGATAGAGGATGAACAGATCGCCGACAAACCGCATCAGAAGCTTGGCAGAACGTCCGGTGACTCTCTGGGAACGGAGGTTGCCCAGGAGATGCCACGCATCAATCCCCAGAACATGGGTTATGATCTTCTGGTCGTCGGCGGATGTGTAGTTGAAAGGGATTTCTCGAAAGCTCTGGTCGTTCATCAGGAAGTGTTCAGGTTTATTTTTGTTGGTTGTACGGGTTGCATAGGGTCGGCTCAAATATTAAATCACAATATGTGACGTTATTTTTGAACGATCCCTTAGTTCAGTTTTTCCAGTGCCAGCTTGCTAAGCATTTGGACGTTATTCCGGTAGTGCTCCAGAACCTGATCGTCTGAGTCACCCATGACCCCTTCCAGGTACCGACGGTAAACGCCCTGGGAAATGGCAGCCAGGCGCCAGTATGACAGTGCGCGGTAGTAGTTGATGTTTGTAAGATCTCGTCCGGTGTGTTCGGCGTAGTAAGCGATCAGGTCATTACGGGAAGAAAACCCTGTCGCAGCGCTGGTGGCGTCATCTCTGTCACTTGGTTCAATCTCACCCGCTTCGTACCACCAGTTCAACAAGTAGCCCAGATCTGCCAGTGGATCACCAAGGGTGCAGAGTTCCCAGTCGAGAATGGCTGCCACCCTGTATTCGTTGACCATCAGATTTCCAAGACGGTAATCTCCATGCGCGATGGTGGCACCCACCTGTTCCGGAATGTTATCCTGCAGCAGCCTGCCGACCTCTTCCATCTCCGGGATATCTTCTGTCTTGGAATTGGCATATTGTTTGGTCCAGCGCCGCACTTGACGGGCGACATAGTCCTCCTTTTTTCCCAGATCACCCAGACCCACTGCATCCGGGTCGATGCGGTGCAGGCGAACCAGTGTATCAATCACATCCATGCACAAGGGTTTCCGCTCTGCCGCCGGGATTGTCTCTCCCTGTACGGAGCTATTGTAAACCTCTCCCTCGACAAACTGCATCACATAGAAATCAGCCTTGTTCACTGATCGATCCAGACAGAGGCCCAGGGCGGGCGCTACCTGGATGTCTGTTGGCCCCAGGGAGGAAATAATTTTATGCTCTCTCCCCATATTGTGTGCACTCTCCAACACATGCCCCAGTGGCGGCCGGCGCAGCACGTAAATATGCCCGGCAGCATCGGCTACCCGGTATGTCAGGTTTGAGCGGCCACCTGCTATCAGAGAAAAGGTCAGGGGCGGTACCACTCCTGCGATATTCTCCCTGAACCAGGCCGTGACGTTCTCCAGATGAATCCCTTCAACATTATTTGTTCCCATTTGTCTCCATTTTATTTCATCAGAATTTTTTCAGTAGCCTTGGCTGCTTCCTCGGGAGTCACTTCCGGCCGTTTCGGTATCTCAACACCTTTGGCACAGGCAGGTCGGGAAGCCATCAGGTCGATCCAGCGGATCAGGTTGTCCAACCCCTCAACGTCAACACCGGACCACTTATAGATCCGGACCCAGGACCAATTGGCGATGTCAGCAATACTGTAGTTGTCACAGAGATACTCCCGTTCAGCCAGCTGATCGTCCAGGACGGTAAAAAGTCTGCGGGATTCGTTCTGGTAGCGATCAATCACCGACTGAATCTTTTCAGGAAAATAGCGGTAAAATACATTGGCCTGTCCCTGCATGGGGCCGACACCACCCATCTGGAACATGAGCCATTGGAGGACCTGTGACCGCTTTTTCATGTTGGTCGGCAGCAACTGCCCTGTTTTTTCGGCCAGGTAGATCAGGATTGCTCCTGATTCGAATATGGCAAAGTCCCGCTCGTCTCTATCTACAATTGCTGGAATTCGACCGTTGGGATTGATCTTGAGAAAATCGGGTTTTTTCTGGTCCCCCTCTATCAGATCGAGTTTAATGATATTATAGGGCAGTTTCATCTCTTCCAGCGCGATGGAAACCTTCCAGCCGTTTGGTGTCGGTGCGGTGTACAGATCGATCATGACTACTCCTCTGCTTGGGTGCCGCGATAACAGAAGTTAGCTCATCCCGGCATGACAAATGGATTTGATTGAAAATCTTCGTTCAGGCATCCTTTGAGAGTAGGTCAGTCTCCCCCAACTGATGGTTGATATAGCGTGCCACCATGAAAAGGTAATCGGAAAGTCGGTTGATAAAAACACTGATCTGCTGGAACTGTTCTTCGTCAATACCTGAATCCGGTTGGGTGACCAGCTTCAACACCCGTCTCTCTGCCCGTCGGCAGACTGTTCGGGCAACATGGGCCTGCGATGCCGGCAGGGTGCCACCTGGAATGATAAACCCTTTTAATTCGGGAAGTTGCTCCTGCATGGTATCAATGGAGTGCTCCAGGAATTCAATCCGATCTTCTCCGATTTTCTCCAGGTATGCAATGGAACTTGAATCAGCTGTGGTCGCCATCCAGGAACCGATGTGAAACAGGGTCTTTTGAATCTGCCTGATATCAGCGGCTACCCCGGATAACACGTTTGGCAGGGAAGCAGCCAGCATCCCTAGATTGGAGTTGAGTTCATCTATGTTACCGTATGCCTCTACTCGGTCATGGCTTTTCTCTATCCTCTCACCACTGAAAAGACTCGTTTTGCCCTTGTCTCCGGTGCCTGTGTAGATTTTCATATCACTGCCCCTATTCGGTTGACAACTGGCGGTTTAAAGCAGAACCGCACGGGTGAGTTTATCCTCAGGGCTTCACTATAGAGAAATTCCCGAAAAAAATCATCCCGATTTATGGAAATTGTCTTTTGCTTTAAGCCTGGATTCGTGGCATAAACCATTTACAGGCATCACTGCCCGATTAAATGCTTCCCCTCTGGAAAGGTTTCCATCATTCAAGCATTCTCATGGCTTGTACTGAAAACCAACATGGATTATCATAGAGGAAGAACGGTTAAACGAACTGCCATCAATTATAGAAAAGTGACATTCAATGAAGTTAAATCAGATCTCCCTCCATTTTCTTGTCTTGATTTTCTTATGGGCGCTGCCTATTCAAGCGGCTGCCGTTACCCGAATTCTGTTTCTGGGCGATTCCATCACGGCCGGATTCGGCATTGAAAAGGACAAAGCTTACCCGGCGTTAGTTGGCGCGGCCATGGTGGAAAAGGGGTTTGACGATATTCGGATTATCAATGCCGGTATCAGCGGGTCCACCTCTGCCAGTGCCATGTCGCGTCTGAAATGGTACAGCCGGATTCAACCCCAGGTTCTGGTGCTTGCCCTTGGTGGAAACGATGGTTTGCGGGGGATTTCGGTGGAGAGCATGAAATCAAACCTGGAAAAAACCATTCAGTTCGCCCTGGCAAAGGGGATGAAGGTTATCCTGGCAGGGATGCAGATGCCTCCCAACTATGGAGAACGTTATACAGCCGATTTCAGGAAGATGTACCGTGACCTGGCTTCCGTTTACCCCATCACCTTTATGCCGTTTCTGCTTGAGGATGTCGGCGGCAGGCCTGAACTAAACCTGCCGGACGGAATACACCCAACACCTGAGGGGCATCGCCTGATTGCTGCGAATATCTTACCCTACCTACTGGAGAATCTATGATCCTGACCATTGAGGATATCAACAAATCTTACCCACAAGCCGATTCCGGGCGCCTGAGTGTCATCAACCATATCAGTTTTGATGTGAGCCGGGGTGAGACAGTGGCTATCACCGGCCAGTCTGGCAGCGGAAAAACGACACTGCTCTCGCTGTTGGCAGGCCTGGAATCTCCTGATTCGGGAAAGATTGTCCTGGAGGGAGTAGACATGAACGGCATGAACGAAGATAAGTTGGCAAAATTCAGGGCCAGGAACATCGGGATTATCTTCCAGCAGTTTCATCTGATGCCGCATTTGACAGCTGCAGAAAACATCAGCCTGCCCCTGGAGATATTGAAAAGTGATGAGATCGCCCATAAAACAGACCATGTTCTGGAGCAGGTCGGGCTGACGGACCGGCGGGATCATCTTCCCAGCAAGCTCAGTGGCGGAGAGTGCCAGCGTGTGGCCATTGCCCGGGCCCTGGCGGTCAAACCGGCGATTCTGCTGGCGGACGAACCGACTGGCAACCTGGATAACCGCACTGGCAGGCAGGTGGTTGACCTGCTCTTCGATCTGGTGCATTCCATCAATATGACATTGATCATGGTGACACATAACATGGATCTGGCGGCCCTCTGTCAGAGGCAGATTCTCATCAAAGAAGGGGCCATTCAATGAACATCTGGATTCGGCTGGCCCTGAAGGAACTCTTCAACAACAAGCGTTTCAGTTTGTTTTTCATCCTTAACCTCTCCATTGGACTGGTTGGATTCATTGCGCTGAATTCGTTTAACTACTCCCTGCACACACATTTTCAGAGGAACCTGCGGGACATGATGACGGCGGATTTTATTCTCCGTTCATCACGGGCGCTAAAACCCGAGGAGTCAACCATGCTGGATGATGCGCTGGGGAAAGGGTTCCAACGATCCAGCCAGGTTCGGTTTTTCTCAATGGTTTCAGGTGCTTCCCAGTCGAAACTGGCTGAGATCATCGCCATGGATGAGCACTACCCATTGTATGGTAGAATTGTGCTGGCAAACAAGGGGATAAGCGGACCCAAAGTTGTTCGGGAGGGGCTGAAGGCGAAAGCCGGGGTTTGGATCTCTCGGGATGTTGGTCTCAATATGGGCCTGAAGATTGGCTCCGAGGTTCGGATCGGGAAAAAGAGTTTCCAGGTTGATGACTATGTTACCGAAGACCCGGACAGCACGGTCACCAGTATTGAATTCGCCCCTCGCTTCTATATCAGCCATGAGCAGATTGAAGGGACTGGGCTCATACAGTTTGGCAGCCGTATCAATTTTCTGGACTTTTATCGCTACCCGACCGGGACAGACATCAAAAGCATCACAGAACCCCTGAAAGAGGAGTTGAAGAGATTCTATGGGGGTGCCTCGGAGATTACTATCTATGACAGTGGTGGCGTTAACCGACGCCTGGGGAAAATAATCAATAATTTTACCGGCTATATGGGGCTGGTGGGGATCGTGGCTCTGTTTCTGGCGGGTATCGGCACGGCCTATCTCTTCAGGAGCTATCTCAATCGAAGCCTGAAGGAGATCGCTATCTTGATGAGCCTTGGTGCCAGTCGCCCGGAGGCCTACTTTCTGTTTCTGACACAGGTTGTCCTGCTGGGAGTTGTCTCATCGCTGCTGGCTATTTCCCTCTCTGCGATTCTGTTGCCCTCCTTCCCGGTTATTCTCAGAAATGTGGTGCCACCAGACCTGGTGGTGGCAACTGACCAGAGCAGTCTGCTGCTGGCTCTGGTGTTGGGGACACTGGGCAGTATCGTTTTCTGCCTGCCGGTTATCAGCCGGATACACAACCTTAAGCCGTTGACACTGCTGCAGGGAAACAGTGGCAACGGGCCTGGTGGCATTAAAAACCGACTATTGCAGTTCAGCAGCGTGGTTCCTGCCCTACTGTTATTCTGGGGACTTTCGACGTTCCAGACCCGGTCACTGGAGAGGGGGTCTATTTTTCTGGTTGGTTTTCTGGTAATTATGGCCATTATTGCAGGGATAGGCTGGTTGTTGTTTCTAGGATACCAAAAACTGTCGCAGACCTCCCATCCCATGCGCAAGATTGCTTTCCGCAATCTGTATCGCAACAAGTTTTCGTCACTCTCCTGTTTTCTAACCATTGCCATGGGGGCGTTTCTGATCAACCTGATCCCGCAATTACGGAACGGGATGCAGGATGAGATTCGCAGGCCTGACGGATTGAGAATTCCTGGTTTTTTACTGTTCGATATTCAGCCAGAACAATTGAGCCCCTTAGAGCAGTTTATCGCTGCCAAGGGATATCGCTTGACCAACATCTCTCCCATTATTCGGGGACGGATTACCACCATCAACGGGCAGGACTTCAAGGAGTGGACCCGGCAGCACCAGGATCCTGAAAGGCAGAAGGAGGATAACGAGTATCGCCGTCGGGAGTTTAATGTCTCCTATCGCTCCCAACTTGGAGTGGCTGAAACCATTGTGGATGGCAATGACTTTACCAAACGGACCTACGATTTCGATAGTGGGGAGCCGGTTGAAATCTCTATCGCAGAAGGGTTTGCCAAATGGCGGCATGTCAAGGTGGGGGATCGACTTGATTTTGACATCCAGGGAATCCCGATTGCGGGCAGGGTGATTAATCTGAGAAAGGTTCGCTGGAACAGCTTTCAACCGAACTTCTATATTCTGTTTCAACCCGGCGTACTGGAAGAGGCTCCCGCAACCTTCCTGGCTTCGATCTCAGGAATCGCACCTGAAAACCGTATGGTGCTGCAGAACGCTATCGTGGAGGCCTATCCCAATGTCTCCATGATCAATGTCTCGCAAACCATTCAGAAGATTCTGGGTATTACGGATCGACTGTCCTTCGCCATCAACTTCATGGCTTATCTTTCCATACTCGCGGGACTGGTGGTGCTTTACTCCATTGCGCGTTATGAGGCGCAGAGGCGCATGTGGGAAATAAATCTACTGAAGGTCCTGGGAGCCGGCTTTGGGGATATTCGGGCCATTATTCTGATTGAATTTGGTGTGCTGGGACTGACGGCAGCGCTGCTGGCGATTTTTCTCAGCCTGGCCTCTTCCTATGCTATCTCGTACATTTACTTTGACCGACTCTGGGCATTTCAGTGGCAGACCAGCCTGTTCAACCTGGTGGCGATCACCCTGCTCAGTGTGGTAACGGCACTGGCTGCTGCACGCAAGGTTATTCGCCAGAAGCCGCTGTCCTTATTGCAATCTGCTGCCTGACCTCAGCGGTTTTCCCTGACAATTGCTGCCAGCCGTGATGGATAGTCGGTCATGATGCCGTCAATTCCCATTTCGAACAAGGTTCTCATCAGGGCGGCGTCATTGATGGTCCACACCTGGACCAGGAGGCCTTTGGCGTGTGCTCCTTTCAGCAGGGCTGGGGTGGTGATATCCAGCTCAGGCAGGAAACCGGGCAGATCAACTGAGGGTGGAACCTGCAGCAAGGCGTAAACCGGTGAAATGGCACCGCTGAGCCCGATCTTGTTTGCCAGGATAAACAGCGCCGCCTCCTTTGGGGTGGCGGAAGTCGCAACCTCTGGGCATTCCTCTCGAAACTTGTCCATGGGCTGCTGCTTTAAAGATCCTATAATCAGTAGGTCCTGCATTTCAAAGGACCGAATCATCCGGCAAAACTCCGATACCAGTGACGGTTCGGCCTGCTTCATCTCAATGATCATCCGTTGGTCGGGAAACGTGCTGAACAGGTCGTAAAGAGTGGGGATCTGAACCCCTCTGTTGCGGAAGGGATAATCCCCTGCTGTTTCTTTGCCCTTGTTAGCTGGACTGTAATAGTAGCCCTTATCGCAGGCCTTGAGTTGGGTCAGGGTCTTGTGTTTAATGTCTCCCTTGCAGGGGGTCGTTCTGTCGAGGGTCTGATCGTGGAAGACTACCAGGTGTCCGTCTCGACTCATGTGAATATCCATCTCCAGCACGTCTGCCCCTGCAGCCATTGCAGAGTGCATCGCTTCAAGGGTATTGGCTGGGGCCTCTCCATGGCCGCCTCGGTGAGCAATGTTCTCAAACCGGTTTTCAGTCAGGACCGGAAAGCGGGGAGCTGGTTTGGCCTGCCACCAGTTTACTGCCAGCTGCACGATACCGATAAAGATGAAAAGCATCACTGCCAACTTCAAAATTCGTATCATAGTGGTGTGAAAATGAGAAAAGGGTTAGGGTACGTTACCGATTAACCTCTGTGAAATAGCGCTGTTTGTCAAGTTGCGGTCATTTTGGCTGACAGGCTATCACCGGGAATGGTTGTTCCAGATCATCCGCAATAGGTGGGTAAAACGGTACAAGGGGCATACACGACTTGTTAACGGAATGTTTTCGAATGAAATCGATAAAAGGGACGATAACATGAAGATTGGAGAGTATGAATGCTTTGCCCTGGATCTGGGGGCTATGTGGGTGGACGGCGGTGCCCTGTTCGGAATGATCCCCAAAAAACAGTGGCAGGAAAAGGCGTCAGCAGATTCGGACAATCGGGTGCCAATTAAGGCTCGTGCGCTTCTCATTGTGGGGAATGAGCGGACAATTCTGGTGGATGCAGGGTTTGGAACCTCTCTCTCGGCCGAAACAAAGGCTGAATACGGCATTGTTGACCCGATCCCCGACTTAAATCTGATGCTGAGTGGTTACGACATTGATGCAGGCCAGATCACTGACGTGGTGCTGTCACACCTTCATTTTGATCATGCAGGTGGCAGTGTGATGGATACACCGACGGGTCCGGTCCCCTTTTTCCCCAATGCGGTTTACCATGTGCAGAGTGAGCAGTGGGAAGATGCGATGACCCCCCATGAGCGGGAACGTGAAAGTTTTGAAGCAGTTGATTACTCGGCACTGCAAAGCTATGGGGTTCTGAACCTGCTGGAAGGGTCGCTGATGCTCACTGAGGGAATCGAGATCATGGTATCGTACGGCCATACACGGGCTCAGCAACATGTTCTGGTACATGACGAACAACAGCCATTATTCTTCTGCTCCGATCTTGTACCCACCACAGCGCATATCCCGGTATCCTGGCATTCAGCGTACGATAATAAACCAATGGAGCTTTATCCGGAAAAGGACTTCTTCCTGCGAAAGGCGGTGCGGAGCAATTGGATCATGTTTTTTCCGCATGACCCGGAGATCGTTGCGGCCACGATGAAAGTGGGACCTGTCTGGACAGAGCTTGATCAGCCGGTCAGTTTCTAACCTCAAGCCGTTTTTCAAAATCGGCAACAGCCAGATACAATGCCCCTACTGCCAGTTCGGCACAGTGTTCCGATTCGTCTGGCAGGGTTTTCAGGTAGTCGATAACCTGCTCCGGGGAAATCTCCCAAGCCTCGCCCAGAGGTTTTCCCACGATCTTGTTGATGACAGTATTGGCACACGCCGCCGTATTAATGCACCCATCCACGTCGAAGGCGGCATGGGCGATAGAGTCTCCTTCGATCATCAGAAATATCTCAACGGTATCCCCACAGTCACCCGTATTTTTGCCATACCCATCCGGATTGGCATATCGCTCCCGGTTGTCGTGGCTGAAAGCCATTTCCAGATACTCCAGGGAATGATGTTGCCAGAAATCGTTATCCTGTTCATTCATCTTCGTAACCACATGATAATTGTAACGCGCATTCATCTAAGTATCGAGATTATGCAGCTTTGTTGAAAAAGGGGTGTATATCTGTGAGGATATTCTGATAGAAGCAGCATGTCACTGACCCGCATCAGTTCCTGATGGTAGCAATGTACCTTAAAACATTGACTGATGACCGTCAGGAGGGGAGCCTGTTTTGCTTCCCAGGCCAGTATAAGTAGCCGACTATTGGAAAGCTGGTTATTTCTGTCCCTGTTCAGTCAGAAAGGCACCAAGATCCTTATCGGTTACCCGGATATGCTCGGCAAACCAGTTATTGATCTTGTTGCACAGCCGTGCCCCTTCAACTGTGGTGTTTCGCTCGAGCTGTTTCAGGCTTTCCACGAATTCTCGGAAGCTTGAGTGCTGCTCCTTGTGCTCTTTCGTTTCCGGGTACTGGAGCATGTCCATGTACTGCTCTTCAAGACTGAAATGCTCCTTGGCGTATCGCTCCATAAAATGAATAGAGGGCTCCAGGTCAATCAGACCCTTATTCTTGAAAAAATCGTCGAATAAGGCGTTGGTAAACGTCAGAAACTGTCTATGCTGGAAATCCTGCCAGGCGATGCCAGTTGCAAGCTCTTCCGTCCACAAGATAATCTTCTTTTCCATGGGTCCGTTTTGGGTTTGGTGCTTGAAAAAACTAGAATGTCAAGGGATTAACCTTTCAGATATTTTCGGCTCTGGTTGAGAATCAATTCGGCAATGGTTGCAATTTTGGGCTCATCAGCCTCCCGGGCTGCTGTGATGACTGACTCAAGGTCAGCCATCACGCCGGGTGTAAACGTGTTTTCATCCATGAACTGCTCCAGACGGATCAGCGCAACCAGCCGATTGCTCATGGAATCATCCAGAAAATACTCGGGGATATGTGCATAATCCCCTTTTGCAGGTTTTGTCACCAGGAATGATGCCGCTAAGTCACGAGTTATGAGATCAGGACTGTTCTGTTTAATCCTGTTGAGACAGTCTGACAAAACTATCTGATTAACCTGTCACTCTCTTGGTTCAATGATAACATACCACCAAGGACTCTGTCTCATTCATGTGAAACAACATAGAGAAGGGTGGCCTGTTCGGCGATCTCTGCTTTCATCTCCTCAATTTTGGATGGGTTCAGGTTAGAAGCCCTGAAATATACGTTCCGCATTCCTTCAGGGACCTCATCATACGACGTCAGGACACTGACGATTCGACCATTGTAACGACGCAGAAGGTCTGCGACTTCCCGAATACTCCCAGGCTCGTCCTTTAACTGTACTGCAATCTGAGATCCTTTTTTCTCGATACCTGTCAGAGAGATCATCATCCGGAAAATATCACCCTGGGTGATCATGCCGACCAGGCTGCCCTTCTCGTCGATGACTGGTAAGCCGGATATTTTTTTCACGTACATCAACTCCACTACCTCATCCACCGTTAGCAAGGGAGAGACGGTTATCGGATTCGGGGTCATGATTTCAGATACCTTGATCCGTGTGTTTAAATAGATCAATTCATGACGGTCCAACCCGGAATCATCGGAAACAGAAGCCTTCTTCAGGTCCCGGTCCGAGATGATACCTACCAGGTCGCCGTTGTCCGTGACAGGCAGTGAGCGGATGCGGTTTTCCAACAACAGTTCATTTGCTTTTTTAATGGTATCCTTGACATCCAGAAAAATGACGTTCTGACTCATCCAGTTTTTTACAAGCATGTTTCCCTTTACAATGGTTTCAATTTCTAATGGCCTTGTTACCCAAACGCGAATGAAGCTACTCTTTTGCCGAAGACCACTGATATCACCCCTCTCCAGTGGCTGTCAATCATTCTCAGAACGCTTCATCAGGGATTTTCATAAAAGGAGGGCCGGTAATATCAGGAAAGATCTACTCACGAGGATCATATCTCCCAGGGTATTTCGCCGGCTGGACACATTCCGGTCAATGGTCTAAAAAAGGTGAACTGATAGACCTCCGTTTGCTCTTTTTTTTAATGAATTCAACAGCCATATGAAACCCGAAAATCACGATCTGGACCATCCTTTCTTCAGCAGACCCCACCGTTCATTCCTGGCGATGTCTGTGCCGGTTCTCTTTTCCATGATTGCGGAACCGGTCACCGGCCTGGTTGATACTGCTTTTATTGCTCGCCTGGGAACAGAGCCGCTCGCCGCACTGGGCGTAGGGACTGTACTACTTCTTAGTATTTTCTGGGTCTTTAACTTTCTCGGTGTGGGTACCCAAACGGAAGTGGGACAATCGTTGGGGAAACAGGAAAAGGATAGAGCATCTGAAATCGCCTGGCTGGCGATGCTGATGGGACTCATTCTGGGATTGCTACTGATCATTATCCTGGGCCTCATCGGGCCGGCAGCTATCTCCTACATGGGTGCTGATGCCGCCGTTCATGAGATGTCACTCAGCTATGTCAATATCCGCTTGTTTGGGGCCCCGGCAGTATTAATCACCATTGCGGCCTTTGGTGCGATGAGGGGATACCAGGATATGCGCACACCGCTCTGGATAGCGGTCGGAATCAACCTGCTGAATGTCCTGCTGGATGCCATCCTTATTTTTGGCTTCGGACCCATTCCAGCGCTTGGTATTGCCGGCGCAGCATACGCTACAACTGCCAGCCAATGGTTGGGAGCGCTGGCCGCCTTTATATTCCTGCTTCGTGCACTGCCATTTCCAAAGCGGTTGCGAATGGCAGATATTCGTCGGTTGATACAGATCGGTGGTGACATGTTCGTCAGGACCAGTCTGTTGCTGTTTTATCTGCTGATGGCAACCCGCACGGCCACGCGGATCGGTGCAGAATCCGGTGCCGCTCACCAGGCGATTCGACAGTTCTGGACCTTTACCGCTCTTTTCCTGGATGCCTTTTCCGTGACCGCACAAAGCCTCATCGCCTTCTTTATAGGTAGGGATGAAAAAGAGCAAGCCAGGCGTGTGGTTCGGGTCATCTTCCTCTGGAGTGTGATAACAGGCGGTGTTCTGACACTAGTGATGATCGTGGGGCAGGGTTTGTTTATCCATTTGCTGGTGCCGCCTGAAGCAGTGGCGGTTTTTGTCGGCCCCTGGCTGATTGCGGCATTTTCCCAACCCATTAATGCCATAGCCTTTGCTACAGACGGTGTTCACTGGGGGACCGGTGACTTCGGGTACCTGAGAAACGGTATGATTGCCGCAACGTCGACAGGATTGGCAGGTATTTTTCTGCTGGAGTACTACAAGGTGGAAGCGTTGGAAATGCTCTGGGTGGTCACCTTTATCTGGATAGTGGTGAGGGCTGGTGCGGGAGTGATTCGAATCTGGCCCGGGATCGGCAAGGCTCCCCTGGCTGTGGACACACCTTAGCTGTCCAGTGCCAGTTTGACGCCCAGGCTGACCAGGACGGTGCCGGTCAGTCCATCAAACACCCGTCCCACCCATGGCTGAAACAATCGATTTTTAGCCTGGCTGACAAGAATTGCCAGAAACGACTGCCAAATCATAGCAACCAGAAAGTGGCATCCTGCCAGAATCAGTGATTGAATCCAGGCAGAGTGCTGCGGATTGATGAACTGCGGTAGAAACGCCATGTAGAATATGACTGTCTTCGGGTTCAGAACATTTGATAACAAACCCTCGCGCAAGGACCGATTGACGTTAAATGATTGCTTCGGGGTTGTCACCTGCTCTTCGGGCAGCGCTTTCCGCTTGCGAAGCATATTTCTGAAACTGCCAATTCCCAGCCAGACTATATAAAGGGCTCCTGCTGTTTTCAAAGCCGTGAATGCCCAGGCTGTCTGCAACAGGATTACCGAAATACCCACTGCCGATACCGATGCATGAATAAACAAGCCAGAACAGATCCCGAAACTGCTGGTGACACCATCCTTCCAACCGCCACGGGCTGAATTACGAATAACCAGCATGGTATCCAGGCCCGGGGTCAGGGATAAAACCGTAATCGCAATCAAAAAAGTTATCATTAAGTGCGTTTCCATGTACATGGTCAAACCCTGTGTTGTTCAGTCAATATTTTTATCTGCAGGCTTTGCAAAATTTTAAAAAGCCCGTATTCGCAATTCCGTACCTGATGATTCAACTTAGCATCCTCCATGCCTCCGTGATGAATCTCGAATCCTACTGCTAGTCTATCTGCAATTCTCACAGGCCCACAAAATAAAAAATAACGAAATAGTTACTTGTGACAACTTTTAGACCAATAAGGCAGGATTTTATCGTGGAAATTAATGATCAAGAAATCCAATCATTTGATGGGTGATCAGATTACTCTTTTTATTGCCCTGAATTTAAAGGCATAAATATGGTTTGCAGTTCGTTTATTATCCACTAGTAATAACGAAATCACTTTCTACTTATTTTTCCATCATTTAATGGGTTTTCAGAAGGCAAAGGAGATCATCTATTTCGCCAAGAAACTGACCGCCCAGGACTGTTGCGAGCTGAATATTGCCAACGCGGTTCTGCCCCATGATGATCTGATGGGGCACGTTTTTGAACAAGCAAGGCAGCTTATCCCACCTGGTGGTGCCAACTATGCCATCCAGCAGATGAAACAGGTGTTTCATAAACCATACAAATACGCTGTGGAGCAGGCCCTGGATCTGGAAAATGGAAGACTGAATAATTGCTGGTCTTCAGCTGATTTCGCAGAAGCGCTTACCGCAAGGTTTGAAAAACGAGCACCGGTCTACACAGGGAAATAGAATGTAAGCGGTGGAAACAACACTCACCGGGATCTTTCAAAATCAACAGGCGGATATGTTTCGCCTGTCTTCAACCCAATAGGCAATATGCTATAGTACTAAAATAAATTAATACACAGGTAGAATAAAAACGGCCAACCGACATCCTTCGCGCAGCCATACCTCATCGCGCTTAAGATTTAGTCCAGTATGAAAAGAAACAGCAACGTCTTAAACTGTAAATTGATGCAGACCATGATACGTTGAAAGTCGCGAATGGAATCATTGAAAAAAACTGAGAAGCTGATATGTGTTGATTTTTGATTGATCGAGCAGGGTGGCTACCTTGTTTGCGACCAAAAATACTTCTATTTATTCTGTTCAAACTTCCTCTGCGCTGAATCGTTATGGGTTGAACGTAGAATGACCTCTTCCTGGCAGCCACATGAAAATCAGTAAAACGGACGCGCTAGAATACCATCGTAAAAATCGCCCTGGAAAAATTGAGATCAGGCCCACCAAATCCCTATTGACATCGCGGGACTTGAGCATGGCGTATAGTCCCGGAGTGTCGTATCCCTGCCTGGCCATTGAGGAGAATCCGCAACTGGCCTACGATTATACTGCCAAGGGAAATCTGGTAGCTGTCGTTACCAACGGGTCAGCTGTTCTGGGTCTGGGAAATATCGGAGCTTTGGCCGGAAAGCCGGTAATGGAAGGTAAGGGGGTCTTGTTTAAGAAGTTTGCCGATATCGATGTCTTTGATCTTGAATTGAAGGTCGATAACGCCGAACAGTTTGTTCAAGCAGTTAAAGCGATGGAACCGACCTTTGGTGGGATAAATCTGGAGGATATCTCTGCCCCTGACTGTTTTTACATAGAGGACCAACTGAAGAAACAGCTTAAGATTCCGGTGTTTCACGATGATCAGCATGGCACTGCCATTATCAGTTCTGCTGCGTTGCTGAATGCAGTTGAATTGATCGGAAAGAAAATGGATGAGATCAAGGTTGTTTACAATGGTGCGGGAGCGGCAGGGATTGCTTGCTGTCAACTGCATTTTGCCTTTGGGGTGAAAAAAGAGAATATTATCATGTGTGACAGTCGTGGGGTTATTTATAAAGGTCGGGAAAAGGGGATGAATCCCTATAAAGAGAAGTTGGCAGCTGATACCAGTCATCGCACCCTGGCGGAAGCCCTGGTAGGCGCAGATGTATTTGTCGGTATTTCGGTCAAGGATGTTATGACAGCAGAAATGCTGAAAAGTATGGCTGATCATCCCATCGTATTTGCTCTGGCCAATCCGGATCCTGAAATTGACTATGATCTGGCCAGGCGAACCCGGCCTGATGCTATCATTGCCACCGGGCGATCTGACTATCCCAACCAGGTCAATAATGTACTTGGGTTTCCCTTCATTTTCCGTGGGGCACTCGATTGCCAGGCCACCGAGATTAATGAGGAGATGAAGATGGCTGCCACCAGAGCCCTGGCCGATTTGGCTAAGCAGGATGTTCCGGATGCAGTATTGAAAGCATATGGCGGCAAATCCCTGCACTACGGAACGGAATACCTGATTCCGGCCCCCTTCGACCAAAGAGCCATGTTATGGGTGTCTCCGGCTGTGGTAGAGGCGGCCAACCGAACAGGAGTGGCTGGTAAGCCCATAGAGGATATTGACAATTACCGTTATCAATTGGAACGACTGCTGGGAATGTCCAGGCAAGTGATGAGAATCGTGATCAAGAAGGCCCAGGAAGAACCACAGCGTATTGTGTTTCCAGAAGGAGAGAACCCGTTGATTTTGAGGGCGGCGCAGGCAGTATATGATGAGAAATATGGAAAACCGATTCTATTGGGTAAAGCAGACCGGATTATGGCGGTAATTGAACAGGAAGAGCTGCAGATAGACCTGAATAGTTTGACCATCATCGACCCTGAAACATCGGATAAACTGGAACTCTATATTGAGCTTCTTCTGAAGCGCAGACACCGAAAGGGGTTTACGCCGCAGCAGGCCAGACGGGCTATACAGCAGAACACAAATTACTTTGCTGCGGCCATGGTCAGTGCTGGCGATGCAGACACCCTGCTTTCCGGATTGACCTGCAATTATCCAAATGTAATCCAGCCGTCCCTGGACCTGATAGACAGGGCTCCAGGTGTAAACCACATCAGTTCTCTGCATATGATTATGCAGAATCGAAAACTGTATTTCTTTGCTGATACCATCGTCAATATTGCCCCTGATGTTGACACTCTGGTGGAGATTGCGCTGCAGACAGCTAATTTCGCACGTGAACTAGACATCGAACCCCGGGTGGCTCTTCTCTCCTATTCAAATTTTGGATCCTCACGAAACAAGGAAACAAGCAAAATTGCCCAGGCCATTGAGACCATTAAACAGATCGATCCAAGCTTGAATGTTGATGGCGAGATGATGGTGGATTTTGCTTTAGACCCTGATCTAAGAGAGCAGTACTACCCCTTTTCGAGCCTCAAAGGTGCCGCAAATATTTTCATTTTTCCGGAACTGAACAGTGCCAATATTGCATCACGGATGATTAACCGCCTGGGAAACGCTGAAAAGGTCGGCCCCATCCTGACCGGTTTCGGCAAGTCTGTTCATGTGCTCCATCGTGGCAGCGATATGCAGGAGATCATGAATATGGCAGCCATCGCTACCATGGACGCCATTAAAAAGAAGCAGGTGGTTTGAGGTACATCATTAATTCGGTAACCCAAGTCAGAGGAGATGAGCGGGTCTGTGCTCAATTTTTCAATCGTCGGGCAATTGCTTCAATGTGGGCCGGTCCGACTTCACAGCATCCTCCTATGATCGAGGCGCCCTGTTCGATCCATCCATCTGCAAAATCGGCAAAGGTTTCCGGACTCAGGTTGGGCCGTTTTTGAAGAAGATCAACGGTGGCTCCCTTGGTGGTGAAGTCCTTCACAATGCCTGTAAACCCGTTGGGATATCCGCCTGTGGGCGTGCCATGATTGACTAGCAAAGGTATTGCCTGATCCAGTGCTTCAGGAATAGAGCAGTTCACCAGGAGGGCATCGAGATTGAACGCTTTGATCAGTGGGATGATGTCGGTCACCCGTTCCCCTGATCGAAGTTTTGAGCCGTCCTCATCATCAACAGTCACTGCCAGCCAGACAGGTTTGTTTACAACACCGGCCCCCATCACCGCCCCTCGAGCCTGTTCCACAGACGCCATTGTTTCGCAGATAAACAGGTCGATGTAGGGTGCCTGCAGACGGGCAACTTCAGCATATATCTCGGCAGCTTCCTCAGCAGGAGGGGCCAGATCCGGACGGTATGACCAGCCGGTGGGCCCCAGAGAACCGGCTACCCTTCCCTGGCCGTGCCGATCCCGGGATGCGGCCGCCAATTGACAGGCTTGCTGCTGCAGATCGGCAAACAGGTGTTCCACATTGAACCGTCTCAGTCGATCCCTGTGGAGTGCGTAGCTGTTGACCGTGGCGATACTCGCCCCGGCTCTGAAATAGTCATCATGGACACCACTCACCACCTCGGGTGCATCTATCAGGATTTGCGTTGCCCACAGTGCTGTCGGCCTGGCATTTGTTCTGGCAAGAAGTTCCTGGCCCATGCCGCCGTCCAGCAGGGTAATGCTCATGATATCGTTCTCAGTTACGGGTTGCTGCGGCTTGCACCGCGTGACGTCGATGCCGAAGGACAGGCTGTTGAGGAGCGGAAACTGGAATAGCTGGGTCAGCGAGGCAGTGGCGTTCAAGGGTTCCAGCACACCTTGAGGCTGTCCCGCTGAAGCGGCTGGCTTATTCGATCAGGTTGTAGGCCTTCATCTCTTTGATCAGGGTTGAGAGCACGACCTTGACAATGACGATCGTTGGGATGGCGAAGAGCATGCCGGCAAAGCCGAGGATGACCGATCCTCCCATCACCCCTATGATGACCACCAGCGGATGCAGGCTGACGGCACTTCCTAGTACGATGGGTTGGAAAACTGTATTATCCAGGGCCTGGACAATGCCCACAGTTATCAGTACCCAGAGGATGATGTTATCCGGGTCGATAAAAGGCAGTACTGGTTGCATATTCTCAGCAATCAGTGCGTAGGACATTCCCACTACCAGGCCGATGGCCGGACCGAGAAAGGGAATGGCGTTGGCCAGTCCTGCGATGATGCCGATCAACAGTGCCCACTGCAGTTCAATGCCGATCAGAAACAGGCAGGTCATGAAGGTGAATCCCACAAGTGAACACTCTATCAGGGTTCCTCTCAGGTATTTACCGATGGCGTCATCCACATTGTCGATGATGGTCAGCACCATCTCAAAATAGCGATTGGGAACCAGGCTGATCAGGTTCCGCTTGATCTCTCCGTTGTCTATCAGCAGAAAAATGAAAATAAAGGGCGCCACCAGCCAGATGGATACGATATCAGTAACCTTGGAGATCATACTACTGCTCTCATCGGCAGCGATCGTCTTTGACTCTTTTGCCTGCAGCTCTGATACAGCCTCTTTCTCTTCCCTGGCTTTAAGTCGCTGCTGCCTGGCCAGGTTGACCTGGTGATATTGATAGTAGCGTTGAAGATTCGGGTCGTTCTTATTGGCCAGGAAGTGACCCATCAAGTGCATCCGATCATCCATGTTCAGGGACAGGATATCGGCAAAATCGTTGAATATGGGATCGATCTCCTTGGTAACGGATTGGGTGATGAAATTTTTCTCCCCTCCGACGATGTCATTGTATTTTTCATGAATCTTGTACTGGATTCGCACCCGCAACAGTATTTTACCGGTTTCGTCCGGAATGATGTGCTTGATGCGATCGGTGACCATCATGATACCGAGCACAAAAGCCCCAAGTAAAATCAACAGCGCCAGGGCGTCGGGAAGACCCATTTTTTTAAGCTTCCGGAGCAGCGGCAGGCAAGCATAGGCAAGCAGGGCTCCCACGATCGCCGGAATAATCATGGTACGCATGGCCCAGATAATGGCGATAAACACAACCAGTGATAACGAAACGATTACCCGGTAAAAGAGGTTCGATCGTTTCTTTCTTTCCGTTACGGGATCCATATCTATTTTTTATATAGCTGTTCGTTAGTCGCTTTCAACCGCTGACCAATGATTAGGGCCAGTTTGCGCATAATTTTACTGCCGATGGACGGATAGGTTGTGAGGATTTTATTCAACTCCGACCTGAAAAATGCCAGGGCCTCCGTCGGCTCGCTCACTTTGGCAGAGGCTGAGCGTGGAGAGTTGTCCAACAGCGCCAGCTCCCCTACAAAAGTACCTGCTTTCAGGGTGGCGAGGTGGATTTCACGGTTTTCGCTGTCTGGCAGAACGATATTGACCACGCCCCGCTTGATAATGAACATGGCCGCTCCCGGCTGGTTTTTTTGAAAGATATACTCTCCCGGCTGATAAGTTCGGCTGTGAACCAGCGAGGATATGGTTTTCAGCTCCCGTTTTGTCAGATGATCAAACAATGGAATCTGCTTCAGGATATCGTGGGTTTTGAGGCCTTTTTCCTGTTGGTTGTCCTTGAATATATAGCCCCAGAAGGCGTCAATGCTAAAGGGAAGGCGTCGACCTCCTTTTTCATCAGACGTCAGATAGTCCGACAGGTTGTCCATTTCGATCTGCTCATTGGGATGCACAAAGCCATCAGCCAGAACCACCTTATTTACCATGGCCAGCATCTCTTCCTTGGAAGCCTCGTAATTAATTTCGGGAAATACCCGGCAGATCTCTTTGATGTTTGCGCTGAAATCGCCGTAGTTGAATTTCCCCAGATGAGGTTCTGTTTCGAAAATCAGCTGCTCCACGAAGGGCCGATGGTACCCCCACTCCTCCGACAATAGCGAAATAATTAGCTCTCTCTCATCCTCGCAGAATTCACCGTCGGCATAAGCAATCTTCAGGCAGGGAAAGATCAGCAGCTCCAGCAGTTCCCACGCCATCAGCCCCAGCAGACTGTCGGTCTTGACAGGGCTGCTGTTGGAACGATTCTTGAGATCAGCGATGATGGCTGCGATATCCATTCCTTCGGTGCTCAACAGCTTCAAACTGCCCGGGGTCCACCCTGTGGTCTGAACTGCTACCATGACAGCAAACGAGAGCTGTCCCAGGCCGTTCATGACGGAGAAGATCTCACTCATGGTGAGCTTTCCCTCCACGGTATCCTTTGGCAAGCCGGTCTGAACAACTTCTGACAGATCTCCATGGCTCATGAATATCGAGAAAGTGTTTTGGTCGATGTGTAAACGCTCGCGAAATTTTTCATGATTCAGAAAAATGAATTCGTTTTTAATAATTTTGTCCACGGTTTTCTCTGTCTTCATCTGATATCCTGAAAATGACGTTGTTTGACGTTTTCGTATCCTGTCCTGATAATTCTATAACACAAGCTATATGATATTAAAAAGCTTTTTGTCCAATTATTTATTCAGCGGAAACAAAGGGATATGTGATATGCTGCGAAAATCAACCCTGTGCCCAAAGCAGTTTCCCATGAAATTGAACCGTTTCCGACCTCTTTGCCTTATACTCTGATGGTATTCAGCTTCTCCATGATGCCCTCCAGTTTCTCCTGATGCTCAGGGTCAATCATTAATACAGAGATCGGGCGGTTTGAAAGCAGCCCGGTTCCACTCTCATCCAGCAGATTCAAGAGAATATCGGTCAGGTTGCCGCTCATGCCATCTGCATCTATATGCTCTATGTACTGCCGAAACAGGTTGTTCACATTGATGGTCAGTGGTGACATGTCTGCAAATCCGGACTCGCTGCACTTGCGCTCTGATACGAACGCACGACACTCAAAAGGTCTGAGGGAATAGATGGAACACCGCCCATCATCCAACAGGGGACAACTTCCCCAATCCGGGTTGAGATGTTCCTCAGGCAGTTCGCTGCTGTCTGCGCATCGGTCGGCCATCTCATTGACTGTAATCGCGGGGTGAAACCGTTTACCATCTTTTGACTGTTTCAACTGTTCCAGTAATTTGCTCTGTTCTTCATGGCTGAGGTTTTGAATAATATTCATTCCCTCCAGGGTGGTTATGGTTACATTTCGCGTGCAGCAATCGGCACATCGTTCCTTACATGCCAGGTTGAGACCTGCCGTGAATGTTTCGTGAATCGGGTACATCTCCCTCAATATAGCCTGCTTCTGATCGTTGTCCATTATCTCCTCTAGTCATCTGTTTGGGTTTCTGATTCCTTTCTCTAATTTCATTTTTTTTCACTGGATCTGTCAAGTGACCGAATCCAACCCGCTGGTCATTTTTGGTCGGAACGGTCAAAAGTCGAAAAACCCGGGTGATCTTTCCTGAATCGTCCGTCAATATTGAATCCTGCCGGTTTTTCCCATTTCGGACCCGGTTTTGTCAGAAAATTTCAGGTTTATCAAACACCGGAAAGCCCTTTAAGCATGGGCGTGCCCGCGGGAAAAGTAGATCAAGGTCGAAAATATTATGGTTGTAAAGTATTTATAAACAATAGGATAGAGAAATAAAAGGCTGTAGGTTCTTTTATGTTGACAATGTAGCTGGTTTTTTTTAGTGTGCAGATCACCCGCATGGATCATTGAAAAATCGGCCTTCCATTAGCTGAAACCAGCTGATTACAGCCTTGAAAGGGTGTCGCGGTAGATAAACATGTGTTCATTCTTTCAGGATTTACAGAGGCTTAAAGGAAAACAAGTTTTCTGCTTTCTTTTTACGCGTGGTTTCTGTAACCATTGACGGATAGACCTTTGATAACTGAAAACCAGAATTCAACCTTGGAAAAAATGGACCGGACAAAACGCATTGAGGAGTTATTGCAACACTACTCCGAAGAACAGATCTTAAGAGCCATCGTCAACTCATACAAATCCATCATCGATGAGAAGGATTCCGCACCCCGAAACAGCGCGACGGTTAAGGATCTGAGAGAGACCCGAACCATGCAAAAGGTACGACCGGTTATGAAAACGAGCGAGCCAACGGTCACGTCAGATCACCCACCCTGCGGCGCCTGTGGAGGCACATTCTTTTTACGCACAGGAACCTGTCATGTTTGCCAGACATGCGGAACCAGCCAGGGCTGTAGTTAGGTTCTCGGGAATGAACGGAAGAGCACCGTCCATTCGGCATCGATTAATAAACGGATAAGGTAACTATGAGCAGCATGAGCGCATCAGATCTGCGCATTATCGTAAAGGGTGCCATTCATATGGCGCAGCAGGATAATAAGGTCGTGTCAGCGGAAGAGGGGCTGATTCGCAACATTATCAAAGCAGGAAACATCGACGCCGACGAATTCTCCGATCTCAATGCCCCCCTGGAAGATGACATTTCAGAGCTGTCACAGCAACTCTCCGATGATCGCGCCAAAAAAGTTTTCCTGTTGACTCTTTTTTCTGTCGCATACTCTGATAAAGACTTTGATGAGTCAGAGCAGGAGCTGCTGGATGCCCTTTCTCAAAAACTGGGCGTTGGAAAGATCAAGATGGATGGGCATACCATGGAAGCATGTGAAAAAGAAGTGATCAAACTGATCACCGGCTGATCCATGCACCCGCAAGGACCGACCGCGGCATGAGGTCGGTGCCGCCTTCCCTAGTGACCCTTCTCCTTTTTTAATTTTGCTTGAAGGTAGTGTTCTCCGGCTTGATAGGAACTCCTGACCATCGGTCCGCTGGCAACATACTCAAATCCCATCTCCAACCCTTTCTTTTCGTACCATTTGAATTTATCGGGATGGATATATTCCACCACCTCAAGCTTTGTCTTGTCCGGCTGCAGGTACTGGCCAAGCGTGCAGAAATTGGCGCCAGTTCTTCGAATGTCCGACAAGGACGCCAGGATCTCTGTATCTGTTTCACCAAGTCCGACCATCAGAGACGACTTTGTGTAAAGAGACGGTTTGAGGGACTTAAACAGGCGAAGTACCTCCAGTGATTGATTGTAGGAGGCCCTGGGATCCCGGACTTTTGCTGTCAATCTCCGGACACACTCCACATTGTGCCCGACGACATCCGCTCGACTGTTCACTATTCGGCCAATCAGGTCTGGATTTCCCTGAAAATCTGGGACCAGCGCTTCAACCAGGATATCGGGGACCGATTCTTTTATGATGTCGATGCAACGGCAGATATGCCCGGCACCCTGGTCTTCCAGATCATCCCGGTCGACAGTGGTCAGTACCACATATTTCAGTTTCAACGCTTTGATGGTCCTGGCCAGGTTTTCAGGTTCCTGTTTGTCAAGCGCTGGCGGGTGCTTTGCTGTCTTGACAGAGCAGAATCGACACCCCCGGGTGCAGGTGTCCCCCATCAACATGAAAGTCGCCGTGCCGGCATTCCAGCACTCTCCCATATTGGGACAGCGCGCCTCTTCGCAGACGGTTGTCAGGTGGGTGTGGAGGCGTTTCTGTTGGGCAATAATGGGATTGCCGCCTGACGGTAGCTTGACTCGAAGCCAGCTGGGTTTTCGCTGATGTGGTTCCATGATTGGTTTTTGGTTGTTGGGTACGTTTGGTTATAAAAAGATAGACCCTTTTTATCATATAATTTATGACGGTTACTGTCCAGAAGGGGTGTTGGGGGCAGACAATCAGCCGATTAGTTGTTAAACTGGCGAAAACCAATTGGTTGCCCATAGCACAAATCTGAAAATGAAGACCATACATCTACCTCAAATTTACGTTCTGCCATATCAGGTTCAGTCAGCCGAGATCAATATGGCAACCGACCGCTATCTGCTGGGAATGCCCGGAACTTTCCTGAGGTTTTACGGTTGGGACCACCCGACCCTGTCATTCGGCAGAATGACCAGAAAGGTGGATGACATTGATCTGGAATACTGTCGGAATCATGATATTCGCCTGGTCAAACGGATATCCGGTGGAAAAACGGTTCTCCACCATCATGAGCTGACTTACTCGTTTATTTCAGATACAGCACTGTTTCCGGACTCGGTTGTTGATACCTATCGTATTATCAGCCAGATTCTATTGAACAGCTTTCAGTACTTTGGTCTTGGCACGGAGATGAGTGCCGATAAGGCAGACGACACAGACTCCTCCATCTGCTTCAGGGAAGCCTCCGCCTTCGAATTGACGGTTAACTCCAAAAAACTGGTGGGTAGCGCTCAGTACCGCAAACGAGACCGGTTTTTTCAACATGGGTCGATACTATTGGATATTGACTGGCAAGCCTGGAAACAGATCTGGCGACTTCCGGATGATTCAACGGAATTGGAAAGCCGTATCACTTGTATCAATAGAGAATTGACTGACAGGCCGACCATAACCGATCTGGTAACGGTTATCACGGAAGCGTTCGGCTCTTTTTTCAAGGCGAAAATGGTAGAGCCGGTCCTGACTCAGCAGGACCGTGAAGAGATCTCTGTACTCAGCAAGAAGTATGTCTGGCAGAGCGTGTAACAGATCCGGATCATATGGGCTCGGGTTACATCTTATAGGCCCCGACCTGTGCCAGGGCGATACTGCCCGGACTGATGGTTGTGGGATCCGTCATGACATTAATACAAGCCGTTTTCCCGGACGCAAATGCCTCTTCGATGGCCGGGCGAATGTCCTTGGGGTCTTCTACGTAAAGGCCGAGTCCGCCCATGGACTCAACAAACTTGTGATACTGGATGTTCCCCAGCATGGTCACTTCGTCAATGGCATGGCCGAGTTTTACCTCCTGGCTGTGCCGGATCATACCCCAGCCCAGGTCATTGGAGATAATGCTGACAATTGGCAGTCCCTTTGTGATGGCACGCTCGTACTCCATGAAATTGAAACCGATAGAGCCGTCACCGGTGATCAACATCACCCGTTTCTCAGGGTAAAGGAATTTGGCGGTATTGGCGTATGGCATTCCGCCACCCAGGCTGCCGTATATGCCATAGTCCAGGTAGTGGCCGGCCTGCCGAATGGTTCGTGTCATGCCAATCCAGGTGGTGGTATCACCCCCATCTGTGACCAGAATATCGTCGTCGCGGTCCATGTAGTTGTCGATCTCTTTCATGAGGCGCAAGGGATGAATGGGTTTGGCATCACTTTCCCATAGCTCATTGGTCCGTTCCAGGCTCTCAGTCTCACCGGCTTTCAGTTCTTCATTCCACCCGCTGAATTGCTGCTTCAATTTATTGCTGTTACCCCGACGGTCAACGATTCGGTTCAATTCCATGGTGAGGGCTTTGATATCGCTGTGTATCGGCAGGTCAACTTGACGGTTACGTCCGATTTCTTCGGCTTGGATATCAACGTGTACCAGCTTTGCCGCCGGGTTTATGGCTGCCCCAAACAGCGAAAAGAGGTTCATGCGAGTCCCCAGAAACACCACAAGGTCGGACAGAAAATTGCCATGAGCAGCAGCTCCGGGTCGTAAGGCCATGATACCGCCGTAACAGTTCGGATGAAGATCTGAAACAATCCCGCGTCCATTGGAGGCCGTAAACAGTGGGATCCCGGTTTTTTCAATCAGTTCGGTCAATGGAGCCCCGGCATCCGAATACCAGGCGCCGCTGCCGGCAACCAGAATCGGTTTTTCCGCCTTTTCCAGCATATCGCATAACTCAGCTGCTTTTTCCAGATCTACACTTCGGGAGCCGACCCTGGTGATGGGGAACTTGACGGCATTGACATCCGGGGGAGCTGCATTCAGGACATCTACAGGCAGCTCAAGGTAAACCGGGCCCGGACGTCCACTCATGGCTTCCCTAAACGCCATATCAATGAATTCGGGAACCCGTTCCGGTTTGTGGCAAACAAAGGCCTTTTTCACCATCGGTTCAATCACCGGAAGTTGTCGGATGTCCTGCAGGTCTAGCTTTTCAACCATGTTCAGCCCGACACATCCGGAGATCAGTACCAGGGGGGTGCTGGCCATGGAGGCGCTGGCAATGGGAGTCAGTGCATTGGTGAATCCTGGTCCGGCGGTTACCATCGCAACACCCGGTTTTCTCTTAAAACGGCCGTAGGCTTCAGCCATCCAGACCGCTGCCTGCTCGTGACGGGTATCAAAATACCGGATGTTTGTGCCCTCCAGGTTGACATAGATCGGGTTAAGGTGTCCGCCGCTCAATGTGAAAATCGTATCAACACCATGCTTGATTAACGCCTGGGCTGCTGCCTGACCACCTGTTTTAATTTCCATATGATCTCCTCTGTTTATTATCTGCATATAAATGGAACAATGGAGTGCTCGGGTACTCGAAAACTATTCGATAAATAAATAGTAGTCTTTATGCTGACAATTGTAAAGGTAAAAGTTGAAAGGGGATCAGTGGTTTTGGCGTCAACGTGCGGGAAAGCAGGTGATTGCAATTTACCTGAAATTCGTCAAGAATATAGGGAATTGATGGTATTTGGAGTGGTTGGTTTTGAGCAGAACGAAACAGGATTCAATCGGATGGGACAAGGGGTAAACGTGGTAGATGAGACCGGATTAGAAAGATTAGGGCATTCCTTATCGGGGCAGCTTTTCACGGACAGGAGTCATCAGCTGATATATGCGACGGATGGTTCAGCCTATCGCGAGATTCCGATGGGTGTTGTGGTTCCACGGGATATTGAAGATATTCGCCGTACGATTTTATTTGCGGGGGAAAACGGATTATCTGTTATTCCTCGAGGAGCAGGCACGTCTCTGGCTGGACAGGTAGTGGGTCCGGGAATCGTGATCGACATGTCAAAGCATTTTGGTGGGATTATCGAGTTAAACCGGGAAGAGAGCTGGGTCCGCGTGCAGCCGGGCGTGATTCTGAACCAGTTGAACCTCTACCTCGAACCTCATGATCTCTTTTTCGCGCCGGAAGCGGCCACCGCCAGCCGTTGCACCATGGGCGGCATGCTGGGGAATAATTCATGCGGGCTTCATTCAGTGATCTATGGCAGTACCCGTGAGCATCTTCACTCGGTCAAGGCGATATTGAGTGACGGCTCCGAAGCGGAATTCAGGTCATTGAGCCTGGAAGCCCTTGAAGCGAAGTGCCGGGAGAAAAGTCTGGAGGGGCGAATTTACCACCGGATAAACGAGATTCTGTCTGATGCCGCGAACCGGCAGGAGATTGAAACGGGTTATCCGGACCCCACCCTTCCCCGGCGAAACACTGGGTACGCTTTGGATGTATTATTGGAGAACCAGCCTTATACTGAAAGTGGTCAGCCGTTCAATCTCTGTAAACTGCTGGCCGGGTCTGAGGGCACCCTGGCGTTTATTACGGAGATCAAGTTGAACCTGATTCCCCTGCCGCCGAAGGAGAAGGGTATACTCTGTGCCCATTTCGAAACCCTGGAGGAGGCACTGCAGGCAAACCTGATTGCCCTGGAATATCAGCCTGGGGCGGTTGAGCTGATGGACGGGGAGATTGTCAAGTTGACCGAGGGAAACATCCTGCAGCGCAGGAACCGGTTTTTCATCGAGGGGTCACCAGGGGCTATCTTGATGATTGAGTTTGCGAGGGAGAGCCGGGAGGAGATCCGTGAGTTGGCTGGAAAAGTTGAGGCTGATATGCGGGCGGCCGGCTTGGGCTATCACTATCCGCTGGTATGCGGAGAAGCTGACATTGCCCGGGTGTGGGCGGTTCGAAAATCGGCGCTGGGTCTGCTTTCCAACCTTCCCGGGGATGCCAAGCCGGTTTCAGTGATTGAGGACACAGCGGTCCATCCGCGTGTTTTACCGGACTATATCGCCGATTTCAAGAAAATCCTGAATAATTACGGGCTCTCCTGTGTGTTTCATGCCCATGTCGGGTCGGGGGAAATTCATATTCGACCGGTCCTGAATTTGAAAAAGAGTGCAGATGTGGAGCGGTTCAGAGAAATCGCAGCGGATACCGCCCGTCTGGTCAAGCAATACAACGGATCTCTGAGTGGCGAGCATGGCGATGGGCGATTGCGAGGTGAATTCATCCCGGTGATTATCGGGGAGAAAAATTACCAACTTCTGAAGGCGATCAAACAGGTATGGGACCCTGATCGTGTGTTTAATCCCGGTAAAATTGTAGATACCCCGCGGATGAATACCAGTCTGCGTTATGAGGCGGATAAGCCCACTCGGGAGATCGACTCCATTTTTGATTTTTCAGCGGTGCAAGGCCTGGTTCGTGCGATTGAAAAGTGTAATGGATCCGGTGACTGCAAGGCGATTGCCATCACGGGAAAAGGGATGTGTCCCAGTTACCAGGCAAGCCTTGACGAATCCATGACCACCCGGGCCCGGGCCAACCTGTTGCGGGAGTTTCTGCACAACTCTGAAAAGATGAATCCCTTTGACCACCAGGAGTTGTATGAGATTCTGGACCAGTGTCTCTCCTGCAAGTCCTGTAAGTCTGAGTGTCCTTCCAATGTGGACATGGCCCGTATCAAGGCGGAGTTTCTGCAGCACTACCATGACGCCAACCCAGTGGGCCTTCGTAACCGACTGATTGTTAATATTACGCTTCTTTACCGTATCGGTAGCCTTTTTCCGGCCATCTTCAACTTCGTTAATAGCAACTGGTTGACAGGTTCTCTGATCAAAAAAATGACCGGATTTGTCAAGGAACGGGAATTGCCAAAACTTTATAAGGTGACATTGAGTCGCTGGGCCAGGAAAAACCTGGCGACCCTGAACCGGTCCATTGAGCATCCGCTGAAGCAGGTATATCTGTTCAATGACGAATTTTCAAATTTCAACGATGTTGAAATTGGGATCAAGACCATACAATTGCTCGTCAGGCTTAACTATGAAGTGATCCTGACAGATTTCATGGAAAGTGGACGGGCCCTGTTGTCAAAGGGATTTGTCAGAAAGGCGCGGACCATTGCCAACCGGAATGTGAGGGACCTGAAAGACCGGGTTACCGAAACAAGCCCGCTCCTGGGCCTCGATCCGTCCACCATTCTGGGGTTTCGGGACGAATTTCCGGATCTGGTGGAGGCGTCTCTGAAGGAAGCGGCGCAGTCGTTGGCAGCCCATTCGCTCATGGTAGACGAATTTCTGGCAGCTGAAATGTCAAATGGCAATATTCAACCCTCGTCATTTACCCGGGAGACATGTCAGATCCGGTTCCACGGTCACTGTCACCAGAAGTCGCTGGCGTCCACCGACTGTACCGCTGCGATTCTCTCCTTTCCCGAGAATTATACGGCTGAAGAGATTGACGCGGGATGTTGCGGCATGGCAGGCTCGTTTGGGTTTGAAAAGGAGCACTATGAGCTCTCTCTGAAAATCGGGGAGTTAAAACTGCTGCCCGCGGTCCGTGAGTCTGCTCCGGAGATTCTTATTTCGGCGACCGGGGCCTCCTGTCGGCAGCAGATACGTGATAATACCAAAAGGGATGCGCTGCACCCGGTTGAGATCCTGTTTGATGCCCTGAATCAGGGTTAACTGAAACAGCTCACCGGCATCTCACTGGGCGGTAAATTAAGTTCAATCGGATGAATAAGGGAACACGATGATCGATTCCAGGGTAGCAGACCGCTTGCAAAGTGCTTTTGACACAGCCGGTCAGGTGACGATCATGACCGGGGCTGGTATCTCTGCCGAAAGTGGTATTCCGACATTTCGCGGGCCCGAGGGGTACTGGACAGTTGGGTCCCACTCCTATCACCCGCAGGAAATGGCGACATTTTCCATGTTTTCCCGGGAGCCATTGGAAGTCTGGCAATGGTATTGCTATCGGCGCTCGGTCTGTATCAGTGCCGAACCCAATCACGGCCATTTGGCCCTGGTTGAGATGGAGCAGATCCTGGGTGATCGGTTTACGCTGATAACACAGAATGTCGACGGGCTTCACCTTCGTGCCGGTAACAGTGATCAACGGACCTTTCAGATTCACGGTAATATTAACTATATGAGGTGTTCTGTTGACTGTTCATCGGATCTTTATCCCATCCCGACGTTTATACCTGAGAGTCCGGTAAGTAAGGTTTATGACCTGCAACTTCTGGAAAAACTGGTCTGCCCCAAATGCGGGCAACGAACGCGTCCCCATGTTCTCTGGTTTGACGAAAGCTATGATGAGCAGTTTTTCAGATTCAACAGCTCCCTTCAGGTAGCGCAACAGACTGATCTGTTGATCATTGTCGGGACATCAGGCGCTACCAACCTGCCAAACCATGTGGTCAGTGTTGTTCTTTCCAATGGCGGCCTGGTGGTTGACTTGAATATTGAATCCAACCTGTTCTCTGACCTGGCCGAACAGAACCAGGGTATTGCTCTTCGAGGTCCCAGCGGGGAGATGCTGCCGGAACTCCTCAATCTCCTGCCTCGTTAGACCCTTTCTCAGGTTCAGAAAATGAGCCTGACCCCACAGCATGCAACTCGGAGCAGCGTCAATCCGTTCAATACCAGCCCTTTGAGACGACGCAAACAGTGTCCATCGATTTTGAAAAAAATTTGTGTTTTACAAAAGGCAGTGATACAATTATATCCAAGAAAGTCACATTTCAGGCCGGTTTTTGGAGGCGGCCCTTATTTACCTCCATCTATCTTGTTTGATCATTTGTCTGTTGGACATCCTTCATCGATTTGTAATCGCGTAACCTGTTTACACTGATACAAGCACGGAGGAGATCATGATAAAGAGAAGATATCCCTGGAACAAGCGCAAGCGAACAGTCCCATTCAATCCTGATCGGCGCTACCTGGACAGAGCGGTGAACGAATTTCTGGCTGGTGGCGGCCGAATTTCAACCCTCGTGCTGGATGAGAATAGCTATCAACTCTTCGTCGAAGGCAGTAAGGGTCTGATGGATGCAGATGAGTTTCTGCTGGATCAATAGCACCTGCGCAAAAAGCATGAACCCCCTGTCCGATACAGGTCGATCTCCGTCTGGGGTCCCTTATTGGACAAACAGGAAACTATCGGAATGAATAGTGATTCTGAATTCACAGGAACCACTTTGTTTCCTGATTCAACCCTTGCCCGTTGTCGGGCCCCATCAACATTTCATGCAAAATTCAGTTGATCTGAAAGTCAACCTGAAATATCCTTAACGGGTTGCTTGATAAGGTTAGCGGTAAAAACAATGCTTTAGGATAGGTTTTAACCTCTTTTTTTCAGTGAGTCTTCCACCTGATTACTATACGAACTTTAAAAAAGGAGCCCTTATGCCATATATGGAATGGGATTCAAGCTATAGCGTCCAGAATGAGTTTATCGATTCCCAGCATAAAAATATCCTTAAGGCGATCAATACATTGATAGATGCCATTGATGAAGGGCAGACTCATGTTTTCTGTTCCAAGTTGCATTCGGCTCTGAAAGCCTATACTGAGAGGCATTTCTCCCATGAGGAACAGATTCTGGAGAAGGCCAATTATCCGGAAATGTCCAAGCATAAGAAGGAGCATCAATATTTTGCCCGAAAAGTGGAAGAGATCTATGAACAGATGGAAAATGGTGAGGCGAACAATGAAGTTGAACTGGAGATGCTGGATTTTCTGAAAGACTGGTTTTACAACCACATATTAAAAAGCGATTTTGATTACGTCGATACCCTGCAGCAACATGTGGGCTAGTGACCTTATATCTCTTCGCTCACGTGTTGAACCCACTGCAAGGGAGTTTTGATCATGCCATTAATTAGCATAGACCCGGATCGCTGTATAAAAGATGGCCACTGTGTGGCCGAATGTTCCCCAAAGATTATTGAAATGGGTGACGATTTGCCATTCATCAGGGCAGAGAACGAAGAGCGTTGTATAGACTGTGGTCACTGCGTGGCCGTTTGCCCAACTGAAGCACTGACCTTGAAGACTTTGTCACCTGCAGAGTGTTCGCCCCTCGACAAATCCCTGAACCTCTCGGAAGAGCAGGCCACCCAGTTTTTACGGTCACGTCGTTCTATTCGGACTTACAAGAATAAATCTGTTGATAGAGAGACTCTGCAGAAATTAATCGATCTCGCGAGGTATGCGCCTACCGGCAGCAACAAACAACCGGTACAGTGGATAATCATCCAGGATCCGGCAGATGTCCAGACGGTGTCCGGAATGGTTGCAGACTGGATGAGAGATATCATCGCTCAGGCACCTGAGGTCGCAAAAGAGATGAAATTTGACACCCTTGTGGCGGCTTGGGAGTCAGGTGTTGACAGGATATGTAGAAACGCCCCTCACCTGGCGTTTGCCTTTGCTGACCAGTCATTTCCCAACGCCCAGACCGATTGTGCCATCGCCCTCAGCTACCTGGAACTGTTTCTCCCGACGGTTGGACTTGGGGGGTGCTGGGGCGGATATACCACTTTCGCTGCCAAGTCCTGGCAACCGTTGAAAGAGTTTATCAACCTGCCGGAAAACACCGAATGTCATGGGGTGATGATGATGGGTTATCCACGCTATCAATTTCACCGTATGCCTACCCGTAGAGAGGCTCCGATCATCTGGCGTTAGAATTCCAATCGTTATCCGCCGACTCACCTCATTGACAAGCAGTGGCAAAGGGAATAGAGGTTACGAAAAAGCAGGTTTGTTTTCGACACCAACCCGGATTTTTCAGTCCCTGAATCAGTCATCAGAATTGCTACCGGGTGTTTAACCTTTCTAATAGGTCCTGTAATGAACGTGGATAAATTCACTCAAATTATCGATAAACCAGCACAAATTCCAGCCGCTGCAGAAATGCAACATCAGAAAGATCAAATCGAACACACCCGCCTGTCAAGATATCTGCATGCCAGAAAAGTTGGCTTGGTGTTGGGAGTGATATGCTGCCTTATAGCTGTTACCATCGTTTCAGCGGCAACCGTCCCCAATTCATTTGTCAGTGGCGATCCTATCTCCTCAAGCCAGGTCAATCAAAATTTTACCTATATCACGGATCGTTCATGGGAACTTTCGGGTACCAACCTGTATTACCTCGCAGGCAACATTGGCATTGGCACCGCAACACCATCAGAAAAACTGGATGTGTCCGGCAATCTGGCCATTGGTGATGGTGTCAGTTTAACCACATTCGACTTGAGGGATATTGCCGATGCCAGCTGGCGCTTGAATACGACAAATTTCCGGTTGAATTTTTTTAACGATAACGGGGGACCCTTCAGCGAAAAAATGGTTATCACCAACACCGGACGTGTCGGTATTGGTACGACCGGGCCCACATATCAGCTGGAGTTATCGACGGATTCGGCTGGAAAACCAACCAGCGGCACTTGGACCGTGGTCTCGGACAAGCGACTGAAAACAGATGTCAAAGCTTTCACCGACGGTCTTGATACGATTGCGAATATTAACCCTGTCAGCTACTCCCTGAACGGGAAGGCAGGAACCCCGAAGGGCAGCAGAGGGATAGGCATTCTGGCCCAGGATGTACAGAGTGTGGTCCCCTATTGTGTTTCAACCTTCCAGGCAAAACTGGAGCCCCAGGACAAATCAAAGACCGACCTCTTTGCCTTTGATTCAAGCGCGCTGACATTTGTGCTGATCAATGCCGTCAAGGAACTGAAAACGGAAAATAGCAGCTTGCGGGATGTCAATACCAAGCTTGAACAACGAATTGCTGCATTGGAGCGGAAAATGAATAGAATCCCTTGATATGGTCGTATCGCAGGTATCCAGAATCAATCCGGTATATGACTTAGTCCGTCCAGTAATCATTGTCCCAAACCGCATAATCCCAGGGAGTATCGGTAGTGGTATATCCTGAGGCATAATATGTTTCAACTGATAACGCATTCCCCGCCAGATCTACAGCATCCATAATCACCTTCAGCTGATACAGCGAATTCTGCCCCATATGGGAAGCTGGTCGAAACACGAAACTCCGTCCGGCATTTATCACATTAATATCTGATATCATTTGCACACAAGATACGAAATTGTTGGTTGAAACCCGTATCACCTCTGAACAGGCCGTCCCAGAAATATTGGCTCGAATAGACGCAGGATTCATCAACTCATTGAATTGAACCGTGAATGGTTCAACCAGGGAGATATTTGAAATTCCGTTTGCCGGACTGATGGTTTGCACTGAAGGAGCTGTTTGATCCAGTTGTGAGCCCGTTACCATCCCCCGGGCGACCAGATACTCTTCAGCCAGCGGGTTGCCGGCAGCATCGGCCGCAGTGGTCGTTATCTTCAATTTGTATGCACGATTCGTTTCCAGATTCTCAGCCGGCGTAATAACAAAAGCTCTGAAATTCCCAGATGGTTCCGGGTCACGACGTAACCGCACGCATGTTAAAAAACCATCTGAGGTGAGTTGAACACTTCCCGAACACTCAGTCCCGGACGTTGCTGCTGTCATTGTCGAAATACCCATGGCCTCGCTGAACATCACCATGAAGCCGGTGTTCACCGGTATGCGACTATACAACGAGTACGGGGCCACAACGGTCACCAGAGGTGCTGTTGTATCCGACAACGAACCACTGGTGAAATAGCCTGCAGAGGTGTATTCTGCTTCGAGGGCCTGCCCCTCACCACTGCGAACAGTCCGAGTTATTTTGACTGCAAATTCGGAGGAGGGGGCTAAGAGGCTTACCGGTTGAAAGAGAAAACTGTGACGCCCGTTTCCTACCTCGATCACCTCCGACATTTGGATGCAGGTGTTGAAACCGTCTCCCGATACCTGAAAACTACCACTACACACCTCATTGTTGGTATTGGTTGTCACCGTGGATCGATTGACAGAATCGCTGAATGTAACGGAAATTCCGGTATTAAGGGGGACAGATGTTGATTTATCCGAAGGGTAGATACTGGCAACAGAAAAGGAAGAGGAAGTAGAATTAGAGCTGTTATCTCCAATCTTGCATTGGGATAATGTCAGCATGCTGACAAGCACGCACAGAAACGCCAGTAGATTCTTTTTCAGGTTTCTCAAAACGCCCCTCCAACTATAGAAGTGATTTCCAGTTAACAGGTGTTATTTTTTAATTACTCTTATGCCCTGGCACCGGATATCGGGAATGATGCGCATCAAACAACAACCGATTAACCAATGCGCTTCACCTGAATCAGTTTTTGGGAAACTAGTGGAGATAAGGAGGGAGGGGAAATATGGCTTTCTTTGATTGATTGAACGTCCAGCTTGACTCTTAAAAAAAAAACAAACTACTATTCTATCCGTCATCTTGCTTCTAAAGGGTGAAAAAAATTTCAGCCTGACCGGTATCGGAAAAATAATTCCAGAATGCCGATCTATTTCTCCAACAGCGTCCCGGTTATTATGGGAAGTTTCAATATAAACGAAAGCATATGAAAAAGAACCTTATCTCAATGTTAAGCTTGCTGCTAGTGATGTCATTCAGCAGCGCCCAGGCGGACGATACGCCTCAGATCAAGGAAGGATTGTATGAAGTGTCTATGCGGGCAGACATGCCTAAAATACCAGGGTTACCCAAAGAGGTGATGAAAAAAATGATGGAGAATATTCCGGTAGACAAGAATCAGCAGTGCATCACAAAGGAGGACTTTATTCCGGGTGGGAAGACAGGAGATAAGGAAACCAAGTGTAGATTTATCAACCGAAGCATATCAAAAAAGAAGGTATCCTGGCAGGCTGAATGTACAAACGAAAATGGTGTATCCACCAGCAAGGGATCGATAACGTATCAGAAAACCTCTTTTGTGGGATCCATCCAGGTTAAAAGCGCCGCCATGAATATGACGACGCATGTCAGTGGCAAATATATTGGTGCCTGTAAAAAATAGGTATACTGCTGTTAATTAAATTAAATCCTGTCGGTGTAGATGTGGTCCAGTAAAAAAGGACAATAACAATCGCAAAGTCAGGCGCTGATGGTTCAGTATTTAATCATCTTATCTGCAATGTCAGAAAAGGCCTTGCTCATGGCAGTATCGGCATACTCTTCCTGGAATGACAGACCCTTATCCCCGCAGACGACTAGTTTAGCGTCAAAGGGGATTTTCCCCAGGAAGCGATTGCTGGAATTGACTGCGGTTTTTTGACCGCCTCCCTTTCCGAAGAGGTCGATAGTCTTTCCACAGTGTGGACACTCCATTCCGCTCATATTTTCCACGATACCGAAAATATCAAGATACATCTCGTAGCAGAAATTGATGGATTTTCGGACGTCTGCCAGTGCAACCTCCTGGGGGGTCGTCACAACAATCGCCTTAGCGTCTCGGATCGTCTGAGCGACGGTCAAAGGTTCGTCACCGGTGCCGGGAGGGGAGTCGATGATCAGGTAGTCCAGTTCTCCCCATTCAACGTCTCCCAGAAACCGCTTGATGGTGGTGTGTTTTATTGATCCGCGCCAAATGATCGCGCTGTCGTTATCAGCAATCATGGACTCTATGGAGATGGCTGACAGGTTATCGTTGTAACGAATGGGAATGATCCTTCCTTCGGCGTTTGCCTGTACCTTGTCCTTTAATCCCAGCATCCGGGGAACATCCGGCCCATGAATGTCCACATCGACCAGTCCTACTTTGAAGCCACGATTTGCTAATGCGATAGACAGGTTGACCGATACACTGGTTTTCCCGACCCCGCCTTTGCCACTCATCACGACAAATTTTTTCTTAATTTTCTTTAATGACCTACTGATGTTTGCATCGCGATCGTCCGACACTTTCTGCTTGATATACAGATCACCTGGTGATCCCCCTTCCATTGCATTCTCCTGTACTGAAGTTTGTACTCCCTGTAGTATCCTCTGCCGTCCATTGTGACTGATAGCTTCTCAACAACTATGACACGGTTTTCCAGGAAATAACCTTGACCGGTATCATATTCGAAATCGGGAATCCCGGGAGGTTTCTGTGAATGTGACCTGCCTTGGGAAAACGTCTGTTGAAACATTGAAATGTCCGCCGCCCTGCAGCCGGAAAGCTGGGCTTTGAAATGTTGAAAAAAACTGCTCCAGGAGGTATGCTGGATGAAAAAGAGTTAAGGAACTGGTAATGTTCACCGGTTCGGAAAATCATTGCCCCTGATCATTTTTATTGGAGACAGTATGCAGATAACCAGTATTCAGCTGGAGATGAAGGACCGATCAAAGGCAGACAGCCTTGCCTTTGCACTGCAACAGGTAAAGGAAGCCCCAGCCAGTGACCTGCTGATCCTGCCGGAGATCTGGACTGTCGGATTCTTTTCCTTTGACCGCTATTGCGACGAGAGCGAGAGTATCGACGGTCCTACCGTGACTGCATTTCGTGAGATGGCGATAAAAAAAGCCTGTTACCTGCATATGGGCAGCTTCGTGGAAAAGGAGGGTGATGACTATTACAACACCAGCCTTCTTCTCTCTCCTGACGGCCAAATCGCTGCCCGCTATCGAAAAATACATCTGTTTGGCTACCAGTCCAAGGAAAGGCAAGTGCTTACAGCTGGTGACGAGATTACCATCTGTGAAACACCATTTGGGGTGATAGGAATGACAACCTGCTATGATCTGCGTTTTCCGGAGATCTACCGGATGATGGTGAACCAGGGAGCGACCTTGTTCCTCGTGACCTCTGCCTGGCCACTGGCCAGACTGGATGCCTGGCGGTTGTTTAACAGAGCACGTGCCCATGAAAACCTCTCCTACCTCGCCTCATGCAACTGCTCAGGCGCTAATGGTGAGAACCGCTATGCCGGTCACAGCACTATCGTTGGTCCCCAGGGAAATATTCTGGCAGAAGGTGGCGAAAATGGTGGAATGGTCAGCGCAGATATTGATCTGTCCCAAACCGTGAAGATCAGGAATGAATTTCCAGCCCTGGAGGATAGGGTTTTCTTATGTTCCCGATAACTGTCTGTCATGGCACCACCTGCTGTTTACGGCCCACTTTGGACATTCTATGATAACCTATAGCCCCCAGGCAAAAAACAATGTTAGCAACATGCTGAACCGGGTGCTTGCCATCATGCTCCTCACGGTCTGTTCTGTTTCCACTGTCCAGGCAGCAGGAACGGATACTGTCTTTGCTTCGTTTGAGGGGTATAAGCCGGTTTATGTCCTGAACTCCTGGTTTATGGATCGTGAAGGGTCAGAGCATGGGTACCAGGACCAGGAACTGGCCATCCAGATCAGCCTGAAAAAGCAGATTGTCTCCTCTTTTTATTTCGGATACAGCCACAAGGCTTTCTGGCAGATATACGATCTGGGCAACTCCCGTCCCTTTCGTGAGCAGAATTATAACCCGGAGATATTCCTGGACTATGGGCAACAGTGGGGGTTTGAACACCTGCGCTTCGGACTGGAACATGAATCCAATGGTGAGCGTATGCGTTTCGACGAAAACGGGGAACCGGTTAACTATTCAAGAACCTGGGACCGGGCCTATCTTTTTCTGCAGAAACAGGCGACCTCCTTTCTGTCGATATCTCTGAAAGCCTGGGTCGTCACCAGCCCTGAAACAGAGGAGTACCGGGCCTATTATGACGACAATCCGGATATGCAGCAGTATTTGGGGAGCGGCGAAGTGGGTCTGCGCCTCGATGTCTCCGGTGTATTGGCGAACCTGATGCTACGCCGGGGATGGCGGGATGGAACCGAAACGTTCCGGATGGATATTCAGGTGCCGATCAGGCTATTCCTGGAAAAAACCAACAGCGCAAACGCCATCCATCTTCAGGCATTTTCCGGCTATGGCGACAGTCTCATAGATTATGATCGAAAGGTTACCCGAATGGCCGTTGGGATCTCATTTCATTGATCTCTTCATCTTCCCCTCTTCGTTTCATTAACAATCCAAAATCCCCATTGATTGTATGACACTTCTGTGTGGCGATGGCATGAGGTTTACGAAGCAGTCCCGATTGTGTATCATCAGCCCCTGTGATTGCTGCAACTGGTTTTTCTAAACTAATTCTATTAAAAAGCAGGGTCTCCTGGCGCTGCTAACGAAGAGACCCATGACACATCACCACATTGATATACCCCTGACCTGTGATCAGACGCTTTTGTCCCACATCCGTTCGAATCTGGAAGCTCTAGAGGTTAGTGAGCAGTCACCGGAGGGTTCCCGTAAAGCTGCTGTTGCAATTACCGTGGTCGATATTGCAGATGAACCGGGGGTGTATGGGTTATCCGTGGATGATGAAGAACGAGGGCATGGCGCAGTGATTCTCACCCGTCGGGCTTCAGGTCTGAAAAATCACGCTGGGCAATGGTCTTTTCCGGGGGGCCGACTTGAACCTGGAGAAACGACTGATGAGGCAGCGCTCAGGGAATTGGCAGAAGAGGTTGGTATTCATCTGACTTCGGAGCAGATCATTGGACACCTGGATAATTTTATCACCCGTTCCGGCTTCGTGATGACACCGGTGGTGATCTGGGGAGGGGCGGGTTTGACGCAGCATGCTGATCCAGGAGAGGTACGGTCGGTCCACCGGGTTCCTATTAAGGAGCTGTTAAGAGAGGATGCCCCTATCCTGGATCGAATTCCTGAATCTGAACATCCTGTGTTGCTGATGCCGGTGGGTAACAGCTGGATTGCCACTCCAACGGGTGCGATACTCTACCAGTTTCGGGAAGTCGCGATTCTCGGTCGGAAAACTCGTGTTGCTCACTTCGAACAACCCTATTTTGCCTGGAGTTGAGTTCAGAGATATCCTGGTGTCCTTTATCAGGTGAAGGTATCGGTCTTCCCGCTGGAGGGGAGAAAAAAGTGGAAGGTAGCACCGCCCTCCGGGTTATTCAAGGCATTGATATAACCGTTATGAGCCTGGATAATCTCCCCGCAGATAGCCAGCCCCAGACCGGTTCCACCGGCTCCCGTTTTGGTCACGGAACTCTGGGTGAATTTGTCAAAAATCGTCGTCAGTTCATTTTTCGGTATCCCAATCCCCTGATCCTTCACCCTTAGTCCAATGCCGCTCTCCTCTTTGATCACATCGATGGCAATGCGCCCTCTCTCATCAGAGAATTTGATGGCATTGGAGAGCAGGTTGTGGATAACCTGCATAATTTTTTCGTGATCCATGATAATCCGATCGTCAAATGATGGTGGGGTGAACGCCACCATCAGTGATTTTTCATCGATCAGAGCTTGCATTTCCCTGATGGCGAACTCGACTAAAAACGAGAGGCTTTCCGGTTCAAAAACATATTCCATTTTTCCTGATTCCAGTTTAGACAGGTCCAGCAGGTCATTCAGGAGGGACAGGAGTCTCCGGCTACTCTGGGAAAACTCCTGAAAGTATTTCAGGAGTTTTGCTTTACGTATCTCCTTGAATCGGGAAATAGCCAGGTCGGTATATCCGATAATACCCTGCATGGGGGTTCGGATTTCGTGGCTCATGTTTGCCAGGAATTCGGATTTGGCGCGATTGGCCTGTTCTGCTTTTTCTCTGGCAGCTTCCAGCGCAGCTTCTGTTTTTTGCTGGCTGGTGATGTCTTGAAAGGTACTCATCAGGAAGGTTTCGTTATCAATTTTGATCTCAGAAGAGAACTGCTCGACCGTAATGACCTCTCCATTCTTGCGTAGAAAACGGTTCACATATTTTTCCGGAACCGGAATACCGGCATTCCGGTTTCGGATGCGGTCCCGGATCATGGCACGGTTTTCCGGGACAACAAGCGCCGTCAGGGAATTCTGCTGCAATTCTTCGAGCTTATCATAGCCTAACAGTTCCAGCAGTGCCGGATTCCCGAATATGATCTGCTCTCCTTTGGAAATGCCGATGCACACGGCTGAATTCTCAATCAGGATGCGGTATTTCTCCTCGCTCTCCTTGAAGGACTGTTCTGTTTTTTGATGGGCGGATATCTCCTGAAGCAGTTTTTTGTCCTTTCCCCGGAGTGCTTTGGTGCGCTCTTGCACTATCCCATGCAGAGAGCTCTCGTACTCCCGGCGGGTCTCGTTCATGCGATCGGCCAGAGCCAGAGACATCAGGATGACTTCCAGAGATGACCCGATCTGAATACCGTACTGAGTGACAAAATTAGTAGGCAGAAAACCGAATCCCCAAAGAATGGTTATCAGACAACCCAGGAGATAAATAGTCCAGGCAATCAGGAAAAATCCTGCCGACCGATAAGACTTGACCCAACAGATCAGGCCGCTGGCATACCCCACGGACATAGCGACAACAGCGATAATACTCAAAATCTGGAGCCCTTGATAATAACCAGTCAGACAGGCCAACGGTATTGCCAGCAGGCTGGAAAAAGCAAGACTGACCAGCAACAGATTGACGCGTGGCAGGATCTGGTGAATGGACAGAAAGCTTTTAGAAAAAATCGTCGCCCAGAAAATGGCCAAACCGAGGGTAATTAAAAATGCACGATTGCCAATGGTCGGTGAGTCAGGCCAGAAGTATTGAAAACTGATGCCGTTCATGGTTGCCTGGAACAGGGCAAACGCCAGGATGTGAAACACGTAATACAGGTAATTGCGATCTTTCAACGAAAAAAAGAGAAAGAGGTTGTAACAGGCCATCGCCAACATGATGCCGTAATAGATCCCCTGAACAATCTGATGTTGATGGTTACTTTTAAAGAAAGCGGGGCTGGAGAGCAACGCGATTGGTATCTGCATGTTGCTTTCACTTTCAATTCGCAGGTAAAATGTTTTCAAGTGGGAATCAGCAGGCAGCGTAAATAGAAAATGGGGATGTGGAATGTCACGCTGGGAAAATGGATACAGATCGCCGGTGGTTTTTTGCTGGTATCGGCCGGATTTCAAAGGGGTGAAAAACGTTATTCGATTCAGATGAGGGGAGCCAACCTCCAGTAGCCACTCCTCTTTTAGCGGGGATCGATTCACGACGGTAAAACGTATCCAGTACACGGACGATGTAAAGTCAAAGTTTAACCGGCCCTGAGTATTATTTGTGAACCGGTTGGAAAATTCGGGAGATGCTACTTGTTCAATCTGCCACGCCCCTCCCGGATCTTCCAAGTACTGAAGCTGCACGTCCAGGTTGATGGTTTTATGCAGGCCCCCGATAACAGCAGGCGGCCCCGCAAACACAGATCCCGACCAGATGAGGAGAATCGGCAGAAAAAGCAGAATGCAAAAGACCCGTGAGTTTCCAGTACTGCGGTTGACACGGTTTCGTTTAAACATCAATGATAAAGTCTCCGGAATCTGTTCAATACGGTAATTTCAGAAGCGATTGGCCATGTCGATGCTGTATTATGAAATGGGAGTTTTTTTTTACCATAGATCCCGGGAATTCGTCGAGAAAAGAGTGGCCCGGTCATTGATATATTTTGGTTCCTGGCGCATGATGGCGGTTAACAGTGACAGATAACCCATTAGAGTAAACATCATGTCTGAACATTCAAACCGGTCGAACCTTGCGGAAACCGCATCATTACTGGGACTGGTAGCAGGTCTGACGGCCTTTCTGATCTGGGGCATGAGCCCTGTGTACTGGAAAGAGCTCAAACATGTTGATGCGCTGGAAGTCATTCTGCATCGAGTTGTCTGGTCATTTTTTTTCCTGATGCCTATTATCATCCTCAGGGGGCGCTGGAAGGAGTTTGTTAGAGCAGTCAGCAATCCGAAGATACTTGGCATGCTAGTGATCACAGCTCTTTTTATCAGTGCCAACTGGTTTTTGTACATTTGGGCTGTCACCCATGACCACCTGCTGCAGGCCAGCCTCGGATACTACATCAACCCTCTGGTGAATGTACTGCTGGGGATGGTATTTCTACGGGAGCGATTCAGGCGCCTTCAAACAATGGCCCTTATTCTTGCTGCCGGGGCTGTCTTTTATCTGACATTTTTTTATGGGCAATTCCCCTGGATTTCACTGGTTCTGGCCTTCAGCTTCGGTTTTTACGGGCTGATTCGCAAGATGATCGATGTCGCACCCCTGATTGGTCTGGCAGTGGAAACCATGCTGCTCTCAGGTCCGGCCGTTGTTTACCTGATCATTCGCTACCAGAATCACACCGGTGCCTTCCTGGTGATTGATACGCGGACCGATCTGTTCTTACTGGGGGCATCCGTTTTAACCACCGTGCCCCTGCTGTTGTTTACCTTCAGTGCAAAACGCCTTCGGCTGTCCACTGTCGGGTTTATTCAATATGTGGGGCCGACCTGCATGTTTCTGCTGGGCATTTTTCTCTACAAGGAGCCTTTCGCCATGGCGCAAGTGATAACATTTGCCCTGATCTGGGGTGCGCTGGCGCTGTATTCGCTGGACTCCATTCTTTTTTTCCGAAAACGGTGAGTGGCCATGTCGCAACAAATTGATCCTGCTGTCTGTCCGATCTGTGGTGGACCGAACATGTGCGGAGAATTGGACAAGAGCAATCAAACAGATGGGCGCTGCTGGTGTGCGTTGGAGACATTTCCCCGGGAGATTTTCCAGCTGGTCCCGAAGGAAAAAAAGGACAAAGCCTGTATCTGCAAAACATGTCTTGATCAATTTAAAACCGGTGAGCTTCCAGTCTCGCCCGTTGAGAATTTCTGATAGAGAATCCCATGGTATTCAACCCTATTGCTATCCTTTTTCCATTACTACTGCTTATCGCAGGCGGTTACGCTATTGCCCGGATCTTTTCGCTGTCCGAAGGTCCCCTGGTGCGAGTGGTGACTGATTTTTTCATGCCACTGCTGGTGTTCCACTCCTTTTGCACCACACCTACCTCCATCTCACAGGTTGTTCGTGTATTCGGGGCTGTAACACTGGTTGTTGGTCTGTTCCTGATACTTTCGTGGCTTTATTGCCGGATCTTTCAGCTGGAAATGAAAGCTGTGGCACCGTCCCTGATGTTTATGAATGCCGGATTCCTGGGTATTCCCGTAATGAAGCTCTGGGGTGGTTTGGCTGCCATGAACCTGATCGTTCTCTATGACCAGTTGCAGACTTTCTTTATTTTTACCCTTGGAATCGTTGTTGTTACAGGAAGTTTCAGCTGGAAGGGTCTGAAGGAGATTATACAGACACCGTTGATCTGGTCTGTTGTCCTGGGGTTGGGCTTCAACCTGTTTCAGATACCGGTTCATCAAGCGATCCTTTCGGGGTTTGCCTTTGGTGGAGATGTGGCACCGGCACTGGCGGTATTCACCATTGGTATGTCTCTGCACCGATACCGGATTACCGTCAATGGACACGTGGTGGCGGGTGTCATGATGCGCTTCATACTGGGCTTTCTGTTCGGCTGGCTCTCCTGCTGGCTTTTCAACTTCACTGGCCTGACGCGAACAGTTGTGATTGTTGCGTCTTCTCTACCTTCTGCTGTTTTTTCGGCGGTTTTGCCTATTCGTTACGGTGTTGACAGCCGTTTCGCGAGTTCGGTGCTGGTGGTATCGACCCTTCTCAGTGTGGTGACACTACCGCTCGCCTTTTATCTCAGTGAGTTAACGGGATAAGACCCCTTCCCTCTTCCCCTTGTTTTTCAGAACAATTGAACCCGAATGGTGACCTGTTCCTTGTGCTGAGAAACGGTCCTTTTTTCCGGGACAATCTGGAAAAGAACAAAAAAACTCAAATAAATCATAGGCAATAATGAGGTTGCAGGTTAAAATGGCTGAAGGTGCAGTGACCAGTTTCATCCGGAGCCCTTTCTTCATTAAACCATTATTTTGATAGTGATTGTTGTAAAACCGGGACCATGGCAAAAACACCCAAAGAAGGCTACCAGTCGACAACGGATGTTGAGCAACTGGCAAAACGCATAGCAGAGCTGGAACAAACTGTTATCCGGAGCCAGCAGGAAAGAGATTTTTTCCGGGCTGTAGCAGACTACACCTACGATTGGGACTACTGGATCGGACCCAAAGAAGACCTGATCTATATGTCACCCTCCTGCAAACGGATTACAGGTTACACCGTTGAAGAGTTTATGAACGACCCGGGTCTGCTTGACAGTATTATTCACCCGAAAGACCGTTCCCGGATCTCGCTCTCTTTTTACAATGAGCTGCGTTCCAACCATCTGGAGGGCATCGACTTTCGAATCATCACCAAGTTCGGCGAGGAGCGGTGGATCAACCACAACTGCCAGCCTGTGCCGGGGGTCAGCGGGCAAGCCTTTGGAAGGCGGGCCAGCAACCGGGATGTGACGGATCGTAAACAGGCGGAAAGAGCGGTTCAGGATATCCTGGAAACTGCAACCGAGGGTTTTGTGCAGATCGATAACGAGGCCCGGATAGAACGGATCAACCCCTCCCTCTGCCAGATTTTCGGGCGACCGGAATCAGAGATTGTCGGGCATACGATTTTTGACTTTCTGGACAGGGAGAATACCCTCAAATATCAGCATCAGCTGGACGAGCGAGAACAGCTGAAATCCGGTATATATGAGCTGGTCATCACCCGTCCTGACGGTAACCGTGTCATCTGCTTGCTGAGCGCAGCACCGGTATTTGATGCCAAGGGTCATAAATCCGGATCTTTCGCTATGGTGCATGACATCAATGAAAGAAAGCAGCTCGAAATTCAATTGAGAAATGCCAAGCGGCAGGCTGAGTCGGCCAGTGACGCCAAAAGCCGTTTTCTGGCCAATATGAGCCATGAAATCCGAACCCCGCTGAACTCCATCCTGGGTTTTGCACAGATTCTGATGAAACAGGCCCGGAAGCAGGATATGCCTGACGGTTTTCTGCACCATCTCTCCCACATTCAGACCAGCGGCGAGAACCTGTCGGAGCTGATTAACAATATTCTTGATCTCTCCAAGATCGAGGCCGAAAAAACCACCCTTTCCACCGAGAACATTAACCTCCGGCTGCTGGTACAGGGTATTTTCCACATCCATAAAAACCAGGCCCGGAAAAAGGGGGTGGATTTCAACTATGAGTACGACAGCACGCTGCCGGAGGTTATTCGGTCAGATCGGACCAAATTGCATCAGATTCTGATTAACCTGGTGAGCAATGCCATTAAATTTACACCAGAAAACGGGAAGGTCATTATGAAGGCTGCCCGGGACGGAGAGAGCCTGCTTCTGCAGGTGTCGGACGAGGGGATCGGCATTGCCGGCAAGCGACTGCCAAATATATTCGAGGCGTTTGAGCAGGAGGATGAATCGATGACCCGCCGTTATGGCGGAACCGGCCTCGGTCTGGCAATTGTCAAACAGGTGGCGGAGCTGATGGGCGGTACTGTTATGGTTGAAAGCGAGATTAAGAAAGGATCTGTTTTTACCGCACAGCTTCCACTGTTACTGGGCGAGGGCGAGGAAGTTCGTGAAAGAGAGATTCAGTGGGATGAGCTTCGATTCGCGGAAGACAACAGGGTGCTGGTTGTTGAAGACGACCCCACGAACCAGGAGATGATTGAGATCCTCTTCAGGGAACTGGGGCTGGACATCATTAAGGCAGATAATGCCATGCAGGGGATAAAGAAGGCGCTCAACGTACAGCCGGACCTTATTCTGATGGATATGCACATGCCCGGAATCGATGGGATGGCGGCAACCCGGCAGATCAGACAGAACGAGAAAGGACGAAGTATCCCCATTGTGGCCCTTTCGGCCGATGCATTTGTTGACCAGCAGAAGGCCGCTTTCAAGGCTGGTGTTTCGGGCTATCTGACAAAGCCCCTCGACTTCAAAAAACTAATCCCGGTCCTGCACCGCTATCTTCGTCATGAAAACGCTCCAGAACCTGACCGTCCCGAATCGGTATCTGCGCCACCCCTTCCACCTGACCTTGTCGAAACCATGAAGGGGGAGTTTGACATACTGGAGCGTATCCCTCCATTCGACGCCAAATCTGTCAAACAACAGGTGGAAAAAATGGTAGAAATCTGCAAGGGATATAAAACCCCTTACAGGGAAACGCTGGAGGAAATACAGCTGGCATCCACATCCAGAAAATCACAACAGATCCCCATTTTGATCAGGGAGGCGCTCGATGATTGATATCCTGACAGTCGATGACGATGCGGGTGTTGCGGATCAGATTACTGCCCTGCTGGAGTCTTTTGATTATAACGCCCTTTTCCTGTTGGAACCGGAATACCTGTTTCAAATGCTGGAACAGAAACCGGTGGACTTGATTTTGATGGATATTAATATGCCCGGTATCGACGGATTAACGCTGTTGAAGCAGCTGAAGGCCCATTCCCGTTACTGCGATATTCCCGTTATTATGCTCACGGGCGAAAGTGATAATACCCTGCTGGAAAAATGCTTCGGTGCCGGGGCCATGGATTTCGTCCGCAAACCGTTCGAATCCATTGAACTTCAGGCCCGGATCAAATCAGCCCTCGATATCCGAAACCATATCCGTGAAATTGAATCCATCAATAACCTCCTGAAAAATACCTTTGACGGTATGGCTGAAGGGGTTATCACCCTTGACGACCAACTGCTGGTTCAAATGATATCGTCCAGCGCCTGCCAAATTCTAGATGTTAATGAACATGAGGTCATCGGAAAGCCTGCTGTCAACTTCCTGGGAACTGAAGTTGCAGGGCCTGCCGGCCTGCTGGCCGAGCTGCTTAATGAGCCGGAAGCGCGATTTGATGTTCCGGTCAAGCTGATGTGCCTCTCTAACCAGGTCATACCGGCAACCACCACCATCATGCCCCTGGAAAACCGGTCCGGACCCGCTAGTTGGCTGATTCTCTTTAGTGATCTGCGCCGGCAGGAACGGTTTCCCCTTGAGAGTTCCAACCAGTTTGTATTCGGTCGCCTGATCAGCTGTGACGGCAAGATGAAGGAAATTTTTGAGACCATCTCCAAGATTGCATCCAGTTCAGCTGCTGTTCTCATCGAAGGCGAGAGCGGCACCGGAAAGGAGTTGGTGGCCAGGGAAATACACGACAGAAGCCGTAGATCGGAAGGAACGTTCCACGCCGTCAATTGTGCGGCTATATCACCCCAACTGATGGAGAGCGAATTCTTCGGTCATGAAAAGGGCGCTTTCACCGGAGCAAACAACTCCAAACCTGGTCGCTTTGAATTGGCGAACAGGGGGACCCTCTTTCTGGACGAGGTCAGTGATATTCCGGTTGAACTCCAGGGCAAGCTGTTACGCGTTCTCCAGGAACAGGAGTTTGAAAGGGTCGGAGGCACCCGTACCCTTCATGTTGACGTTCGTGTTCTGGCGGCAACAAACCGGGATCTGCCGCAGATGGTGAAGGCGGGTGAGTTCAGGGAAGATCTCTTTTACCGGCTGGATGTCATCCCGATTACCCTGCCGCCCTTAAGGGAGCGACCCCAGGACATTCCCCTGTTGGTTGCCTACCTGATCGAATTGCTGAACAAGAAGGAGGAGCGCTCCGTTAGGAGTATATCACCTGACGCACTGCGGTATTTGATCGGACATCGCTGGCCTGGTAACATCAGGGAACTCTTCAATACCATCGAGTATGCCTTTGCTGTCAGTGATGGCAGAATACTCCAGGTAAAGGACCTGCCTGAACTGAAGACGGGTGATGAACCTGAAGGTGATTCAAACGGTATTCAGGCCCGTAATGAGAAAGAGCTGATTCAGCAGGCCCTCCAAAAAACCAACTTCAACAAACCCAGAGCAGCATCCCTGCTGGGTATTCATCGCGCGACACTGTACCGCAAAATCAAGAAATATCAGCTATAGCGCGTCCCACTCCAGACTGAACCCTGGTCATTCCACCTAGACGATGTATATTCCTTGGTTCGAGTTGTTTGAAAAAGTCGCGAATTGTCGCACAGGGAGCCTTGCTAATTGGATTGTGTCGCAATTTGTCGCAAAAAGGGATGTTACTTTCAACATAAAAATATCTAGTATATTGAAAAATAAGCGAAACTATAGATGGTACAGTTCTGGCAGATATAAAGTTATCATAAAAAGAAACTCCTGAAGTGATCGTGTTCGCTTCAGGCTGCTGTGACAACTATCTGGAGTTTGCCATGAAAGCTTTCGTAATCAGTTTTATTACAAGTATCGTGATTCTTACTGCTGTATTCTTCCCGTCTATTCAAGCCGCACCCATGGAAATCATGCCCAGAATACTTGTATACCTGGCGTTTCCGATGGCTGTCAGCCTGAATATAGCGTATATCCTGTTTGGCCACCTCATGAGTTGGGTTGGAAGTCGGGATCACACAGGGCAGATGCAACAACAACTAACTCATTAATAAAGACGTCATCTCCCCCATTTTGTTGCCGCCTGCTGTTTTGGCCTGAAAGTAAGGTCAAACACTTGGCGGTAACCTGAAATTTCTCGCCTATTCAGACATTTCCGTACCTTCAAATTCTGGATTGGATCCTGCATTACTCGTAACAGGTTCAAACACGAGGTCTCCAATTCATCAAGACCATGGGGGTGACAATGTCGAAAGTGTCCAAACTGTATTCATCAGTTGACAATATTTATCAGACCAAATCCCGCGAGGAGTCTGCAAAAGGTAAGAACGGTGACGTAAAGCATATCGTTTATCGGGATGGGGTACCCGTCCGAAGTGAGATCATCCGGGTCGAGAAAAAAAGCCAGGAGACGTCCCAGGATTCGAAGGGAAGCCGCAGGCCAAACCGATCCCGCATATCCGCCCCGCGGCAAAGTAGCGAAGCGGTATTTGAAAAAAAACGGAAGAAGTTTTCTGAACGATTAAAAAAAGCCATTGTGAGTTCTCAGACCCTCTGGAGCGAGGGAGCGGGAATCTGGCTGTCGTACCAGGGAAACCAGAGTTTTATGGTCAAGCGGTATTCACCTCAGAATCAGCTACTCAGTAAGGGGGTGATGACCCAGGGGGAACTGCTGGACAGCTCCATTCCCGGTATGCTTGATACCAGTTGGAAAGTTGTATAGGTGCGATTAGCGGTTAAGGCAGGGCTTTGCATCTCTCGTTTTCAGGAAAGATCGCCCAGGAAGTGCCGATCCCGATAGCCCATCAGGTATAGAATCCCATCCAGTCCCTGGGTTGTTAGAGACTGCTCAGCTGACTGGCGGACAATGGGTTTGGCGCGAAACGCAATTCCCAAGCCGGCGCGGCTTAACATGGGCAGATCGTTTGCCCCATCGCCCACAGCAATAACCTGCTTCATGGAGATCCCCTCTTTTTGAACCAGTTGTTCGAGTAACTCCGCTTTTCGGGCACCATCAACCACCTTTCCCAATACCTGACCGGTTACATGGCCATCGATGATTTCCAGGCGGTTGGCAAATACGTAGTCAATGCCGAGTTTCTGCTTGAGGTGGTTTCCAAAGTAGTCAAAACCGCCGGAGATAATGGCGGTGGTCAGATTCATTTTTTTCAGGGTTCTGATCAGACGTTCGGCTCCTTCGGTCAATGGTAACTTATCTGCAATCTCCTTCAGAATAGATTCATCCAGCCCCTTAAGATGCTGGACCCGCTCAGCGAGGCTCTGGGAGAAATCGATCTCCCCGCGCATGGCCTTTTCAGTGATGGCAGCTACCGCCTCACCTGCACCAGCTTTTTTGGCCAGTTCATCGATGACCTCTACCTTGATCAGGGTGGAGTCCATATCAAAAGCCACCAGTCGACGATTGCTGCGGTAGATATTGTCTTCCTGCAGTGCGATATCAATTCCCATCCTCGCAGCGGCTTCCAGAAACTCCTCACGCATTCCATCCGGGTTTGCCGGTGCTCCTCTGAATGAAAACTCTACGCAGGCGTTTCCCACTTCGCTGGACTGATCGAGATGAATACGCCCTGAAATTCGGGTGATATTGTCAATATTCAACTCATGACCGGCGACAATGCTGGAAATCGATGAGATATGGGCTGCGGTGATTTTCGGGGCCTGCAGGGTGACAATATGGCGGCTCTTTCCCTGCTCTTCCACCCAGCTATTGTATCGCTCCTTTGGAATGGGTGTGAATTTAATGTTAACCCCCAGGGTATGGGCAGCGAACAGGGTGTCCTTTAAAATAGGGGCTGATTGCGATGCCTTGGGGATTTCGATCAATATCCCCAGAGAAAGGGTGTTGTGGATGACTGCCTGACCAATATCCAGGATATTGACGTGGTGATTGGCCAGGTGTTCGGTAATGGAGGCTGTCAACCCTGGACGGTCCTCACCGGAAATATTGATGATGATGATCTCAGACATAATGGTGTGATGGTTGTTTGAAAACCGTGTTGGTCGCCGCTCCGCGGTGCATGGAGCGTTGCTTTTGGTGAAAAACCTGTCATCCAGGACAAAGAATCGTTGCTGCGATACTAGTCGGTACCGAAATAGATGTCGCCGAAGTCACCCAGTCCTGGAACAATGTAGGCGTTTGCATCCAGTCCTTCATCCACTTCCGCTGTGATAATCCGGATATTTGGGTATGCGGCAAACACCGCCTCTATTCCTTCTGGGGCTGCCACCAGGTTGATAAAGATGATTTTCTCCTCGGTTACCCCTTTCAGCTTCAGGGATTTGATGGTCTCGTTGGCAGATCCGCCGGTTGCCAGCATGGGGTCCAGGATTAAAACGTAGCGACTTTCAATGTCATCGGGTAACCAGTCCTTGAAAAAAATAGGCTTGGCAGTTTCCTCGTCTCGTTGGATAAGGATATGGGCAATCCGGATTTTCTTTGCTACCTCGCGAATAACATTCTGCATGCTCAGTCCTGCACGGATGATGGGGACGGCGCAGATTTTTCCGACAAACTCAGAGCCGATATAGGTTTCACCCGTTCGGGTTTCAACTACCTTTTCTCTTGTGGGCAGGCAGTTTAATCCCGCTTCGACCAGCAAACGGTTTATCCGATCCGAATAGAATATAAAATCGTTCCGCTTGGTGTTTTTATCACGGATGATGGTCATCAGTGTTCGGAGTTGAGACGTCATCTCCAGTATTGTTAGTTGTGGATATTCCTTTCCTCTTAGAACTGCCATAAGATCCTCCTGTTTGACTGAGTTTTGGTGCGCATTTGTCGTTGTGATCAGGTGCCAGATTTTTTTGCCGATTTTCCGATGAGATGATCCCTGTTAGTCTTTATGAATCTCGGCAAAAACACAACTGCTTTTCAGCTAATTCCCTGACTTTCTGGTAGAACAGTTTTTACCACTCTGTTTGTCCGGACTGGTTGCTGACTAGTGATGGTGGTCCTCTTCTTTCAGAAACAGGGTGTGGTATTCCGGTTCTTCCAGGTGTTTTTTAAGCATGTTATCGACAAAGTTGAACATCTCCTCAAGGTCGCTATCCGTCATTCGCTTGACAAGCTCCTTTATCATGGTGTCATCGGATAATTTCTGCAGGTAATAGATCACCGCAATTTCATCATGCTGCCGGTCAAATCCGAAAGCGATCATATCATTATAGGTCTCTACAAAATCGTGTGTGTGTTTTGCCATAATAGTTTAGTGTAAATTGTTGTTCACCACAGAGATACTGAGGTTACAGAGAATTACTCGCTGAACAAAGTGCTGTTATCAGTTTGTTGGCAGCGTTGAGAGAAGATTTTTAGATGATTTTGGCGACTGAAATCCTGCCTATTCCTCCTTTCTACCTTTCCTGTCCCTTCGCTGTTGCCAACGGGTCAGCAGATATTCAATGAAGCCGATACCCAGTACCGGGCCCAGGATGTAAAGAAACAGCAGGGGATCAAAAAGAGCAATCCCGGCAAACCCACCCAGGATACCACCGAGTACCTCAATGGCTGAAAGATGCTCGCCCGATGCGTCCAGAACCATCTTCTCCAATTTGTCTGTATCGTAGGCCTTTACCTTTTCGGTCACGATATCGGCAATCTGGATTTTCTCCAGGATCTTTGGCATGGAACGGGTCAGGAAACGGTCAAATCGGTCATCGGAAATGACCTCTTCCAGCGTCGTCTCCATGAAATTCAACCCGTTTTTCAGATACTGGTCAATCTGCTTCCAGGAGGCGTCCTTTTGCAGAAAGGCCTCAATCTCCAGCAGAATGTGCGGGACCCCTTTCTCTTTGATTTTATCCAGCAGTTCAAAGACCAGCTTCTGGTAATAGATATCGAGTTGCCGTTTTCCGGATTCAGAGTCGAGGTATTTGTTCAGTCGCCCGACCAGGCTTTCAAGGTTTCGGTAAAGTCGATGCCTGAATCCAGGAGAAGAGACCATCTCGTACAGGTAATCCTCGATCATGTCCTGGTCGAAATCAAAGGTCCAGGACGCAAGCTTGAGGATGTTCCGCTTGATCACGCTCTGCCGCTCAATCGCCTTGTTTACCTGCTTGAAAATAGCCTCGGAAAGCTCCGGCACATTGTTGTGCAGAAATGAGGTCAGCTCCTTTGAGATGGCTTTCAGGTCAATGGTACCATCATCAATGTTCGTTTCGATGATTCGGGTAATCTCCCTGGTCAGAGAAGCCAGATCGATCCTTTCCCTGAGGTATTTGGTCAGGTTGATTTCAGAAAGTTGCAGCAGCAGGTAGAAAATCTTCGGAGAGTTGGTCTGAAACGTGTTCAGGATCCATTTGGTGATGGATGCCTGATGCTTCGGGTTGTCTAGGGTGACGTCAACGTACTCCTTCATGCTGGAGACAGCGTTCGAGATCATGTCGTTTTTGTTGACATACTCGATCAGGTCAGCGGCATTGAAAAAATTTTCCGAAATACCTCCTCCAAGGCTCTCGGCGATCTGGTCCTGGTTCCCGGGGATCAATCCCTGAATACCGTGCCGGGACCGGATCTTTGGCTTGAACAGCATGGTGATGGCCAGAAAATTGGTGAAGTAGCCCACCATACTGGATAGCAGTATTTTATAGGAGATATCCAGCAAACCGCTGTAGCCGGCGTCCAGAATCCCGATGTCAGGAGAGGAGAGAATCTTGAGGCCCAGGACGATCGAAAAAAAAGCGGGAACGATAAATCGGAAAAAAAAGCGAAGCGGTTTAATAAATCTGTCCATAACATTGCCTTTCTGGCATGAATGTGAACCCAGGTGGAAGCGTTTGCTGATCGGACGGGTAAGCAGGTGCCGAAACAGTTGTGTTTTAGGGATCGTACAAAAATAACTTGGTATCATCTGTCCGCAAAAGTCCTATAAAAACGGGACATTTTGCAGACAGAAACCCAAGTAATTTTTGAGCCGACCCTTACCTCTTCAGGTTGAACGGAATGAGGCCGTTTTGTAAATAAGAAGCAATGGATTCATTGATGGTCATCGGGATGTCGTTGAAAATCAATAGGGGATGCTGGACATCCCCGACTTGTCACATAGCCTCGATCCATTCACTCAGACGGTTGATGGAACAAAGTGTCTGGTCGCAGTAAGTGTTCAAAAATGGCGTGTCCAGTGGGACATGAAGGGGTATGGCTTCGCTGCCGGCCAGCGCTGAAGCCCCGTCAAAGTTGACATAGGCAAGGCGGATGGTCAGTTCCAATGGATCGCGACCGAAGGCAGTCCCTGGTAGTATTGCCACCTTTGCCTCTTCCAGGGCCCTGTCTGCCAACTGGATGGATGTGGTAATCCCCTTGCCGTTGAGCTTCTCCTTGAGCGGGGTGAAATCGGGAAAGAGGTAGAATCCACCCTTGGGCCTGACCAGGTCAGCTCCGGTCTGAGCGATCCTGTCAGCACACCAGTTTCCCAGCAGTTTCAATATCCGGCGGGAATGAGCCAGGTAGCGTTCTATTTGAATGCCGCCCTTGAAAGCCGTAATAGCAGCATACTGGATGGGAGCAGATGTGGAGGTAAATGTTTCGCTGGCCACCCCGGCCATGGCCTCCATCAGCCAGTGCAACTCCGGTGGAAAACTGAAGGTTCCCAGACGCCATCCGCCAGCACCACACCATTTTGACAGTCCACTGCTGATAATCGTTCCTTCGGGGTAATACTTGGCAATGGAGATATGGGTGCCTTCATGATCCAGTTCCCCGTATATCTCGTCAGAGAGAAGAATGACATTGTACTTCCGTGCCACCGATGCCAGACCCTTGAGCTCGGTTTCGGTGTAGGTCGATCCTTCCGGATTACCTGGATAGTTGATGATCACGATTCTGGGTGTTTCCGGATCGTCATAGCACGTTTCTTCCAGCTTCTCAGGTTGAAGGCGCCATTTGTCGGCAAATGAGGTGTGTATTTTGAAAACACGCCGTCCGACAATCCGGGCTTGTGGTTCATAGGACACCCAGGAGGGGGTCGGTATCACCAGGTCACCATAATAGGTCAACTGCAGCAGAAACATCAGCTCCTTTGATCCGGGACCAATCATCACATTTTCAGGTCGGATCGGTACCCCGTTTTTCTTCTTGTGGTACATGGCCACCGCCTCTCTCAATGATGCCAGCCCTTCAGTCGGCAGATAATCTTTTTCAGAAGCATGAAGTTTCAACGCATCCACTACCGGTTGAGCAACTGGAAAAGGGGATTGACCCAGACCCAGAGTGCCGATGCGGTGTCCCTCTCGGATCAACGCAAGGCTTTTCTGGTTGATGGCGATAGTCGCTGATTGTCCGAGTCCCCTGACATTGAGGTTCAGGGATGTTTGAAAGCGATGGTTTCCCATATTTTTCCTGTTTTGCAACGTGATTAAGGCATCGGATTTATGACGGACACGGAATTTAATGCTTAAGGTAATGATATTAACTTGATACTAACAAGTTAAGCCTTAATCAACAAATAGCAAAACAAAAAAGAAACAACGGGGGGGAAATTGAAACTGAAGATTGAACCAGATCATGGACTTGAAGAACTCACTTCAGGGGGAATCGATTCGGTAACTCTGCGGGAAGGGTCTTTGACAGCTGCTCTATGGATAGCAATGAGGGGCTCACTACTGAAAGGTTTAACTTTCAGTAGCTGGTTCCCAAACAGGATCCACAGACAGGTCCATTTTATGCAACCTGTTGTGACGCCTGTTTAAAAGTCCGGTTTCGAAAAAAGTCTGGTATCAGATATCCCAGGCAGCTTTGGCTCCCTCTTCAGTTGCTTCAATGATGCGCCGTACCTGACTCGCGTCTCCCACAATGAAATGACGGATATCTTTCTTTTGAAGTGTCTCTTTCAATTCGCTGCGCGGTTGCATTCCGGCTGCCAACACAACCTGATCGATCCCTTCCAGAACCTCATCCTTGCTATCACAACTGAGGGTAACCCGGTTTCCTTCGATGGATGAAATAGTAGTGCTGAAGCGGAACTGGACATTGGCTGCCCGCAGGCGCTTGTGCAGTTGATAGCCATGACCGGTGATTCTCAATACCGGAGAGTGTTTCAGCAGTTCCACCACTGTTACCTGACTGCCGCGGTCAATCAGGAAATCAGCCGTTTCCATCCCGATCAGACCACCACCGATAATAACGACGTTTTTACCTGCTGGCTTTTCTCGGTTAAGTATCTGCCAGGCGTCACAAACGAGCGGCTGATCAAGACCATTGATATCGGGAATTGATTTCTTGCCGCCAATTGCCAGGATCACTGCCTCCGGCGCATCGTTTTCCAGCATCTCGTCAGTGACTGTTACACCCGTTTTTACCGTTACCCCTTCTTTTACAATCTGAGCTGCCAGCCAATCGATCCAGTCGCCATAGACTTTTTTGAATGGGGCCTGACGTGCAAAATGGACCTGACCACCCAAATGCTCCGATTTTTCATAGAGGGTCACTTTATGCCCTAGTTTAGCTGCTTCCAGCGCAGCTGTCAGGCCGGCAGGCCCTCCACCAACGACCCAGACACTGCGGGAGACCTCAGTAGGTCCCTTCGGGGCGATTAACTCCTGGCCCGTTTCGGGATTGATGGCGCAACGAACGCTTGACCCCATCTCCAGCATCAGCCGTTCGATACACCCCTGATTGCAGGCAAGACAATGGCGGATATCATCAAACCGTCCCTCTTTTGCTTTGTTCAGGAAGTCAGGATCGGCCAGGACCTGGCGCCCGAATGCGATCATGTCAGCGTCTCCGTTTGCAATCGCCTTGTCCGCTTCTCGGGGGTCCGTGTAACGGCCTACTGCAATAACCGGAATGTCAACGGCTTCCTTAATCTTCTGGGCCCGCCAGAGGTTCCAGCCTGAATCATATTCCGCAGGCGCACTGGTAATACCGCCAGGGCTGCCGTGTGTACCAATAGATGCATGAATGACATCGGTGCCGGCTGCCACCAGATCAGGTAGAATCGAAATGACGTCCTCAACCTGGTAACCATTCTTGATGAACTCCTCGGCCGAAATACGAACCAGGATGGGGAAATCGGGTCCTACTCTTTTGCGAACCTCTGCAACGACCTCGATAACGAATCGTGCTCTTTCCTTGAAATTGCCACCGTACTCATCCGTTCTCTCGTTGGCATGTACTGATAAAAACTGCGTTAACAGGTAGCCATGAGCTGCATGGATTTCAACCGCGTCGGCACCAGCCTTTTGAGCACGCACTGCGCCTTCACCAAAGGAGCTGATAATTTCATGGATATCATCCAGGGTCATCTCTTTTGCCGGAATGCCATAGATTAAACTGGGTGCCGCGGAGGGTGCCATGGCCGTTCCTTTTTTTAATTGAAATATGGCCTCACGCCCTGCATGGTGAAGTTGCAGGGCCACTTTACTTCCACCATCATGTACCGCATCCACCATCTGCTTCAACCCCGGGATGAATTTGTCGTCGAAAATTCCCAGACCAACGCAACCCGATGGATGAACACCGATAATTTCAGTAATAACCAGACCGATGCCGCTTTCAGCTCGGCGCTTGATATAGGCTAGATTTGCCTCAGTTACCATACCGTTGCGGGTGCCCAGGTTGGTTCCCATTGGTGGAATGACGCAGCGGTTTGGTATCTCCAGGTTCCGGATTTTTATGGGGGATAGCAGATGGTCTAACATGTTTCTCTCCTTTCTTAAACAATGGGTTGCAGTTAGAGCGCACTTAAAAAACCGACCCGGTGCCAGTGAATTGCAAAACGGATTGGAATGACTCGGTAGGAACTTTGTTATCGAGCAAATGTTCGATTTAATTTTTGCAGTGGTGGACCTTCCCTGTCAAATAAAATCGAGCAGATGCTCAGTTTTTATATTTGTCAGCTTTCCGGCAGCCCCTTGACGTAGCATTTGACTGGGAGTCCCTGGCGGACAGCTAACAGGCAGTTGTTGCAGGAGACACAGCCAGCCTCATCGGTTTTTCCGGATGCAAACCGTTTTGCCAGGTGAGGTTCTCTGATGAAGGGACGGCTCATTGAGATCATGTCCGCCTTCCCCTCATCAATGATGGCTGATATTTGCGCCAGTTTTCTGACACCACCGACCAGAAGCAGGGGAACGTTTCCGATCACAGGCTTTATTTTCTCAGCTGCTGCAAGGTGGTAGTTGTCCACTGGGGCAAATTCACCTTCAATACCCTCCTTGCGGCTCATAGCGAGGGGTGAAAAGGAGATGGTGCCACTGCTGAGTTCGATCCCATCAATCCCGAGGTCAGCCAACCATTTCGCGTAAATGGCTGCCAGATCCGGGTCTATCCCTTGCTCTGGTGTGAAATCATTGGTATTGAGTTTGATCAACACCGGCATATCAGAGGGAATGTTTTGCTTAATGGCGAGAAACACCTCCTTCACAAATCGGAAACGGTTTTCGTTACTGCCGCCCCAATTGTCTTCCCTCTGATTGAAAAACGGAGAGAGAAACTGGTTCACCAGATAGCCGTGGGCGGCATGGATCTGAACGCCGTCGGCTCCGGCTTTAGCCGCTCTGCCCGCAGCGGCGCCGAATGCCATGATTATTTCCTGGATTTCCTCCTCTGTCATGACCCTGGGCTCTATGCCAAAAGTGGGATCAATCCCATTGTTGAAGGGCGCGATCGGTTCCATGCCGGTAACCTCTTTACGGGTCTGCCGGCCCGCGTGGGCCAGCTGGAAGATGACCATCCCCTCTTCATCGTGGATGGTAGAGACCAGCTTTTTAAGCCCATCTACAAAGCTGTCGTTATAGATGGCTGTCTGTTTGAGCCCTGCCTTACCGGTCGGATGCACATACATGTGACCGGGCACTATCAGGCCGATATCGCCTTTAGCCAGCTGTCGGTAGCGTTTCAACAGTGCCTCGTTCACCATGCCATCTCTGTCCAGCATCGATTCGTAGGTTGCGGAGTGCATAAAACGGTTTTTGACGGTTAAGGAACCGATGTTAAAAGGGCTGAAAAGCTTTGACATAGTAAATCCTTTTTGATGTCTGGTTAAAACGTTTAGATAACAACAATGATAAACCTGCAAAAGGCCTAAAATCGATAGGTGGGTTTTGATGCCCCTTCTGCGATGGGAGCGCCTGAGTCGCGTTCATTGACGGCCTGCTTGAATCCCGCTTCCTGTGCCCGGTTTTTAAACCACGCTCCTTCGGGAGAGTGACGGGTGACACCATCAAACAGGGTAGCAAACATTTGGGTGTTCTGCATCCCCATATTTTCAAAGGCCTGATTGATCATCAGCTTCTGCATCATCAGTTGGTTGCGGGGGACTCCCTGCATCCGTTCCGCCCAGAACATTACCCGTTCATCCAGCTTATCAGAAGGTGCTGACTCCAGGATCAGGTCCATTTTTTCGGCTTCCACACCTGATATCAGATCACCCGTCAGCAGCATGCGTTTGGCCTTTTCTGCACCGAGACGATAGACCCACATGGCGGTTGTGGGGCATCCCCAGACTCGGGCTGGGGGGTAACCGATCCGGGCTGTGTCCGACATGATAACCAGATCGCAGCAGAGAGCAATATCGCTGCCGCCGGCCACGGCGTCTCCATGAACCCTGGCGATGGTGGGTTTGTATGAATTCCAGAGGCTCATGAAGTCCTTTGTATTCTGGTACATCATCTGGAAGTCCACCATCGGGTCCCAGAGAGTCTCGGACTTCCCGTCTGTCGTGCCCTGGCTGAGACCCTGTTCGGCAAATTCCACCAGGTCGTACCCGCCGCAAAAGCCTTTTCCTGCTGCTTGCAGGATAATGACATGGACAGCATCATCAAGATTGGCCTTTTCCACGGCCTCTCTTATTTCCGTGGGCATGCCGAGACAGATGGCGTTAAACCGCTCCGGGCGGTTCAGGGTGATGGTGGCGATACGACCTTCTGTTTCATAGAGCAGATGTTTGAATTCCATTTTTCTCTCCAGATGTGATGAAAAATTGACAATCGACCCGACTTGGCCGATCCCTAAGCAAGTTCAGAAAGGGGAACCGGCATAAGGGTGACTGTTGCCTTGGAAACCCGCTTTTCGATGTCATCGTTCACTGAGAACACCTCTGATTCCGAAACGATGATTTTCCTCCCTTGGTTGACCACCTGCGATCGGCAGATAATAAGGCTTCCTATGGCTGGTTTGTAGAAGTTGATTTTGAACTCGATGGTTAAAATAGCGATATCATTGGGAACGATGGTGTAGGCCGAATAACCGCCCGTGTGGTCGGCCAGGGTGGCAATCAGTCCTGCGTGAACAAATCCATTCTGTTGCAGGTGCTCAGGACGCACTTTGAGCTGCGCCTCGAAAACACCCTCCGCCATGCTGCTCACCTCTAGTCCACAATACGCGGGGAATCCTGTTTCATAGTCCTTTTTCAAAAACGCACGACGGCCGCTGCTCAACATCATTTTTTCCGATTTTAGGTTGTTATTAATGACAAACGAGTCTTCGCCGAGCTGAAATAGCCCCACGAGTATCTGATTGTCCGCTCCTAGAGTTATAAAAGATCCGTTGGAAACGGGCAATTGTATTTTTCCTGATCTCAAATCAGGTCTGAAGCCGCATTTCAGGATCATCATATTGCAAAAAACCGAAATTCCGCTATACTTCAGCCAGTACCGGACTGAATATCGAGTCTGACAACACCTTCACCAATATTTGAATATAACCCAACAAAACAGCAGATATGACATCACTCAATCCAACCACACTGTTCTCATTAGAAGGAAAAACCGCGCTGGTGACTGGCGGATCGCGCGGTATCGGAAAAATGATTGCCCAGGGATTTCTGGAAGCTGGGGCAAAGGTCTATATCACGGCCCGTAATGCTGGTGTCTGTGATGAAACTGCCCGGGAACTCGGCCAATTTGGGACCTGTGTTTCAGTTCCGGCCGACATCGGCAATGCGGAAGGGAGACTACTGCTGCTGGATACCATTAAAGCATCCGAAAGCCGGCTGCATATTCTGATCAACAATGCCGGCAAAACCTGGGGAGAGGCGTTTGAGACTTTTCCGGATAAGGCCTTCGATGATGTGATGCACCTGAACGTGAGCGCTGTGTTTTCCATGACCCGTGACTTCTGCGGGCTGCTTGAGGCTGGTTCGTCTTCCGAAGATCCCGCAAGGGTTATCAATATCGGTTCCATGGACGGGCTTCATATCCCAACCGTCGTCCGTACCGGGACCTTTGCCTATTCGGCCAGTAAGGCAGCTGTACACCACCTGACCCGGGCCCTGGCCATCGAGCTGGCGCCAAAATTTATCACTGTCAATGCCATTGCGCCGGGCTTCTTTCCCAGCAAAATGACGGGCTATGTACTGGCAAATTACAGCCAGGATATCGAGGACAACTGTCCGCTGAAACGGGTCGGTCAACCGGAAGAGATGGCGGGTATTGCGGTTTATCTCAGTTCCCGGGCTGGCGCCTATACCAATGGGGCTATTATTCCGGTGGATGGCGGGACATCTATCAACCATCAGCATGCAGCAGTCTAGACAGGCTTTGATTTTTCCATCATTCGCCTTTCGAAGAAGAAATCCCCAAGACAGGAGCGGCTATGGATGTTTTTGAAAAAGCGGTTAGAGTGAGGTTGGATCCCGAAGATGAATATATGCATCCGCTTGAGGTGGCACGTAATTTCAATGAAAGCATGTATTTCAATCTTTTCGAAGCGGTGGAAAAACCGATGGGGGGCTGGTTTCGGATCGGGAACCGGGCAAATGAGGGCTATGCTGAAATGACCTGCTGCCTGTACCTTCCGGATGGCAGTGTCGGCTTTGTATATGGACGACCGGAAATCAGTGGAAATGATAAGCTGGAAGCGGGAGGCATGCGATTCCAGGTTATTGAACCGTTCAAGCAATTGAAGGTAGAGTTTGACGGCCAGGTTTGTTTGATGAAAAATCCCCACCAGATGGCCGATCCCAAAAAGGCGTTTTCCGAAAATCCCATGGTGGATTGCCAGGTCGAGATCGACTATAGCAGCGTTTCACCCATGTTTGGAGGGGAGCCGGTCAACGAAGATGGTTCTTCCATTGAGCAGAAAGAGGAGGAGGCCTTCGCCAGGGGTCATTATGAGCAGCATATCAGTGGAAAGGGTCGCTTTGTCATCGATGGACAGGTCTTTCCCATTGAAGGTTTTGGTCTGAGGGATCACAGCTGGGGTCCCCGTTACTGGCAGAATATTTACTGGTACCGTTGGCTGCCCATGAATTTTGGTCGGGATTTCGCGCTGATGGCTTCCATCATTACCCAGCCAGACGGTAAGCAGCATATCGGTGGCATGATCCTGCAGGACAACAAGTATATCAATATTGAAGATGTTACCATCGAAACCGTCTGGGATGAAAATGATTTCCAGAAGGAACTAGTGGCTAACATCCGGACTGCTAATCGCGAATATAAGGTTGAAGGCCGGGTGCTGTCACTGATTCCACTGCGTCATCGACGCAAAACACCGGACGGGAAGAGGTTGAATACCCGTATTACGGAAGGCATGACTGAATACCGGTGTGACGGAAAAGTGGGATACGGCATGTCCGAATACCTGGACCAGATTATTGACGGAAAACCGGTTGGTAGGGAGAAGGGCTGATGGGGAAAATTGACGAGGATTTTGAACGGCGACTTGCCGAGGCGGTTGCCAGACATTTTGAGCAACCAGTCGAAATCAGAGATTTACACCGCCTGACTGGTGGAGCTGTTGCAGAAACCTGGTGGTTTGATGCGGTCGTCGGTTCTGAAACCCACGAGATGATCCTGAGACTGGCTCAATATGAGGAGACAGACAACAGTTTTTATGTTTCCAAGAGAACAGAAGCAGAGATCCAGATACTGGCCAACACTTCAAAGGTTCCTGCACCGAATGTCTTCTTTATCCTGGATGCGTCTGATAAAATCGGAACCGGTTACGTCATGCAGCGCATTGCCGGCGAAACCATCCCTAGAAAAATTTTGCGGGATGAACAGTATGCCGGCGCCCGTGACTTGATGGCCAGACAGTGTGGCGAGATCCTTTGCCGGATTCATGCAATGGCGCACAACTCGATCAGTGGACTGAAAACCCTTAAAGTTGATCAGCAGCTGGCGGATCAATACGCAATGTACGAATCCTTTGACGAACCTCGGCCAGTGTTTGAATTTGCCTTCAGCTGGTTGAAGGCAAATGCTCCTGACGATACTGTGCCCTGCCTTATCCATTCCGACTTTCGTAACGGGAACCTTATTGTCGGTCCAGAAGGTGTCCGGTCGGTTCTGGACTGGGAAATGGCACACTTGGGCGATCCCATGGAAGACCTGGGATGGCTCTGCGTTAATTCGTGGCGTTTCGGAAACATCGATAAACCGGTGGGTGGTTTCGGGGAACGAGAAGACTTGTTCGTTGGATACGAGGCTGCTGGTGGCAAGGTGGATCCTGAAAAGGTCCGATTCTGGGAGGTATTTGGAACCCTTAAATGGGGATTGATCTGCCGATTTCAATCATTAATGCATCTGTCAGGCAGCGTTCGATCTGTGGAGCTGGCTGCAATCGGAAGGCGAGTCTCAGAAACTGAACTGGATCTGCTGCAAATGCTGACCTGAAAAAGGAGCTATAACATGACTGGAGAAAAACCATCAAGCCGCGAACTCCTTGCAGCGGTGAAAGAGTTTATGGAGACTAGAGTTATCAAGGCGGTTGATAATCGCACCGCGTTTCATGCCCGGGTCGCAGCCAATGTATTGTCAATAGTTGACAGGGAATTGGACCTGGGGCCTGAACTCGCCATAGCAGAAAGAGAAAGGTTGGCTGTTCTGCTGAAAACTGATGGAAACCGAAACGCACTGAACAAAGAGTTGTGCCTCAGAATACGGAATAAAAAAATTGACCCGGAGAATCCTGTACTGATCGAGCACCTGTACCAGACGGTTATGGGGCGGCTTTCCATTGATAATCCTCGCTACTCTGCCTATCTGAATGCGCTGGAAACCAGCTGATGATAGTCTCTAGGGCGACATGTTATGGGCCATTGACATAGAATAAATGTTTCATGAAAATGAAAAATCCTTATACAACTAAACAATCTTTCGTTTTTCACCTGAGCTGACTACCCAATTGAACATCAACATCAATATTCGAAAGGAGGCACCATGATACAGCTGACAGAAGCGGCGACGTTAACGATTCAGGAAGGAATAGGCATTATTTCCATTAACAATCCCCCGGTGAATGCATTGGGGTTCCCTGTTCGCAAGGGGATTGCGGATGGTATTGAGCAGTCGGTCAAAGATGACCAGGTCAAAGCCATTATTATTATTTGTGAAGGCCGGACCTTCTGTGCCGGTGCAGATATCAAGGAGTTTGGTCAACCGCCCAAAGATCCGGGTTTAGGGGATGTGCTGGAGGTCCTGGATGCCTGCCCCAAACCGACGCTTGCTGCTATACACGGCACCGCTTTCGGTGGCGGTCTGGAGACTGCCTTGAGCTGTCACTTCAGGGTGGGGATAGCGTCTGCTCAGTTTGGACTTCCGGAAGTTAAGCTGGGGCTGCTGCCGGGTGCCGGTGGTACACAGAGATTGCCCCGTGTAGTGGGAACGGAAAAAGCGTTGAAAATGATTGCCATTGGCAACCCCATTGGCGCGGCGGAAGCCCTTGAGGTTGGGTTGATCGATGAACTTGTTGAGGGAGATCTGAAGGAAGGAGCGATCAACTTCATGAAAAAAGTGCTGACAGAAAATCGTCCCCTGAAGAGGGTAAGTGAGAACAATGAAAAGGTTGAAGCGGATCGTGGGAATAGCGAGGTATTTGACAATTTCCGAAAATCCATTGCCAGAAAAACGCGTGGCTTTGACGCCCCGGAAAATTGTATCAAGGCGGTGGAGGCTGCTGTAAATCTTCCGTTTGCCGAAGGGCTCGAAAGAGAGCGTAACCTGTTCATGGAGCTGATGCAGGGACATCAGTCAGCAGCTCAACAGTATGCCTTTTTCGCAGAGCGCCAGGTTGCAAAAATTCCCGACATCCCTAAGGACACCCCCCAGCTGGATATTAAAAAAGTGGGTATTATCGGGGCTGGGACCATGGGCGGCGGTATCGCCATGAATTTTGTGAATGCCGGCTTCCAGGTGACACTGGTCGAAACCAAGCAGGAATTTCTGGATCGTGGACTGGGAGTGATTAAAAAGAACTACGAAATCACAGCTTCCAAAGGAAAAATAAGTGTGGAAGATGTTGGCAAGCGCATGTCGCTGATAACCGGAACACTCTCCATGGAAGACCTGGCGGATGTGGATATGGTGATCGAGGCGGTGTATGAAAACATGGACCTGAAAAAGGAGATTTTCAAAAAGCTGGACGGTATCTGCAAGGCAGACGCGATTCTGGCCACCAATACCTCCTACCTGGACGTGAACGAAATAGCGGAAGTGACCAGTCGGCCTGAATTCGTACTGGGCACGCACTTTTTCAGCCCGGCCAACGTCATGCGGTTATTGGAAATAGTGCGGGGAGCGAAAACCTCCAAAAGTGTGCTGGCCACGACACTGACTATTGGCAAGAAGATCAAGAAAGTCGCTGCGGTTGTTGGTGTCTGTTATGGATTTGCCGGGAATCGTATGTTTTCGCAAAGAAAACGGGAAACAGAACTGCTGATCCTGGAAGGGGCGCCTGTCGAGCAGGTAGATAAGGTTATCTACGACTTTGGCTTTCCCATGGGCCCCTTTGTGCTTGGAGACCTGATCGGCATGGATGTGGGCTGGAATCCGGAGAAAACGTCCGGGTCCACCATCCAGGAAATCATGTGTGAAGCTGGACGTCTGGGCCAGAAAAGTGGCAGTGGATTTTATAAGTATGAGGCTGGTAACCGCATGCCCATCCCTGATCCGGAAGCACTGCAGATGATCTCCGATTTTGCGGCTAAACAGGGTTATGAAAAACGGGAGATTGGTGATGATGAGATCAAAAAACGTTGTATCTATTCCCTGATCAATGAAGGTGCCAAGATCCTTGAAGAAGGAATCGCTGTTCGTCCCAGCGATATCGATATTATCTGGATCAACGGTTATGGCTGGCCCGTCTACCTGGGCGGTCCCATGTTCTACGCGGACCTCGTAGGTCTGGACCAGGTCCTTGAAACATTGCAAGAGTATGAAGGCAGGTTCGGAGATATCTGGAAACCGGCTGCCCTGATCGAGAAACTGGTTGGTGAAGGCAAGGGATTCAAGGACCTGAACTAATCACGACCTGCCAGCCTCATCCAACTTCAGGATGAGGTGACATCAAAAAAGGGTACTGTCGGTAATACCTTGCTGGCCGTGGCCTTTTTTTTCTTCAGTTTCATGACACCACTCTTTGCAGCTTTCTTTTCTCCGTGTGCTCTGTGCCTCCATGGTTAGTGTCAGTCCAACGTCGCGGAGCTCGGTTTTGACTAAAGTTTAAATCCACCGCATAATATCAGGGGTAACCTGTTTTAGTTATGCAGGCAGGATTCCTGTTTGAAACCTGGAGATTGAGCAACCGCCTTGTATTAAGAGATAAATGATGAGTGAACGAAAGATGCACAGCAGGGGACTAACCACTTTTTTCATGACCCTGGGATTCATCCTGCTGCTGGTGACTGGGATCATGCTTTACATTGTTCCGGCTGGAAGAGTTGCCTACTGGGTGGACTGGACCTTCTTGGGACTGGATAAGACCCAATGGGGAAATATTCATGTGTTGGCTGGGTTTTTGCTGCTGATTGCCGGATTTTTCCATGTCTACTTTAACTGGAGACCGCTGAAAGCCCGTATATACAGTAAGGTGAGGCAGCGCTTTAACCTGAAAAAGGAGATGGTGATCGCCATTGTTGGCAGCGTGATCCTGGTCTGGGCTGCCATTGCCGACCTGCCACCCTTTCATTACATCTTTGAGCTGAGCGATCATGTTAAGGAGTCATGGGTGACGGACGAAAGATATGCAGCACCGTTTGGACACGCCGAACTGCTTGCCCTGAGTTCTTTCGCTAAAAAGCAGAAAATCAACCTCCATGATGCGAAAACTGAGCTTGAGAAAAACGGTATTAAGATCATGTCTGTCAAAGATTCGCTGGGTAAGATTGCAAAAGAGAATAATCGTTCTCCCATGGCCCTCTACCAGCTGATTCAAAAACTTGAGCCCCAAAAAGCAGCCGTGGATGTGACCTCCATGTCAGCCGAAGAGGTCGAAGAACAGCTGACCGGTACCGGTCTTGGCAGAAAAAATATTCGATGGGCGCTGGCTGAGTTCAAACTGGAAGCCGGAAAAGCGAAACGACGACTGAAAAAAAGCCAGATTGATGCTGACTTCGAAGAGTCTTTCCATGATATAGCTGATCGCTATGGGGTTAGTCCCATGGACATTATCAAGGTTATCCTGGTGAAAGGGTATACCCTGTAGCCTCCTTCCTCAGCAACACCCGTTGTTATTGTCCGGGAAGGTGATTTGTCCGGGTTACGTGTGGACTTTTTCAACTTCCGGGGCTACACTAGCCGCTCAAAATTGAATCCAGCAGTTCCCTTTTGCAGATTCGTAAAGATCATTAAAGACCGGTGCCAGGTATCTAAAACGGCCTTGTGACAGATGCCCAGCGCGGTTAATCTACTTCGTCGTGAACACTGTTTTTCGCGCAAACCAATACCCATAAACAAGATGTCAATTATTACCCGATTTATGAGCACAATGGTCGGCAGCATGCCTCATGATGATGCAGAGGCTGCCGTGGACATTGTCCTGTCAAATATCAAGGACGCACCTGCCTGGCCACAACTGCCGAAGAGCGGACTTCACGAGCAGATGGAAATCCAGTATTCCGAGGGGATGCCCTGCGTCGTGATCGATGAGGAAAAAAACAGGATGTTTTTCGATACCTCAGGTGACTACTCGGAAGCGTTCGCTGATTTTTATGAGTCCTATATCATGGCCATGGATCCGGACGAGGGTAACGGCGATTGTTCGAGCATGGTGATCGGTTCAGCCTTTGCTAAAGGGCTTTATGAACTTGAGTCGAGGCTGAAGGGATCAGAAAAAAGGTTTCCGTTTATCAAGGTCCAGACCACCGGCCCCTGCACCGTTGCCCTGAGCACCGTTGACGAGAACAAAAGAGCGATCTATTACAACGAGGAGTTCAGGGATGTTGTTGTGAAGGCCCTTGCCATGAAGTGCCGCTGGCAGATCCAGAAATTCGCTCCTTTCGCCGATACCATTATCTGCTTTATAGATGAGCCGATCCTGTCGGCTTTCGGCAGTTCGACCTATGTGTCTGTAAGGCGTGAGGATATCGTGGAGCAACTGGCTGAGGTGATCGAGGCCATTCATGCGGATAACGGTCTGGCTGGTGTTCACTGCTGCGGCAATACTGAATGGAGTATCCTGGTTGACGCCGGGGTGGATATCCTGAACCTCGATGCTTATGAGTTTGGAGAGTCGATTGCTATCTATCCGGAGGCCGTTCGGGAGTTGTTTGAACGGGGCGGCCGAATCGCCTGGGGCATCGTTCCAACATCAGAGGCGATTCGCAGTGAAACCGTTGAAAGTCTGGCCCAGAAACTGGATCATGTCATCGACAACCTGGCATCCAAGGGAATTGATCGGGAAGAGATTATGGATCACTCAATGGTTACCCCCTCATGTGGAACCGGGTCAATGGATCCAGAAGATGCTGAGCGCGTCTTCAGGATCACCGGGGAACTGTCCGATTTTCTCAAAACCAAATACGCATAGCTGACCTGGGTTAACTGATGAAACTTGCTCTATCCGGAAAAGGCGGCGTTGGGAAATCGACTATTGCCGCAACCCTGTCCCTGCTGCTGTCAAACCTCGGGAAAAGAGTCCTGGCAGTTGATGCTGACCCTGACGCCAATCTGGCGGCGGCCCTCGGAATTTCGGCAGCCGACCGACAGAAAATTATTCCCATCTCAAAACAGACCGCTCTGATCGAAGAACGGACCGGTGCCAAAGTCAAGCAGTACGGGCAGATGTTCAAACTCAACCCGGACGTGGCAGATGTGGCAGATCAGCTTGCCTACAGGCATGAAAACATCCTGTTGATGATCCTGGGAGCAATAGATAGCGGCGGAGGCGGCTGCGCTTGCCCTGAGAATGTTTTTATCAAATCCCTGATTACCGACCTGGTTCTCTACAAAGACGACGTCCTGATCCTGGATATGGAAGCGGGTGTGGAACACCTGGGACGGGCCACCGCCCGTGGGGTGGATTCCATGTTGGTCGTAGTGGAGCCTGGCCAACGGGCCGTTGACTGTGCCGCTCGGATAATAGAGTTGTCCAAAGAGATTGGCCTGACCTCTGTCCAGATAATTGGCAACAAGGTGGTCAACCAGGACGATGAAGATTTTATTCAGAAGGCTTTCCCGGACCATCCCATCCTCGGCATGATTCCCTACCAGGAGTCCATTCGACTGGCGGACAGGCAGAACCGGACCCTGCTGGAAACAGCTCCAACCGAACTGGTCGGCATTTTCAACCAGATGCTCGAAACGCTTTTGAAAGCTGGTACATAACCCGGACGGAGTGGCGCACGACTGAATTGACCTAAGGGTCGGCTCAAAATTACATGGCATTCTGTCAGCAAAATGTCCGGTCCTTACGGGACTTTTGCGAACAGATTATGCCAAGTTATTTTTGTACGATCCCTGACCGTGCAGCCGCTGCAGATAAAACCGCAGGATATTTACCCGGCTGTGACTTCTCCAAATAACCTGGAATATAACTAATGAGTACAATTATTGCTGTCAGCGGGAAAGGCGGTGTTGGGAAAACGACACTGGCCAGCCTGATCATTTCACGCCTGATTGCGCAGGGCCGAAAGCCGGTTCTGGCCATCGATGCCGATCCCAACAGCTGCCTGGATAACGCTCTGGGCGTGACCATCACCAGCACCGTTGGGGGTGTCAGGGAAGAGACAAAAGAGCTTGCGGGCAAGGGGATGGCAGCTGGTATCTCCAAACAGCAAATGTTGGAGATGAAGATCGAGGAGAGCCTGGTGGAATCCACTGATTTTGATTTGATCGCCATGGGCCGGCCGGAGGGCCCTGGATGTTATTGCTACGCGAACAATGTCTTGAAATCTGTGCTGCAGCGGCTGGCTTCACAGTACCCCTATGTGGTGCTTGACAACGAGGCCGGGCTGGAAAATCTCTCCCGCAGAATTGTGCAGAAGGTCAATCTCCTGATTCTGGTCACCGATCCATCCGAATCCGGGTTTCGTACCATCGAACGACTCTATGGACTGGCTGGGGAGATGGAAATTGAATTTGATCATGCCGTGATTATCGTCAACCGACTTCGCGGCGATCAACTGCCGGCCAAGGCAAAGCAGGTGGCATCTGCTCTTGGACTGGAACATGTGCTGGGGCTTCCTGATAACGAAGAGCTGGCTCGGACCGCCGAAGAGGGGAAAAGCTTGTTTACGCTACCGGCGGATAACCAGATCATTTCCAAACTGGACGATTTCCTAAAAAACTTTCTTTAAGAAGAATTTTCACCGTTAGGATAAAACGATGGATTTTAAATGGTAAATACTCAGACCCGCTTTTTTCAAGCAACCTCCGTGACCTCCGTGTCTCTGTGGTGAAGGTTTTTCATAATAACCAACAATGGAGTAACATCCTGATGACCGAACAAGTTTCCGATGCCGCTTCTGCGTTTCTGTTGGAAAAGGCCGGCAGGGATTGTGTTGATACCTGCTTTTCCCGGATGGAAACCCAGAAGAACCAGTGTAAATTCGGAAAAACCGGCGTCTGTTGCCGGATTTGCCATATGGGTCCCTGCCGGATCACCAAAAAAGCCCCGAAGGGGGTTTGTGGTGCGGACGTGGATACCATTGTTGCGCGTAACTACCTGAGGGAAGTGGTCGGGGGGACTTCTGCGCATTCCGATCATGGGCGACATCTGGTGCTGCGGCTGAAAAAGGTGGCCCAGGGACTGGATAAGCAATACCAGATCAAGGATGAGGCGGCTCTGCGACGTGCAGCTCGGGCTTACGGAGTGGAAGAGGTTGACCGCTCAACCAATGAAGTGGCGTTGGACTTGGCCAATCTTTTCCTGGGAGACTACCAGTCCCAGGAAGAACCGCTGGAAACCCTCAAGCTGGCGCCGTTGAAACAACAGAACAACTGGAGACAGCAGGCAGTTGCCCCGTTGGGAATTGATCGCATGGTGGTGGAATCCATGCATCGTACCACGATGGGGGTTGATCATGATTATAAAAATTTGATCTATCAGGCATTTCGTACGTCTCTGGCCGATGGCTGGGGCGGGTCCAGAATTGCCATGATGACGGCTGACATCCTGTTCGGCACACCGGAGCCTGTCCGGGGAGACGCCAACCTGGGAATTCTGGGCAAGGACACCATTAACATTCTGGTACATGGTCACGAACCGGAACTGTCTGAGATTCTGGCTGTGGTTGTGCAAGATCCGGAAGTTAAAAAGGCCGCAAAAGCAGTTGGTGCCGAGGGTATCACCCTGGCCGGGATCTGTTGTACTGCTAACGAAATTCTGATGAGGCACGGCATCCCCATTGCCGGTAGCTTCCTACAACAGGAACTGGCACTGGTGACCGGAGCGGTAGAAACCATGATCATTGACGTCCAGTGCTGTATGCCCAGCCTGCCGGACGTGGCAAAGGCCTATCATACCGAAATCATCTCCACATCGGATATTGCCAAAACGGTTGGGGCCAGTCACGTGTCGTTCGATCATGACAACGCCATGGCCTCAGCTCGACAGATGGTCGACCGGGCCATCCAGAATTACAAAAACAGGGATCCGGCCAAGGTGGCTATTCCAGATGAGAAGAGCCCGATCATCGGCGGATTCAGTGTTGATGCCATCAAATACATGCTGGGCGGTCGGTTCCGGGGATCCTTCAGACCCCTTAATGATGCCATTATCTCAGGCAGGATCAAGGGGGTTGTCGGGATTGTCGGTTGCAACAACCCCAAAACACAGGTTGATGCCTACATCAACCGATTGACGGATATTCTGATTCGGCAGGATATATTGATCCTGAAAACCGGGTGCGCAGCTATTGCTTCAGCAAAGCAGGGACTGCTGCTACCGGAAGCGGCGCTGGAAAAAGCCGGACCAGGGCTGAAGGAGGTGTGTGAGGCCGTCGGTATGCCGCCGGTGCTGCACATGGGCAGCTGTGTTGATAATGCCCGTATCCTGGAAGCGGCCTCGGAAATCGTGTTCGAGGGCGGGCTTGGAGACGACCTCTCCCAGATCCCCGCTGTTGGCGTTGCGCCGGAGTGGATGAGTGAAAAGGCCATTGCCATCGGCACCTACTTCGTCGCCTCCGGTGTTGATGTCGTTTTGGGACAACCCTTCAGTGTTGCCGGGTCGGAAAATGTCCGGAACTACCTGAACGAAGGTGCCAGAGAAGATTTCGGGGCATCATTTCATGAATGCGAAACCCCCGATGAGGCCGCCGACTGCATCATCGAACTGTTGGACGACGCAAGGAAGAAACTGGGAATCGACAGGAAAGTCGAGCGAAAACTGTACGATATGAAAGACAGGAGAGAGTTGAATGTCTAAAATCATCTGCGGCAATGCCATTGAAGGGGCTATTAAATGGGTCGTTAAAGCTGAGACCATCCTGACAGAGGCCATTAAAGAGAAAGGCGAATCCGCCGCTGTGGCATTTCCGGGGACGGCTTACTACCTCCCCATCATCCACTCGTTTACCGGGGAGAAGGTTGAAACCCTGGCGGATATGCGCAGGGTGCTGAATCAGACCAAAAGCCTGCTGCCGGCCAGACCGACAGATAACTACTGGCTGCCATACCTCGGGAAAGCCCTGGACGCCGGTATGGTGTCTCTCTTCTCCGGTGAAATCATTGAGGCCTGCAAATACTTGATCGGGCCCCGACCGGTGGAGGGTATCTGGCTGGGAGCTGCCAACGACGTGATCATGCGGGAACGGGGTGTCGAGTTTGTCGATGGAACAGCCCCCGGGTTTGCCGCCATAACCGGTGCCGCGCCCTCTAACGAGATCGCTGTCAAGATCGCAAAGGAACTTCAGCAGAAAAACCTCTACGTTTTTATGGCAGGTGAGACCAACGGCGTTCAGTTTGCGGAACAACTGGCTGCAGAAGGTGTCCAGCTGGGTTGGGAAACGCGCCTGGTGCCCTTTGGAAGGGATGTCTCAGCACTGGTTTACGCGTTGGGATTTGCGAACCGAGCTGCGCTGTCTTTTGGTGGTGTCAAACCCGGCGATTACGAGGCTAACCTGCGGTACAACAAGAACCGGATTTTTGCCTTTGTCCTGGCCCTGGGTGAGGTCACAGCCGACAAATATGCCATGGCAGCGGGCGCCATCAACTACGGCTTTCCCACCATCTCCGATACTGATATTCCGGAAATTCTGCCCACAGGCGTTTGTACCTATGAGCACGTGGTGGCCAATGTTCCCTATGAAAGTATGGTGGAAAAGGCCCTGGAGGTCCGAGGCTGCAAGATCAAGATCACGAAGGTGCCTATTCCGGTTCCTTATGGAGCGGCATTCGAAGGTGAACGGATCCGTAAGACTGATGTTCAGGTTGAATTTGGCGGAAACCTGACCGACGCCTTTGAATTTGTCACCTCTGTGGAGCTGGATCAGATAGATGATGGCGTGATCGATATCATCGGTCCTGACATTGACGAGGTTGAAGAGGGAACGGCCCTGCCACTGGCCATCTGGGTCGAGGTGGCTGGTCGGAAAATGCAACCGGATTTTGAACCCATCCTGGAACGCCAGATTCATCACCTGATCAATGGCGCAGAAGGTATATGGCACATGGGACAACGGGATATTGTCTGGACCCGGGTGTCCAAAGACGGGTTTGAAAAGGGTTTGCGGCTCAAGGACTACGGCCGAATCATACATGCCAAATTCCTGTCTGAATATCCCGCCATCGTCGACAAGGTCAAGGTCACCCTGATAACCGAAGCCGAAGAGGTTGCGAAACGGCTGAAAGGCGCCCGGCAGATATACAAAGAGCGAAACCTGCGTCTGGCCTCCATGACGGATGAGTCAGTGGATACCTTTTACTCCTGCCTGCTTTGCCAGTCCTTTGCCCCCAACCATGTCTGCATCATCACCCCGGAACGTCTCGGACTATGCGGGGCATACAACTGGCTGGATGGAAAGGCCGCACACGAAATTGACGAAACCGGACCTAATCAGCCGGTGAAAAAAGGAGAGGTCATCGACCCCGTCAAGGGTATCTGGTCCGGTGTGAACGACTACGTATACACCAACAGCCACAAATCGGTGTCCACCTTCTGCGCCTATTCCATCATGGATCGGCCCATGACCAGTTGCGGTTGTTTCGAGGCAATTTGCGCCTATGTGCCGGAGTGTAACGGCATCATGGTGGTCAATCGGGAGTTTCCGGATGATACCCCGGTGGGAATGACCTTTTCATCCCTGGCCGGGAATGTGGGAGGCGGTATGCAAACCCCGGGATTCATGGGTGTCGGTAAGGTGTTTCTGACCTCGAGGAAATTTCTGGCTGCTGAGGGCGGTCATCAGCGCCTGATCTGGATGCCGAAGGAGCTGAAAGCGATGCTGGCGGATGAACTGAATGCCATCTTTGCCGAACAGGGACAACCGGATCTGATGGACAAGATCGCTGACGAATCCGTTACCAGCAATCCGGACGAAATCCGAGCCTATATGGAAAAGGTAGGGCATCCTGCACTGGAAATGAAGGACATGGGGCTTTTTGCTGAGGACGAGGTCGATGACACAGATGACCCGGTCACACCTGTAGCCCAGGAAACAGATACTGATGAAACAGCTGTGGCTAATTCCGATGTCGGTGCTCAGCCTGCAAGCGAACCAGCGATTCAATCGCTTGATCAGCAGACAATAGCCGATCTCAAGCAGCAGATAATCAGCGATATTACAGGGGATCTCAAGGCGAGCATCACCAAAGAGATTGTCCAGGATATTATTGGAAACCTGAGCAGCCGCTTTCTGGGGCAGGAGGTGGTTACAACCCCTGTTGCTGAGACACTGGACGACAATCGGGAGCCGGAACCCCCCCCTGTACCTGCAGCGCCGAGTGCCAGAGAACGACTTGAAGCTGTCAGCGATTTTACGATTAAGAAAGAGGCCTGCGAAGTGCCGGTCTGGGAGGTTACGCTCGGAGCGACAGAAAAAGAGGGTGGTACCAGGGGTCGAACCCTCACCATCGGCGGTGCTGACTGTATGCCCTTTCACCTGTGGGAAGGAACGATGCCGCATCGACCGCTGGTGGCTATGGAGGTTTTTGACCTTCTCAGCCCGAAATATCCGGAGATACTGAAGCAGGTCTATGGCGCGGAGGTGGTATCTGACCCTGCAAAAATGGCCGCAGAGTGTGTCAACCGTTACGGTGCAGACCTGATCAGTGTCCGACTGGAAGGCACTCATCCTGAAAAGGGTAACCGGTCCGCCGAAGAGGCTGTGGCTGTTGTGGGTGCTGTTCTCAAGGCCGTGGATGTTCCCCTGATTATCACTGGGCACAACCATTTCGAGAAGAATAACGAGGTGATGAAGGCTGTGGCGCAGGCGTTTGACGGCGAGAATCTGCTACTGAATTGGGCCGAGCAGGACAACTACCGCATCATAGCCGGAGCAGCCATGGCTTACAATCACACCATGGTTGCGCAGAGTCCCATCGATGTGAACATAGGCAAGCAGCTCAACATTCTGCTGACCAACATGGACATCAAAAAAGAGAAGATCGTGATGGACCCCATGACCGGGGCGACCGGCTACGGCCTGGAGTATACGTATTCAGTGATGGAGCGGATCAGGCTGACCGGACTGGGCGGAGATGCCATGCTGGCCGGCCCGATGATTGTGACGCCAGGGCAGGAGTGTGCCAAAATCAAGGAGTTCAAGGCTGACGAATCAGATTTTCCCGCCTGGGGAGACCTTGGCAAACGGGCAGCGATCTGGGAGCTGGCGACGGCTACCAACCTGCTGTACGCTGGGGCGGATATTTTAATCATGTATCACCCGGAAGCGGTAATGGCTTTGAAAAAGACTATTACAGATTTGTTGGATGTGCGCTAGGCCAGAATGATTTAGTGCCTGTCACTGACACTCTGATGGATTACATATATTATATCTTTAGATTTAGCGGAGAAACAAACAGATGGCTTTAACCGGCTTAAAAATTCAGAAGTACCTGCCCAAGACGAATTGCAAGGAGTGTGGCTCCAACACCTGTCTGGCGTTTGCCATGAAACTGGCGGCCAAAAAGGCTGATCTTTCGGCTTGTCCCTACGCTTCTGAAGAAGCAAAGGAATTACTGGGAGCTGCCAGTGAGCCGCCTGTTAAGCCTATTTCGCTAGGCCCGAAGGGTGAGTTGAAGCTGGGTGAGGAGACGGTGTTCTACCGGCACGAGAAAACCTTTGTCAACCAGACCGCGCTGGCTATTAACATCAACGATAGTGATACGCATGAGGAGATCGAGGGGACGTTGCAGAACGTCAGAGATTATCTACTGGAGCGGGTTGGGGAACAACTGACCATCGATATGGTGGCTGTGACCAACTGTGAAATGGCACCGTCTGCATTCGCGGAACTGGTTCGCAGGGCCCATGAGGTCACCGGGCGGCCGCTGGTGATCAGGAGTGACAGCGCAGAAGCCCTGGTGGAGGCCGCTGTGGCTGTGAAAGGGTCCAATAGTGTGCTGGCGTCCGCAACATCAGAGAGTTTTCAGCAACTGAAGACCGCTGCCATGGACAACGGGCATGCGCTGGCTGTGACAGCGCCGGATCTGGATGGGATGATCAAGCTGACCACCGACCTGAAAGCCGACGGATTCAACGAACTTTTACTGGATTTTCAGACCCACTCCCCGGCTGAGCGGTTCCAGGTAAATGCCATTGCCCGCAGGGCTGCGCTCAGGGAAAACTACAAGCCGTTTGGTTATCCCTCATTGGCCTTTATAGACGGTGACGACAACCTGACTATCGCCGTGTCTGCTGTCACTGAGATTTCAAAATTCGGAGGGATCTGTGTACTGCCCTCCTTCGATCCGGCACTGCTGGTGGCGTTGATGACGGCAAGGATGAATATTTATACCGATCCGCAGAAACCAATCCAGGTCGAACCTAAAATATACGCCATCGGAGACCCGACACCGGAATCCCCGGTTTTTGTCACCACCAACTTCTCCCTGACCTTTTTTATCATCTCCGGAGAGATCGAAAACAGCGGACTCAGCGCCTGGCTGGTGGTGCCGGAATGTGAAGGGATGAGTGTTCTCACCTCCTGGGCGGCAGGCAAATTCTCGGGTGGTTCCATAGCGAAATTTATCAAGGCGTCGGGGTTGGAAGAGAAAGTGACCAGCCGGAAGCTGATTATACCCGGGTATGTGGCCCAGATCAGTGGCGAACTGGAGGAAGGACTTCCTGGATGGTCCGTGATGGTGGGACCACAGGAATCGGCAGACCTGGACAGTTTTATCGCCAATCTGACTCCTTAGGGTTGGCTCAAAAATTACATGGCATTCTGTTAGCAAAATGTCCGGTCCTTACGGGACTTTTGCGAACAGATTATGCCAAGTTATTTTTGTACGATCCCTTAGTTGGCAACAGCAATGTCCGGCTAGACTTTCGCATCCATTCCGTACTTCTGTGGTGGGTACTTTCATATTACAATCCTAACAAATTTCAAACCATGCCGCTTATTACGTTTCAGCCGGGGGGAAAATCGGTTTCGGTTCCAGTCGGGACCGGTCTGATCGACGCTGCCGCAAAAGCCGGGGTTGAGATTGTTGCGCCCTGTGGGACAAAGGGCAATTGCGGGAAATGTGTGGTCCGGGTCCTCTCCGGAGCGATTGAGCCTGGTGGCACATCCATCCTCTCAGCATCGGCACTGAATGCAGGATACATCCAGGCCTGTCAAGCTACTGTTGGCCAGGACCCATTGGTGATTGACGTTCCTCCCCAGCGGATACGGTCAGGTCAATTTGCCGATATTGCCTTGGACCTGGATCGAATTGAGCCGGAACTGCTGCCACAACCTTCTGATCTGAACCCCCTCACCGTTACCTGCCAGTTGCAACTTCCCGATATGGCAGAGGAGGGAGACCTTTCAGATGCGGAACACCTGTCGATGGCACTTCAGAAGCAGTGGGGTTCCTGCAATGTTACCTATGCTTTGACCGCTCTCCGGCAGATGGCTGTCGCCCTGCGAGAAGACGATGGCCGTGTGACCATCAAATTAAGGCGGGTGTCTGAGGCTTACCATGTGATTGATATTCGGTCCGGACACATAGGCGAACATCAATACGGTCTGGCAGTTGATATTGGGACCACCACCATTTCGGTCCAGCTGGTTTCCCTGGTGCAGGGAGATGTGATCGATACCCGGACGGGATATAATGGACAAATTGCCTGCGGTCTTGATGTGATCAGCCGCATCAACTACGCAGGGAAACCCGAGAACCTCTTACGGTTAACAGAACAGGTGGTCGGTACCATCAACGAACTCATCGAGCAGGTCACCCACGAAAACCGGGTTGATGCAGCCGGTGTTGTGAATATGACCCTTTCCGGCAATACCACCATGACTCACCTGCTACTAGGGCTTCCGCCGGAGTATATCCGTCTGTCGCCCTACACCCCGACGATCCTCGAACCACCTGTTTTCACGGCATCGGATGTCGGGCTGGCGGTTCATCCGGAAGCATCTGTCTACCTGGCACCTGCAGTGGGAAGCTACATCGGTGGGGATATCACCGCCGGTCTTCTCTGTACATCCATCAGTCAGGAAGCGGATGAGATGGCGATGTTCATCGATATCGGAACCAATGGGGAGTTGGTCATCGGCAACGGTGATTTTATCCTGGCTTGCGCCTGTTCTGCGGGTCCGGCCTTTGAAGGCGGGGGAATCAGGAGCGGCATGAGAGCCTCACGGGGTGCCGTCGAATCTGTTGTGGTTGATCCGGCCAGCGGAATTGCTTCGGCGAAAACCGTTGGTGATGTGACACCACAGGGAATCTGTGGGTCAGGTATCATCTCCCTGCTGGCTGAACTGTTTCGCACCGGGTGGCTTGACCCTGCAGGGAAGTTGAATCGCGAAAGCGTCACTCCAGCCATCCGCATCGGGAAAAAACAGGCGGTCTACATTATCAGTGAGACAGGTGAAGGCGGAGGGGAAATCAGTATCAGCGAAGCTGAAATCGAGAATGTTATTCGCGCCAAGGCTGCTATCTATTCTGCGATTTCACTGTTGATGGAACAGGCTGAGATAGGTCTGGATGACATTGGCAGGGTTTACATCGCCGGTGGTTTCGGTCATTTTCTGAACCTGGAGGACGCCGTCTGTATTGGGCTGCTGCCGGACATTCCCCGGGAGAAATACCGCTATATCGGCAACGCCTCTCTGATGGGATCGACCATGGCGCTGGTTTCAAAAGGCTTTCAGCAGAAGCAGCTGGAGATCGGTCGCCGGATTACCTATGTGGAACTCAGCACCGATCCTGCTTATATGAACCAGTACACGGCTGCTCTCTTCCTGCCGCATACTGATCTCACGGCCTTTCCTTCTGTCAGGGCGCCGAAGTAGAAAATGGTTATTCTCTGGGGGCCTCATGAAACATGGTGGTTCGACCGCCATCCACTACAATATCCTGGCAGGTAATATACGCGCCTTCATCACTGGCCAGAAACAGGGCGGTATTGGCAATGTCAGCGGGCAGGCCCGATTTTCCCAAGGGTGTGGCAAACGCCAGGTTTTGCTTCAGTCTTGCCAGTTTTTTGGCGTTTACGTCATCGTCCATTGTATTGGCAACCTCAGAGCCGCCCCAGAAAATGGGAGTAGCCACTGCTCCCGGTGAGATGGCATTCACTCGGATACCGTATTGACCCACCTCAAGTCCCGCGATTTTGGTTAAATGTGTTACCCCCGCCTTGGCAGCACTGTACAGGTAACCGCCTTGTCCCGAGCGGATAGCGGCGATGCTGGAATTGTTGAGAATACAGCCGGAGCCCTGCGACTTCATGGCGATTGTCGCATGCTTGATTCCAAAGACCACACTGCCAAGCAGCAGACGCATGGCATAATCAAAATCGTTAGGGGTTACTGTTTCGAGTGTCCCTTCACTGCGACCGCCCGCATTGTTGAAAAGGCAGTCCAGGCGTCCGAACCGGCTGACTGCCAGGTCCACCAGGGCCTTGATGTCTGCCTCATCCATTACATCTGCTCTCTGAAATACGGCTTTTTCACCCAGTCGCTCTGCGATCTTCCTGCCCTTTTCCTCTGTACGCCCAGCCAGAATCACGCTGGCACCCTCAGCAATAAAAATTTCCGCCGTCACCTCGCCAATACCGCTTGTCGCTCCGGTTATCACCGCGACTTTTCCTTCCAACCGTTTTGCCATCTATCACCTCCCTGTTAGATACTAAAAATTATAGAAAAAGATTCACCACGGAGACACGGAGTTCACAGAGTCTAAAAGCAAAACCAAGTTTTTGTCATGAGCCAACTGAAATTGCTTGAAGAAGTTTCATTGATGAGCTTGAGCGGCCAAAATCTACTAGCAACACCCGCTGCTACCGCATTCGGGTTCATTGCCGGTCACCATGCCATAGATTATAGCTGCTGCGCAGCCCACACCGGCTGTAACCGTAATGGCCTCAAATTCACAGTTGTTCTGGCAGGCTCCGCATTCAATGCACCGATTGCGATCAGTCATCTCTGCTTTCTTCCCGTTCATCACAAACACGCCATGGGGACAAACCTCAGTGCACCGCTTGCAACCGGTACACTGAGGTTTATCATAGGCGAGTGTCACCACATCTTGCAGGTATTTCATATGATTTCCCAATGTTGAAGTTTGTAGCAGACCAGAAGAACTACCGCAACCAGCGCTAGTACGGCGTATATTTTCAACAGGATTCGTAGTTCCTTTGTCACACCGGACGGGCTGGTAAAAGTGCTGCAGCCGGTAAAGTTGAATGCCAGATAACCGCTCAGTGCCGGGAATATCAGGTAGGAGGCCCCAAGCAGATAAACACTCTCAAAAGGAGTGGCATAAAATCCGGTCAGGGCATGAGCAAGGGCAACCGGCAACAGGCCCAGCAAAAATCCCTTCATCGAAAACGACCTGAACGGGATCCACGGTAGCAGAACTGGGGTCAGAGCGGTTCCAGTGACTATCGCTGCCAGGAAAAGTCCCAGTACCGGTAGCCCCTCTGAAAGTGCCTGTCCGAACAAAATTCCCTCTGGCATTAACCCAAAGAAAACAAAAAATCCCAGCACAATCATCCAGGATTTTTTAAGCGTCATGGACAGTTCCATGGGAACCAGAACGGTCCTGGCTTTTAGATCAAACGTAACCAGCCGCATTTCCGGAAGGACTTTCTCTCCATTTTCCAGGTATTGCCTGAGGTCTCGTGCCTCGATGGGGCCGAATTTAACCCTGAATCCTGTTGCTTTTTTAACCTCGTGTGATTTGATTCCAGGGGCTCCCAGCTGAGGAGCAATGACCTTGTGGTGATCGACCAACCGCTCCAGACCCGACATGCGGATTTGCCGAATAATCTCATCTGTCCCGAAGGTCCCTTTGCCAGCAGCACACCAGACATTAATGCCCTTCGTGTCCAGAACCAGAATCCAGGCATCGATGCCGGACAACTCCCGCCTCAGGATATCAAAACTCAATTTATAGTTGGCTGAGAGCAGCACCGGAGAAGCTGATGTTGGATTCCCGACCGCAAGAAGTCCAGGCTTGACTATATAGTCCATGCGGTAACGGTCGCTGATGCGGGCCTTGAATTCCCCTCTGCGATCATCATTGCCCCAGATGGTTGCTGCCTGGTTGATATTGCCGACGGGGGTGTCGACAGTACCTGTTATCCAGGGCGGTGGTGGCTCAACGGGACCGGAAGGCAACATATTTAAAGGAATTCCGGTGAAGGGCTGTTCTGACATGCAAGTTACCTGAAAAGGATTTTTAAACGCTATAGAATTAGTGCACTTTTAAATCCTAACAGGTTAATAGAATTTCGTAAATTATCAGGTCAGCCTTCAATGTCATTAACTTAAGCCGAGTTTGATCTAAATATTCCCCCTTCTGAAGGGGGTTAGGGGGCATAAGCGCTAAGTTATTTTAGTTGACATAAAAGCAATATTATTAAATACTTCTATCACACAATTAGATGGAGGTATAATATGTTAAAAGAAGACTGGCCAGTTTTGTTATCCTTTTTTCC